>Ga0224557_1000493_pt1 | contig 44133 bp, 48 predicted proteins | sample 714S31014metaG_FD_180677 | JGI IMG/M metagenome (GOLD analysis project Ga0224557, IMG submission 180677) | Peat soil microbial communities from Stordalen Mire, Sweden - 717 S3 10-14 | ecosystem: Environmental > Terrestrial > Soil > Wetlands > Peat | place: Sweden: Norrbotten County, Stordalen...
TCTGCGGGTTTGCGGGACATTCTTGTCCCGTGTTTCATCCTCACGAAAGAGGCGACTGGAAAGTCGCCTGAATCCCGCAATGCGGGACTGGAAAGCCTGCGCTACGTAATAACTGGAAATGCTCTATCCTACGCGTGTTGTGCGGCAGCTTGGGTGTCGTTTCGACTGCATGGATCGGTTTAGCTGGGTGTTCAGCGGGAGGAAGGCCAGCCAACCGCTTCAGCGGTTTTTCGTGTGCCGACTGAAAACGCCAAGGAACCGGTTTGTGAAAGATCAGTCCGGCGTTTTCCGTAATGAAAACAGGCGGATATGTTGGATTTTTTGCAAACCAGCTCCTGCCGGTTCTCAGGCGGACTTTACTTTCATCCGGTATGCGGTAGAATAGGCAGCGTGAAAAAAGCTGTACAATTCATGGTGGGTTTTTTGTTGTTTGGATCCGCCGTTGTTTCGGCCCAAACCGCCTTCACCTCGATCTACATTTTTGGCGACGGCGTTTCCACCACGACCAACAACACATCAGGCCTGGCAAATTACTACGGCAAACGCTACTCCAATGGCCGGGTCTGGGTTGAGCTATTGGCACAGCAACTGGGCCTGCCCAATAACTACTGGTACTCCACCAATGGTTCGCCTCACGTGTCATACCCCAATCTGTCTGCGTCGAGCACCAACTGGTCCTATTCCAGCAATAATTGGTCATTCTACTATGATTACAGTCCCCTTCTGGTAACGAATGTCAGCCATTTTACCGCGCCATCGGATGCGGCCACCGCGCTGTTTGTAGTATGGGTCAACGACGCCGATTTTGTCGGTTATATGGGTACTATTTACCCTTCTACGAATATAGTCACGTGGACCAACGCCATTAACCAATCCTTGACCAACCATTGGAACATCATCACAAATCTATATTATGCCAAGGGCGCCCGCACCTTGATCATGCCGAATGCTGTGGATATTACCGAGATTCCGGAATACAACAATTACCCTGCGGCCTCTAAGAGTTTCATCCGCCAAAGGATCATTGGTTTTAACACCGCTTTTACCGCCCTTTTGAATCAGGCCGGAACGTCCCTGCCCGGAATTACGATTTACGAGCCGGACTTTTTCAGCCTGCTGGACAACGTGCTGACAAACGCCGCTGCCTATGGTTTGACCAACGCCCTCTATGGTGGGCAGAGCATTGATGCGTATGATGATCCGGCGCTGGCAAACAAGTCCATAAACGGCCCGGGCACAAACTACATTTTTTGGGACTACGATGACCCGACCGCGAAGTTCCATGCGGTGCTGGCCGATATCACTCAGCAGCTCATCTCGCCGGTGCAAATCAGCAATTTCACCGCGCTCAATGGCAGCAACCAGTTGGTTGTGGCCAATGTTCCGATTGGCCAGAATGGCCTGGTGCTTGGCTGCACGAATCTTGCGATGCCGAACTGGACGACCAATGCCACCTTTGTCAGTTCCAGTGCGACACAAACGGTCTATGTCACCAATTCCGGTCCGCAATGGTTTTACCGGCTGGAATTCCCCTACACCTGGTCTTGGCCGTAATCTGCCATCGTCTTCTGGGAGCGCCGGCGCTCCCAGGGGCGGATACCATTTCTCAATCACAACCGGTGTCGTGGGCAGCGCGGCCCCATTCTTAAGTTCGACAACCCCAACCTCCATTCGCCAACGAATCTGCTGCGGCTTGAGACAAGCCGCGCTCCGGGTAAAAATGGGCGCATCTCAATTTCTTGCAGAGCTATTTTTCTCATTAGGGCGGTTCCAACTTTGATGTAGCGCAGACATTCTTGTCCCGTGTTTCCTGCGGAACGGCACGGATTGGCGACTGGCCGCCGTCGCGCCGAAGCGGCGCTTTGGCGCGCCGCGAAGGCGGAAAAGTCGCCTGAATCCCGCAATGCGGGACTGGAAAGCCTGCGCTACGTAATAACTGGAAATGCTCTAGCACCGGGCTGAAGCCCGGTGCTAATGAAAGGTTGCAAGAAAGTGAGATGCGCCCGGTAAAAATTCTCCGTTTCTTTGCGCCTTTGCATCTTTGCGTCTTTGCGTTATAAAAAAGCCATGGAATCCGAACGCAAAACTCTCGACGACCGCCAGAAAATGACCGAGCTGGAGCGCATCCGGCACTCCGCCGCCCACGTCATGGCCACCGCCATCGTCCGGCTCTGGCCCGACGCCCAGTTCGCCTCCGGCCCGGCGGTCGAAAACGGCTTTTACTATGACATCGAACTCTCGCACCGCATTTCGCCCGAGGATTTCCCGGCCATCGAGGCCGAGATGAAAAAGGAAATCAAGGCGAACCATACCTTTGAGAAAATCACCGTCACGCGCGAGCAGGCTTTAGCCGATGCCAAAGCCGGGCGCCTGGGCGCCCTATCGGCCAGAGGCGCTGCCTCCAAGTTCAAGATAGGCAACCTGGAAGACATTCCCGAAGGCGAGCCGATCACGTATTACAAGAGCGGCGATTTCATTGACCTGTGCGCCGGGCCGCACGTGTTGCGCACCGGCAACATCGGCGCGTACAAGCTCACCACCGTGGCCAGCGCGTATTACAAGGGCGACGAGAAAAACCCACAGCTCCAGCGCATCTACGGCACCGCGTTCAAGAACAAGACCCAGCTCGACGAGTATTTCAAGATGCTCGAGGAGGCCAAGCGCCGCGACCATCGCAAGATCGGCCAGGAGATGGGGCTTTACGCCATCGACACGGAATTTGTCGGCCCCGGCCTGCCGCTGTGGCTGCCCAAAGGCGCGGCGATTTGTGAGGAACTGGAGAAGCTGGCGAAAGAAACTGAATTTCAGGCCGGTTACGTGCGCGTCAAAACACCGCACATCGCGAAAGAAAAGATGTATCTGACGAGCGGCCATCTACCGTTGCTTTACGCGGAGTCAATGTTTCCGCCGATGATTCTTCGCGAAGAAAAGCACATGACGAAGCTTGCGGAATCTGACGAAACAAACCGCATTCGGCGGACGCGAGCGCTTGTCGAGCAACTTAAGCCATACCTTGAAAGCCCTAAAGGTGATATTGGCGCAAGCGATTCAGTCAACGGATTTACGTGGAAAAAACTTCGCGAGTTCATTCCGGATCATCTGAAGGAAATGGGAGACCAACTCATGCAGTTGAGTTTTGAAGATGATGTTTTCAACGAAGTTTTGAGTGAGCCAGAGCGTTATTATTTGAAAGCCATGAACTGCCCGCACCATCACCGCATTTTTGCGGCGGAGCCGCGCAGTTACCGCGATTTGCCGTTGCGGCTGGCGGAATACGGCACCTGCTATCGCTACGAGCAGTCCGGCGAATTGTTCGGCCTCATGCGCGTCCGGTCGCTCAACATGAACGACGCGCACATTTATTGCATGCCAGAGCAGTTCGCGCAGGAGTTCAATGCGGTAAACGAGATGTATCTGAAATATTTCAAGATTTTTGGCATCGAGAAATACGTCATGCGCTTCAGCACCTCGTCGCCGGAAGGCATGGGCAAAAAGTATGTAAACGAACCGGAACTCTGGAAGCAGACCGAGGACATGGTCCGGCAGGTGTTGATTAATTCAAAAATTCCCTACGTCGAGGTGCCAAACGAAGCGGCGTTTTACGGCCCGAAGATTGATGTGCAGGTCTGGAGCGTCATCGGCCGCGAATTCACGCTGGCCACCAACCAGGTGGACTTCGCCATCCCCGCCAAGTTCGGCCTGGTCTATCGCGACAAGGACAACACCGACAAGACGCCGCTGTGCATCCATCGCGCGCCGCTCGGCACGCACGAGCGGTTCATCGGCTTTCTCATCGAGCATTACGCCGGCAACTTCCCGCTCTGGCTCGCGCCCGACCAGGTGCGCGTGCTGACGTTGAACGACGACGCGGCGCTGGTGAATTACGCCCAGCCCATCGTGAACGAACTGCGCGCGAATTTTGTCCGCGTGAGCGCCGATTTCAGCACCGACCCCATCAAGGCGAAGATTGCCGAAGCCGAGAAGGCCAAAGTCCACACCATGCTGGTCATCGGCGGCCGCGACGTGGAAGCGGGAGCGGTTTCTGTCCGCTTGCACGGCCAAGGCAACGTCGGCGCGAAGCCGAAGGGCGAAGTGGTGGCGGACATTCTGGCGGCGATCAAGGAGCGGCGGGCGTAAGCAGGCCGGAGCGCGGAGCATTGCTCCGCGAGTCCCTCCAAACCACGTGAAACGATGCTTCGCGCTCCGACAGCGTTGCCGACCAATTCACGCGGAGCAATGCTCCGCGCTCCGTTACTGCGGCAACTCCAGTTTCCGCGTTTGCGAATTGCGAAAGCGCGCGCTGCTGAAGGGCCAATCTTCCGGCGCACGGCAAAGCTTTGCTTTCACCGGGTTGTTTTCGATGTAACGAACGGCCTTGAGCGTTTGTTCCGCATCGCGCATGTGGCGATCCCAATAGTCCGGCTGCCAAAATCGCCCCGGCCGGCCGAGCAGTTTGTTCGCCGCCACCGCCGCCACGGATTTCCAGTTCTGCACAATCCGCGTCAACGGTGTCAGGCCGACTTGGATGAGTGCGTGGACGTGATTCGGCATCACCACCCACGCCAGAAGTTCAAACCGTTGGCCCTGATGGAAACGAATCGCCTGTTCCACCAGCGTCGCGATGCGGGGATCGCGCAGAAAACATTCGCCGAGGCTGCGATCCAGATATTCCTCCAGTTTTATCCGCTGTTCACGCGAAGCAATGCTTTGCTCTCCGGAGCGCGGAGCATCGCTCCGCGTGGAAACAGCAAGGAGATGTTCCCATTCGCCGCGCCATGAAGCGGGCATCGAATCCCAAAGTCGAAAAGTGAGGAACTGAACCAATCCCGGCTGGTCGCAGTGCGGCAGGTAACCGCGTTCGTGCCAGCCGCGAAAACCCCCTGCCTTGGCCCCGTCGGCCAACGGTTCGCTCCACTGCCGTTTGGAGGCGACCAGCCGGCGCAGATGTTCGCGTTTGGATTGAGGCGGTTTATGCATTGGAGCGCAGAGCATCGCTCTGCCCGATTCAAACAGAACGAGACTCGCGGAGCAATGCTCCGCGCTCCGCGCGAAGCCGAAGGCGAAGTGAAAATATTTTGAATGCCATTTGCGGACGGCAGGGATAAAATGCCGCCATGAATGTGAAAATCACCTACTATCTCGATGTCATTTCCTCCTGGTGCTACTGGGCGGAACCGGCGTGGCGGGAATTGAAGCAGAAATACGCAAAGTCCCCGGTGGAATTCGATTGGGTCATTGCCTTGCTTGATAAATCGGGCATGCCAAAGTCGCGGACGCAGGCGGATTGGTTTTATCGGCGCAGCGGGACGATTATGCGGGCGCCGTTCATGCTGAAATCCGGCTGGTTGACCGGATTGAAGGAATATCTCGCGCCCAATTGCGTGGCGGAAGCGGCAAAAGATTTTGGTGTCACCGACGACCGGGTGCGGCTGGCGCTGATGGAAGCAGCCCTGTGTGTCGGGAAAAAAGTGGGGGAATGGGACGTTTCCGTGGCGGTGGCCGCTTGGGCGGCCAATTTGGATGCCGCAGCCCTGCTCAAAACGTCGCGGTCGCCGGAAATCGAAAAACGCGTGCGGGCGACGACAGCGGAATTCCATGCCTTGCAGGTGACGCAACGCCCGACGTTCGTTCTGGAAGACAATATCGGCGACCGGGCGGTTTTCTCCGGCCTGGTAAAAGCCGGCCCGATTGCGTCAACGATTGACATGATGCTCGACGATGCGGCGGCCTATGCCTCCCACGCCGCGCATTTTGGTTCGCCACCAAGTTGAGCGCCTGCACGGCAAAGGCAACGTCGGCGCGAAGTCGAAGGGCGAAGTCGTGGCGGATATTCTGGCGCCGATTAAAGAGCGGCGGGCGTAGCTTGCCAGCGTAGCGCAGACAGTTTGTCTGCCGTGTCGCCGACTGGCAGTCGGCATGCTGTCGCGTTGTTCGGCAGCACCGGATGCGTGAACGGTCTGCGGATTGCCAATCCGCGACACAGCAGACTGCCAGTCTGCGCTACGGCTCGTCATTGGCGGTCGCGACATGGAAGCCTGCAACGTCGGCGCGAAGTCGTGACAGATATTCCGCGGCGATCCGGGAGCTCCGGCCAGGAACGAATTTTCCCGGCCGTTTTTGACGACGCGTGAACAAGATATGCACAACTTGTGAATGGAGGTGAACAACTTGTGCTTGAATCCGGCGGAAAAGGGTACGACTTGTTAACCATAGCTTTGTAATTCGGATTATTAACAGGCCTTTCCGCTGGTGACCGTGTTTTGGGGGCGCGACTGCCAGCAAGTCTCAAAAAATTGAGCATGAGCACGGCAATATTAACGCAGGAAACACTTTCACTGGAAGGCGCCAATCCCTGCCAGTTCCTGGTATTGTACGAGGATGCCGTTGCTCACGACCTGGCGATGGAAATTTGCGGCGGGGTGATGGCCCGCTTTGGGGCTGAGCTGGCGTTTGCCTTCAGTTTTTGGAAAGTCAAAGATTTGAATAATCCGGTATCGGCCCACTGGGCGGCGGAGGCTGTGGCCCGGGCGGACATCATATTATTTTCCCTGCCAGCCCATGATCTGACTCCGGAAACCAGCCAGTGGCTGGACGCGTGCGTCCAGGCCCGAACGAAGGCGGAAGGCGCTTTGGCCTTGATAGTCACGGAACCCCGGGTTGCGGGCCTGGCCGTGGGAGCACTTTTATCCCGGCTGCAGTTTGCCGCTCATCGGTTGCAAATGGACTTTTTGCCGCTGCTGCCGCCGCTCCCGGACACGAGCATCGAGGTCTCCGCGGCCCCATGGCCGGCGAGGCTGAATGAGTTTCAGGAAGAACCCGGCAGCAATCATTGGGGGTTAAACGAGTAAGGCGGAACCCCCTGTGGATTGATTCAAACGAAGGACAGTCTCTTTCCGGGATTTCAACAATCTCACATTAGCACGCTGATTGACGCCAGGCCGATGGGGACGCAACTTGACACCACCATTAACTCCCTCGCCCCGCCTGAGCGGGGAGAGGGTCGGGGCGAGGGGATTTGAATTTAAACGCGCCACCTCTCCCCGTCCCTATCCCCCAACTCCGTTGGCGGAGAGGGAGAAAAATGGCGGGTGTGTCAAGTTGCGCCCCCAATTCCCCTGGTGCGCATCCGCGTTTGACTATTTTCAGGTGATTCACTACTGTCGCCTTCCGTAGTCGCATTCTGTAAAACCAACAACCAAGGGCTCTGAAAGGAAAAGTTATGCCGCCGAAAATTGCCGAAAAACCTGCCGCTGAAACCAAGGCCGGCGCGCCGCACCAGCGCGAACTCGAAGCCGCCATCTCCTCCATCACCAAAAGCTACGGCGAAGGCAGCATCATGCGCCTCGGCGACGCGCGGGCGCTGGTCAAAATTGACGTGATCCCGACCGGCGCGCTCGCGCTGGACCTCGCCCTGGGCGTCGGCGGCATCCCGCGCGGCCGCGTCGTGGAAATTTTCGGGCCGGAATCGTCCGGCAAAACCACGCTCATGCTGCACGTCATCGCCTACGCGCAAAAAGCCGGCGGACTCGCGGCGTTCATTGACGCCGAGCACGCGCTGGACCCGGGCTACGCAAAAAAGCTCGGCGTGAACCTCGACGATCTACTCGTGTCGCAGCCGGACAGCGGCGAAGAAGCGCTGACCATCTGCGAAACCCTCGCGCGCTCGAACGCGCTGGACGTGATCGTGATTGATTCCGTCGCCGCACTGGTGCCCAAGGCCGAACTCGAAGGCGAGATGGGCATGGCCACGATGGGCATGCAGGCGCGGCTCATGAGCCAGGCGTTGCGCAAGCTCACCGCCGTCCTCGGCAAGTCCAAGACGACCTGCATTTTCACCAATCAATTGCGCGAAAAGGTCGGCGTGATGTTCGGCAACCCCGAAACGACGCCCGGCGGCAAGGCGCTGAAATTTTACGCGAGCGTCCGCCTCGACATCCGCCGCAAGGACACGCTCAAGGACGACGCCGGCAACGCCATCGGCAATCATGTGCGCGTCAAGGTCGTCAAAAACAAGGTCGCCCCGCCGTTTGCCGAGGCCGAGTTCGACATCATTTACAATCACGGCATCAACAAGGAAGGCTGCATCCTCGAGGTGGGCATTGAACACGGCGTCGTGGACAAAAAAGGCGCGTGGCTGCAATTCGAGGGCGAGCTGATCGGCCAGGGCAAGGAAGCCGCGCAGAAGGCGATGGTCGAAAAACCCGCGCTGTCCAAAAAAATTGTCGAGGCGATCATGGCGAAACGTAACGCCGCGCCCGTCGCCAAGTAAAAAGCCGAAGAAAATCTTTCCGGCTGAAAACCGACGGAACTGTGGGCAATGCGAGAATAATGCGAATTTCAACCACGGATAAGAAGGGAACAAAATGAACATATTGGCTACGGTTAAATGTGGAGAACCGCAAATCACTCAATCGTGGAAATTTTTAGCAGATGAACCGTGGGAGATTTTAGAAGGTAAGCAAACGGACTTCCTTGTTATAATGGTGACCGAAAATAACAAATGTCTCGCTATTCCATTGAACAAAAAACTTATAAGAGAATTTGACGGCAACAAATGTTATCTCGGAACATTAGATGTTTCTGATGCTGTAATTGTCTAATTTCAAATTAGGACACCACCCGAAGCTGCGCTTGCTTTCCAAACCGCGCCAATCCATCCTATGATTGATTTTCGGCCCTGCTTGGCTGGGCGTTTGATTTGACATGAGCAACATTTCTGAAGTCGAAATTGATCTGGAAAAGCTTTTCCTGCCCGCTTGGGCGCAGGGAAAACCGGCCGTCAACCCGTACGCAAAGTTTGCCGGCGAACCCGCCGGACGCGAGGACCGCCCGCGCGAAGGCCGGCGCGGTGGACCGCGCCCGGATTCGTTCGGCGAGCGCCGCGGACCCCGTCCGCCCCGTGCCGGTGGTGGAAAGTTCGGCGACCGCAAGAAAGGCTTTTCCCAGCGCGATGACCGTGGCGAACGCCGTGAGCGTCCCGAACCGCCCGCGCCGTTGCCGGAAATCACCGTCACTTTTTTACCGGACGAAAACGGCGTCGAATCGCTCGCCCGCCAGATCAAGGTGACCGGCCGCGCGTATCCGCTGTTCCAGATTGCGCAAATCGTTTTGGCGAAGCCGGAGCGTTACGCCGTCCAGCTCGCGGTGAAGAAAAACGCCGATGGCACGGTCAAACAGCCGTTGTTCGCCTGCGCGCTCGACGACACGCCGTGGTTGAGCGAGGACGAGGCCGTCGCGCACGTGCTCAAGGTTCATTTCGCCACGTTTTATCAGGCCGAACGCACTGCCACCGAACCGCCCAAGGGCAAATACACTTTTGTGGCGCAATGCGGCATGAGCGGCAAGATTCTCGGCCCGCCGAATCACCACGATTACCAGAACCAGCTCCGCAAGCTGCACGCCGAGCGTTTCTCCCGGATGCCGTTCGACGCCTTCAAGTCGCGCGTGAAAATCGTGAAGGACGAGGAAGTCGTCAAAAAGTGGGTCGAGGACCAAAGTTTCACGACCGAATACACCTGTCTGAACGTGCCGGAGCCGCTCAAGCTCCCGAGCCGGGAGGAGGTGGAGAAACATTTCCGCGCCGTCCACAAGGACACCATCATCAAGCCGGTGGAAACGCACACGGTCGGCGGCGTGTTGAGCCGCAACCTGCGCTGCCGGGAATTGCAGCAGCTCGTGCGAAATGATTGGGAACAGCAGAAATATTTTCCGCTGCAACTGGCCACCGGCCTCAGCCGGCAATTCGCCACGCACGGCCTGCATTTTTTCAAGGTCAACAAGACCTTCACGCACGTTTCCGTCGCCCGCCCGCAATTTCTCGACCTGGAAACCACGCCGGTTTCGGAAAGCATCAAAAGCATCGTCGGCCACATCAACACGCATCCGAAGTGCACCCGGCGGCAATTGATCGAGGCGCTCGCGCCGTCGCCCAAGAAGCCGACGGTCATTGAAATCAAACCGGCCGCACCGCCGATTGCCGCGCCCGCGCCCGACGCGAGTGGCGAAGCCGCCGCTGTGACACAGGATGCTCCGGCTGTTCCCACGCCACCAGCGTCCGATGAGCCGACGGCGGAACAGACTGTCATCATTGCCGATTTGCACTGGCTGGTGCATCAGGGTCATGTCCTTGAATTTGCCGATGGCCGGATGGACACGGCCAAAAAACCGCTGCCCCGACCAGTGAAGCCGGAAAAGAAAGCTGCCGGCGAAAAACCGGTGGCGGAAGGCGGGGCCACTCCAACCACAGTTGACCCGGAGGGAGACACTGCGATTTTGACCGAGGCGGAAATTCCCGCGCCCGAACCGGAGCCGGCCGTTGAACCGGAACCGGCCGCTGAAGCGACGGCTGAAACGCCAGCGCCGGCCGAACCCGCCGCCAATGCGCCCGCGAGTGAACCGGCGGCTGGCGAAGGCGCGACGCCGGCGTAATGAATCGGAGGGGCGAGCTCTGCGAGACCCCAATTATTTAGATTTCAAATTTGGGGTTCGTGGAACTCGCCCCTCCGAGCAAAATCCCTGCTTTCTTTAATTCTCCCGGCTGTTAGCCTGTATTCATGCCTTTTACCAAGTTAGGCCTTTCTCCGTCAGTCCTCGAAGGTGTGCGCGCGGCGGGTTACATCACCCCCACACCGATTCAGCTCCGCGGCATTCCGCTCGTGCTGGGCGGCCGCGACATCATCGGCAGCGCCCAAACCGGCACCGGCAAGACCGCCGCGTTTGCGCTGCCCATTCTCACAAAACTGGACCGGCATGCGCCCGGTCCGCGCGCGCTCATTCTCGAACCGACGCGCGAACTCGCCGCGCAGGTGGAAACGGCCATCCGCGATTTTGCGCGCTTCACCAATTTGAAAGTCACCGTCGTTTATGGCGGCGTTGGTTATGGACGGCAGTTGGACGATTTGCGCGCGGGCGTGGACGTGCTGGCCGCCACACCGGGACGTTTGCTCGATCATCTCGAACGCGGCACGGTGCGGCTGGACAAGGTCCAATTTCTCGTGCTCGACGAGGCCGACCGGATGCTGGACATGGGATTCCTGCCCGACGTGCGCCGCATCGTCGAACGCTGCCCGCGCCAGCGCCACACCTCGCTGTTTTCCGCGACGATTCCGCCGCAAATCGAAACGCTCATTCAATGGGCGATGAACAAACCGGAAACGATTGAAATCGGCGCGCGCCGGACACCGGCGGAAACTGTGAAGCACGTCATTTATCCCGTGGCCGATTCACAAAAATCCGACCTGCTGCTCGAACTGCTGAAACGCGTGAATTTCAACTCGGTGCTGATCTTTTGCCGGACGAAGCACGGGGCGGACCGTGTCGTGGGATTGCTCAAGCGCAACAATCACGCCGTGGCCGTGCTGCACTCGAACCGCACGCAGAAGGAACGCGAGCAGGCGTTGCAAGGCTTCCGTTCCGGCCGCTACGAGGTGCTCGTGGCGACGGACATCGCCGCGCGCGGGCTTGACATCGCGGACGTGAGCCACGTCATCAACTACGACGTGCCGCAGCATCCGGAGGATTACATCCATCGCATCGGGCGCACGGGCCGCGCGGAGCATACCGGCGACGCCTTCACCATCATGACCGCCGAGGATGGCAGCCACGTCTTCGCCATCGAACGTTTCATCAGCCAGAAAATCCCGCGCGTGAAACTGGAGAATTTCAGTTACAAATACACCATGCTGTTTGAGGAAGCCAAAGCCGGGCAGCCCCAGGGCGGTTTTCCCGGCAAAGTACGGGGTGGGCGCGTCCACGGCGGCTACCACTTCGCCCCCGGCGGCCGGAGAAGGTAAAAGTAGTTACTTCTCTTTTACCAAATGAGTTTCATTAATTTCCCCGGCTAAACCCAAATCAATCGCGCTCATCAAAGAATCTCTGTAATTCTTTTTGTTGGTTTCGCGATCAACAAAAAGACTTCTACCATTTGTTTTGAACCGCCCACCTGGAGATTGTTGCTCAAGTTGTTCAACACGTAATCCATCCTTTGTGGGAATGACTTTTACTCCGTATGTTTTCATATTTTTTGCTGTAGTCTTGGCGACAATTTTTCAGGGCTTTGCCATCACTTGCATTGCGTCATCATAGTTGTAACCACTCTCAGTTCTAAAGAACTGCATCTTTTCGTTTATGGTGTCTTTAAGCGCCTTGAGTTCAGGTGAATCATGATGTCAATGGTATTTTTCCGCGCCTCCGGCGCTCCGAAATGGCATAATCGGATTTAAAAACGTCCGTTGATTCGCGGCCAAAAACAAAACCGCCCGCCGGCGCGGGCCGGAGGGCGGCGGTTAAAACTCGGCTGTTACTTTCCAACCGCTTTTTCTTCCGGAATCCGCATGCAGTAGAACGAGCGATAGACGAACACCAGCGCGACTACAAAGAAGAACGCCCCGATGCCGGTCTTCAGGTTCTGGTTCGTCATGGTCACCGCAATTTCCACGGCGAGCAGGCCAAACAGCGTGGTGAATTTAATCACCGGATTCATCGCCACGGACGAGGTGTCCTTGAACGGATCGCCCACGGTGTCGCCCACGACGGTGGCGGCGTGCAGTTCGGTGCCCTTCTGGCGGAGGTCCACCTCGACGATTTTCTTGGCGTTGTCCCACGCCCCGCCGGCGTTGGCCATGAAGATGGCCTGGAACAAACCGAAGAACGCGATGCCGATCAGATAGCCGATGAAGAAATACGGATTGAAGAACGGCAACGCGAGCGCGAAGCAGAACACCACGATGAAGATGTTCCACATGCCCTTCTGTGCATAGACGGTGCAGATGCGGACGACTTCCTTGCTGTCCTTCTCCGAGGCGGTGGTGGAGTCGAGTTTTATGTGCTCCTTGATATAGACCACCGCGCGATACGCGCCGGTGACGACCGCCTGGCAGGAGGCGCCGGTGAACCAGTAAATCACCGCGCCGCCCATAATGAGGCCGAGAATAATTTCCGGCTGCACGATGCTCAAGGCGTCAACGACCGGTTTGAACGGACCGGCAATCCCGGAAGCCACCTGGCCCTCATACATGCGTTGCAGCAGCATGATGATACCGAACACCATCGTGGTCGCGCCGACGACGGCGGTGCCGATGAGCACCGGCTTGGCCGTGGCCTTGAAGGTGTTGCCCGCGCCGTCGCCCTTTTCCAGTTGATACTTGGCGTTTTCAAAGTCCGCGTCGAAACCGAAGTCGCGTTTGATTTCTTCCTTGATGCCTTTGCGGCCTTCAATCTGGCTCAACTCAAAGACGGATTGGGCGTTGTCGGTGACCGGGCCGTAACTGTCCACGGCAATCGTCACGGGGCCCATGCCGAGGAAGCCGAAGGCCACGAGGCCGAATGCGAAGATCGGCGCGGCAAAAAGGAACTCACTGGGCATGAGCGAGAGGAGCGCCGGGTTCTGGGAAAAGAAATACGAGGTGGCCATCAACACCATGATGCACAGCCCCATCCAGAAGGCCGAAAAGTTACCGGCCACAAAGCCCGACAGGATGTTCAGCGATGCGCCGCCGTGCTTGGAGCAATTGGTCACTTCCTTGACGTGCTTCGAGTTGGTGCTGACAAAGATTTTGGTGAATTCAGGAATCAGCGCGCCCGCCACCGTGCCGCAACTGATGATGACCGACAACACCCACCACAGCGCGGGCTGGGCGGTGCCGGTGGCGTCAGTGAAGTCGCCCAAGAGCAGTTTGCTGGCGATGAAGGTGATGATGATGGACACGAACGAGGTGAGCCATACGAGGTGGGTCAGCGGGGCTTCAAAGTCGAAGTCTTTCTTGCCGCTGAACATGGCCTTGCTGATGACTTCGTTCACGAAGTAGGACACCAGCGAGGTCACGATCATCAACGCGCGCATGGTGAACAGCCAGACAATCAGCGTGGCGCATATTTTCGGGCTGGCCGCCAGGGCCAGGGCAAGAAACGCGATCAACGCCACGCCGGTCACACCGTAGGTCTCAAAGCCGTCCGCTGTCGGTCCGACCGAGTCGCCAGCGTTGTCACCGGTGCAATCCGCGATCACGCCGGGATTCTTCGGGTCGTCTTCCGGCAGCTTGAAGACGATTTTCATCAGGTCGGAGCCGATGTCGGCGATCTTGGTGAAGATGCCGCCGCAGATGCGGAGCACGCTGGCGCCGAGCGATTCACCGATGGCGAAGCCGATGAAACAGGGGCCGACGAGTTCGCGAGGGAGGAACATCAGGATGCAGATCATGAAGAACAATTCAACGCAGACCAGGAGCAGGCCGACGCTCATGCCGGAGCGGAGCGGGATGCCCAGCGTGGCGAACGGGTTGCCTTTGAGCGCGGAGAAAGCGGTGCGGGAGTTGGAGACGGTGTTGATGCGGATGCCGAACCAGGCCACGCCGTAGGAACCCAGGATGCCGAGCACCGAAGCGAGCAGGATGACCACCACGTTGCCCATTGAGTTCCCCTGGAGAACCTTGAAATAGTAAACCATGCAAGCCGCGATGAGCAGCCAGAGGATGGCGAGGAATTTGCCCTGGGTAAAAAGGTAGGTTTTGCAGGTTTCCCAAATCATGTGGGACACCTTGGCCATGCTCTCATGCACGGGCAACGCCTTGGTCTGCTTGTATTGCACCAGGCCGAACAGGGCGCCGACGCCGCAGAGCAAAATGCCGAGATACATCAGCATTTCGCCGCTGATGCCGCCCAATCCTGCGAATTTGACTTCGCTCAGAGAAGGAATTTTGATGTCCGCCTCACCGGCAAACACGTTGGTTGCAAGGCCGAACAAGCAGAATGCCGCAAGTGCCCACAAGGAAATTTTAGTTTTTTTCATAAAGAGGTGTCGCGGGCGAAGGTTAACAAAGCTCCCCATCGCCGCCAACCATTTTTGGCAAAGAACTCTCCAAAAATTGAACTGGATTGAACCAAAACACGATGGTTTCACGTCTTTCCGGCGCATCGTGAGGGCGTGTTGCCCAAATGGAACGGAGCGCGGCTGTCCCACTCGCAGCAGCCAGAAAGGCCAAATGAGCGCACAAAATTCCACGGGTTTTGGGGTTTCGAACGTGCTGCAGCTGGGACAGCCGCGCTCCGCCCCGTCTCCAAAATGATTTGGGCGACGCGCCCGTGACACTGCCCCCGTTCGGAGTTCCGTCCCGCCCGGCGGGACGGAACTCCAAACGGGCGACCACCCTTGTCGGGTGCCAGCGACAAGATGCAGCCCGTCGCATTTGACCTTGTCGCTCACCCTGCGTTTGCCCATCTTCTCCGCAATGCCCGAACGCGCGGTTTCCACTTTGAACAAACCGGACGCGGCGTTGGAAATGACGCTGCGCCCCTCGCTCTTTTCCGAATTCACCGGCCAGCTCAAGGTCAAGGAGCGCCTCGGAATCGCCGTGCAAGCGGCGAAACAGCGGAGCGAAGCGCTCGACCACATCCTGTTCAGCGGTCCGCCCGGTCTCGGCAAAACCACGCTGGCCAACATCCTCGCCAAGGCCATGGGCGCGAACCTCAAAAGCACCAGTGGCCCGACCATCGAGAAAGCCGGCGACCTCGCCGGTCTGTTAACGAACCTCGAGGAAGGCGACGTGCTGTTCATTGACGAAATCCATCGTCTGCAAAAAACCATCGAGGAATATCTGTACCCGGCGATGGAGGACTTCAAACTCGACATCATCATTGACCAGGGGCCGAACGCGCGCAGCGTGCGGCTGAATCTTCCGCGCTTCACGCTCATCGGCGCGACCACGCGCAGCGGGCTGCTCACCGCGCCGTTGCTCACGCGCTTTCCCATGCGCGAGCGGCTCGATTATTACGTGGCCGCAGATTTGGAGAAAATCATCGTCCGCTCGGCGCATTTGCTGAACGTTGAGATCGAACCCGCTGGCGCGCACGAAATCGCCCGGCGCAGCCGCGGCACGCCGCGCATCGCGAACAACCTGCTCCGCCGCGTGCGCGACTACGCGCAGGTCAGGCACGACGGCCGCATCACCGCCGACGTCGCGGACAAGGCGCTGGCGATGCTGGAAATTGACCAGAACGGCCTTGATGAAATGGACAAGCGCATCCTTGAAGCCGTCATCGTGAAGTTTGGCGGCGGGCCAGTGGGTGTGAATTCGCTGGCGGTGGCCGTGGGCGAAGAACCGGACACGATTGAAGAGGTCTATGAGCCGTATCTCATCATGGAAGGCTACCTGAACCGCACCTCACAGGGCCGCGTCGCGACGGAATTGAGTTATAAGAAACTCGGGTTGAAGTCGGCGACGGGAAACCAGTCCAAATTGTTTTGAGAATGGATTTCGAAGCTGTCAAAGCATGGCTGACACGCCGGACGCAAAAACAGATCAGCAACTGCCGCTTGCTGGGGATTCTTGGTTTGGCGCTCACACCGGTCGCATTGGTTGTCGCAACCATTTGTGTTTACTGGCTGCTGCGGCTGTTCACGCATGATGCTTCGTATAATCTGGGATATCCGACCCTGTGTCTTCTAATCAGTTTGGCCATCATTCCGTGCCTGTTCATCGGCAACCGGTTGGTCCCGCGCCGGGATCTCATGGAAGAGCAATTAAGCGAAGTACCGGACCGCTCCATTCGCCGACAAGTCGTGCCCCTGTTTTTCCTCTGGATCCTGTTCACCGGCCCGCGGCTCCTGGACTTGTCATTACCCACATTTTTTGAGTTGTTTGAAGTTTTCTAAGCCTTCACTCATCCACATCAATCTCTGCCACCCGCGCCAGATAGTTTGCCAGCCCGGCATACCGTCACTTTTGCGCCCGATAAACCCTCCCAGTCGTGCCACCGCCACCCAAAAGGTGCCTTGGGTCCAGCCCGCCTTTGGCTTGCCAAATCCCCAGTTCCTCCGCCGCATTATGCAATGTGTAATCCAGCAGGGTCGTGTCCTCAATGAGCAGATACTCCCCGGGTTCAAGACCCGCCGCCGGTGTCCGTTCCCAGTGCGGTTTTAGTATCTGTTCACAGGTGTTCCCAGGCTGGCTGAAAAAGCGGCAGGCAGCCTTTAGTTCTCCCCATTGCGGCATGGCCTGTGGCCGGGTGCCGCCGGGACTTTGAGCCAGACGAGTGGCAATCTTCACCAGACGTTGGGTGCGACGCTGGTCCCCCAGTCGGACCAGCGCAAATTCCATTTGCGCCCACTGGGCAGGCGCCAACACCGTTTGATTCATGACCTGTGTCGGCGAGGAACCAAAAGTCAAATCAACCCGTTAAACTTAACAGCGGCAATTCATTGCAAATTAACCCGCCGTTAATAAACAGAATCCAACTCCAAAAAAATGTGGGTAATGACAAGCATTAAAATGCCGGGAATGGTTTGGGAAAATCGAGTCCCGCGGGGACGGCTGAAATCCGATGCTCCCGCGGTCACCGTCGGCTTCATCCTCGTCGGCGAACAAAGCGTGGACGCCGTGCAGATGCGGGTGGTGTGATTAAATTCCCAACGTCTTCACCGCTTCGGTTGCAAGGCTGACCATCGTGTTTGGGAACAAACCAATCCAGAACATGCCGGCGATGCAAATCGCGAGGGTAACCTTGGCCGGGCCGGAAAGCAAAATAGGCGACAAATCCACCGGCGTGTCCTTACTCCAGTAAATCGCGCGGATGACGCCGAAATAGTAGTAAAGCGAGATAACCACGCCCGCCAGTGCTGTGAACGCGAGGCAATAGTAACCCGGATTCGTCGCGCCTTGCTCAAGGACGGCTTTCAGCAGCAAAAACTTCCCGAAAAATCCGGCCAGGGGCGGAATGCCCGCCAGCGACACCATCGCCAGCGTCAGCGTCGTGGCCAGCAACGGCGAACGCTGGTGCAATCCGGCCAGCGCGGAAATGTCTTCGTTGTCCAGATGCCGCATCACGAGGCAGATCACCGTGAACGCCCCCAGCACCGTGAACAGATAGCCGCTCAGGTAATAAAGCATCGCCGCCTGTCCATTCATGCTCAACGCCGCCACGCCCAGCAGCAGATAACCCGCATGCGCAATGCTTGAATAACCCATCAATCGCTTCAGGTTGCGTTGCGGCAGCGCACACAGGTTGCCGTAAAGAATCGTGATGCCGGAGATGATGATCAACGGATTGGCCCAATGGGCCGATACGCTGGGAATAGCCGTGAACAAAACGCGCAGCAATAAAACGAACCCGGCAGCCTTGGAACCGACGGCCAGAAATGCCGTCGTCGGTGTCGGCGCGCCCTGATAAACGTCCGGCGCCCAGATCTGGAACGGAAACGCGGCAATCTTGAATCCAAGTCCCACCAGCACCAGCACCATGCCGAGCAGGAAGATTTTATTCCCGGCAAATTGGCCGGCGACCAATGCCAGTTCATTGAAGTTGAGCTTGCCGGTCGTCCCCCACACCAGCGCGATGCCATAAACCATGAACGCCGACGACAACGCGCCGAGAATCAGGTATTTCACACCCGCTTCGAGCGACACGAGCCGGCCGCGTTGAAAGCTGGTGAGCACGTAAAATGTGACGGTGATCAGCTCAATCGAGACGAACAGCATCGCGAAGTTGTTCGCCGACGCGGCAAACAACATTCCCGACAGCGCAAAGACGACCAGTGAATAATACTCTGAAATGCCGGCGGTCAGGTTGTCAGAAAATTCCACCGCCATGAACAGCACGAGTATGGCGGCGATGATGAAAAAGCATTTGAAAAACACGGCCAGCCCGTCTTGGACGAACATGCCATTGAAAGCGGTGCCGGTGGCGCAATGGCCCAGGTTCATGACCAGCAACACCGCCAGCGCCGCCGCGGCCGCGTAGCCAAGGAATCGCTTGCGTTCGGCGGGCATCCAAAAATCCGCGAGCATCAGCACGAGGCCGAGGGCGACCACCCAGATTTCCAAGCTTATCAAGGAAGCGTTCATCAATTCAAAATCGTATTACCTGCCAATGCGCGGACGGAAACAGCGGGTAGCCCCCGCGTCTCGCGGGTTGTTTCGGGCGTCGTGCCCGAAACTGTTCGTTGACTCAGCTTGCCGTCTTTCATCTGATCAAAACCAATCGTGCGCGCGCCGACGCAATTCGGCGGGACGCCAAATTGAACCCGCGGGACGCGGGTGCTACCCACAGCAATCGTTTCACCTCGTACCATTTCCACAATTTTTTCCAAGTCGGGCGTGATTTTTTCCGTGAGCAAACGTGGAAAACAACCGAATACCAGCAAGCTGGCCAGCAACAGCCCGTAAGGCAGTTTGCGCCAGACATGCGCTGCATCGGAAATGCCCGACCACTTTTCCGGCATCGGGCCGTGCAAAACGTTCCGCATCGCGCGCAGCATGTAGAGCGCGCCAATCATCAATGCGCCCCAAAGCGCCAGTCCAGTCGCGACCGGAAACACCTTCCACGCACCGAAGAACACCGTGACTTCACCGACGAAATTCGCGAACCCCGGCAGCCCGCAGCCCGCCAGCGCCGCCATTAAAAGCGCCGTGCCGATGAACGGCAGCTTGCGCGCCAGCCCGCCGAGTTCGCCCATCTCCAGCGTGCCGGTCTGCCGGTAAATGTAGCCGCTCAAGCCGAACGTCAGCGCCGCGAGGAACCCGTGCGCGATCATGATGAGCACCGCGCCCGTCACGCCAATGAGATTCAGGCTCGCAATGCCGAGGAAGATGAAGCCCATGTGCGCCACGCTCGAATTGCCGATGAGCAGATTCAGGTTGCGCTGCCGCATCGCCACCCAGCCCACGAAAAGAATGTTGCCGAGACAGAGCCAGGCGAGAATTTGCATCCAGTGTTGCGCCGCCTGCGGCATCAACGGCAGCGCGATGCGAATCAGACCGTACAGCCCGAATTTCTTCAACACGCCCGCGTGCAGCATGGCGGTCGGCGATGGCGCGGAACCATAGCCCAGCGGCGCCCAGGTGTGAAACGGCCAGAGCGAAACCAGAATGCCAAAGCCGAACAACAGTAGGGGGAAAATGAAGTTCTGCGCGCCACCAGCCATCGGGTTATTGCGGAAAAACTCAGTTAATTTCGGGATGTCGAAGCCAATTTTGCCAGTAGTGCGCAGGTCGGCGGGCACTTGCAGGTAAAGCGCAATGAGGCCGATGAGCGCAATCAGCGCGCCGACGCTGAGGTAAAGCGTGATTTGGAACGTTGCGTAATTCTTTCGCTCACCACGGCCCCAGACGCCGATCATGATGAACGTAGGCACCAGCGCGAGTTCATGCAGGAAATAAAAGAAGAACAAATCGAGCGATGCGAACGCGCCGAGGATGCCGCCAGTCATCACCAGCAACAGAATGTAAAATTCCTTCTCCCGCGACTGGATTTCAAACGAGCAACACGCCGCCGCGAACGCCACAATGGCGCCCATCAAAATCAACCCGACGTTCAAGCCGTCCACGCCGACGTGATAGCTGATGCCGAGCGATTCGACCCACGGGATTTGCTGTTCGAACTGATAGCCCGCCTGGCCGGCGACAAACTGGCAAAACATTTTTACCGCCAGCAGCATCGAAACGAACGTGGCAAGCAGGGCTACCGCGCGGATGATGACGCGGTAATTGCGCGGCACGAACACCAGCACAAATGCTGCAATCAGCGGCCAACCCAAAATGTAAGTTAAAATGGACATGTTCAGCAAAATGCGAGGTGCGAGGTGCGAGGTGCAATATTTGTCGGTGGCACCCGCGTCCCGCGGGTCGTTTCGGGCATCACGCCCGAAACCTTTTGGAGGCATGGTTTGTCGTTGATCGTCCGGGCCACATAAATCGCACGCGCGCCGACGCAATTCGGCGGGATGCCGAATTGAACCCGCCGGAGGCGGGTGCTACCGACAGCCATTGACGGCTCTCGACATCCTTGCATCTTTGCGTCTTTGCGTTGAAAAATAGCGTTCATTTTCCCAAAACCAAATACAGCACCACGGCCACGCCCAACGCGAATAGGAAAGCGTAGGTCTGGAGGTTGCCGGTTTGCATGAGGCGCAGCGCGCGGCCGGTGAAATCCGTGCCGCCGCGCACCAAGCCGATGCCGGCCCAGTCCACCAGCCAGCGGTCAATCCAATCCATCACCGCCGCGATGAAATCATGCGCGCGGATGAAAGTGGCCTCGTAAATTTCGTCGAAGTAAAACCGGTTCTTCATCGCGGTGGCAAACCAGCCGAGTTTGGCGGGCAGCGGGTCGCTTTCGGCGTTCCGATATAACATCCGCGCGGCGATGAAGCCCGCCGCAACGGCAAGCAACCCGATGATGGCCACAATGGGCGCGTGTGCGAACGGCTCAAAGAGTTTTTGCAGGAACGTTGAAGCGCGCTCCGCGTGTGTGTCTGAAATAAATTGGCTGTCAAAAATCCCACGGATGCCGATGACGCCGCCAATAACGGCGAACACCGCCAGCGTGCGCAACGGCCAGGCCATCACCGGCGGCGATTCGTGGGGCTCGTAGGACAGGCTTCCAGCCTGTCTCAAACTTTCATCTCCCGCTTGGGCGGCTTCCTTGGAGTGAGAGACAGGCGCGACGCCTGTCCTACGTTCGCCAAGGAACGCGATGTAGAAAAGCCGGAACATGTAGAACGTAGTCAGGCCGGCGACGACCACCCCGAGCGCAAAGAGTGGATAATTTCTTTGTTCCAGCGCCTGCGCGAGGATTGAATCCTTCGAGTAAAAACCGCTGAACGGCGGCACACCGCACAATGCCAGCGTGCCGATGATGAACGTCCAGAACGTCACCGGCATTTTCTGGCGCAGCCCGCCCATCTTCCAGATGTTCTGCTCGTGGTGCAGCGCGATGATGACCGAGCCGGCGCCAAGGAACAGCAATGCCTTGAAAAATGCGTGCGTGGTCAAATGAAACATCGCCTGCGTCGGGCCGCTCAGTCCCACGGCCATGACCATGTAGCCGAGCTGCGACAAAGTCGAGTAGGCCAGAATGCGCTTGATGTCGTTTTGCTGAATGGCGATGAGCGCGGCGAGCAACGCGGTGAAACCGCCGACCCATGCGATAACGTGCGATGCTTCAACGTTAAACAAAAGTATAACGCGGCAAAGCATGTAAACGCCTGCCGCTACCATGGTCGCGGCATGGATAAGTGCGCTGACCGGCGTCGGGCCTTCCATCGCGTCCGGCAGCCAAACGTGCAGCGGAAATTGGGCAGACTTGCCGACTGCGCCACAGAAAATCAGCAAACCAATTATTGTAAGCCAAAAATTATCGCCGAATGTAACACCATATGGTGACTTGATGACGGCTTGTGCCTGTTGCTGTGCGATGTCAAAACTTAGTGAGCCATTTGTCCACCACCACAAAATTATAATTCCGAGTAAAAAGCCAAAGTCGCCGAGGCGGTTGGTAATGAACGCCTTTTTTGCCGCATCCGCCGCGCTGGGTTTTTCAAACCAGAACCCGATGAGCAGGTAGCTGGAAACACCGACGAGTTCCCAGAAGATGAAAAGCTGGATAAAATTATTCGCCAATACAATGCCGAGCATCGAGAACGTGAACAGGCTCATGCACGCGAAGAAACGCGAAAACCCTCGGTCTTCGCTCATGTAACCGAAGGAATAAATGTGAATCGCGCCGCCCACGCCGGTGACGATGAGCACCATCATCAGACTCAAGACATCGAGCCTTAGGCCGAAATCAATGTTCAGATTGCCGATGGAGAGCCAGTTCGCCGAAGTTTCCATGACCGCCGGATGAAAACCATTCGCCGCAATGAACGAAAGGGTCAGAACGAAACCCGTGACAATCGCGCCGATGGACAGGAGCGCGCTGGTGGTGCGGCAACGCATGGTGAAAAGCGTTATCGCCGTCGCTGAGAGCAGCGGCAGGAACAAGATCAACCAAGGTAACGCTTCTAAATTCATCGGTTAAAACGGAAACATCGAACATCGAACATCGAACTCTGAACATTGAATGCCAGCAAACACCGCCGGTTCGGCGTTCGATGTTCAATGTTGAATGTTCGATGTTCTTTCATTTCATCAAAGTTTCATCGTGGTCAGGTCTTCGACGTGCGCGGTCTGGCGTTTGCGATAGAGCGCGACGATGAGCGCAAGGCCCACGGAAACCTCCGCCGCCGCGACGGTGATGATGAAGAAGACCAGAATCTGGCCGTTCAGGTTGTTGTTGAACCGCGAAAAGGAGACGAGCGCGAGGTTGGCCGCGTTGAGCATCAGCTCCAGCGACATGTACATCACCAGCAGGTTGCGCCGCGTGATGACGCCGAGCAGGCCGAGCGCGAACAATAGCGCGCTGACGACCAGATAATGTTCGAGTCCTACATTCATTTCTTTTTAGCCACGAAAGAACGCAAATGAAACAGGCTTAAACGCAGAGACGCGGAGGGCGCAGAGGTTCGCAGGGGAAATGGAATTAAATACTCCGCGTTTCTCTGCGTTCTTTGCGTCTCTGCGTTAAGCGTCTTCATCATCGCCTTATTTAAGATCCTTTTTGCTCAATAAAATCACGCCCATCATCGCCACGAGCAGCAGCACGGAGACGACTTCAAATGGCAACAGGTATTGCGTGAACAACAATTTGCCGAGCGCGGCCGTTTCCCCCTCCAGCGTGGGCGTGGACAAATTCGCGCCCGGCTGCGCCGCCAGAATTGATTTCACAAAAATGGTCACGACGGCGCCGACGGAAACCAATCCGCCGATCAGGCTGAACTTTTTGATTTTGCGGCGTTCCTCCTCCTTCAAATCGAGCAGCATGATGACGAACAGGAACAGCACCATGACCGCGCCCGCATAGACGAGGATTTGCACCGCCGCGAGGAAGAACGCGTGCAGCAGCACAAACAGCCCGGCCATCGAAATGATGGTCAACACGAGGAACATCGCGCTCGTAACCGGGTTGCGGCTGAACGGATTGGCGATGACCAGCACGCCGCACAGCAGCGTCAGGAACGCGAACACGTAAAATAGAATGTCGGGTAGTCCCATTGTTTTGGATTATTCCTTCACCGGAAAATTTTCCTGCTCCTTGGCTTCCTCCAGCTTGTGCTTCCATTTCTGGACGCCGCCATGGACGCCGCCCAGCGCGAGGAGCTTTTCCTTGTCGTAAATCATCTCGGCGCGGCTCGTGCCGGTGAGCGAGTAATCCTTTTGCAGGAAAATGGCCTCCTCCGGGCAGACTTCCTGGCAAAAGCCGCAGAAGATGCAGCGGAGCATGTTGATCTCGAATTCCGCCGGCATCTTTTCCGCGTTCGGTCGGTCGGCGAGTTGGCCGGCTGGGCCGGGCGGAATGATTTTGATGGCCTTGGGCGGGCAGACGAATTCGCAAAGCTGGCACGAGACGCACTTGGTGTTGCCCTCCTGGTCGCGCACGAGATAGGGCGCGCCGCGGTAGCCTTCGGGCACAACCCATTTCTCCTCGGGATACTGCATCGTCACCTTCCGCTTGAAGAAATGACGGAGCGTGACTTTGAATCCGCCGGCAATCGCCGGCAGATAAAGCCGTTCCCAAAGATTCAATCTTTTACGTTTAACGATCATTTCATGTTTTCAATCATGTGCGCACAAACCGGTTCGCACAAATCCAACTCTCATTAGCACCCGGCTTCAGCCGGGTGTCTCGGTGGCGGTAATTGAAAAACCGTTTCAACGGTTTTCCTCCTCATGCCATTTCAATCCATACCGTTCGACAAACAGTTTCAGTTCTTCCGCAAAAGTCTTCTTCCGATGATGCTCTTCCTGATTGGCGATGTAAGCGCAAACCTCATCCACTGCCGAGTGTGAGACTGAAAAGGCACCATAGCCGCGCTGCCAGCCAAACTTGCCGGGAACGAGATTGTTCTCATTCACCCAATGCGACGAGCCGCCTTTCAGCAATTGCACCACTTCTTCAATCGCCTTGCTTGCTGGCAAATCCACCAGTACATGCGTGTGATCGGCGTTCACGAAGTTGATCTTCATATAGATGCCTTTCTCAATGGCGTATTCGCGCAAATGCGCCGAAAGTTTTGCCGCTGCTGGTTTCTCGAGCAGAGGACGGCGCGCGATGGTTGCCCAAATGATGTGCAACCAGCAACGCGTATATGAGTGAAGAGACATGGATTGTTATTCGTTGGTCAATAGTCCACAACACGCAGTGAAAACCGTTGAAACGGTTTCTGACAAATTCCACATCGCCAACACCCGGCTGAAGCTGGGTGCATTTTCATGCTCGCCTGAAATCTCATTGTACGCTCCACCAAAGCCAAACCGCCGTCATCACAATGTTCGCGAGCGCCAGCGGCAAAAACCGGCGCCAGCCCAAATCCATCAATTGGTCGTACCGGAAACGCGGCCACATCCAGCGCACCCAGATGAACAGCAGCAGGAACACAAACACCTTCGCCAGAAATATCGCGACGTGTGCGACGCCGCCCGGCAATGTCGTTGCGGTCTGGTCGAGGCCAAACCACGGCAGCGTCCAGCCGCCGAAAAACAGCGTCACCATCATCGCCGACGCCAGAATCATGTTCGCGTATTCGCCCATGAAAAACAGCGCAAACTTGATCGAGCTGTATTCGACGTTGTAGCCGCCGGCCAGTTCCTGCTCGGCTTCCGGCAGATCGAACGGCGTGCGGTTGGTTTCCGCAAACGACGCGACCAGGAAAATGCAGAATGCGAAAAACGTCATCGGGTTTTGAAAAACAAACCAGTTGGGCAAGTGCAACCACGCCGGCAGCCAGCTGAGGGCGCCGGACTGGCATCGGATGACGTCGTTCAAATTCAGGCTGCCAGTGAACAGGAAGATCGGGATGACGCTCATGCCCATTGAGATTTCGTAGGAAATCATCTGGGCGCTTGACCGGATGCCGCCGAGGAACGGGTATTTCGAATTCGCCGCGTAACCCGCCAGCACGATGCTGTACACGCCGAGCGACACGATGCCGAACGTGTAGAGGATGCCGACGTTCAGATTGGCCAGCACCATCGGTTGATTGCCGATCTTCGATCCAAACGGAATGACGGCGAGATTAAGGATGGCCGGCATCAGGGCAATGCCCGGCGCAAGGAAGAAATAAATTTTGCGGACGTGTGCCGGCGTGAACTCTTCCTTGAGAAAGGCCTTGATGCCGTCCGCCACCGGTTGGAGCAGGCCGAGCGGCCCGACGCGATTCGGTCCCAGCCGGTCCTGCATGAACGCGCACACGCGCCGCTCGACCAGCACGATATAGGCGACCATCGTCATCAAGATGGCAAACGCAGCCAGGATCTTCACGCCCGTGAAAAGCGCGAATTGCTGTGCGTTGCTCAAATTGTTCAGCCAGTCAATCATTTCAAATTCAAACGCCAAAATTCTTTACATCGTAGCGCCGACTGGCAGTCGGCTGTGTCGCAGATTGGCAATCTGCGATACGGCAGGTTGCCAACCTGCGCTACATCATATTTTCACCGTCACGCCTGTGTCGCCGAGGCCCGCCCATGTCAGACTGTTGAACGCGGGCACATCTTTCGCCATTGCATTGAACAAACCTTCGATGGTCAGAAAACCGTCCTGGCCGGTGACGTTGTAAACCAATTCGTGCAAAAATTCCCATTCCGGACGCGCGTCGCCGGGCGGCTCGACTGCCTTCATGAATTTCTGGACGCGGCCTTTCGTATTCGTGAACGTGCCGCGCTTCTCGGCGTGCGCGCAGCCGGGCAACAAATAATGCGCCAGTTTGGTCGTCGCGTTCGGCAAAATGTCGCTCACGATGAGCGTTTCCAACTTGCCCAGCAAATCCGCGCCAATACCGCGTCTGGTCACGTCTTCGCCGAAGACAATCAACGTCTTGATTTTGCCACTTTGAATGCCTTCGGCAATCTTCGGCAAGTTTGTTCCCATCGGATTGGCGGCCATGCCGGTCAGTTGCGCGCCATTCGTGTTTGGATTTTTGTCCGTGCTTATGAGCAATTTGTCGCCTTCACCCGTGCGGGGAACGGAATCGCTGATGGCACCGAGTTTTGCCTTCAATTTTGAAATCAACCACAGTTCCTCGTTGGTCTGATGGGCCGATGCGACGATGGCCACCGAACCCGCCGGAGCCAGCTTGAGCTTCCCGGCGATTTCACTAAGCGCAGCCGTCCAAGTTGTTTTGTGTAGGACAGGCGTCGCGCCTGTCTCTAACTTTTCTGAAGAATGAGACAGGCGCGACGCCTGTCCTACATCGTGAACCAAAACGTCTTTCAGCCGGTCTTCCCGGCCGATCCATTTGTAATTCAGCCGCCCGGCGTCGCACATCCACGGGCCGTTGACGGCGTCGTTTTCGCGCGGCGTGTAGCGGTAAATCTTTTCCTCGCGCGACCCGATGAGAATGTTGCAGCCGGTCGCGCAGCTCGTGCAAATGCTTTTGGTTTCCTTCAAGAACCAGACGCGCATCTGGAAACGGAAATCCTTGGACGTAAGCGCGCCCACCGGGCAAATGTCCACCGTGTTCAGCGTGTAATTATTGTCGAAGGCCTTGCCCGGATACGCCGCGAGCGTGTTGTAGCTGCCGCGATTGACAATGCCAAGCGCGTCATCGCCCACGATGTCCCTGGTGAACCGGATGCAGCGGGAGCAGAGGATGCAGCGTTCGTCGTCGAGCATGATGCGCGGGCCGAGGTCAACGCTCTTGGGCTTGTGGACCTTTGGTTCAACGAAGCGGCTGGCCGACTGGCCGTAGTCCACCGAGTATTCCTGCAACTTGCATTCGCCCGCTTGATCGCAAATCGGACAGTCGAGGGGATGATTGATGAGCAGGAATTCCAGCACGCCCTCGCGCATCTGCTTCACGCCGGGTGTGTTCGAGTAAATCTCCATGCCGGGCGAAACCGGTGTGGCGCAGGCAATGGCCGGTCGCGGCGATTTGACGATTTTCGCCGTGCCGTCGGGATTCAAAATCGGCTTGCGGTCCGGTCCGAGCGCCGGGGTGCCGAACTCGACGAGGCACATGCGGCAATTGCCAGCGATGGGCAGTTTCGGGTGATAGCAATAATGCGGCACGTCCGTCTTCGCCAGCTCGCACGCCTGGATCATCGTCGTGGGCACAAGCTTGCCGGACCAATCGGCGGTGAGGCGCGGGATTTCAATCTCGCGCCCGTCCACCTTCACCCGGATTTTTTCAATCGCGGGCGGCGCGGGCTTGGTTTCGGTTGTTGGTACTGCTGACATTTTTATTATTTAATGCAAAGGCGCAGAGCTTTCGAGATGCATCTTCTCATTAGCACCGGGCTTCTGCCCGGTGACCTGCCGGCCAAGAGAACAGCCAGCCGTTTTAACGGCTTTCCCGCACGCACGCGAAGCCGTTGAAATGGCTGAAGTCGTACACCTGCCGCCAACACCGGGCTGAAGCCCGGTGCTAATGAGAGGTTGGTTCGTTCGCATTTCTTTGTCGGCTTTACACATGTTGACTCGCCGCCGGTTTCATCTCCTAGCCTGCCCGGCGCCTTTCACTTCCTTCGCGTGACGTTTTTCATCCGCAGCGCCTTTCGCAATAAACTCATCCTTGAACTTCGCCACGAAACTTTGCACGGGCCACGAGCAGGCCTCGCCGAAGGCGCAAATCGTCCGGCCGCCAGGGATGTTGTCGGCAATTTTGATGAGGTAATCCGCATCCTGCGCGCGGCCCTCGCCGTGCGTGAGGCGGTGCAGCGCCTTGCTCATCCAGAGCGAACCTTCGCGGCAGGGCGTGCATTGGCCGCAGCTTTCGTGCGCGTAAAATTCGGAAATGTTCGCCAGCGCCTCGACGATGTCGGTCGAATCGTCCATCACGATGATGGCGCTGGAACCGCTCATCGAACCGGCCTGGATCAGCGTGTCAAAATCGTAGGGTAAATCGAGCAAGTCCACTTCCTTGCCCTTGATATTGAATTTTTCACCGGCCTTGAAAACCTTCGCCGACGATCCGCCCGGGATGATTGCTTTCAATGAACGCCCGGGACGCAGTCCCCCGCCGAAAGCCGGGTCATTGATCAGTTCGCCAATCGTGGCCTTGCCGATTTCGATTTCGTAGTAACCCGGTTTCTTCACGTGGCCGCTGAGACTGACGATGCGGGTGCCGGTGTTGTTGGGCGTGCCGAGCTTGGCGAATTCCGCGCCGCCCATGGCGACGATGTGCTTCACGTTGCAGAGCGTCTCGACGTTGTTGACGATGGTCGGGCACATCCACAAACCGAGCACGGCCGGGAAATACGGTGGTTTGATGCGCGGATACGACCGCTTGCCTTCGAGCGATTCGATGAGGCCGGTTTCCTCGCCGCAAATGTAGGCGCCCGCGCCGCGATGGACGTGCATTTCCAAATCGTAACCGGTGCCCAGGATGTTTTTACCGAGGAAATTCTTCGCGCGGGCTTCCTGCAACGCCCGGTTCAACAACTTTGCGCCGTCGGGCATTTCGCCGCGGATGTAGATGTAGGCCAGATGCACGTCGTTCGCGAAGCACGAGATGATCACACCCTCGATGAGCTGGTGCGGGTCCTTGTAGATGATCTGGCGGTCCTTGAATGTGCCCGGCTCGGATTCGTCGGCGTTGCAAATGAGGTAAATCGGCTTGCTGCTCTTGCGGTCCACAAACGACCACTTTAATCCGCACGAAAAGCCTGCGCCACCGCGGCCGCGCAAGCCGGAGGCCATGACCTCCTGGCGGATTTGTTCCGGACCGGACCGTTTTGCGCCGTCCGGCAAATCCTTTGGCTGAAGGGCGACGGCCTTTTTGAGCGCGTCGTAGCCGCCATGACGCAAATAGCATTCGATGTCCGGCGTGTAACCCGGTTCATCTGCGTGATTCAAAATTAATTTATATTCCTGCGGCATGGCTAGTTGCGTGAAACGTGATGCGTGATTCTGAAAAGTTAGTTGTTACGTCCGCCCTCGCCCCGGCCCTCTCCCCCAGGAGAGGGAGAATGATTCGCCGGTTATTGACAATAAGGACGATACAGATTGTTGTGAGCTTCTTGCGCCGAACGGACGAAAGGCGGCGACTGCACCTGTGACAACCAAGATTTCGTGAGACGCGCGTGGCTTCCCCCTCTTCCCGGGGGAGAGGGCCGGGGCGAGGGCGGACGTTAAAACCATTCGCTTCTTTCAAAGCTGAACCGGTCTGTTGGCTTGACTGGCCGATGAAACCCTTTAGCCTGTCGAACGCTCCGGCTTGCCCGATGGTGTAACGGTAGCACAGCAGACTCTGAATCTGTTTGTCATGGTTCAAATCCATGTCGGGCAGCCAACTGGCCAAGGCTAAAGGCTGAAGGCTAAAGGCTGAAGTCAGCGCCTTCATTTGCATCCTCCAACAATTTCATCCGCCTTGGCATGGCTGACGCCTTGATGGAATTCATCGTTGACCATCATCACCGGCGCGGTCCCGCAACTGGCGAGGCATTCAACGAATTCGACCGTGAACTTTCCGTCCTTCGTCGTTTGCGGGCCGTGTGCGCGCGCGTCCAGGCCCAGCTTCTCGCAAAAATGTTTGTGTAGTTCATACGCGCCGCCCAGCGCGCAGCTCAGCGTCCGGCAGACCTTGATTTGATACTTGCCCATCGGCTGCTGCCGGAGCATCGGATAAAACGTCACGAGCTCGTAAACATTGATGGGCTGCAATTCGAGTTTCTTCGCCGTCCATTCGACCGCTTCCTGCGATATCCAGCCGAAATGCTCCTGGAGGGCGTGCAGCACCATGAGCGACGCCGCGCGCTTGACCGGGTAATGCGAAATCAGTTCGTCAATCCCGGCTTCAAGATTTGCTGGAACGGTGAAACTCATTTCAATTTTTAACGCAAAGGCGCGGAAAAATATGGGGTAGCACCCGCGTCTCGCGGGTTGTTTCGGGCGTCGTGCCCGAAACCTTTTGCGAGCGCAGTTTGCCGTTGTTCGTCTGATCAATGTCAATCGTACGCCTGCCGCAGCAATTCGGCGGGACGCCGAATTGAACCCGCCGGAGGCGGGTGCTACCCACAGTACTCGTAAATTTTGTCTTCACTTCTTGATCTCTCTGCATCTTCGCGATGAAATCTTTCATCGGTCACACTCTCCCATCACGAAATCGAGCGAGCCGAGAATCGCGGTTATGTCGCTCATCATGTGGCCCGGCAACAGGCGCGACAAAATGCTCAGGTTCACAAACGAGGGGGAGCGAATCTTCATCCGGTACGGCGTGCCGCCGCCGCGGCTGTTGATGTAAAAACCCAGCTCGCCTTTCGGGTTCTCGTGGCCGAAATAAATTTCTCCGGGCGGCACGTTCATGCCTTGCGTCACGAGCATGAACTGGTGAATCAACTCCTCCATGCTCGACATGACCTTGTCCTTCGGCGGCAAAACGATTTTACCATCAGCCACGTTGACCGGCTCTTTGGCCTGGTTGTCGAAGCCGCCGGGAATTTTGTTCAGGCATTGATGCAAGATGCGCACGCTCTGGCACATTTCCTCCATGCGCACGAGATAACGGTCGTAGCAGTCGCCGACCGAACCGAGCGGCACGTCAAATTGGAAATCCGGGTAGCAAAGATACGGCTGCGCCTTGCGGAGATCGTAATCCACGCCGCTGCCGCGCATATTCGGGCCGCTCAGGCCGAAGTCAATCGCGTCCACCTTCGAGATGACGCCCACGTCGCGGGTGCGGTCCACCCAGATGCGGTTGCGTGTGAGCAGTGTCTCCATCTCCGCGATGTTGACGACGACTTCGTTGAGGAACTTGCGGACGGCGTCGCACCAGCCGGGCGGGAGGTCGCGCGACACGCCGCCAATGCGCGTGTAACTGGTCGTGAACCGCGCGCCGGTGAGCGATTCGCAGAGGTTGTAAATCTTCTCGCGCTCCGTGAACGTGAGCAGAAAAACCGTGATGGCGCCGAGGTCCAGTCCAAACGCGCCCAGCCCCAGCAGATGCGATGAAATGCGCGCCAGTTCGCAGCACATCACGCGGATGTACTGGCAGCGCGGCGGCAGATTCTTTTCAATGCCCAGCAGTTTTTCCACCGCAAGCGCGTAGGCGACGTTGTTGGCCAATGGCGCGAGATAATCCAGCCGGTCCGTGTAAGGGATGAACTGGGTGTAGGTCATGTTCTCGGCGATTTTTTCGTCGCCGCGATGCAAATAACCCACATCCGGGTCGGCCTTGGTGATGATCTCGCCGTCGAGTTCGAGCACGATGCGGAGCACGCCGTGCGTGGCGGGATGCGACGGCCCCATGTTCAGGACCATCTTCTCGCCCTGCATGTCGCGCAATTCCTCCACCGCCTCGCTCGCGCGTGCGGCGGGGTCGCGAATTTCAGTTGCTTGGACTTCGGGCATGCTAGCAGTGGGCCGGAATAAACGCAGAGGCGCGGAGAACGCAGAGGTTCGCAGAGAAGTTGGAATTAAATTTCTTTGCGCTTCTTTGCGTGCTCTGCGTCTCTGCGTTAAATGAATTCATCTGTTATCCCAATCAGCTTTCAAAAGTTTTAACCCGTGGCTCACGTTCAATGGCGTCCTTGCTACCCGGCGCAGTTACGAACGGCCCGCCTTCGAGCGGCGCGACCTGGGTGAAAGCGACTTCGGGAACCTGGGTCGGTTTGCCGGCCAGCGGGAAATCCTTCCGCAACGGGAAATACGGGTAGCCTTCCCACATCAAAATCCGGCGCAAATCGGGATGGCCGCGAAACCGGATGCCCATCATGTCGTAGATTTCGCGCTCGTGCCAGTTCGCCGTGCGCCACACACCGATGACGGTTGGCAATTCGGATTTTTCCTCGCTCACGCCGGTTTTAAGCCGCAATTCGCAGCTGTCCGCGAGGCGGCGCAGATGATAAACGAGCGTCCAGCGCGGGTCTTCGCCGTAATTATCGAGGCTGCTGATGTCCACGAGATAATCGAAGCTCAATTCCTTTTTGGCGAATTCGCAGACTTCCGCGATTCGTTCCGCGTCGGCAAGCTGGATGGTGATTTCGCCGCGAAACTCCGCCGGTTCGGAGAGCACGTCCCCGAATTTGGCTGTGAGTTGTTTGGCTAAATCGAGTGCGCTCACAGTCAGAAAGAATGGAAACCACGGATGGACACAGATGGACACGGATTGTGACAGATAGGGCGCGTCACTCCGTGCGTGCCGTGGCACGACATCGAACGAGCGGCGCGCACGGAGTGACGCGCCCTACCCAATAAACCCCATCCGTGTTTATCCGTGTTCATCCGTGGTAAAAAATCAGGCTTTCTTGAGCGTAGCCAGCAGCGGCTCGTGTTGCACGTGGTTTTGCAGCTTGATCAGCGCATCGAGCAGGGCTTCGGGCCGTGGCGGACAGCCGGCCACATAAACGTCCACCGGGATGATGTTGTCCACGCCTTGCAACACGGAGTAGCTGCGGTACATGCCGCCGGTTGAGGCGCAGGCGCCCATGGCGATGACCCATTTCGGCTCGGCCATCTGGTCGTAAATGCGCTTCACCGCCGTCGCCATCTTGTAAGTGACCGTCCCGGCGACGATCATCACGTCGGATTGCCGCGGCGAGAAGCGCATGACCTCCGAACCGAAGCGGGAAATGTCGAACCGGCTCGCGCCGGCGGCCATCAATTCAATGGCGCAACAGGCCAGGCCCATCGGCATCGGCCAAAGGGAGTTTTTGCGAAACCAATTCAAAGCCGCATCAATGCGCGTGACGATGAAGTCGCCTTCAATTTTAGAATCGTAGCCGATTTCGCTCCATGCTGGCATAAACACGCGCTTCAAAAAAGTGCGCGGAAGCTAACATAAACAACGGTAACAATTGAAACAAGTTAAATTGCGGGTCTTTTCACGAATGTTCACCCAAATTTAACATGCTGATGGCGGCGATTGTGTTATCAACTTGCGCTTGTGAGCCGCATCGGATGGCGTAGAATCAAAAAATGCGGTTGGCTTGAATGATGAAAACTTTTGCCGAGTTGAATTTTCCGGGACGACTGATCGCCGTCGAGGGCCTCGACGGGTCGGGCAAGTCCACGCAGATTTATCTGCTCAAGCGCTGGCTGGAAGCCGAGGGCATCAAGGTCTATTTCAGCGAGTGGAACTCGTCGGAACTGGTGAAATCGGCCACGAGCAAGGGCAAAAAGCGCGAACTGCTCACGCCGACGACCTTCAGCCTCATCCACGCCACGGACTTCGCCGACCGCTACGAACGTCATTTGCTGCCGCTGTTGCGCGCGGGCTATGTGGTCCTGTGCGACCGTTACATTTTCACCGCGTTCGCGCGCGACGTGGTGCGCGGCTGCCCGTCCGAATGGGTGCGTGGCATTTACAATTTCGCGGCCCAGCCCGACCTCACGATTTTCTTCAAGGCGGATTTGGAGGTGTCGCTCAACCGCATTCTTGAAGGCCGGCCCAAGCTGAAATTTTTCGAGGCCGGCATGGACCTGGGACTGTCGAACGATCCCTACGAAAGCTTCCGCATTTTTCAGGGCCGCATTTTGGCGCAATACATGGCCATGAGCGGCGAATTCAATTTCGTCGTGATGGACGCCAACCTGCACGTGGAAAAACAGCAGGTGCTCGTGCGCAAACTGGTGGGCGAACGCATTGATTTGAAAAAGTTCAAACGCCGCAGCCCGCTGCCGCTGCCGCCATCGGCTCCACCCGAAGACAAGGCAGCGGAGGTGGAGGAGGATTCGGTCGCATGAAAACAAATCCCGCACCCATAAACAAATGCCGCCGATTTTACGGGCACGGCATTCCCGGCGTTCAGCTCGAGGACCTCACGGGCAAATTGATCGTGGTCGAAGGCGCGGACGGTTCGGGCCGCTCCACGCAAATTGCGCGGTTGGTGTACAGCCTCGAAACCGGCGGCCACGCCACGGTGCAGGTCGGTTTGAAACGCTCCACGCTCGTGAGTGCCGAACTCGAAGGGGCGCAGGAAGGAAATATTTTAAGCCGGACAACGCTGAGTTTGTTTTACGCGACGGATTTCGCCGACCAGTTGGAAAACATCATTTTGCCGGCGCTCAAGGCGGGTTTCATCGTGCTGGCCGACCGTTACATTTACACGCTCATGGCGCGCGACATGGCGCGCGGCATGGATGAGTCGTGGCTGAAAAATCTTTACGGCATCGCGCTCGAACCCGACGCGGTGTTTTATCTTTCCGTCGAACCGGAAGAGCTGGTTCAGCGCAATCTCGCCAAAAGCGCGACATTGGATTATTGGGAAAGCGGCATGGATCTCGGCCTGTCGCGCGACATGTTCGACAGCTTTGTGAAATATCAGACCGCGATTCAGGCCGTGTTCCGGCGTTTGCAAAAGACCTACGACTTCAACATCGTGGATGCCAATCGCTCCATGGATTCGGTCACCAGGGAATTGCGCAAAAAAATCGGAGCGTTGCTGAACGGAAAATAAAAATCAAACGTCCGGTGGCGGATTGGTCGGCGCGAGCATCGGCGGTTTGTTGGTGGATGACGGCGAATTTGCCGGTGTTTGCGGGTGATGTCCGGCCGGCCTAAACCGTTTCATCAATTCCTCAAACTGTTTTTGCTGTGCCGGCGTAAGTTGCTCGCGAATTTGCTGCCGGACATCCTGCAGCACCTTGTGGAACTGCGGCGCGACATTGGTCCAAATCTCGTGATTGCGTTCCTGGCCGTCGGCGACGATTTTGGCAATCGCGACGCGTTGTTCCGGCGTGAAATGAAGCGTCTTGTCGAGACGTTGCACAAATTGCTTGCTGAGCATTTCCGGCGGATGCGGTCTGGGCAAATCCTGCGGATCCGGCTGGTCGTGGTCGCGATTATTCGCTTGCGGATGAGGGTTCAATTCACCCGCCGGATGTTGAATATCTTTGGGACGCGGTGGCTCCACGTTATTGACCAGCAGCCCGCCGGTGATCACCCCTGCGCCAAAAATCACTACTACAGCCAGAATGATTTTCCACGAATTCATTGTGCCAGATCGCTTTGGTCCACGGACGCCAGCAGCGTGTTTTCAAAATTCTGGGAAAGATCGTCGGCATTGGGCGAAGCCGTCGGATTGAAAAATGCCCACGCGCCGAGCAGCAAGGCGATGGCCACGCACGACACGGCGGCCTGCCAAAGCCCGCGTATCCACAACGCCAGGGGATCGGTTGCGGCGCGAGCCGCGAGCAGGGCCATCACGCGCTTTTCAAACGCATACGGCACGCGGTCGCCTGGCGGGTTGGCGCGTGCGGCGGCGAGCAATTTCTTTTGCAATTCAGCGATGTTCATACAACCCCGATTATTTAGACGGCGTCCTGCAATGCCGGGTTACAGATACTTGTCCGTGGCCATTTTGGCCAGAATCTTGCGCATTTCGGCCCGTGCCCGGAACGCGCGCACTTTCACCAGCGGCACCGACCAGCCGGTGAGCTGGGCGATTTCCTTGACCGAACGGTCCTCGATTTCGAGCAACGTGATGACCAGCCGTGCCTGGGGCGAAAGCCGTTCCAGAATGTGCTCGACCAGCAACTTGGCCGCATCCGCGTTTTCGGAAGCGGTTTCTGGCTGCGTCACGAACCGTTCCAGCCAGTCGTTTTCCGGCTCGGTCAAATCCGAAAACGGCGACTCGCGGTTGCGCTGATGGCCGCGCAAAAAATCGTAGCACGTCCGCACCGTCAGCCGCATGAGCCAGTGTTCAAATGGAGCTTCCCCGCGGAAACTTTTGAGTTTTTCAAACGCCTTGAGCCAGACTTCCTGCGAGATGTCTTCGACTTCGATTTCGCGGCGCGCATAACGGCGGGCGGTGGCAAAGACACGCGGCGAATACCTTTGCACCAGCGGTTCGAAACTGGCGGCATTGCCTCGCAACACTGCGGCAATCAGATCCGCTTCGGTTTGTTCCATCACGCGCGAGTCTGCCAAAGAACCGGTCCCGGCCAAAGTCAAAAGCCGTTTTGAATCCGGGCGGTCAAGGCCGCGAGATATGGAGCGTTGCCTCCAGGTCGTGGGAGAATTGTGAAAAAGATTCGCCGATTTTGCGGGGTTGTTCGGCCAGGGTGTTCCACATTTGTTCGGTGATTGCCGGCCGGTGACGAATCAATGCCACCGTGGCGGCAATCAGCGAAAGACTGTTGTTCATATCGTGTCGCAACGCGGAGAGTTTTTGGTTCACCTCGCCGATTTGCTCCATGCTCAGGGTGACAGGTTTGGTAGGCTGGGCCATGATGAAATAATCGTTTATTTTTGCGTGATAGCCAGCGGGTTTCGTGCCAGAACTGAATGAAAATTGGAGCGAGCGAAGGGATTCGAACCCTCGACACAAAATTCAGAAAGCGCACAAAATCAAGCTTCTCCGCAACCTGCTCAAGACGACTGTACACAAATACGCGCACAGATTTTAGGCGAGCTTGGGCCTGCCTTGGCGCGAGTAGTCGCAGCGTGGTCTTCGCTTAGTCAACCGCTCAAGGCGGCAATTCTTGCCATCATTGATTCATCTGCGGCCTCAAAGGAGGACGCTCGATGAACTCTGAATTCACAAAAGGACGGTTTTTTGCTCCGGCCCCTGCCTTTATTCAGACCGTAAAAAACCATTTCAATTTTCTGCGCGGCCTGGTGCACCGCGTGGGAACAACAAACCTTGCACCAGAACGAAAGAAAATTATGAACATTACAGGTGTTAAATGTATTCAAGTTGGCCAAGGCCGTGAGTACGAAAGTCATGGTGAAAAACGGCGGGATACGTTGGCGCGATGCGTTAATGTGGTGAAGGACGGAAGTTTGACCGCCAGTGGTTTCTTTGATTATCGGTTGACCGATGAAGAAAAGAAAAAGGGAAAGGAACTCGAGGGCAAAATGCTGGAGTTGGAAGTTGATAATATTCGGCAACCGTTCAATGGTGCGCCGGTAAACTTCACGGGCAGGGTCACGAAGGCGGTTTGATTCCATGTACAAACTCGCTGAAATGTTCCATTTGACGAGAATTGACTGGCAATTCTTCGGGACATTGACATTCAGCGAGCCTTTTTTACGAAGTCGAGAACAAGGGTTTGCGCAACAAAGAAGATATTCATTATACAACAGTTTTGGCCGGGAGATTTCCCGGTCGCTTCTATACACACCCAGGAGGTGGGAAGTGAACATAAATGCCGTCCGCCTGGAACAGGGCGAGATTGGGCGGCTGTGGCACTACCACTTTCTAATGTCGGGGTTGGCTGAAAGGTCGGTAAATCCGGGAACGGCAAAATTCATGGAGTCCACCTGGTTGTCTCTGGGTGGCGGGTTTACCAGAATTCGTGTGTTTGATACTTCGCAGAATGGAGTCGAATACATTTCCAAGTGTCTTGATCCTCGTAACGTGTACGAGTTCAATAAATTTGGGCTGGCCTCAACTATCACACTGTCCCCCATGGCTGTTCGGGTGTTAACCAAGCCGTGGCGAAACGTGACGGCGGATCGTTCTGCATTGGCGGAAAAGAAAGCAGTCGGATACGGATGCGAACTTGCAATCAGGCTGAGTCCAGCCGCGCTAATAACGAACCCGGCTTAAGAGGGGCATGTCCTCCACGGTGGGCGTCGTTGCGGTCGTAAAAGATGCAAGGTTCCGTCTCGCCGGTGTAGTAACCGGGGGGCGACTCTGCCTAGTTATAGGCGCTAATGAAAGCCTGTCAGTGAACACAAGCAAGTAACTGACAGAGGGATTCCCGGCAAGGGCGGCCGCCTGCGAGCGCGCGAAGCGCGCCGCTGGTGGTCGCCCTGGACGGGTCTCTTGAAGATGAACTCTGCCCAGATGAAACCGACTGAATAGCAAAAGCTCTGGAAACTGGTAAAGTCCGGCGAGAAAAGGCCGTTGTCCGCTGCTGACCTGGTCTTGCTGTTCCCCAAAGACCTCCTGGATTTGTGGACAGGCCGTTCGGGATTGAAACGGTATGGCCAGCGGAATTTCTACGGAGAATAAAAGCCTGATTCATTTTAATTTGGCATCGGGAGAAATTAAATTAGCGGCGTGTTGGCGTGTGCGGCGGTCGCATAGGAAGGACTGGAAAAAGCATTTGCATCTAGCCGCACACGCCAACACGCCGCTACGTTTTGCCTTCCCCCCGGAAGTGCATCGGGTAAAATGATTGTGCCACCTCGGGGTCTTCGACCCCTGTTTTGCCTTCCCCCCGGAAGTGCATCGGGTAAAATTGTGGATTTACAGCCTGGTGTTTATGTGTTGTTTTGCCTTCCCCCCGGAAGTGCATCGGGTAAAATCACGCACTGCGAGGGGTTGGAGGATAATGAGTTTTGCCTTCGGGCCGGTGTTAGGTCCGGGCCTGTCTCCGGTGAATTACGGCTGCGGAACAGAGCGGCAGGGAAGCGGATCAACGGCGGGTGCAAAGTCGTGGTTGACTGCGCAACGAAGCGATGTGAAGCAGGCCGGAACTCGCCGGAGTCAGGCACCCTGGGCGGCGCACAGTCTTTTGGTGTGACCGAGTCGGCGACAGTCAGCCCGAAAGTCTGTGCGCCGGGGGGAAATCAGGTTTTGCCAGGGATATGGGGAAATCCGCGCGCTCCGTGCCAGAAGCGGACAATTTCAAGGCTCTGGTCGGTGTTGTTCATCCGATAAATAATGCGGTAGGAACGGAAAATAATTTCGCGCACCCCCGGTTGCCGGAATTCCGGCACCATGCGGCCGCGTTCCGGGAATGTGTGAAGTGACAACGCAACGTCAAGCAACTGGTTGCCCAGTTGTTCGGCGGCGATGGGATTGTGGGGCGCAATATAGGCAACAATGCGCTCCAAATCGTTCAGCGCGACGTCGGAGAGGAATACTTTGAAATCCATTGCGGAATGCGCTTGCGGGCTTCTTCCAAGGGGATGCGCTCGCCGCGATCCAGTTCGGCCAACCCTTCCTCCACCGCCTGCCGGAATTCCAATTCGTAGATGGCATCAACGAGCGTGGCATCCGGCGGCAGTTTTTCCGCTACCTCCAGGAGAATGTCTTTTGCACTCATCGTTTCAATCAATTTCCATTTTAATCGCCAGTTTGCAACTCTTTTCCGTGGCGGCCAGCATGGAAATTGAATCGTGGCAGTTTCTGGTTGTCAGAATCGCGGCCAAGATAAACAAAAACCGATGCTGCCCGGTCGCGTGTGATTTGTCCTGGTGGTGTTGGATTTGAAACCAGATCCGCGAGCGGGGGATGGGGCGCGGTGCTGGTTGCAAATTAGACACGACCAGTCTTGCATGGGGTGAGTGTTCGCGTGATTGGCATCCGGCTTGGCCTTCAAATCAGCAAGCCGCATGACAAGCACGGGAACACGAACAGGGAAATCGAATTGTTCGCAAACCAGACAAGGCGGGTAGGGAAAAAACTGTCAGACTGGCATGAAAAGTCGTAAGCCATTGGAAATGAACATAATATTGTTTGATAATAATTGTTCTTTGTCATTGACTTGTTTGTTCTGTGCGTTTATCTTTTTCACGCTATGAAAAATAAAGCATCAAAATCTAAGATCGGGGCTGCCGCAGAAGCGAAAGCCGATAAACCACCTGTCACCGCTGTTGTTCAATCCGATTACGCGTCGTCGGAAGCCATTCTGGAGGAGGCCAAAAAGGAGCCCAAAAGAAAGCTGCTTATGGAATACCAAGCGGCCATCAGGACCCTGCGTAATGAAAAGAAATTTACGTTTCGAGCTATTGCAGAATGGCTTGCCCAAAGGGGGGTTGAAACCGATCACAGCGCTGTCTACCGGACTTACTTGGCTTCAATTCCAGAGCAAGAGCGTAGTCCGTTCGAGAACTGGGAAGAAGTAGACGAACCGGGCTATGGGGATGAAAATGTAAAAGTGAAACAGCCATGACGACCGAGAATCTATTGAGAAAAAAAGAAGTGGCAAAGATGCTCGCCTGCTCATTGCGCACAGTGGATCGCTTGGTCAACGCCGGTCGGTTGACTCGCGTGAAAATTCTTGGCGGAATTCGGTTCCGTTTGAGCCAGGTGCAAATGTTGATGAATGGAGGCAATCATGATTTTCAAAGTTGAAAAACGTCACTTCCGCAAAAACGGCGAGTTGCAAACGACACGCGGCTATTATCTGCGCTATCGTATCGGCGACATGCCGGTTGACCGTTGGAAATCCCTTGGCGCAACTGACCTTCAAGTTGCCAACAAAAAGGCGCAGGAATTCATCCAAGAAAAGGAGCGTGAAGCGGCGGGCGTCATTGAAGCAAAACCAATGCGAGATGCTGCACAGCGTCCATTGCTGGAACATTTGAACGATTATGAAGCTGATTTGGTGACGCGCGGGCGGGCGGGTCGTGGTGGCCGTGGGGCGAGTTTGCTCAAGGCGCGCATTGTCCGGCTCATGAACGATTGCCGCTGGAAACTGGCCTGCAATGTCACGCCAGATTCATTCATTACCTGGCGCAACCAGCAAAAGGCGGCGGCGCGCACACAGAATCATTATCTGCAAGGCATGATTTCGTTTCTCAAATGGATGGAGCGAGTGGGGCGGATCAAGTCCAACCCGCTGAAATTTGTTGGCAAGGTGGATGAGCGCGGGCAGAAAAAACGGGTCCGTCGCGCTTTCACGGATGAGGAATTGGTGAAGCTGATTACCGGTTCGAGGCCACGCGGGATCATCTATTTCACGGCGGCGCGGACGGGATTGCGCCAGGAAGAATTGCGACAACTTCAATGGGGCGATGTTCGGCTGGATGGTAAAATCCCGCAAATCATCGTTCGCGCGGAAACGGCAAAAAATAAAAAGCAGGAGCCGGTGTATCTGGTGCCTGAAATCGTCGAGGCATTGAAAGCGCATCGCCCGGTGCGCGGGTCTCCGTCGGACTTGGTGTTTCCGAAAGGAATTCCGCGCGCTTCACGGCTCAAGGTGGATGCGGAACGGGTTGGTGTTGCCTACAAAGATGAGCGAGGCCGTTACGGCGACTTTCACGCGCTGCGCTACACCTGGGCGACTTTCATGCGGAAGAATGGCATCGGTGATAATTTTGCAAGAAAGCAAATGCGCCATCAAACCATCCGGCAGACGGACGGCTATACGGATGAAGCACAGTTGCCGATTTATGATTCGATCAAGAAACTGCCGAGGCTCATGGAGTGTACACAAATACGCGCACAGATTTTAGGCTCAGACGGTCAAAACGTGGCGCAACCTGTCGCAGTCAGTGAAGGGACGAAAAGTGATAAAACACTTGTAACTGACGGGGTTTGTCTCGGTTTGGCACCCCTGGTCGCAGAAATGAAATTGGAGCGAGCGAAGGGATTCGAACCCTCGACACTCACGTTGGCAACGTGATGCTCTACCAGGCTGAGCTACGCTCGCTTCCAGAAGAAAAAAGACAGGTTATGCGAAGTCGTTGGATTTACAAGCCCGATTTCAGGCTGGCTTGGCCGAATCACCCAATGTCGTACGAATCACCTTGAGCAGGTCGTCGTGGTTGATGGGTTTGTTGAAAAACGCCACTGCGCCGCAACTCGCGGCGCGTTCCTTAATTTTCACATCTTGAGTGCCGGTGATGATGATGATGGGGATTCTCTTCGACGGATCCAGGCGCTGAAACCAATCCATGATGCGAAAACCGTCCCACGGCACGCCGTCCACTTCCGGCGGAAAATTGATGTCCAGCAGAATCAAATCGGGGGTTTCCTTGCGCGCGGCGGCAACGGCCTCGGAGCCGTCCAGCGCGGTGAAAATTTGATAACCGCAGCCTTGCAGCTTCAAGGAAACCGTCTTGAGGATGATTTCGTTGTCATCCACCACCAAAATTTTCTTTTTCGGCGCTGCCGGAGTTTCGGCGTTCATAATTCCACGAATAAACAATAATTCACCCGGTTCTAACAGCCAATTCTATGCCAATTTACCAAACCATGTTGCCGGCGCAAAGCAATTTGATGCATTTTTGGCTTTTGCACCCGCCCATGTGTTAAACTGCCCACATGAGCAACGGTTTCTACACTCCCGGCGAACAACGCGCCGCGAAGGTCAACGACCTTTTCGCCGCCATTGCGCGGCGCTACGATTTGCTCAATGACGTGCAAAGCTTCGGCCTGCACCGGCGCTGGAAACGTCGCGTCGTCGAACTCGCCGCCGTCCAACCCGGGAATCGCGCGCTCGATTTGTGTTGTGGCACCGGGGACCTTGCGCTGGCGCTCGCGCGGCGCGGCGCGGCAGTCACTGGCCTCGATTTCAGCCCGGCGATGCTCGACGTCGCCGAATCCCGAAACAAAACCCCGGACCCGAAGACCGGGGCACGAAATCCGACCTTCATCCAGGATGATGCGCAGCAGATTCCCTTTCCCGATGGGACATTCGACGTGGTCACCATCGGTTACGGCTTGCGGAATTTGACGAGTTGGGAAAAAGGCGTGGCCGAAATGCACCGCGTCGCCAAACCCGGCGCGCGGCTGGTGGTGCTCGATTTTGGCAAGCCCGCAAACGCCTTCTGGCGCGGGATTTATTTCGCCCATTTGAACTGCTGCGTGCCGCTGCTGGGCTGGATTTTTTGCGGCAACGCGGACGCCTACGCCTACATCCTCGAATCGCTGAAGCATTATCCGGCGCAGCCGGCCGTCGCGGAAAAAATGCGTGAACTGAAACTGGTGAATGTGCGCGTCATCAATTTCCTCGGCGGCGCGATGGCCATCAACTACGGCGAGAAACCAAAATAATTTCGTGCGAAGAACGCGAAGTGGGCAAAGGCAATTTGCAGCCCATCCTCATATTAGGCCGATGACTCATGCCTGACATCTTTTTTTCTTCCGTGAAAAATAGTAACTCACCGCCAAAGACATGAAACCGAGAGCGCACGGAATGACAGCCTGCGACCATCCAGGATGCAAATCTCCCGACAACATCACACGCATCTTCAGCCTGTAAAAATCCTGCTTGATGGGCGAATTAGTGGGCTGCGAAAAATTCGCGTTGATCTCAGCTGTGTGTGCTGTAATGAACTGCTGAAAAGCCGCCTCCTGCTTCGACAGAATGTCGGGAACAATATGCCAACGCGCCAACCCGTAACTGATAGATGCCACGCCCAAAATCAAAAATAGCCTTGCAAGAATAGTCATGTGACGCGATCGGCCTAACAGATAATCGGCGGCCTGTTCTACAGCCTGTCCTGTTTCACGGTTGTGAGTGTGTTTCGCATTTAGAGCGGTTTAATCAAAACTGTAGCCGCTATTTCGCAAGAAAACGCCTGAAAACAAATGGAAATTGATTTTTTCGCGTGGCTACGAAGTGACTGAAAACGCTCTAAGCCTGGATCAGCCCGAGGACCAACGGCCCGAAGTCATCAATGATCGCGGCCGCCAGATGAAAGCCAAGCCCATCCAGCGTCTGTGTGAAGATCACGGCCTGCCCCAGTTGTTTGCCCGCCCCCGCACC
>Ga0224557_1000496_pt1 | contig 44023 bp, 40 predicted proteins | sample 714S31014metaG_FD_180677 | JGI IMG/M metagenome (GOLD analysis project Ga0224557, IMG submission 180677) | Peat soil microbial communities from Stordalen Mire, Sweden - 717 S3 10-14 | ecosystem: Environmental > Terrestrial > Soil > Wetlands > Peat | place: Sweden: Norrbotten County, Stordalen...
ACCAAAGCAAAGGCCAAACCCAAAACCCACAAGGCGGCGGCCTAAAGGCCGCATCGCTTTGTTTCACAAAGCGGACAGATCACTAATTATTAAAACCGGACAACTTGACTTGTTAACGACAGGGGAGGCGCGAATCGTAACAACTGACCTGGGGCGGCAGAGCAGCGCCAGGCGCGGGCACAATCGCTTACCATGGAGTGCATGATGCTACATCGCCCGATAGCCGCCGTGTGCGCGGCCCTGCTCGCGTGCGCCTGTTCTGCCCAGGCGCCGGCCAAGAAAGGACAACCCCACGTGAAGAAGCAATCATACGGAAAAATGCCGGATGGCACTCCGGTGGATCTGTACCTGCTCACCAACTCGAACGGCATGGAAGCCGGCCTGACCGCGTACGGCGGCACGCTGGTATCGCTGACGGCGCCCGACCGTCACGGCGCGTTCGCCGACGTGGTGCTGGGCATGGACACGCTCGACGGCTGCCGCACCCAAACCGCCTGGTTCGGCGCCCTCATCGGCCGCTATGGCAACCGCATCGCCGGCGGGCAGTTCACGCTCGAGAGTAAGCCCTACCATCTGCCCATCAACGATGGCCCCAACACGCTCCACGGCGGCCCGCTCGGATTCGGCAAGCAGTTGTGGCAGGTGCGGGAAGTGGCTTCCGCGGAAGGGCCGGCGGTCGAGTTCAGCTACGTCAGCAAAGACGGCGAGGAAGGCTTCCCCGGCACGCTTACCACCAAGGTGGTTTACACGCTGACGAACAAGAACGAACTGAAGATCGATTACACCGCGACCACGGATAAGCCTACCGTGGTCAACCTCACCAACCACGCCTACTTCAACCTGAAGGGCGCCGGTGAGGGCGACATCCTCGGCCACGAAGTCACCATCCACGCCAGCCGCTTCACGCCGGTCGATTCGGTGCTGATTCCCACCGGCGAGCTGCGGGCCGTGAAGGGCACGCCGTTCGATTTCACCGCGGCCACCGCCATCGGCGCCCGCATCGAAACCGACGACCAACAAATCAAGTTCGGCAAGGGCTACGACCACAACTGGGTGCTCGACAAGACCGGCGCCGGGCTCGCCAAGGCGGCGGAAGTGTACGAGCCGAAGTCCGGCCGCGTCCTCCAAGTCTGGACCACCGAGCCGGCCTTGCAGTTTTACACCGGCAATTTCCTGGATGGCACCCTGCACGGCAAGGGCGGCAAGGCATACCCGCGCCGCGGCGCATTCTGCATGGAGACGCAGCATTACCCGGATTCGCCCAACCATCCAGCGTTCCCCTCCACCGAGCTGAAACCCGGCGCCACCTATCACACGACCACGGTCTATAGCTTCTCCGCAAGGTAGCCGGGGAGTTCCGGACTCGGGCGGCGGCGGTGGGGCAGTTTCCGAGCGGGCAGATCGGCTCCGGCCACTGTAGGGTCATGGGGTCATCGGGGACAGTAGCCGATTACACAATTTTGTCGGCAATCCTTACTGCCTCTCGTAAGAAGCTTTCTCTCCCTTGCTGGTTGGATGCGGCTTGCGGTTTCTTTTTGCCAGAGCGGCAGTGCTTTACTTAGCGCAGGTTTGAGGGCGGCGTTAGGTGCCACCCCCTGCCTTCCCGGGCCGCTGAACCGGTCGCTCAGGCGGCATCCCTGCGTTGCCCTTTCTTGTCCGGTTCAGCACCCATCGCTCCGGTAGATGTCGATCATGCTGGTGCGGCTCGTCCGCTGAACCTACTGTGTGGACACCTGAGTGACGACGCCGTGGATCGCCTGTGGACCGAAGTGTCCAGTTGCAGGTCCGTTGTACACCAGGGTCAGGTTCGAAAAGTCGACCAGCGACCCTCCGGTGAGGCAGACCTGGAGTGTGGATGCGCCCTTAGCCTCAAAGGGCGCCGGGCCTCCATTCCCCGTTGTGGTGGCCGTACTGGTGACCACGACACCAGGGCCAGTTGTGGGAGGGCTGTTGGCGGGGCAGACGGTCGTGTCGTAGCTGACCGTGGCGTTCGTCATGCTGATGTGGTGAGTGTGGGGGCTCCGGGTCGAGGGGTTTGTGGGATCCACCTGACTGGTGCCGGTTATCCCGTAATCGGACGTCTCCATCGTCAGGTCGGCCGAAAACCTGGCTGTGCCAGTTCTTTCCACGTCCAGGGACCATGTGCCGCGAATTTCCCACGGGCCGCCGGATACGTTTGAGGGCGAGTAGTCGTTGATCACGCCCTTAAAATGCACTTGCCTCAGATCTTGCGCCGTCATCAGCCCGGCCGCCAGAGTGAAAGCGATGCCGAAAAAAAACAGTCTATATCGAATTCTCACAGCTCCTCCTTTTGCCTCTCTTTGTTGCGAACCAAATCAGGCTCTCACGATGCGCCTGGCGGAGAAAAAGGGCAAGTCCGGACAGGTTGAAAGTATGTTTCATACATTTGCACACCGCTGAAAACAAGATGTATACTCGAAGCCGTGCCAATCGCGCCTACAGACCCCGAAGGCGCGCGCCGGCAGTTGGAACGGGTGTTGGCGAGCCCTGGATTCCTTCGGAATGAGCGAATGAGCCGATTCCTTAGGTTCCTGTCCGAACGGCATCTGGAAGCGAACGACAACCAGCTCAAAGAGTCCGTGATTGCCGTCGAGGTGTTTGGGCGCAAGCCGGACCACGATCCATCGCAGGACTCCATTGTGCGGACTGAAGCCGGCCGGCTGCGCGCCCGGCTGGCTGAATATTACGTGGGCGAAGGAAAGGACGATGGAATCGTCATCGAGCTGCCGAAGGGCGGATACATACCGGTCTTTCGCTTGCGGGCCCCGGCGTCTCAACCGGCGTTACCTGGAAAGAGGATACGCCAGCGCGTCTGGCTGGCCGCTGGAGCGGTCGCCGTCGCGTTGGTGATCGCCGCAGTCGTCTGGGCTCAAAAGACGGAACGCTTCTGGCGAAACCCCCTTGAGGAAGCGCGCTTTCAGACCGTTACCGATTTCGATGGAACGGAGCAGGAGGCTGCCGTGTCACGGGACGGCAAGTTCGTGGCTTTTTTGTCGGGCCGGGATGGACATACCGATGTCTGGGTCACACAACCCGGTTCGGGACAGTTCCAGAACCTTACTCGCGGAAGCGTTCCGGAACTCGTCAATCCCTCGGTCCGGGCTCTGGGATTCTCGCCCGATAGCTCCTCGGTCATGTTTTGGGTTCGCAAACCAGCCGGCCCAAGCTGGCAGATCGGGATATGGGCGATACCAACGCTGGGTGGACAGGCAAGGCTCTATCTGGAAGGCGCGGCGGAGTTCGATTGGTCGCTCGACGGTTCGCGGCTCACATATCATACGGCTGGTCCAGGAGACCCGCTTTTCGTTTCGGATGGCATGCCGCATCCTGAGGGACAACCAATCTTTACTGCTCCCACGGGCCTGCATTCTCACTTTCCGTTGTGGGCGCCGGACAATGAGTTCATCTACTTCGTCCACGGCGCGCTTCCGGACAAACTGGACATCTGGCGCATCAAGCCAGCAGGCGGAATGCCGGAACGGATCACATCGCAGAATGGCTGCGTGAGCCATCCGGTCTTGTTGAATCGGCGAGCGCTGATGTACCTCGCCAACGATTCCGACGGTTCAGGACCGTGGCTGTACAGCATCGACGTCGAGCGCCGCATTCCTCACCAACTTACCTTTGGTCCGGACCGGTACACGTCACTGGCCGCCACAGCCGGCGGTAAGCGGTTGGTTGTCACACGCGCAAGTCCCAAGAGAACCCTCTGGCGATTTCGAATCGGCGACTCACGCGCCGAGCTGCCGCCCCCGGATCGCCTCTCTCTGACGCCCGCAACCGCGTTCTCTCCACGACTGGGGCCCGACTATCTTATATATGTCTCTCCGGCCGCCGGCAGCGAGAGCATTTGGAAGCGGGCAAACGGAACGGATACGGAGCTATGGAGTGGCCGTGGAGCGCAGATCATTGGCGGCCCCGCCATCTCCCCCGATGGCGGGCGTATCGCATTCTCGGTCCGTCAACGCTCGGCGACCCTGTTGTATGTGATCAAGGCGGACGGCACCAACGCGCGGGTCGTTGCCGAGTCACTCGATCTGCAAGGCTCTCCAGCATGGACGCCGAATGGCCGGTCGATCACCTCGGCCGCGAACGATCGCGGTGTGCCGCACCTTTTCCAAGTACCGGTCGATGGCGGTCCCGCAGCGACCTTTCTCCGCGACTACTCGGTAGATCCGGCATGGCAGCCCTCCGGCCGGTTCGTTGTCTACTCGGGACCCGACATTGGCACGACGTTTTCAGTGAAAGCCGTGACGCCCGAAGGTGTCACGCATCCGTTTCCAAGTCTGACTAACTTGACACGGGGCGCTCGGCACCTTAAATTCCTCTCGGGTGGCCGTGGACTCGCTTTCCTGCGGGGAAGTATTGAACACAAAGATCTCTGGCTCATGGACCCGGAAACCGGCGCGGAGCGGCAGTTGACTAGACTCCCTGACGATTTTGATATTCGGGACTTCGACATCTCCCCAAACGGCCGTGAGGTTGTCTTAGAACGGGTGCAGGAGCGTTCTGACATTGTGCTCCTCGACCTTGCTGGGCAATGAGGCGCACGGGACCATTCCCCTAAGGTGCCCGCAGTATCACTCCTCAGATCGGCGATCTGGGAAGCGTACGCCGACTGCGGATTAGGATTACTCCTCGCAAGTCGGCTTGTGTCAGCGGATTCTGTCTGGATCCCGCACCACTCGGAAACTGCCCCCGGCCTTTACAGCTTCAACCCTTTCAGATACTCGCGAAACGGCTCACCCAAATCGTGCCGGCGGAGTGCATACTCGACGGTGGCTTTGAGGAATCCCAGCTTGTCGCCGGCATCGTAGCGCGTGCCCTCGAAGCGGAAGGCGTAAATCGGCCGGCTGCGCAGCAGATGGTGCAGCGCGTCGGTCAACTGAATTTCGCTGCCCGCGCCCGCGTCCACGGCCTGCACGCAGCCGAAGATCTCCGGCGTGAGTACGTAGCGGCCGATGATCGCCAGGTTGGACGGTGCGTCGGCGGCCTTCGGTTTCTCCACCAGGTCGCGGATGCGGTACACGCGGTCGCTCGCGCCGTTATGGCTGACCGGTTCGGCATCGATGACGCCATACGCCGAAATCTTGTCGCGCGGCACCTCCATCACCGCCAGCACCGGCGCGTTGAAGAAATTGTAAACGTCCAGCAACTGCCGCAGGCACGGCGTTTCGGCCTCGATCAGGTCGTCCGCCAGCACCACCGCGAACGGCTCGTCGCCCACCAGTTCCTTGGCGCGCAGCACCGCGTGCCCCAGCCCCAGCGCCTCCTTCTGGCGTATGTACGACACGTTGATCATGTCGGATATGCCGCGCACAATCGCCAGCAGCTCTTTCTTATTGCGGCTCTCCAGCAGGTACTCCAGCTCGAAGCTGACATCGAAATGGTCTTCGATGGCGCTCTTGCCGCGGCCGGTCACGATGATGATGTTCTGGATCCCGGACTGGATGGCCTCCTCGACGCCATACTGGATGATCGGCTTATCGACGATCGGGAGCATCTCCTTGGGCTGCGCCTTGGTGGCCGGGAGAAATCGCGTCCCGAGTCCCGCGGCAGGGAAGACGGCTTTTCGCACTTTAGCTGGCATCTTCTACAGTTTGAGGCCGGAACTCGCGCTTTGGCAAGGGCCGATTGTCTTCCCGGTACTGGCTGTGGTATCAATAGTAAACCTGGGGAAACAATCATGGCTTACGTAATCGCTGAACCCTGCATCGGCACCAAAGATACCGCCTGCGTCGACGCCTGTCCGGTCGATTGCATCCACCCCAAGAAAGACGAACCCGGTTTCGCCGAGGTGGCGCTGATCTACATCGATCCGGTGGAATGCATCGACTGCGGAGCCTGCGTTCCGGTATGCCCCGTCTCGGCGATCTTCGCGCTCGACGATCTGCCCGAAAAGTGGGCCGAATACACCGCGATCAACGCCGCATATTACAAGAAGTAGGCCGCCGCGCCGTCCGCCCACGCGCCAGGTTATCCCGGAAGCGAACAGCCCGGCCCCCGCTCTGGCTGTATGTGATTCCAACTAAACGGCCTCGGCGCTGGCGCGCTGGCACGCGACCTGCTGCTGCCGCCAGTATGTTCAAGGGTCTTTGGGTTGGCCTGCGTTTGTTCTGGTGCAGTCCGTCAAAGTCGAGAGCCGGCCTGATTGCCATTTCGGCGGCGCTGTGGTTGGCCTTTCCGGCGAAGCCCTGGCTGATGGCCCAAACGCAAGGCGTGGCAACGCTCAGGGTTCGGATCGACGGCGCGCGAAACGCCAGAGGCGAGATTGTCGTCCTCGTGTTCCGCGATTCGAATGGGTTCACCAACGACGGCTCGAAGGCTGTGCGCACCGAGCGGGTGCCGATCGACGCGCAAACGCTAAGCTCGCAAGCCGTTTTCGAGGGGCTTCGGCAGGGTGTTTATGCGGTCACCCTATTCCACGACGAAAACATGAATGGAAAGCTGGACACGAATTTCCTGCGAATTCCAAAGGAAGGTTATGGCTTCTCGAATAATCCGAAGAAGCGCGCCGGGCCGCCCCCGTTCGACCAGGCAAAGTTCTCCCTCAATCAGGCCGAATGCTCGATTGAAGTCAGACTAATCTATTGGTGATAGGCTGCCGCGCACCGTCCCGCCGCCGCACGAGAATATCCCGGAAGCGAACACCGCCGGCCGCCGCTCTCGCCGTATGTGATTCCAATTAAACGGCCTCGAGACCGGCGCACTGGCACGTGAACTGCAACTGCCGCAGGTATGTTCAGCGATTTTCGCTTCGCTCTGCGCTCGCTCCGGCGCAACCCGTCCTTTGCGGCGGTGGCTGCGCTTTCCATCGCACTGGGAATTGGCGCCAACACGGCCATGTTCAGCATGGCGGATGCGATGCTGTTGCGGCCGGTCCCGGTACCGCATCCGTCCGCGGTGCTGAACCTGCGCTCCCAGCTTCGCGGCCACGGACCGGAGTCCATGTCTTACGCGGATTATGTGGATTACCGCGCCAAAGCGCGCGCCTTTTCCGGGCTGATGGCTTTCCGGCTGGGCACATTCGGATTCGCGGCCGACCGGCAGGCGCTGCCGGAGATGAGGGCCGGGTTGCTGGTGAGCGGCAACTTCTTCGACGTGCTCGAAGTCGTTCCGCAACTCGGCCGCGCATTCCGGCGGGAAGAAGACGCCGTGCCGGGCCGCGACGCGGTAACCGTGATCAGTCACGACCTCTGGCAGCGAGACTTCGGCTCGGCGCCCGATATCGTCGGCAAAAAGATTTTGGTGGATGGCACCGAGTTCGCCATCATCGGCGTGGCTCCGGAAAGCTTCACCGGCACCGACCAGTATTTTCGTCCCGCCTTCTATATTCCGCTGATGATGGCGCCGCGCCTGTCGATCAACGATCAGAACCTGCTGGTCAACCGCGCCGACCGCGAATTGCAGGTGAAGGCGCGCCTCGCACCGGGTGCCACCGCCGAACAAGCTGCGGCGGAGGCGCGCGTGATTGCGAGCGGCCTCGCGCAGGCCTACCCGGCCACCAACCGTGAGTGGTCCGCCGCCGTGCGCACCGAGTTCCAGGCGCGCGTGGATCAATCGATCGGCGACGCGATGCTGGTGAGGATGCTGCTGATACTCGCCGCCGTGGTGCTGGTGATCGCCTGCGCCAATGTGGCCAACCTGACCCTGAGCCGCGGCCTGGCCCGCTCCGGCGAAATTGCCGTGCGCCTGGCCATCGGAGCCGGCCGCTGGCAGTTGGTGCGGCAACTGCTGGCGGAGAGCGTTCTGATCGCCCTGGCCGCCGGCGCCGCCGGCGTCCTTCTCGCTGAATGGTTCGTGGAGCAATTCTCGCACTGGCGGATACCGGCGCAGATCCCCCTCGAGATCAATGCCCGCATGGATACGCGCGTGCTCCTGTATAGCTTGGGCGCCGCGCTGGCCAGCGCCCTGTTCTTCGGGCTGGCGCCTGCCATCAAGGCCACCCGCGCCGATATCGCAACCGCATTGAAAGCGGGCGGCAGAACTGTGACGTCGCACCGGCGTTTTCTGGGCAGAAACGCTCTGGTGGTTGCGCAAGTCGCGGGAAGCCTGTTTCTGCTGGTCATGGCGACACAACTGTATCGCGGCTTGTCGCACGTGCTTGCGGCGCCCGCCGGATTCCGCGATTCCCACATGTTGATGGCCACCTTCGACCCGCAACTGGTCCATGCGACCGACCAGCAGGGGCGCGATTTCTATCAGCGCCTGGTGCGGGATGCCCGCCAACTGCCGGGCGCAACCTCCGCCGCCGTGGCGGAACTGGTCCCGCTGTCGAACCAGATAAACTCGATGAACGTCGTGCCGGAAGGCTACCAATTACCAAACGACAGGAGCTCGCTTGACGTGAACAAGAATGTGGTCGGCGACGGTTATTTTCGCACGGCGGACATTCCGATTCTGCTGGGCCGCGGGTTCCTGGAGACCGATACGGCGAGTTCGCCTCGCGTGGCGGTAGTCAACCAACGCTTCGCGGAAGCTTATTGGCCCGGCCAGAATCCCGTCGGTAAAAGGTTTCGCCTGGGCGGGCCGGAAGGCGACTGGGTCGAGGTGGTAGGCCTGGCCAGGAACAGCAAGTACAACATCCCAATCGAGCCGTCGTTGGAGTTCTTCTATCTGCCCCTTTCGCAGAACTTCCGCACCCAGATGACCTTGCTTGTCGCAACGTCCGGCCCCTCCGATAGTCTGGCGCAGCCGCTCCGCCACATGGTCAAATCCATCGATTCCAACCAACCGGTGATTGCGCTGCGCACCATCGAACAGTACGTTCGCGAGCGATCGACCAGGGTTTTCACCACGCTGACGGCGCTGGTCGGCGGCATGGGGCTGCTGGGCCTGGCGCTGGCGCTGTCGGGGATTTACGGCGTGATGTCCTGGTCGGTGGCGCGGCGCCGGCGCGAAATCGGCATCCGCATGGCGGTGGGCGCCAACCGGGTCGCCGTCGTTGGCATGGTGCTCCAGCATGGAGCGAAACTCGGCGCCTGTGGCGCCGCGATCGGGCTGGCGCTCAGCCTGTGGTTGGTCCGTGGCCTCGCCACCAACATGTTTATGCCGGTACTTGACTGGCGGATCGCAGCCCTGGTTGCGCTGGTCCTGTTCGCGATGACGATCGCCGGAGCCTACATCCCCGCGCGCCGCGCCTCGCGTCTGGACCCAAATACGGTGTTGCGGGAGGAATAGAAGCCACCTCCGTGGTGCAGAGGCGTCGAGAAGAATGCCGACGTCGGTAGGACAGACCATCGCCTTTCGTGGTCTGTCGCGTTTCGCCAACTGAGAAGACATGGCAGACGACAAAACCCGATCGTCTGTCCTACCTCTGACGTGACGAGAGTCTACGCCCTGCGGTACGTTGCGCTACAGGTGTCCGTCTCCCACAGCCGGACGAATTGGATCCCCACTCCGGAGCGCGGCGGCAAAGCCGCTTCGACTTCGTCGTAAATGAAGCGGGCCATGTTTTCGGCCGAGGGGTTCAGCTTGTCGAACGGCGGAAGATCGTTGAGCCACTGGTGATCCATGCGGTCGATCACGGCGTGGACGGCCTTCTTCAGCTCCACGAAATCCACCAGCAGGCCGATTTCGTCCAGCGTCTCACCCGCCAGCGACACCTGGCAGCGGTAGTTGTGCCCGTGCACGTTTTCGCACTTGCCTTTGTAATTGCGTAGCGCGTGGCCGGCTGCGAAAGTCTCTTCGATGGTCACTTCAAACATGGAAAAACGCCCCTCCATCATCCAGGCCGGTGTCGTGGCCCGGGCTGTCAAGCCTCCTGTGTCGGCTGTCGAGCCGACATTCGGCGGCGCCGGCCAAGAAAGGTCGAGACGAATCTCGACCCTGCACGCAAGACTGCGTGCGCCACGTCACTTCAAACATGGAAAAAGTCCTCCACATCGTCCAGGCTGGTGGTGAACCGGTAATTTGGCAGGCTGTCGAAAAACACCTGGCCGTAACTCTTCTGGGTGATGCGGTTGTCCAAAAGCACGAGCACGCCGCGGTCCGATTTGCTGCGGATCAACCGGCCAAACCCCTGTTTCAAAGCGATGGCGGCTTGCGGAATCTGGTAATCGTAAAATGGGTTGCCGCCGCCCGCGCGGATGGCCTCGATGCGCGCGTTCACTACCGGATCGCTGGGCACCGCGAAGGGCAGTTTGTCGATGATGACGCAGCTCAGCTGATCGCCCGGCACGTCCACGCCCTGCCAGAACGACGAGGTCGCGAACAGCACCGCGTGCGGCGTGGAGCGAAACTCTTCGAGCAGCGCCGTGCGCGGGCCGGTGCCTTGCAGCAGCGTCGGGTAATCGATCTCCAGCGACACCCGGTCATAAACCAGGCGCATCTGCTGATAGCTGGTGAAGAGCACGAAAGCGCGGCCTCGGCTGTGTTCCAGAATGCGGATCACTTCTTCGGAGGCGGCCTTGGTGAAGGCGGGGCTGCGCGGTTCGGGCAAATGCTGCGTCACGTACAGCAGCGCCTGTTTTTGATAATCGAAATGCCCGGCGACCACCAGCGTGCGCGGATTCTTCACGCCCAGGCGGCTCTGCACATAGTCGAAACCGCCGGCGACAGCCAGCGTGGCCGAGGTCAGCACCACGGTTTCCACCTGGTCGAACAGGCGCTCGGAGAGGATGCTCGAAACCTCGATCGGCGTGGCTTGCAGGAAGCAGCCGCGGCCGCGCCTTTCCACCCAGAAGACGTACCGCTCGTCATCCTCTTCGAGGATGAAGCGCAGGCCCAGCAGCAGTTCCTGGTTGCGCCGCGCCAGCGGGATGATCTCTTCCGGCGGATTCTGCAGCAGCTTCAGGTGCGAGCCCAGCAGCTCCAACGCGGCCATCAGGTTTCTGTAGACCTCGTCGTTCTCTTCCCGAAAGGCGTCGCGGCCCTGAAACGCAACCCGCCGCTCCTGTTCCGGGAACAGGCCGAAGAACTGCTCGGCAAGCTGCCCCAGCCGCTCCAGCACGCGGTCGAGCTCGGGCGTACCGAATTTCTTCATGCGGCTGACCACGGCGATGTCGCGGCGCAGTTCCTCAAAGCGGTAGCTGCTGACGGAAACGCCGAAGTATTGCCCCGCTACGTCTTCGATCTCGTGGGCCTCGTCGAAAACCGCCGCGTGGTATTCGGGCAGCACGCCGCCTTCGCGGTTTTCGTCGCGCAGCGCCAGGTCGGCGAAGAACAGGTGATGGTTGACGATGATGATGTCGCTCTCCGCCGCGCGCTGGTGCATGAGCGTGAGGAAGCAGCGGGAAAAGTTCGGACATTTCTGGCCGGAGCAGAGTTCGGCGCGGGCATCCACTTTGGCCCACGCGGTGGAAGACTCGGGAAGGGTCTTGATCTCCGCGCGGTCGCCGAACTCGGTAGTCTTCTCCCATTCGCGGATGATCTCGAAATCGGCCACCTCCTCGAGGCCCGCGAACACCGCCTGCTTTTCGCCATCGTAGATTTTCTGCCGGCAGGCGTAATTGTTGCGGCCCTTCATGTAGCAGACTTTGAGCGGCCGCTCGAAGTGCTGTTGCAGGAACGGGACGTCCTTGAAAAAAAGCTGCTCCTGCAGATTCTTGGTGCCGGTGGAAACCACGATGCGCTTGCCCGAAGCGAGCGCCGGCACCAAATAGGCGAGCGTCTTGCCGGTGCCCGTGCCGGCCTCCACGATCAGGTGCCGCTTATCGGCGAGCGCCGCTTCCACGGCTTCCGCCATTTCCACTTGCCCGGCCCGGTATTCGTAATTCGGATGCCACTGGGCGAGCGTGCCGTGGGCCGAAAAAAACTTGCGCGCGGCACTGGTACGGGCCTGGGTGGGCATGGGAATGACTTGATTGTAGCAAGCGCCCGGCGGCGGACCGCTTCCAGATCAGGGGATAGCGCGCCGAAGAAGTGCGGGCGCGATGCGTGTTCGCTCGGGATTTGGTGGCGGAGGAAGAGGGATTCGAACCCCCGAGTGAGTCACCCCACTAACGGTTTTCAAGACCGCCGCCTTCAACCGCTCGGCCATTCCTCCACCTTCGATTTTACACTGGCACAGGCCGCGAAACCATTGCTCTTGCTTCACCAGCCCGCCGACGCGGCGGGACCAGGTAGGATAGACCATCGCTTTTCGTGGTCTGTCACGCTTTGTTGAAGCACGAGACCCCGACAGACGACGAAAGACGATGTCCTACCTCAAGCGCCGCTCTTCCCGGCCAGCAGCCGGTCGAGCTTGATGCTCAGCTCATTCAGCCGCCCAATGACCTCGGCATGTTGCAACTCGTCGGCCGGCGGCGACTTCCGCTGGACATAGAATGTCCCTCCGGGTTCGAGCACGCAGCGAGCCACGTCGTCGACGCCGTCGAAGCCCTGGCGGTGCAGAACCGTCACCAGCTCGGCTCGGGTGAGCATTTCCTTGGCGAGCGCTTTTTCGACGATGTCACCGTGATCCACCAGCGTGGTAGGCTTGCCCTCGAAAAGCTGGTCGAGCCGGCGGTGGCGAAACAGGAAGCGCACCACCATGTAGTTCACGCCCAGCAGCGTAAAGGCCCCGATCAGCCCGCCGGAGAGCGAATTGTCGTTGCCGATGATGGCGTTTTGCACCGTGTTCGATAGCGACAGCAGCACCACCAGATCGAAGGGATTCAATTGCGCCAGCTCGCGCTTGCCGAATGCCCGCAGCAGGAGCACCAGAAAGAAGTAGACGACGATCGGGCGTATGATCTTTTCCAGAACCGGAGCGCCGACGACAAAGATATCGTGCCACATGCCTTGCGAGATCGCCCAAGTGGGCATGACGAGTAATTCCTCCTCCAGCGATTATGACTGGATTTGCGGGCCGTGCGCTAAATCTGCTCGGCTCGCGCCAAAACGTTCCGGCAGTTGATCGTTCTATCCACCGCGTGCACAGGCGATTTTGCGCGAGTTTTTTTCACCAGGCGGAGTCTTCGGGCTGTTCTGAAGATGCCCGGTGCATAAAACTGAGGAAGTCCTGTGCATAAAACAGGGTGCCCATTCGGCGTGGTAGCTATGCGCGATTCAGGGGTTTAACGTATTCCGGTGGGCACTCCAAGATGTTTGCACTGTAACCGCCAAAAACATTATGATAGTATCCTGTTTTTAGGTCTCCTGGCGACGGCGGACCGCAAAGTGTCCGAATTGGGTCCATGGGCATGATGACCGTTCCAAACGCAATCGAAAAGGGACTCCCCGTCAATCTAGACGCCGAGCGATTCGTGCTCGGCTCGATTCTGCTGGACGAGGCCATGTACGTGCAGGCGGCCGGGACGCTGGAGCCCGACGATTTCAGCCTGGAGAAGCACCGGCGCATCTACCGGCGCATGGGCGAACTGCAGGAACGCGGCGAAAAGATCGACCGCGTCACGGTGGCCAACGAGTTGATGAAGTTCAACGAGCTCGAGGCCTGCGACGGGCTGAGCTACCTGGTTTCGCTTGACGACGGCCTGCCGCAGCTTCCCAACCTGGACAGCTACATCCGCATCGTCAAGGACAAGTCGATTCTGCGGCGCATCATTTTCGCCTCGCAGAACATGATGAGCCGCTGCCTAATGGGGGAAGAGGAGCCGGACGAAATTCTGGCCGGCGCCGAGGAAACCCTGCTCAAGCTGGGCGACACGCGGGTCAAGAGCGGCCTGGAGAATGCCAACGACATCGTCACCGGCTACGAAGGCGGTATCAACGCTTTCCTCGACCCCAGCAAGCGCATCAAGGGAATCAGCACCGGCTTCGCCAAGTTCGACGATCTGTCAGGCGGGATGCACGGCGGGGAACTGCTCATCCTGGCCGGACGGCCGTCGATGGGAAAGACCGCGCTGGCGCTGAACATCGCGCAGCACGTGGCGCTCAAGCTGAAACAGACGGTGGCCATCTTTTCGCTGGAAATGTCCAAGGAGTCGCTGCTGACCCGCCTGTTGTGCGCGGCGGCGCGGGTGGACAGCCAGAAATTTCGCCAGGGCTATCTCAACCAGGAGGAGCGGCGCAAGCTCCACCACGCGCTGACCGAACTGGTGGAAGCGCCGCTTTATGTCGACGACACGCCGGGCATCCACCTGATGGACATTCACGCCAAGCTGCGGCGTCTGCAGGTGGAGCGGCATCACATCGGGCTCGTCATCGTGGATTACCTGCAACTCATGACCGGCCGCGGCCGCTTCGAAAACCGCGTGCAAGAGGTGAGCGCACTCTCGCGCGGCATGAAGCTGCTGGCCAAGGAGCTCAACGTCCCCATGCTGGTGCTATCGCAGTTGAGCCGCGCCGTGGAGACCCGCCAGGGCGATCACCGGCCGCAGTTGAGCGACCTGCGCGAATCCGGATCCATCGAACAGGACGCCGACCTGGTGGGCTTCATCTTTCGCGAGGAAGTTTATAACAAGGACCGCGAGGATCTGCGGGGCCTGGCCGAGTTGATCGTGGCCAAGCAGCGCAACGGTCCGGTGGGGACGGTCAATCTGGTTTTCCTCCACGCGCAAACCAAGTTCGAAAACCGCGCCGAAGACACGGGGGCCATCGAAGAGTAGGGTGGAGGCCAAGGTAGGACAGACGATCGCCTTTGGTCGTCTGTCATGCGGTGCGCCCGTTCGCGAGGGAGACAGACGACGGAAACCGATCGTCTGTCCTACCTCTGACGCGTCACCGCTCCGTATACACTTCCACCGCCGCGAACGGTTCGGATTGAATCCGCGCGCGCAGCGTGGAGTGGCGCAGGCTCTCGGCGGCGGCGCGCAGGCGCGCACAAGTGCCGGCAGTTAGCAGGCAGCGGTACCGGTCGGTCGCGTCGCGGTACGAATAGCCGGCATACACCGGGCCGGAGCCGATCGCCATCTCCATCAGTTCCTCCCAGAATCCGCTGCGCCGGAACAGGCCGCGGCTGGCAGCCGCTTCACGGCCGATCTCGATCGCCTGCCTGCCGCCGGTCAACACGGCGCGCGTGCAGCGAGAGGGGGCGAAGACCAGCGTCGGGTCGGGATCGGGGAAAGCCGCCAGCAGCTCGCGCAAGCTTTCGCAGTCGGCCTCCCATCCCGCCCAGCGTAGCCGCGAGGCGCCGCTCACCAGCGAGCCGCGCAGCAGGATTTCGCAGAGGCGCGCCTCGTCTTTGCCGGCGATGGCCAGCATGTGCCCCACCAGCTCGGGGATGGGCAATTCCTGCACCACCACCGGAGTGATCGTGATCGCTCCGGCGGCTTCCGAGCTCAGTTTGACGCGAACGGTGGCGGGCATCGCCATGCTTGATTTCACGCTAACATAGGTCCGTGACGGCGCTGGAAAAGGTGCAGGCGGAGATCGCGCGCTATGACCACGCGTTGCTGCGCTTCTCCGCGCGGGAGCGCGACGGCGTGATCGAGCTGGTGATCGATCTCAAGCAGCCAACCGCCGGAACGCACAGATACTACGCGCCGATTCATCAACGCGATATCGACCATTCTCAGTTCGCCTGGACGTTCCAGCGTTACCTCTACGATTGCATGCACGACTACCTGGTGGAGATGTTCCTGCAGACGCCGAAGAACAAGGACAGATGGAAGTGACCCCCGCCGGCGAGATTCTCGCCGTGGAGATCGGCCGCGCCGGCCCGGTGAGCTTCAGCCGGTTCATGGAAGTCGCGCTCTACCATCCGCAGCACGGCTACTACCGGCGCCGGCGCGATCCGTTCGGCAAGCAGGGCGATTTCTACACCGCCGAACAATTGCAGCCGGTCTTCGGGTTGCTCATGGCGGCGCGCACGCGCCAACTTTGCCGCGCCGCGGGCGTTGCGGCGGACCCGACAGTGGTGGAACTGGGCGCCGGACGCGGCGAGATGGCGGATCGATTCGCGCCGTGGCGCTACATCCCCATCGAGATCGGCGAGGGAAAACTGCCGGAACATTGGAGCGGCGTCCTGTTTTCCAACGAATTCTTCGACGCCCTGCCGGTGGAAGTTGTTCTCTTCCGCGGCGGCGAATTCCGCGAACAGCGCGTGGGATTTTCCGACGGTCGGTTCGTTTGGCAGACCGGCCAGCGCGCTGGCGATGAGACCGCCGATTATCTGGCGCGCTACTGCCCGCCGCCGGAGGAAGGCAACTGGTATGAGGCCGGCCTGGCCGCGCTTGAATGGATTCGCCGCGTTGCCGCGGCGCTCGATGCGGGCTGCGCGATCACCGTGGATTACGGATACACGCGTGCCGAAGCCGTGCGGTTTCCCATGGGCACGTTGATGGGGTACCGCTCGCACGTGGCGCGGGAAGACGTGCTCACCGATCCGGGCGAGCGCGACATCACCGCGCACGTCAACTTCACGGCGATCGAGGAGCGCGGAGCGGAGTTGGGGTTGCGACGCGTCAGCTTTCGAACCCTGGCGCAAACGCTGCTGGACGCCGGTGAGGAAGATCGGTTCGCGTCCGTGCTCGAGGTGGACGATGCGGACGAGGCGGTGCGCCGCCGCATGCAACTGAAGACGCTGCTGGTGGGAATGGGCGAGACTTTTCGAGTGCTGGTGCAACGCAAAGAGGGAGCGGGAGAACCGGAGGGAGAAGCCTGAAACAATGAAAAAGGCCCCGAAAACCGGGGCCTTGGAGTGGAACTTGTTTGATCGCCCTTGCTCAGGGCGAACCCGGGACTACTTCTTTTTCTTCGGAGCAGCCTTTTTCTTCGCGGGTTTCTTAGTTGCGCTCTTCATCGATTGATTCTCCCTAACATCAAATTTTGCGACGTAAAAAAATCGCAATGTGATTCATATATAAGGTTGTTCGCGAAAAATGTCAAGAGAAAAATGCATTCTCGTCCACCGGGACCCCGATCGGAGGTGGACTCCATGTGTGCGACCGTCGCGACGCGCGCGCGGTTTCCTCCGCGATGGCGCGGCGACGCCGTCCGAGTGCGCATCCGAACGTCCGGATCGCATACAATAGCGAGCGATGATCCGCTTCGCTCGTTATCGCATTCGCTCAGCCGTGTCCTACGGCATCCTGGAAGATGGCGCGGTTCGCGAGATCCGCGGCGATCCGTTCCACTACAGCGAGACCGGCGCTGTCCACCCGCTTGCCGAAGTGAAACTGCTGTGCCCGTGCCAGCCGGGCAAGATTCTCGCGGTGGGCGGGAACTATAAGAGCCACCTTGGCGCGCGGCCGCAGTTCGCGCATCCGGAGATCTTCTTCAAACCCGCGAGCGCGCTGCAGAACCCCGGCGATCCCATCCGCATTCCGCGCGATGCGATCGACGTTCACTACGAAGGCGAGCTGGTGGTCATCATCGGCCGGCGGCTTCGCGACGCAACGCCAGACGAAGCGGGCGCGGGAATCTTTGGCGTGACCTGCGGCAACGATGTCAGCGACCGCAACTGGCAGCACGGACCCGGCAAGGACCTGCAATGGTGGCGCGCCAAAGGCTCGGACACCTTCGCGCCGCTGGGACCGGCGCTGGTCACGGGCCTCGATTACGGCAATCTGCAGGTCGAAACGCGGCTGAACGGCGAAACGGTGCAAAAACAGACGACTGCCGATTTGATTTTCGACTGCCGGACCATCGTGAGCTGGATCAGCGGATGGGTGACGCTCGAGCCCGGCGATGCGATCTACACGGGAACGCCGGGCAGCACGCGCAAGCTCACGCCCGGCGACGTGGTGGAAGTGGAGATCGAAAGCATCGGCGTGCTGATGAACCCGGTAGAGTGAAAAATTGCGCCCGCAAGCGGGCGTTGGGCAAGCTAGAGCATGCCCTACCGAAGCTGTGTTGTAATAGAAACAACTTTGCACTCTATGAGGGACATGGGGAAACGTCTTCGAAAGGCCTGGAAGCGCGCGCACTTGCGGGCCCGTGAGATCCGGATGATCGCCCGAGGGCTGGCCTCGACCGGCCATCCCGTGATGGCGCACGTGATTCCCATGCGGCGCTGCAATCTTTCCTGCACGTACTGCAACGAGTACGACGATCATTCGAAGCCGGTCTCGATCGAGATCATGTACCAGCGGCTCGATCGGTTGGCCGAGCTGGGAACCAGCATCGTCACCATCAGCGGCGGCGAGCCGCTGCTGCATCCCGACCTCGATCTGCTGATCGCGCGCATCCGCCGGCACGGGATGATCGCCGGTCTCATCACCAACGGGTATCTGCTCACCGCCGAGCGCATCCAGCGCCTCAACCGCGCCGGCCTCGAGCACCTGCAAATCTCCATCGACAACGTGATGCCGGACGATGTTTCGAAGAAGAGCCTGAAGGTGCTGGACCGCAAGCTGTGCCTGCTCGCCGAGCACGCCGAGTTTCACGTCAACATCAACTCGGTGGTGGGCGGCGGCATACGGAATCCGCAGGACGCTCCGGTGGTCGGCCGGCGCGCGATCGAGCTGGGTTTCACTTCCACCATCGGCATCATTCACGACGGCGCCGGCCAGCTCCGCCCCTTGGGCGGCGAGGAGCGCGAAGTTTATATGGCCATGCGCGCGATGGAAAAATCCAGTTACGCGCAGATCAACTATTTCCAGGACAACATCGCGCACGGCAAAGAGAACGACTGGCGCTGCCGCGCCGGCGCGCGCTACCTCTATATCTGCGAGGACGGCCTGGTGCACTACTGCTCGCAGCAGCGCGGCTATCCGGCCAAGCCGCTGATGGAATACACGCTCGAAGACATCGCCCGCGAATACCACACCGCCAAAGCCTGCGCTCCGCGCTGCACGGTCGCCTGCGTGCACCAGATTTCCTATATCGACTTCTGGCGCGGAAAACAGAATCTGGCGCCGGCGGAAGTCGTGGCACCATCGCCTCAGGACCTGGTGCAACTGCGGTAGAGGGCGTGGCACAAGTTGTCCCACGGCGGAGCGCCGAGCGGGATGGCGAGCGCCGGTCAGTTCCAGAATCTCAGCCTTGGCCACAACTGCGCCAGCGGCCACTTCAACCCGCGCGCGATCACGATGGGATAATGCTCCCACGTCATCGAATACGGATGCTCCACACGCGGGCCGTACTCGACACTGCGAAATGACGCCTCCAGACGCTTCCGATTGTAGGGCGCGTTGAGGACCGCGTCGTTAAGCCCCAGCACCAACATCACGTCGCCAGTGTATTGGCGCGGTCCCCAGTAGAAGTAGGTCTGGTTCGAACAGATGGCCTTCGGCAATCCGTAGCGCGGGCCAAATAAGTCGATGGCGCCCGCCTCCCCGTAGTTCAAGGCAAAGATCGCGGCGTGGTTTCGCTCCTCGGGCGGCAAGGCGTGGTAGACGGCGGCCACTTCCCGCACCATCTCCTCCCATCCGAACATGTCGCCGAACTCCTCCTGCAAGGGGCCGGCTTCGGAGACATAGTCGCGCGGCGGCTGGATGCGGAGCGCCTGTTGGTAGCGCACCAGCTCATCCGGCGGCAGAAGCGGCAGCGCCATCGGAGCGGTAGTCAGTCCCACCACCACCAGCACGGCCGGCAAGGCGACGCGCACCCACCGGCTGGTGGCACGCCTCTCCCAGAACACGCCGCCCGCGGCAAACAACATCGGGTACGCCGGTGCCATGTAGTAGGCTTTGCCGTGAAGCGCGATCATCGTTCCCATCAACACTAGAAACGCCCAGCCGAGCGCGCGGTAACGCTTCGCCGCGGCGTCTCGCAACAGGAACCAGAGACCAGCCACCCAGACCAGGATGCTCGGCGGCAGCATCACCAGTACCTGGCGACCCAGGAATTCGGCCGTCGTCAATGGGACGTTCTTGGACCGGGCGTTGCGCAGGTCCACCATGGTCGGCCAGCCGTGCCGCGCCTGCCAGATCAGGTTCGGCAGGAACAGAGACAGGGCAATGGCGGCGCCTATCCACATCCAGCGATTCAGCAGCAGGCGCCGTTCGCCGCTCACTAGAAGTCCGGCTACCAAAGCCGCGCCGAAGAAGAGCATCGAGTGCTTGTTCTCAAGGCCGACCCCAGCCAGCACGCCCAGCCAGACCAGCAGTTGTGGCCGGTCGCGATTAATCGCCAGCAGCAGCACCCAGGCACACCCCATCCAGAACAGCGGTTCGAAGGCGTTCATGGTGAGGAGGGTGTCGGTCGCTAGGTAGACCGGGGCGATCAGCACCGAGAGACAGGCCAGGAACGTCGCAAAGCGGCCCCCGCCCAGCTCGCGGGTAATCAGTCCCGCCAGCAGAATCATGCAGCCGGCCGCCAGTGCGGGCAGCAACCGGATGGCAAGTAGGGAGTCGCCCAGGAGTGTGCGAGTGAGGCGCGCGACCAGGGCTATCAGGGGGGCATGATCGACGTAGCCCCAGGCGAGGTGATCGCCGCAGGCCAGGTAGTACATCTCGTCGCGAAAGTAACCGTAGGAGCCGCTGGTGAGTATGTGGACAGCCACGCCGGCAAGTGCGCAACCCGCCGCAATTGGCAGTCCTGCACGACGATCGGGCATTACCAGCGCGATCCGAGAAACCTCGTTGTTGGGGTTCGCTTGCTCTTCCACGCTGCTTTCAGGACCATTTCGTGTTTTGAACGAGCCCGGACGGCCGCCTTTCCGCTTTCCATGGACTATTCGATCAACATTTGTTCATTGCTGTGCGGCCGCGTGCGCGGTCATGCGCGGCGCATTTCCCAGCGGGTTGGGCAGGTGCCGCTCTTCGTAGTAGCTGGGTTGCACGCGCTCGACGATTTGCGCCACGCTTCGGTCGAGCACACGGAAGTACGGCTGCGGGTTCAATCCGATCCAGAACGCCCAGGCGATCAGCGGCAGAAAGACGGCGATTTCGCGCCAGTTCAGATCCGCCAGCGCGCTGTTCTTCACACCAACCTCGCCCAGCATGGTGCGCTGGAAAAGCCACAGTAGGTACGCCGCGCCGAGAGCGATCCCGACGACTCCCCAGAAGGCCCAGACGTGCGACACCTGAAACGCTCCGCCGAGGATGGTGATTTCGCCGATGAAGCCGTTGAGCGGCGGCATCCCCATCGAACTGAGCGCCGCCAGGCCGAAGACGAGCGTGAAGATCGGCATCACCTTGAACAGGCCGCCATATTGGACGATCTCGCGGGTGTGGCGCCGCTCATAGACCACGCCCACAATCAGGAACAACATGCCGGTGGAAATGCCGTGGTTGATCTGCTGGATGATGGAGCCCGCAATGCCCGCCGGGTTCAGCGCGAAAATGCCGAGGGTACAGAATCCCAGGTGGCTCACCGAAGAATAGGCCACCAGCTTCTTCCAGTCCTTTTGCATCAGCGAAGCCAGCGCGCCGTAAACGATGCCGATGATGGAGAGCACCGCCATCACCGTAACCACGGTATGGTTCTTGGCCGCGTCCGGCAGCAGCGGCAAGGAGAAGCGCAGGAAACCGTACGTCCCCATTTTCAACAGCACGGCGGCCAGGATCACCGAGCCCGCCGTGGGCGCTTCCGTATGCGCATCCGGCAGCCAGGTATGGAACGGGAACATGGGAACTTTGACGGCGAAACCCACGAAGAACAGCCAGAACACCCACCACTGGGTGGTCACCGGCACCTGCGTGCGCAGCAATTCCACGATATCGAAACTGTAAGAACGGAATTGCATGAAGTGCTGGAAGTAGAGGATCAAAATGCCGAGGAACATGAGCACGCTGCCGATCAGCGTGTAAATGATGAACTTCATTGCCGCGTACTGCCTGCGCTGGCCGCCCCAGATGGCGATGATGAAGTACATCGGCACCAGCACGGTTTCCCAGAAAACAAAAAAGAGCAGGAAATCGAGCGACATGAAGACGCCCAGCATGGCGGTTTGCAGCAACAGGAAGAAGGCGTAGTATTCCTTGAGGCGTTCGTGAATGGCGCTCCAACTCGAGAGGATGGAAATCAGGCCCAGCAGCGTGGTGAGCATGACCAGCAGCAGGCCGAGGCCGTCGATTCCTAAATGGTAGGTGGCGCCGATGGAGGGAATCCAGGGCGCCTGTTCGACGAACTGAAAGTCCTTTGTGCGGTCAAAAAGGAAGACCAGCGGGAGGGAAACCGCGAAGCCGAGGAACGCGGCGATGTTCGCCCACCATTTCACCGCGCGCGCATTCGACGACGGAATGGCGAGCAGCACCAAGAGTCCGGCGAGCGGCGTGAACAGGACAATGGAAAGGATGTGGTCCATGACGGCGGCCAAGGAAGCCACATGGTAGCACCACTGCGGCAGCGGGCGGCTCGTCGAGTCCCGTCATGCCGCTGCGACGCGCTCGCGCACGTTGAACTCGAGTTTCCAGCGGCGGTTATCGCGGGCCACGCACCAGAGCTGCAATAGGCCGGTTTCCGTGATCACGGTTTCGAAGGAGACCGGCACCACTTCGGAAGAGGCCTCACCGGCGCCGAACGTGACTTCCATGGGAGAGAGCTCCTCAATCTCGCCGCTGAAGTCTTCGATGAGATCGCCGGGCTGATCGTTCTTGCGCGCGGCGGAAGTGAAGAAGCGGAACTCGGCGGGCTCGCCGACCACCAGGCCGAACTCGCGGCCGGGGATACGCACGCCGGTGCCTTCCTCCATGCCGAACGGCACCACCGTGAGCGCCTTGATGGGAGCCGGAAACCCGGGCGCCGCGGGCATGGCGGTCCGGATGCCCACATAGTAGGTGCGAGGCACGCCGCCACGGATGCGCACGCCGTGCCCGAGCCGCGCCAGGCCATGATAAGCGGCGCCACGCGCCACCGCGTGCATGAGGTCTTCGCCGCTGAGCGCCTTCACCGGTTCCAGACCCTCCCCGGCAAGCCAGCGATTGAGAGTGGACAGCAGACGCTCCCGCACCAGGCCAGCCTTGAGAATGCCGCCATTGAACAACACGTGGGTGGGGCAAGCAAGGCCGCTCGGTCCCCGGCGCACGGCTCCGTGTTCGGAGGTGGCCGCCGGCTGGCGCAGGAAACGCGCCAGGTGCCGTGTGATGGCCGGATCGGCGGCATACGGCAGGCCGATTTCCTGAAGCCCGGCGCGGCGCTCGAGTGCCGGCATATCGTTGCTTTCGACCGAGGGCAGGAATCCCTCGCTCAGCACGCGGTCGATGTCGTCGCGGTGCAGGGTGGCTTTGATGGTGCCGCCCACCAGGCCACTGCCTTTACCGAGTATCGTCACCGGCTGCTCGCGGAGCTTGGAGCCGGGCTCCAGCAGTTTTTCTTTCGCGATGCGGCAGTTGCTCCATAGGGTCTGCAACTGGCGGCTGTCGATGCGCGTGCCCTTCTCCGCGAGACGCTGGGAAACCGTGGCCGCCAGCGCCAGGTCGATGTTGTCGCCGCCCAGCAGAATGTGCTCGCCCACGGCCACGCGATCGAGCGTTAGTTCGCCGGCGCGCTCGGTGATCGCGATCAAAGTGAAGTCCGTGGTGCCGCCGCCGATGTCCACCACCAGGATCAGATCGCCCACCTGCACGCGCTCGCGCCAATCGGGATGGCGTTCGATCCAGGCATAGAAGGCGGCCTGCGGCTCTTCGAGCAATGTGAGATTCCGGTAGCCGGCCTGTTGGGCGGCTTCGAGCGTCAGCTCGCGCGCCACCGCATCGAAGGATGCCGGCACCGTCACCAATACCTGCTGCTCGGCGAATGGAGCCTCCGGAAGCGCCGAGTCCCAAGCCTGGCGCAGGTGCTCCAGGTAGCGCCGGCTGGCCTCGACGGGCGAAATCTTCTCGACGCCTTCCGGAGCGCGAAACGGCACCAGCGGCGCGGTGCGGTCCACACCGGAATGCGATAGCCAGCTCTTGGCCGATGACACCAGCCGGCCGGCATTCTCGGCGCCTCGCTTCTGCGCCAACTGCCCCACCACGAAATCGCGGTTCGTGTCCCAGGGCAGCGCCAGAGATCCAGCCGGAAAGTCGGAGCTGCCGGCTAGGTAGAGAAACGACGGCAGCAGATCCTCCTCGCGCACTTCGCCGGGATTGGTAAGCTGCGGAATCGCCATGACTTGGACGTTCGCCGGGGCGAAGGGATCGGCGTCCGCCCGGATCGCCGCGAATGCCAGCGCCGAGTTGGTGGTGCCGAGATCGATTCCAATAACGTATGTAGATTCCATTGGCATTTACTCGATTTCCGCGGGAGTGTCCTGCCTGGCGCCGGGCGCCGGCCGGCCTTGAAACAGCACGTCGAGGAAACAGCGGAATATAAGAAGGATACCTCTCAAAGACTGGGCACCTGAATTCAGGATAGCGTGTCGGCGGCGCCTCCAGCACCATAACCATGTCGTCTACCGTACCGAACCTACCGCCATGCGATTGCTCTCATCCTGGCTCCCCTGATAGACTTAAGGGGTTCCGTCTTTTCCAACTCGGGGTCCCAATTTGAAGGTCTGCGTTCTTATACCTGTTCTTTTTCTCGGTGCTGTGGCGATGGCGGAGGAGTCTTCCGACGGCGCCGAGGCAATCGTGCGCAATTATTGTGCAGCGGCGCAGAACCAGGCGGATTCTTCGAGGGCCTCGACGATGGAAGTGGAAATCCACGGCGCGTTGCCGAAACTCAGCAAGACCGGCAAGCTGCACGCCCTGCGCCGCATCTCGACGCTGGGCCGCATCACCTACCAGGTGCTTGGGTTTGAAGGCGACGGAACGGTCAAGCGCGACCTGATTGCCCGTTATCTGGCCGCCGAAATCGGGGCGCAGCAGGATCGTAAGGCCGCCATGGCGGTGACGCCGGATAATTATCGCTTCCACTTCAAAGGCCGCTCGGAACTGGACGGCCGCGAAGTTTACTGGTTCCAGGTGGCGCCGAAACACAAAACGGAAGGTCTTTTTAAGGGCGATCTGTGGATCGACGCCGCCAGCTACCTGAAGGTGCGGGAATCGGGTTACCTGGTCAAGAATCCGTCTTTATTCCTGCGGCGGGTCGCCTTCACGCGAAAATACGAAATCCGCGACGGCCAGTCCGTGCCGCTGCGGATGGAAAGCGTGGTGGACACGCGACTGGTGGGGCGCGCGGAGCTGACCATCGATTACAGCAACTACGCATTGGATGAAACCGATGCGGTCGACGAAGCACGGTAACCGGCGGCAAGCGCCGGGTGGGGGGAATGCATGCGAACGCTATTTCTGAATCCGCCGTCCTTTGAAGGATTCGATGGAGGCGCCGGCTCTCGCTGGCCGGCCTCGCGCGAGATTGAATCCTACTGGTATCCCGTGTGGCTTTGCTATCCCGCCGGCATGCTGGCGGACAGCAAGGTGCTGGATGCGCCGCCGCACAAGATTTCCATCCCGCAAACCGTCGAGATGGCGAAGGATTTCGAACTGCTGGTGCTCTACACTTCCTCGCCGGGCTTGCAGGTGGACATCAAGATGGCGGAGATGATGAAGGACGCGAACCCGAAGCTGCGGGTGGCGTTCGTCGGCCCGCCGGTCACCATCGAGCCGGAAAAAACGCTGCGCTCCACCACCGCGATCGATTTCGTTGTGCGCCGCGAGTTCGATTACCAGATCGCGGATTACGCCAAGGGAAAACCGCTGGCCGAGTTGCCGGGCGTGAGCTTCCGCCGCAACGGTGACATCGTCAACAATCCCGAGGGCCCGGCGATTGAGGATCTGGATGCGCTGCCCTGGGTAACCAAGACCTACAAGCGCGATCTCGACATCACGCGGTACAACGTCCCGTTCCTGCTCAACCCTTTCATCTCGTTCTACACCAGCCGCGGCTGCCCGGCGCTGTGCACCTTCTGCCTGTGGCCGCAGACGCATTCCGGCCACCGCTGGCGGCTGCGCTCGGCCGACGACGTGGCCGCGGAAGCCCGCTACGCGCTCGAGCAGTTCCCCAATATCAAGGAAATCTTCTTCGACGACGATACCTTCAACTACCGCAAGGACCGCACCATCGAGTTGTGCAAGAAGCTGAAGCCGCTGAAGTTCACCTGGTCCTGCACGTCGCGCGTCACCACCGATTACGACACGCTGAAGGCGATGAAGGAAGCCGGCTGCCGGCTGCTGATTGTGGGCTACGAATCGGGCGACCAGCAGATCCTGAAGAACATCAAGAAGGGCGCCACCATCGATATGGCCGAGCGCTTCACCGCCAACTGCAAGAAGCTAGGCCTGACGATCCACGGCGATTTCATCATCGGCCTGCCCGGCGAAACGCGGGACACGATCCGCAAGACCATCGATTTCGCCAAGCGGATGGACACGGACACCATCCAGGTCTCGATCGCCCATCCCTATCCAGGCACCGAGTTTTACGATTACGCCAAGAAGAACGATCTGCTCACCATCGATGCTCTGACCGATGAAGCCGGCCACCAATTGCCGGTCGTGATCTACCCGGGTCTGGACCGCGCCGAGCTGGTGGAGTGGGTGGAGCGCTTCTACGGCGAGTACTTCTTCCGCACGCGCGTGATCTGGCGCATCGTCAGGAAGGCCATCTTCAATTCGAGCGAGCGGCGGCGGTTGACCAAGGAAGCACGCGAATACATGGCGCTTCGCTCCAAGCGCAAGAAGTTTGTGGCGGGCCACAAGGCCGCCGCGGCACCGGCGCCGGTTTCTTCCGGCGATTAACCCATTCGATGACCTCGGAAAACGCGCGGTTGCGCAGCAAGACCTGGGCCTGCGCCGCTATCGTAGTGCTGACCCAGGTCTTCGGCAATTTCTTTCTCAAACGCGGCATGCCGGCCGAACTCCCCTCGCCGCTCTCCTACCTCACGGTGCTGTTCCGGCCTTGGGTAGCGCTGGGCGTAACGTTGCTGGTGGTGTGGCTGCTCTCGCGCATGACGCTGCTGAGCTGGGCGGACTTGAGCTACGTGCTGCCCGCGACGTCACTCGGCTATGTGCTGGTGGCGTTTGTCGGGCGCTGGCTGCTCGATGAACGGATCACCCGTCAGCGCTGGGCCGGCATTTTGTTGATCGTGGCCGGCGTGGCGCTGGTGGGGGGCGGCAGTGCGCCGCAGACCTTTCGCGGGAATTCTGGTGGACCCTCATGAAGTGGCTGCTGATTGCCATTATCGTGGCCGCCACCAGCGTGGGTGAGGTGCTGCAGGCCATCGGCATGCGGCGGCATGGGGAGATTCGCGACTTCCGGCCCGGCGCTCTCGGCCGCGCGGCGAGCACGCTGGCGCGCAACAGCATCGTCATCGGCTCGGTGGTCGCGATGGCGGTTTCGTTCTTTGCCTACCTCGGGCTGCTGTCGTTCACAGACCTCAGTTTCGCCGTCCCGGTCACCGCGGTCACCTACGTTGTCGAAACGGCTTTGGCCAAGTACGTTTTGAAGGAGCGCGTCAACTGGCTGCGCTGGGCCGGCGCGGCCGTCGTCCTCTGCGGCGTGGCGCTGGTTTCGCTGTGATCCTGCTTGCGCTTCCGGCGCTGGCGGCGGCCGCCTACTATCTGCTGGCGCTGATCGCCGCAGCGCGGTGGAGCGGGCCGGCACCGCGGCAGCGTACGCCGTATGCGCCCCCCATCTCCATTCTCAAGCCCATTCACGGCCGCGACCCTGGCTTTTACGCCTGCATACGATCCCACGCGGCGCAGCACTATCCCGAGTTCGAAATTCTGTTCGGCGTCAGCGATCCCGCCGACCCGGCGATCGAAGACATCGAGAGCTTGCAGCGCGAGTTCCCCAACCTGCCGATTTCCATCACCCGGGTTTCCACCACGGCGCCGAATGCCAAAGCGGGCGTACTGGCGGAACTGGCGCGCCAGGCCCGCCATGAGGTTCTGCTGGTGAACGACGGCGACATTTTCGTTCCGCCCGGTTATCTCGACGACGTGGTGGCGCCGCTTGCCGATGCCGGAACCGGGCTGGTGACGTGTCTCTATCGCGCGCACGGCGGCTCCGCGGCAACCCGCATGGAGGCCCTCGGCATCGCTACCGATTTCGCTCCCAGCGTCCTGGTGGCGCGGCTTTTGGGTGTGGCCGAATTCGCTCTCGGTTCCACGATGGCCTTCCGCGCCGGGACGCTGCGCGATATCGGCGGCTTTGAGACCATCTTCGATTACCTGGCCGACGATTACCAGCTCGGCCGCCACATCCACCAACTCGGGCTGCACATCGCGTTCGCGGACGTGGTGGTGGAAACCAACCTGGGCGCCGGTTCGTGGCTCGATGTCTGGCGGCACCAGTTGCGCTGGGCGCGCACCATCCGCGTCTCGCGGTTTTCCGGCTACTGCGGCTCGATCGTCACCCACGCCACCTTGTGGAGCCTGGTGGCACTGTTGGCCGGCGCATGGTGGGCCGCCATTCCGGCCCTGGCGCTGCGCATCGCCGCGGGCACTTGGGTCGCGGTCGAAGTTCTGGAAGATAGCAATGCGGCCCGCAGTTCGGCGCTCATCCCCTTCCGCGATCTGCTCGGTTTCGCAATCTGGGTCGCCGGACTTTTCGGCGAGACGGTGGAATGGCGCGGCCTCAAGCTCCGCCTCCGCCCCGACGGAAGGATTCAACCCAATTAGATAGCTTCAGACCCGATTATGTTAAAATAGCGTTCTGGAGGGTGTCGTGATTCTGCTGCTTTTTGGGCCGCCGGGCTGTGGTAAAGGCACGCAAGCGACTTCGCTTGCTGAAAAATTCCGCATTCCCGCCATCTCCACTGGTGAAATGTTCCGCGCCGAATGTAAGGCGGGAACGGAATTGGGCAAGCAGGCCAGCGCCATCATGCAGGCCGGCGGCCTGGTGGGCGACGACATTGTCAACGGCATCGTAGCCAGCCGCATTTCGCGGCCGGACTGCAAGAACGGCTTCCTGCTGGATGGCTACCCGCGCACCGTGCCGCAGGCGCAGAACTTCGCGAAGCTGTTGGCCGAGCGCGGCCTGCCTGAGCCGGTGGTGATCCACCTCGACGTGCCGGACAGCACTCTGGTGGCGCGTTTGACGGCCCGCCGCCAGTGCCCCAAGTGCCTGAAGATCTATAACCTGCAGTCGCAACGGCCGCGCACCGCCGGTTATTGTGACGACGATGGTTCGGGGCTGCTCACCCGCGAGGACGATCAGGAATCGGTCATCCGCGACCGGCTATATGCCTACAGCCGGCTCACCGGTCCGATTCTCGAATGGTACGGGTATGCGCGTGTCCACACCGTGGACGGGGCCCAGGCGCCGGCGCTGGTGGCGCGCTTGATCGAAGAGGCTGTAATCGAAGCCACCGGCACCATTCCCGTGGCTGCCCGCTACTAGCCGGCTCGCCCGCCGCGTCCGAACGGAGCCGCGACCATAGGGAGCGGTCGTTTCGATAGAACCGAATCTGCCGGTCGAAGACCTAGCCGGCTTGCCCGCCGCGCGAAAGTCCAACCAGCGAATTCCCGGAAACGGACACTCGCGCTTGACACGATCCGCGCGTCGGTCAATGCCTTCAATCACTTGCGCGAGTCCCCCGAACGGATCGGCGATTGCACTGCTGATCGGCAGATGCTCACTCTCCTGAGGGATTTTTGCTACTCCTTGCGCACATTGCGCAAGGCGCCCGGCTTCACCATCGTGGCCCTGCTCGTCCTCGCGCTCGGCATCGGAGCGAATACCGCTATCTTCAGCGTCGTCAATTCGGTAGTGCTGCGGCCGTTGCCGTACCCCGGCGCCGATCGCCTCGCGCTGATCTGGGAGACGGATCTGAAGGACGGGGTCAAACGCGAAGGGCCGTCCGCGCCGAATTTCCTCGACTGGAAGGAGCAGAGTCAGTCCTTCGAGGACATGTCGCTGCTCGAAGTGGGCACCGGCACGGTGACCGGTGAGGGCGAGCCCGAGCAGGTGACCGGTCTGCGCGTGACCACGAATTTTCTGTCGATGCTCGGTGCCCGCACCGTTCTAGGACGCGGCTTTACGGCGGCGGAGGGCGCAGGTCAAGCGCGCTACCCGGTCGCCGTGCTCACCAACGGTTATTGGAAACACCGCTTCGGCGCCGACCCGCGCGTCATCGGCCGTACCTTTATCCTGAATAGCGAGCCGTACACCGTGATCGGCGTGCTCGCTCCGGACTTTTGGCAGCCGCTGCCCAGCGACATTTACGTGCCATGGCCAATCGCGCAACTGCGCGCCAAGAGCCGCGTGTCGCACGAGTTCGGTCTTATCGCCCGCCTGAAGCCGGGCATCACGTTCACCCAGGCGCAGGCCGAGTTGAGCACCATCGCGTGCCGCATCGATGCGCAGACTCCCGGACTGGCGGGCTGGGATGTGGCCGTGGTGGGGATGAAACAGGCGCTCTTCGAGTACATTCGGCCCGCGTTCCTGTTGCTCCTGGGAGCGGTGGGGCTGCTGCTGCTGCTGGCCTGCGTGAACGTGGCGAGCCTCCTGCTGGCGCGCGTCACGGGCCGGCGCAAGGAGATGGCGATTCGCGCGGCATTGGGCGCGCGGCGCGGCCGTCTGATGGCGCAAATCCTGAGCGAGAGCCTGCTGCTCAGCCTTGTTGGAGGCGCGCTGGGAGTCTTCTTCGCCGTCTGGGGTGTCGGCCTTCTGAGCGCGGCGCTGCCCGGCACGCTTCCGATGGCGGAGGCCGGAGCTGAGATTGTGCGGCCGGTGATTAGCGTGGATATCCGCGCGCTCGCCTTCGCGCTGCTGATCTCAACCGGGGCCGCGCTGATTTTCGGGCTGATTCCCGCGCTCTATGTCGCCCGCGCCAACGTGAATGACGCGCTGAAGGCAGGCGGCCGGACGTCCGCACCATCGCCTGGCCGGACGGGTGTGTGGAGTTTCCTGGTGGCTGGAGAGGTCGCTCTCGCCACTATGTTATTGATCGGCGCCGGACTCGCCATGAAGAGCTTCGTGAATCTGCAACACGTGAATCCGGGGATACGGCCCGATCATGTCCTGACATTTCGCATGCGCCTGCCCACTGACAATCTCTACAAGAGCGATCGCGAACAAGCCGACTTCTATCGGCGCGTGCTCGACAAAGTGGAACAGATACCCGGCATCCAATCCGCCGGACTTACCGATGTGCTTCCGCTCGGTCAACAAAACAACCGGGAGTACTTCGCGATCGAAAGGCGCCCCCTGCCGCCGGGGCAATGGCTGGTGGCCGACTTCCGGCGAGTCAGTCCGCGGTATTTCGACACCATGGGAATCGCGCTGCTGCGGGGGAGACTGGTTTCCGATCGCGATCGACGCGACGCTCCGCCGGTGATTCTGATTGACGAAACACTGGCGCGCCAGTATTGGCCGAATGAGAATCCGATCGGCCAGCGCATGCGGTTGTGGGGTGAATTCCGGGAAGTCGTCGGCATTGTGGGCCAGGTGCATCATTATGGCTTGGAAAAACAGCCCGAGCCCACCATCTACGCGCCCTACGATCAGATGCCGGATAAGGCCATGGCGCTGGCTGTGCTCACGACGATGGAGACCGAGACCGTGGTGCGAGCCGTGAAAGAGGCCGTGTGGTCGGTGGATCGGGGCCAGCCGGTGTTTCAGATCCGCAGTATGGGCGAGTATCTGTCGCTGGCCGGAACGGCGCCTCGCATATCGACCATACTGCTGGCGGTTTTCGCGGGCATCTCGATGCTATTGGCCGCGCTCGGGATCCATGGAGTTGTTTCCTATGCCGTTGCCCAGCGGATGCGCGAATTCGGACTTCGTATGGCGCTTGGCTCTACGCCTGGGCAACTCAAGGCGCTGGTAGTGCGGAGCGGTGTCAAGACCGCGCTGATTGGTCTGGTGACCGGAATGGCCGGCGCCGCCGCGCTGGCATCGGGCCTGCGAGCGCTGTTCTACGGCGTGGAGCCGCTCGATCCCGCCGTAATGGCTGGAGTCGCCGCGTTGCTCCTTGCGGTGGCGCTGATCGCGAACTACGTTCCGGCGCGGCGCGCAACGCGTATCGATCCGATGGAGGCGCTGCACAGCGAGTAGCCGGATCCGTGGAACGTGACGGGGATCTGCCGAGATGGCGTCCCCAGGGGGATTCGAACCCCCGTTACCGCCGTGAAAGGGCGATGTCCTAGGCCGGGCTAGACGATGGGGACTGGCGGATCAAGCGAAGAAGGACACTCTTACTGTAGCGTCGCGAGCGGGCGTGAGTCAACTCACGCCTCTGTCCCGCTCCGAACGGAGCCGCGACCACAGGGAGCGGTCCTTTCGATAGAACCGAATCTTTTGTCCTGGCCGCTGAAGAATGGGGAGAATGTGGTGGACGACGGGGGGCTCGAACCCCCGACCTCTGCATTGCGAACGCAGCGCTCTCCCAACTGAGCTAGTCGCCCACGAACGTGACTTCCGTTCACTATGATACCAAATCGTCCGCAATGCGCTTGCGCAACGCTGTGGGCGACGGGAGCTGAGCGCTGGCATCGAAGGGCACGAACCGAACTCTTCCCGATGCCTGGACTACGTCTTGTGTTTGCGGCGGTTCGCCCAATACTTTTTCATGCGCTCGGACACCTCCGCGCGCTCTTGCAAGTTCATTGACTTGCGACCACGGCGTTTGCCGCTGTTGGGAAGCCGGGGTAATTCGCCACCGGCGCGCTGCAGTGCCTCTAACGAGGCAATCGCGCGCTCCAACTTTTCCTTCTCAGCGTATAAGTCCTCAAGAGCCTTAGATAAATCCATTGCACTAAATGCCGCACTCTGCGGTAACCCTAACGATTACTCGATGTTACATCAGTGGTTGCGCACTTTGCTATAGCCGATGGTTATTAACGGAGCAGGAAAGGCCAATGCGGTACTATTTTGAGGGCGTGCTGAGTAATGGCTATATACAGCCCAACTCCCAGTAGCAATAGTACAGCTATGACGATTATACTGACGGTTTTCCACGGGAATCGCCGGTTCTCGCGGTGCAGCGTGAGTATGTACGCTGCGAAGACTCCCACGTAAAACAACAGGCACATGGGTAGCGCAAACAGCAGCATGTTGAATGCATCCGGGGCTGGAGTGACAATGGCGGCAAGGATGAAAATTAACAGGATGGCGTAACGGCTATGTTTGATTAGGAATGAAGGACTGACAATTCGCAGTAGTGTTAGGAAAAATATAACTACAGGAAGTTCGAACACCAAACCGATTCCCAACACCACGTTGACAAACATGGCGAAATACTCGCTGACTGACACGAAGGGAACGATGTCCATGCCATGGCCCATTCCCAACAGAAACTTGAGGGCTACTCGAAACGCGACGAAATAGGCGAACAGGCCGCCCAGGATGAACAGCCCCGCGGAGGACACGATGAACGGCACCGCCCATCGGCGCTCCTTGCGGTACAGCCCGGGAGAGATGAAGGCCCACACCTGGTAAACCACCCACGGCGACGCAAGGAAAATGGCGCACACCAGAGGCAGCTTGAACCAGATGATGTTGATGGTTTCCATGGGCGTGATCTGCACCAGGCGCGGCTCGTAGCCGAGCGACTTCAGCGCGGTCACGGCGGGTTGCTTGATGATGTTCCATAATGGGCCGGAGAACGAGAAGCTCACGCAAAATGCGACGGCGGCGCCGACCAGCGCGGAGATGATGCGCTTGCGCAGTTCCTCAAGGTGTTCGAGGAAGGACATGCGCAACATGCCTTCTTCTTCTTCGCCGCCCGGCGGCGGAGGCGGCCCGCCCCCCATCCGCCGCCTGGCTCTCGCGAGCGCGCCTTCGCCGGCAGGCATAGAGCCGCGCGGGGGCTTGGCGCCCCCCATTTGTTCTTCGGACGAATCCATTCGCTACGCTTGCTGTTCCGCGTTTGTCGCAGCCGGAGTTGGAGAATGATCGCCGGCGGCTATAGCCGCGGGGCCGGAACTCAGCCCCACATGTTCCGTCGCCGGATCGTGGGCGATCGTTCCTTCCGGTGCGACAACTACGGGTGATTCAGCGCCCTCAGTTGCGGATGCGCTTGCAGTGGACGGGTCGGCGGCTGGCTCTAAAGACGGGGCGACGTACGCGCCATCATAGGTTGTGTCGTAGGAAGAGTAGTCATAATTGTAAGTATCATACTGATACTGATTGACCACCTCCTTGATTCCCGTTTCAGCCTCCAGGTTTTTCATTTCGCGGTCAAAGGTCGCCTTCAATTCGTTGGAGGCGCGCCGGAATTCGGTCAATGCCTTGCCGACCTTTCGTCCGATCTCAGGAAGTTTCTTTGGACCGAACAGGATGAGCGCCACCAGGAAGATCAAAATAAATTCCTGGGGGCTGAAGTTTCCAAAAATCATGCCGATTCCTCCAGCAAGGTCTTCCGAACCAATGATAGCACGCGCGCCATGATGGGCCGCGTGCTGTGTGCGGGGGGGCGCGCGAGAGAAGCGTAGCGCAAGTCGCGCTGGATCGAGAAAACAAAGGGCAAGCCGGAAAAAAGGAAGGACGTCAAAACTGCAGGGCAGGCCGCGGACCTGCCCCGCAAGTCTCGTAACTACATGCCGCTCTGCGCGGCTTCGGTGCTGAACTCGACCTTGGTGGTCGAGCCGCCCAACTGGATGGCGGCAACGCGATCCGTCTTACCTTCGCGGAAAGCATCGACCGCCGTGTGGGCGAACTTCGTGGTGACAGTTTCCACCTTGGCGGGCGCCGTCACCGACTTACTGGTGCGGACGTCGGTAAAGGTCGCGGTGCCATTTTCGACTTTGAGCCTGTATTCGCCGGGAGCCAACTGCAGGGTGCCGACGACGGCTTGCTGATCGAAAACAACGTTATAGCTCTTCGTGCCCGCCAGAGCCAAGCTGCAAGCAGACACAAATCCAACCAACAACAGCGTTTTTTTCGTCATATCCGAGAGTTTCCTTGAGGTTTAGTTCCTGTGGCAATACTGGGCGCACAAGATGTTTTTGTCTTGCGTCCAACCCTTCGGGTAGGTTGCGGTTTCTGCCTATAGGACGCCACGCCAGCGCCCGAAGTTTCAATCCAAGGATCTTATTCGGGTTATTTCATACTCGCCGCTTTGTAATTGAATTAGGAAGGATCGGCGTGCCCGGATCCTACAGCTCCAGCGTGCGAACGATCCCCGACACATCGGGGATGCCTCCGCGACGCAGGAAGCCGGTCAGTTCACGGGCGACGTGGCCGTACCGGCTGAGAAGACGGCGGAGCAGGCTTCGAGCTTCGAACCTGCCGCGTCAGGAGTGCAATTATATGCCACTATGCGCGGCGGCTGCGGTGCCGAACCTAAGCTTGGTGGTGGAACCACCCAACTGGATGGCCGACACGCGCTCGGTCTTGCCGTCGACGACGGTGTCGACCGCCGTACTGGCAAACTTCTGATTTGCCGTTTCCAACTTGACCGGCGCCGACACCGACTTCTTGGTGCGGACGTCGGTAAAAGTTGCGGTGCCGTTTTCCACGGTCAGCTTGTACTGGCCGGGAGCCAACTGCAAGGCGCCGACGGCTGCGGGCTGATCGAAAACAATGGCATAACTCTTCGTGCCCGCCAGGGCAAGGCTGCAAACAGACACGAACACGACCAAGAACAGCGATTTTTTCGTCATAGTTCTAGAGTTTTCCTCGAGACTGATGATCCTGTGGCTCGATAAAACACTTGGCGCACAAGATGTTTTTGTCTTACGTCCAACCTTCTGGGTTAGATTGCGCTTCTGCGTGTTAAGGCGCCAGGCCAATGGCCAAGGTTACTATTCAGAGCTTTTTTGTCCGGTACTTTCTGTACTGGTCGTTTTATGATTGCTTATTCTAAGCGGCTTACAGCTCTAGCGTGCGAACGATCCGCGACACATCGGAGATGCCTTCGCGGCGCAGGAAGCCTGTCAATTCGCGGGCGATGCGGATGGGGGACTGGGGATCCCAGAAGGTTGCGGTTCCAACCTCGACGGCGGTAGCGCCGGCGATGAGAAACTCAGCCGCGTCGACGCCGGTCGCGATGCCGCCCATCCCCACCACCGGAATGCGCACCGCCTGGGCCGCCTGATAGACCAGCCGCAGCGCGATCGGTTTGATGGCCGGGCCGGAGAGCCCGCCGAAACCGGCGCCGATACGCGACCGGCGCGTACGCGCGTCGATGGCCAGAGCCACGAAAGTGTTGACCAGCGAAATGGCGTCCGCGCCGGCGGCTTCGGCGGCCTGCGCGAAAGGTTCGATGGCGCTCACGTTGGGTGAGAGCTTGACGATAAGGGGCCGGCGCGCCACACGCCTGGCCGCCGTCACCACTTCGCCGAGCAGCGCTGGGTCGCTCGAAAAGTAGATCCCGCCGTGTTTCGTGTTGGGGCAGGAGACATTCAACTCGTAGCCGGCAACACCGGGGTAATCCTCCAGCACCCGCACCACTTCGGCGTAATCCTCGCAGGTGAAGCCGAAGACATTGACGAACACAGGCGTGGTGAGCCGGGCCAGCAACGGCAGCTTGTCCTCGACAAAAGCGTGGACCCCGATATTCTGCAGCCCGATGGAATTGATCATGCCGCATTGGGCTTCCACAACGCGCGGCGGCGGATTGCCCTCGATGGGCTCTCGCGATAGCCCCTTCACTACCAGTCCGCCGAGCGCGTTGAGATCCAGCAGCGAAGCGAACTCCACGCCGTACGCGAAAGTGCCGGAGGCGGCGATGATCGGATTGCGCAGCGGGATAGCGCACAGGCTGGTCGAGAGCGCGGGGTCTCGGGCGACGCTCATTCCGCTAGCGCCTCCGCCAGCACGCGGCCCGTCGATGAAGAAGGCGGTGCAACGCCACAAGCGCGGGCCAGCGTGGGAGCCAGGTCCACCGCCTCCACAGGCGATTCAAACGACCCGCTGCGAAACCGCGAGCCGTAAAAGCAAAGCGGCACGCTGGTGTCGTAGTTGTACAGCGAGCCATAGGAGATGCCGCGCCCCTGGCCATAGTCTTCCACGTATTCCGGCCGGTAGGACAGCATAACGTCGCCGCAGCGCCTGAGGTGGAAGCTGTTACGGAAGCGGCGCTCCCATTCGTCGCGGCTGGAACAGGCGCCGCCGGCGGTATAGTATCCGGCGACGGCGGGGTGTTCGAGAGCCGCGGCCGCAGCGGCTTGCCGCAGCGGTTCCAGGTCGCGCGCCGTTCCGCCGTCCAGGTACAGGAACGGGTAGAGATATTTCTGCACGTGTCCGAGATTGCGGTCGCGCAAGGCGCTCTCCACGGCCTGCGCCACACTCTCACCCTCCACGGCCATGCGGGAGCGGGCGCTGGGGCTGGGCGCGGGGGGTGCTCCATGGCAACCGGCCAAGGCGAGATCGAATCCCTTGTCGCCCAGCGTTCGCCGCAACTGGGTCAGTAGCGATTCCATCTGCAGGTCGAGCTGGAGCGTCATCTGCTGCATCAGCGGCGAGAAGGCGCCGGTCTCGAATCCCAGCCGGGCGGGTGCGGAGACCACCAAACAGACGAAATCGAAACTGCCCGACTGCCCGAGCCGTTCGTTGGTTGCCAACTCGCGCAAGAACTCGAATTGTGCCGCCGCCGCGAACGGCGAAGACTGGTACAACTCGTCGAAAACCTTTGGATGGGCCGCATTATAGGTGAGCTCGCGCAGCGGCTTCGATCCGGCCGGCGCCCCGGCCGCCAGCCACCCGGCGCCGTGCAGCGCGTCAATCGGCCGTTGCGTGTTGAATGGGCTCAGCCAGTCCGGCGCAGTGCCCAGCGTGTTGAATCGGCCCTCCCGATTCTGCCAGAACAGCCGCGCCGCCGGGTGCGAAGCGACCAAGCCGGCTTGAGCCGCGTCCGGGGCGACCACGTAGACTCGAGTACCGGCCTCGGCTGCGATCTGCCCGGCCACGGTGGTCGCCAGCAGTTCTTCTTCGGAGGCTTTCACCGTTTGCCGCCAACGGTGATCCCACCAGGAGTCGGCCACGATACCATGCTCGGCGGGCCATGCGCCGGTGGCCAGCGTCGCCAGCGTGGTCGCTGGAAATGTGCTGGCCAGGTGCCGGCAGTCTGGAAAATACGCGCCGGAAGTTAATAGCTTCCGGAACCCACCATTGGTTAGTTTACCCCACGCGGTTTCCAGGAAATCCGGCCGCAAAAGCTCGATCAAAACCAATACGAACAAGTTGGGCCGCGGCGTTAAGCCCCAAGTTTTGAGCGACATACCGCCCATCATCGAGACAGTGAAGGTTCGCCGGCATATGTCCATGAAAAAAGAGTTTATCAGAGCCGGAGGTTGATGTTATAGTGTTGTTTCTTTCGAGGCGAAAATTGGGTCACAGTACCGGTTTATGGTGCGACGGGCTGAGGCGTGTGCGATGAACAATAATGATAGCGTGCTAGGACTTGCGGAGATCCGCCGTAACCGGGGCATCTCGCTCCAACAGATTGCCGAATTGACCAAGATCGGCGTCAGGTCACTCGAAGCCATTGAGCAGGGCGATTTTCGCCGGCTGCCCGGCGGCATATACAACACCAGCTACATACGCCAGTATGCCCGCGCCATCGACTACGATGAATCCATCTTGCTGGCGTTTTACCACCAGCAGACCGGCGGCGTGAAGGACGTAGTGCCGGTCCAGCAACCCGCCCCCGGAAGTTTCCGCCCGGTGCCTTCGATTTTCAACTGGTAACGCCGTGGCGCGGGCAATCCCGCCTGCTGTGTCGAGAGTCGTCTCGACATTTCTTCTCTTCTGCGCGACACTCTGGAGCCCGGCTACCCCGGCGTTTGCTTTTCCGCCATCCGCGCAGCGAATTTGGCCACGTTGATGATGGCGCGCTCGTGCGTGCCCTCGCCGATCTTTTCCTTTGCGTCCCAGGCTTCCACGCGGAACTTGACGCGGCGCTCCACCACCTCGGTGATTTCCGCCGTGATGTTCACCGTCGCGCCGATGGGCGCGGCGGCCAGATGGAAGACGTTCACGTGGGTTCCCACCGTGTCGTATCCCGTTTCGAGTTGCGGCAGCACCGTGTCGCGGCAGGCGCGCTCCATCAGGCCGATCATGTTGGGAGTCGCCAAGACGCGGGGACCCTCCGCGCCGAGAAAGCTGATGGCGTTTTCCGCCGTCACCAGCACGCGCTTTTCCGCTTTGGTTCCGATCACGATGTTGTGCATAGCGTGGATTATGCGCCTGCAAGCCCGGCCAGCACGCCGCGCATGTAGCGGAACGAGCGCTCGACGCCGGGCAGCGGGTCGTCGGCGTTGATTTCGTATTCCAGGTTCACGCAGCCCTGATAGCGGATCTTCTTGAGTTCCCGAAAAATGTCCGGCACCGGTATCTGGCCGTCGCCCACGTCGCACTGGCTGTCCTTGTCGGTCAAATCTTTCAGATCTTTGATGTGCATATCGAACAGGCGGGAGCCGGCCGGTGCGATGATATTCAGCGGATCGTCGGCATAGGTGGTCTTGCCCGATCGCGCGGCAACCGCGTCCTCCAAGGCGCCGACGATTTCCGAGTTGGATGTGTTGGCTCGATCGCCCTTCCGCGCGGCCTCCGCCGCCAGCAAGCGGGGCATGCGGACCGCGCGATACGCGTGCCCGACATCCATGCACAGGCCGCAGCGCGGGTCGAGACCGCTCACCGCCTCCAGCACAGACTGCGCGCTGGGGAAATGCCGGTCCTCCGGTCCATGGTTGTGGATGGCAATGCGAATGTCGTATTCGCGGACCATCTGCTCGACGGCCTTGAGGTTGGCTTGCGTGGGAGCGCAGACCATCATCGGCGCGCCGAAGTTCTTCGCCAGCTCGAACAGCGGCCGCAAATCGCCGGCCGTGTTGGCCTTGGTCATGTCGATGTTGCCGATGCTCATCACCTTGAGCCCGGCGGCATCGAACGCTTGTCGCGCTTCGCGCGCCTGTTCCGGCGTGCTGTCGGTGGCCAGTTGCTGCGGGGTGTTCTTGACGCTGATCCAGGGGGTGTGCACCTGCCGGATCATCTCGATCACCTTGGCCCGGTCGAACTTGCGGAAGCTGTAAGTGGCGATGCCAAGCTTGATTTCCCAGGGCCTGGGTTCGACGCGGGCCGAAGCGGCGGGAGCGGCCACGGCGCCCAGACCCGCCAGGCCGGCCGCGCCCAGAAACCCGCGGCGCGTAGTTGGAGTTCTCATTACTCCATCATTTTATGCAATTTTCTCGCCGTTGGTGGGACATGCTTTCGCTTGCCAACGCCCGCCTGCGGGCGCGTTCATTTACACCTTCTGAGTTCCTAGCGGCAGCCGAGCGCTTCGCGGAAAACCGGGCCGGGCGTACCGGCCCCTACGGCCTTAGCCTTCGAGGAACATTTCGCCGCAGACTGCGTCCCAATCGGCGGCGGGATAGGCGGCGGCGATGTCGGAGACCGGGACGCCGCCATCGGCGAGCGCGGGAGCTGCGCCTTCGGCGGTGAGCGCCAGTTGCAGGCGCTCCATTTCGCGCTGGATCCAGGGTTTGATTTCGGCTCCGCGCAGCAGGTGGCGGAAAGTCTTCGCGTCGTTGCTGGTTGGTTTCACGCGCAGGTACCAGCCGCGCTCCGCGCTGCCGGTTTCCACCACTTCGCCATCCACCGGGGATACCACGCGCACTTCGGCGTCGCGGCGGCGGGCATGAAACGCGGCGCCATTGGCGTGGACGCGGTCACCGGGTTTCGGCAGTACCAGCGCATCCGGCCGGCCGAGCAGACGCGCGCCCAGTTCGTCCAGCCCCACCAGCACCGTTCCATCTTTCTCCAGCCGCGCCCAGGTATGGCCGCGATGGTAGAAACGGTCCAACGGAAACGCCATGCCGAAAACATCTTCTTCCGGCTCCTCGACGCGAGGCAGCGGATGGCACTGGATGAGTTTGGCGTGCGTTTCGCATTCCCGGCAATCGAAGGCGTGCGGGCATTGCCGACTCTGGAACTCGCCGGTCAGCACGTGGCGGCACACCTGGTCGCAAGCGGGCATGCTTTCAAAATCGGAATGCCAGCGGATCGCTTCCGCCTGGTCCATGCGCAGGGCGCGCCTTGAGCGAATGGCCGCCGAGGCCACCGTCGCCACCAGCGCCGCCAGCACCATGTAGAAAGCGCCCAGGAAGATGATGTGACCGGCATTCCAGTTGAACCCATAAATCCACGGCAACACTGTTCTAATACCTCCCGGCCAGCGCGAGTTCTTCTTCTTCCTGCGCGGCCGCTTCGAGTCTCAGTTCACGCTCTTCCGGGAACAGGTTGAAGTAGCGGAACGAAAATGAATAAACCAAAACCCCATACGCCACCACCGCCAGGAAGGTCCCGACTTCCTGCCAGCTCGGATAATAAGAGAGGTAGGGATCGAACGAAAGCGTGGGCAGCGCCAGCGTCTGCACCGTCATCACGAAACGGTTGAGCGCCACGCCGCAGCAAGCCATGGCCGCCGCCGTCACCAGCCAACCGGTGTGCGCGCGCAGCCGCGGCGTCAACATCACCAACGCGGGCAGCAAACCGAAAACAACGATTTCGGCGAACAGGATCCAGGTGCCGAACGGTTTCCAACTGTAGTACTGCCAGGCCTGGAAACCGGTCCCGGGCGAAGTGCGATTGATCCAGACCAGCGTATCCACCGCCTTGGCCAGCACATACACGGCCAGCAGCAGGCCCGAGATGCGCGCCAGCCGGCGGAACACGGTGGGCCTCACCAGCCGCTTGCGCGACAGTTTTTCCACCAGCCAGGTGGTCAGCAGGATGAAGCTCGGTCCCACCGCCGCCGCGGAAAGAATAAAGAGGAAGAATGTGGAGGGCCACACCGCCAGACCTTCGCGGAACGCGAACGGACGGCCGCGCAGCACGCCATACAAACCGCCCAGCGAGCCTTGATGGAAGAACGAAAGGAACGTACCCACGCCGGCCAGCACGTAAATCAGCTTATGCAATTCGTGTTCGAATACCAGGAACGACGGCACATCGTGCAGCTTGCGGTTGCGCAGCACGATGGGCAGATACTCGATCAACAGCACGGTGAGATAGCAACTGATGCAGAAGGTGACTTCCGTCAGCATGGAATGTACGTTGGGGTACCAGAAGGTAAACCACGACCGCAGCGGCTGGCCGACATCCACCGCCAGCACGGTCACCGCGCCGCTGTAGCACACCAGGCCGATCACCACAGCGCTGTTGATTACCGAGCGCAGTTCGTCGATCTTCAAAATGTAAAGCAGGAACCCGGTGAAGAAAGCGCCCGCGCCGAGCGCGATCACCGTCAGGTCGAGGAAGATCCAGAGGCCGAATGCGAAGCGGTTGTCCATGTTGGTCTGGTTCAGGCCTTTCACCAGGCACAACCCGGCCGAGTACAGGCCGAACACCAGCAAGGCGACCCAGGGGAGAATCCAGAGCAGGAATCGTCCGGTGGAGGAGCGCCGCAGACCGCGCGTGATGAATTCCTTATCCACGGAGGCCATCCTTTCCTTCGGGCCGGGGAGCGCTGGCGATCTCCCGTACCCAGTCGCGCCGGGAGCGGTAATGGATCTTCGGCTCGGTGCCGATTTTTTCGAGCAGGCGGAAGCTTTCGGGCCGTTGGGCATCTTGCGCGACCTCAGTCGACGAATCGCTGAGATCGCCGAAGCGCAGGGCGCCGGTGGGGCAGGCTTCCACGCAGGCCGGGACATAATCGGCGGCGTCGATTTCGCGTTGGCCGGCTGCCGCCGCTTTCTGCTGCGCGGCGTGCCAGCGGCCGTGGCAGAAATTGCATTTTTCCACCACGCCCCGCATGCGCGGCGCAACATCGGGGTTGAGCGTTTTCTCCATGCCGGCCGGCCATTTCGGGTCCCACCAGTTGAAATAGCGCGCGTGATAAGGACAGGCGACCATGCAGTAGCGGCAGCCCAGGCAACGCTCCGGCATCTGGCCCACGATGCCGGTTTCCGGGTCCACATCCACCGCCTGCTGCGGGCAGACGTGAACGCAAGGCGTGTCGTGGCCGCACTGCTGGCAGAGCACCGGCACAAACGCGGTGCGCCGTTCCGGATACGCAAGGTGGTTATCCACTTTGTAGACGCGAATCCAGGTGACGCCCCTCCGATCGTTGGCGGCTTCGGGCGCCGGCGGAATGTTGTTCTCGACCGCGCAGGCCATCATGCAGGCGCCGCAGCCGTTGCACTTGTCGATATCGATCGACATGCCGTAACGCTTATTCGCGCTCATGCTCGCACCACCCTGGCGCGCTGGTTCGCGCCGCACAGATCGGCCATTCGCGGTCCGCCCGCCACTTCCACCACGCCAGCCGGCACGCCGGCATCAATCATGGCCACCACGCTCAACCGGCCGCAGGCAGTTTCGAGTACGCAACGGCCGCCATTTTCGATTCCGTTCGAGCGGGCGTCGGCGGGCGAGAGCGCCACGCGATTGGCGGTCATCCGCAAGTTCGACTCGCGTTCCAGTTTCGACATCAGCGGCGATTCGAGGCCGCCGCGCCGCGCCTCCGCCACCACCACCGCTAGCGGCAGATCGTGCGCAGTGGGGCAGGTCCCCGACCTGCCAAACTTGCCAAGCCCGGCCGGCGCCGCTTTCTTGCCCGTGTCGTCCATCCAGCACCCGCCCTGGTTGAGAGTTTTCCAGAAATCATCCGCCGTAACTTCTTTCATCGACGTCGATTTTCCATCCGCATAGCTAAGCAGCGACCCGCGGCCGGCTTTGTGAATGGCGTCGGCTCGGTCACGCAGCGGATCGGTTTGCGGCAGGCCGGCGATGCGCGCCACCAGCTCGCCCGGATTCACCACCGGAACTACCGGCGCAATCAGCGGCGCGGCAATCCGAAAAACCGCGGCGACCGTGTCGATGGCCGGCCCAATGTCTTCGGCCATTTCCGGATACACTGGCGCGGGCAGAACGTACTGGGCGTGCCGCGCGTAGCCTTCGCTAGACGAACTGAATACCACCACGACGGCGTTCGGTGCGAGCTTCGGTTGGATATCCTGCCACGGCACGTACCCGCCAGGCAGCGATTCGTCGATCAGCAGGACGCGGATCGCTTTATCGGGCACAGCGGCCATTTCCGTCGATGGCGCGGCTTTCTTCCAGGCGTCCGGCACGGGCGATTCGCGCCGCGCCACCACCGTGCGGCCCAGCGCGCGGAGTTTCGCGTTCAAGCTCATCAGCGGCGAACCAGGGTCCGCGGCCAACACCACCGCCGGGCTGTTCCCGATGGCTTCTTTCACCGCACTGATAGCTTGCTCTTCCACGCCAGTTTCGCGCGCGGCTTCCGCGATGGTGATCTCGCCCGCGAGGGCCGCCGCCATCGCCGTTTCGGTGCCTGGCCGGATGGGCAGCCACACATCGGCCAGCGCCGCAGTCCGCGTTTCCACCGGCTCGATCTGCACCAGGCGGAAATTGGCTCGCGCGGCGAACACGTTGCCCGGCGTGCCCCAACCATCGAAGAGCGGAGCGCCGAAGCTCACCACGGTTTTGGCCGCGGTCAGATCGATGGCGTACGCAGGCTGGC
>Ga0224557_1000497_pt1 | contig 44011 bp, 41 predicted proteins | sample 714S31014metaG_FD_180677 | JGI IMG/M metagenome (GOLD analysis project Ga0224557, IMG submission 180677) | Peat soil microbial communities from Stordalen Mire, Sweden - 717 S3 10-14 | ecosystem: Environmental > Terrestrial > Soil > Wetlands > Peat | place: Sweden: Norrbotten County, Stordalen...
TGGGCCGCGCGGCGCTGATCTCTCCGCGTTTCGCCCGCGCCTCCTGCGTCAACAGATACTCTCGCGCCACCTCGCGGAAGGCGCGATTGAACACGGGAACGTCATGCTTGATGCGAAACCGGATGTCCGCATCCTGGTCAAAGGCGCGTTCACGAGCCGCGCTGATATCGGTCGTCTTGAGCGAAATCGTCTTATAGCGGTCGGCCTTCGGCATCTTCATGCGGCAATACCACATCCGGTGCGCCACGTCGCCGCGCCGGAAGAGAATCAGGCCGGGTTTCAGCTCCTCTTTCTCGGTAAGAAACGCCATGTTGCCTCCTGCTGTTTATTCTGTTCTGTGCAGTTTCCGTGCAGATTTTCCGTGCAAGCCATTGATTCTTCGTGGCTGTGCAGGCTTTGTATAGAACATCATAACAAAATATGTTGTTTATTTCTAGTTATTTATGATATAGTTCTCATCCTGAGCAGCCCGAATCAAGGCGGGGAGTTACGGCAAGAATGAACCGGGTCAGGAACTTCCTGCCACCGCCGCCGTGGCCTTCCTCGGCCTGCCGCCCGCTCGCCCGTTCTTTCTCGCAGCCGAGGCCTTGGCTGCGCTTGTCGATCTGCCTCCGGTTGCTCCGAGTCTGCCGGCCATCCATCGTTTTGAGCCCAGGAAACCCTCAAGAAGCGCGGGCAGGTAAAGATCGGCATCCAGCTTGGGAAAGTGAATGCCGAAACCCGATGGTGAAATCTCGATCGGCTCAAGCTGCGCCGGGTTCGCGCCTTCAAGGCCTTCGGCGTCCCCAGGCGAAAACGCCACATCCAGCCGGGAACTGAGGTGTACCACAATCTGCCCTTTGCTGCTGTCGTAGCGCGCTCTCACAGCCCGGGGATGCGATGCCCCCAGTTCCACTGCTCGCCGGTTCGCCCGTTCCATCTGCTCATCGAATTCCATGAATATTCTCCCAGGCGCTCGAATGCGCTGCCAGATTCTCCTCAAGCAGGCCTTGAATGCGGGCCCCTCGCAAGGCGCCAATCCTCAGAACGGTTGGCATGAACTGATCCTATCATAAACCGAAGCGATTGGGTTGCGGAACCCGCCATCAACCGCAAGCCTCAACCGGCATCCATTCATCACTTCGGCGCCGTGGTTTCTGTCGTAGTCTTTCGTCCGCCGCCTTCCACGCTCACGCTATCATCGCGGCTATGGAAAATCAAAGCTTCCCCGGTCACGTTTCCCCGCGCTGGATCGGTCATCCGCGGCGGCGCGGAGGCGGTTCCGGTCAGCACATACTCCCCCGACTCGCTTGTATACACCAACTGCTCCCCGGTTCCATGCCGCCCCTCGGAGGTCAGGGTCACATGCCCGCGAGCCGTCAGCCGGTCCACCTGCGCCTGCCCGCCATCTTTGCCGGCGTGATTGCCCGGCGGCAGCAGGAGCAACTCAACCTCATTCGAGACTGAGGTCGCCGCCCCAGTCTCGGCAACCACAGTCCCCAGTGCGCCTCCGTGCATCACCGCCTTGTGCTCGGCGTCGGAATACTTCAGGTCGCCGCCGCGGACGCGGATCACTGACGGCTCGGCCGATTTTCCCCCCGCATCTTTGCCCGAATCTTTGCCCGTGGCCTTGCTCGTATCGGGGCTGGAAGATGGACCCCCCGCGCTCAACAGAACTGCCCGCACCGGCTCAGCCGGGTCCGTGCTCCGCGACACCAGCGTCTGCTTTTGCCGATCAAGCACAATCACCGGCCCAGCAACGGAGTTTGCCTGCTGCCATAGCCGCGCATGACCCCGGAAAGTGACCTCGCCCGTCGCCTGATGCAGTTGAGCCTCAGCCGAAATCGCGTGCGCGGGCCCCTTTCCACCCAGAGCCACGCTGCCTTGGCCAGGCCCACTGCCTGCGGGTCTGCTCTGCTGGGCGGTCTTCGCCGTGCCGGCGTCGCCGCTACCGTTATCGATCCAGGTGGCCTTCACGTTGCCATGCGCAAATGCGTCCCCTGTAGCCTGGGATACATCCACTTTGTCTGCTGTAAGCTGCAGGCCGCCATCTTCGACGCGCGGATTCACGGTCAGGTGCAGCCACTCCCCTGTACCCTCGTAGACGGCGTGGCCTGCCGTGGCTCGCATTGGCGCCTCCGCCTGCGCACCCGGTTTGGCTGCCGGCTCCTGGGTCAGCACCACGTGGCCATCCAGCACTGCCGACTGAATCTGCGCAGCGCCGCCAGATTCGTGCCCCGCCGGATTCCCCGGCCTACTCGCCGCTGGGGCCTTGGCTCCAGCCGCCGGCCCCATCGCTGCGCCATCCGCGAAATGCGCATCCAGACGGTCGCCGCTCGCCGTCTCCCGCGTTCCCGTGGCGCTGGTTTCTTCCATGCTGGCGTGCCCGGTTCCGGTCATCGCGGTGAATGCCGAACCCGGACCGAACTCGCCAGTCACAGCATCGGCTGCCAGCCTGGAGGGCGCCACGGCCCCATTGCCGCGCTGGCTCTCGCCCGTCACAACCACGCCTTGCGTCCCGTTCATTCTGGCCGGCTCAACCTTCCCATGCCCGGCATCGCGGAAGTCCACATCGGCCACGGGCGAACGCCAGGTCCGGCGCACCCGCAGCGGACCTTCTTTGGAGTTGCTTGCCGGCGCTTGACTCAGCTCCTCGCTGTGCATCTCCACGCCGCGCTCCATGTGCGCGTGGCGCAAGTTGCCCTGCGCGGTGAACTCAAGCTCCGCGGTGGGCGACGTGCCATGCACCTGTCGGCTCTGGCTCCCATTCTCGCTCACTGAGTCCATCTGGACCCCGCCCTCAAGATGACCGTGGCGCGGCTGATTGCGCTCGTTGAAATCCATTGACCCTTTCGGCGCGGCAAGGTGGCTTCCGGTCGCGGTTGTCAGCGTGAACCCGTTCACCGCATCCAGCCGAACCACGGATCCGTCCTCGCGAAACAGAATCTTCGCATCGCCCGCCGTCGCTACTCCCTTCCGGTACTCGGCAGTGGCCGCGTGTAGCTGGCACTCCTGGCTCACGTGCTCGAACTCCGCATGTTCGGCATGGATCACAACCGTGTCACCGGCGCGCAGCGTGTTCAATTCGACCGCCCGATCCAACACCAGGCGGCCCTCCTTCGAGTCGTAGGTGGCGCCCATCGAGCTGCCGGTTCCCTGGACCATGGAAAAGTCCACTCGCTGGCTGGTCGTGGCCACACCGGTCTGCTGGTTGAAGGTCAGCCCGCTGGTCTTCACGTGAATCTCGCCCGTGGCCGCTGTCTGAGCGGCTGCGGCAAGCGGCTGGGCCTTGCTCTTGTCGTTGAGAATCTTGCTCTTGCTGTTCACAGCTTGCTCCGGCGTGGCCTTCGGAGCAATGGCCGGCGCCACCCCCGGTCGCATCAACGTGATCTCCACCGGGCCGGCGGCTGTTGCCGTATTCGTCTTCTGATCGTATTCAAACTCGTTGCCCTCGATCCGGTCCACGCGGCCGCCTTCGGTGTCATACAGCTCGATCTTCACGTCGTGAAGAATGGCGCGGTTGTCCTTCAACTGAACCACTTTGGAGGCGTGAATCTTGTACTGCGAATGCGCGCCAAAGGCATGGGACAGGGTGTAGCCGTTGGCCTCCTGCTGGATGTCCACTCCCAGCGGCTTCAGCACCTCGTGAAGATTGAAGTGCTGCTTCCACTTGTCCACGGCCAGAAACACCACCAGCGCCCCCACCAGCAAAACCCCTGCCGCCAGCACCAGCGTCCGTATCCGTTCAATGGTGAATCGCACGCTCAGTTTGCCACCCCAAGCCGCGCTGCCAGCCGCTGGGCAAGACTTTCGCCAAGCTCGCTCCACAAGAGCCGCGCCGTGGCCCCGGAAGCCTTCTCGACGGCCGCCGTCAGCTCCACCAGTTGGCGCACATTCTCTTCCACGTGACGCGCCGCCACCGAGTCAAGTTGGACTTCTTCCTCAAGAAATGGCCCATCCGGCCCGAAGTCAATCCGGATGTGCCCATCCGCCTCGTAAGCCCCTTCATCGAACAGCGGCCCATAGCCCGTGACCCGCACCAGCCGCGGCTCGCGCACCCAGCGAGCATCAAGACGACTCATTGCACTGTCATCCTGAGCGGAGCGTAGCGGAGTCGAAGGACCCGCGTTTCCCGGCGGACTCTTCAACTCCCACAAACTCCAGCCGATCTGGAATTCGTAGGCGTAATCGTCGTGCAGCAGCTCAAGCGACTCTTCCACGGCAAAGCGGGGCTCGGCTCCTCTTTCACCCCAGCCGTACACCCGCTGATAAATCGGCGACTCGGTCCAACTGATCGGCCAAACGGTAGCCGCGTAGACCCTCGGCTCGCCGCCGTGCGCCGCAAACTCCGCCAGCACCGCCGTCACCTTGTCGGGAAGCGCCGCCAGGCGCAGATTCGGGTACCACAAACTCAGATAAAGCGTGTCGGACATCTCTATAGATTGTAGACGGCGGAACGGCCCCAAAGATGCGGAGGAATGCTCAAGGACGATAGAGGCGGGTGCCCCATCCATTCGCTTTTTTCTAGCGAATGGGTGGGAAGCCACAACACGCAACCAGGGTGTTCTTCGCCCAACCAGCCGACAAAGCTGGGTGCCCCATCCATTCGCTTTTTTCTAGCGAATGGGTGGGAAACCAACACACTCAATCTACAAAGGAACAAAAATGCAAGTTCCGCAAAACAAGACGTCGTCATGGAGTTCTACGGACTCCCACCCATCGGACAAAAACAAAGACGTCCGATGGATGGGGCACAGCTTCATTCCCCGTGGGTCGTTGAGGCCGGTGGACGACTACGAAGTCACGATCTCGCTGAAGTCGGCGATGCCGGAGAAGCCGCCCAGAACGCTCTGAATCAAGTATAGGTGCCCTCCACGGATGTCTGGATCGGGATCGAGCACCATGACCTTGTCGAAGAAGGCGTCCACTGCCGGACGAAGCGTGGCTATCAGAGCCAGCGCTTCTGCGTAGGCCCGCGCAGCGCGCAGCTTCGCCACCCTCGGAGCCAAGGTGTGGGCCTCATCCGCAAGCTGTTTGGCCTCGGTCGAGAGCCTGTCCCTCTCTGCCGGTGCAGCCGTAAATCCCTTTTCCTCGGCCTGCCGCAGAATGTTCTTGATCCGCTTGAAAGCTGCGGAAATCGCAGCAAAATCCGCAGATTCGCGAGCGACCGTGAGCGCCTCGGCACGCGCAATCGCATCGCGCACGAAACTTGCGTCAGCCGCCAGAACTGCATTCACAACGTCGTATGCAAAGCCGCGAACATCCTTGAGGTAGAAGTGCAGACGTTCGCGGAGAAACGCTGCAACCTCTTCGCGATTGCCTCCTTTTGCACCGCTGGCTTGCACAACCTCATTCAGAGTGAGTGGCAATCCCGACTCCGCCAGAATCTTCACGATCGCGTTGGCGGCACGGCGTAGTGCGAACGGGTCTTTGGAGCCGGTCGGCGCTTTGCCAATGCCGAACATGGCGGTAATCGTCTGAATTCGATCCGCCAGCCCAAGCAATTGCCCTTCAATCGAGAGCGGGATTCCATCCTCCGTCGAGGTCGGCGTGTACTGCTCATAGATGGCGAGCGCAACCCGCTCGCCCAGGTCCTGTGCTCGCGCGTACAGGCCGCCGATTACGCCTTGCAGCTCAGTGAACTCCTTCACGAGTTCCGTTGTCAGGTCGGTCTTTGCCAGCTTTACAGCCTGCACCAGGGCAGTCACATCGAACGCAACTCCCGCATCTTCCGCCAGTATTGCGAGCTCGCGGGAGACCTTAAGGCTCTCCTCCATTTTCCAGAAATAGCTCCCCAACTCCTTTTGGAAGGTGACCTTCTTCAGGCTCTCGACGCGCTGGGCCAGCGGCGTTTTCTGATCGAAATCCCAGAAGAAACGCGCGTCCTTGAAGCGCGCTCTTAACACGCGCGCGTTGCCGTGACGAATTATTTCGCGGCCTTCGTCGTCCACCTGCGTGTTGAGCACCGCCAGAAAGTGTGGGGCGAGTTTGCCGTCCGCGCCTTCGACGGCGAAGTATTTTTGGTGGTCGCGCATTACTGTGACAAGGACTTCTTCCGGCAGCGCCAGGTACTCCGGCTCAAAGTCCCCAAGCACCACGGTTGGCCACTCGGTCAAGTGCACGACGGTCTCAATCAGCGCCGCGTCTTGACGCCAACGGGCTCCGGCAACGGTGCGCGTTTCCGCATCGAGTGCCTTGCGGATCGAATGCCTGCGCTCGGCCACATCGGCCACGACGAATGCCTTGCGCAGCGCTTCGGCGTAGTGTGTTGCGTGGTCTATGACCACGGACGCCTCGCCGTGCAGCACGCGATGGCCGCGGCTTGCATTCCCGGCGGCGATTCCCGCGATCTCCAGCGGAACGATCGTCGAATCCATCAGCGCGACCAGCCAGCGCACAGGCCGGACGAAACGCTCGGGCTTACCCGCGCGCCAGTACATATTCTTGGCCCAGTAAATTCCGGCCACTTCTTTAGGCAATTCGGCGGCCAGCAACTCTGCCGCCGCACGGCCTTGGCGCTTCACCGTAGCGCCCACATATTCGCCCTTGGCGTTAGTTACTTTTTCAAGAGCCTCAACAGCCACGCCGGCCTTCTTCGCAAAAGCCTCTGCCGCAGCTGTCTGCAAACCGTCCTTGAAGGCAACTTTCCAGGATGGCCCTGTCAGCCGTTCCTCGGTGTCACTTTGATTCGTCAGCACGTCCTCAACCAGCACAGCCAATCGCCGCGGCGTCGAGTAAGTTGTCAACTTGGCCGCGGGACCGAGCAGACGCTCGCGCGTGAGCAGATCGTTAACTCTTCGGCCTAACTCGGCCTCGGCTCCGGCTATCATGCGGGCGGGAACTTCTTCGAGGCCAATTTCCAATAGAAAGTCTGACATTGCTTTTCGTTTCTTTCCGCACGGTTCAGAGATCGGGGATCGAAAAACCCGGGGCTAAAGCCCACGATTTGTTTCTTGCCAATGTCAGGGGCCTGAAGGCCCCTGCTCCCTCCGGTCATCCTGTCTGTAGCTCCACTGTCTGCTGTCCCACATACACCTTGGCCACGCCGACGGCCAGGTTCCTGATCCGCGCAATCATGCCAACGCGCTCGGTCACGCTGATCGCTCCTCGCGCATCCAGAAGATTGAACAAGTTCGAGCACTTCAGCGCAAGCTCATACGTCGAGATCAGCGGAAAGCGGCGCTTCTCCGTCGCGCTTGCCTTCTCATCGGCGAGCACGGCGTTGCCCTTTGCCAGCAGTGCCTGCGCCTCGGCCTCATAGCTGTTGAAGTGCGCCCACAGACGGTCAACGTCGGCTTCCTCGAAGTTGTAGACCGAGTACTGCAGCTCTTCGGTCAGCCGGACATCTCCATAAGTCACAACCGCGCCCGTATCCGGGTCGCGCGCCCACACCACGTCGTATACCGAGTCGACGTCCTGTATGAAGGCGCAGAGCCGTTCCAGTCCGTAGGTCAGTTCCGCGCAGATCGGGTCCAGGTCCAGCCCACCGCACTGCTGAAAATAGGTGAACTGGGTAATCTCCATGCCGTCCATCATCACCTGCCAGCCCACGCCCCAGGCACCCACGGTAGGACCTTCCCAGTTATCCTCTTCAAACTTCAGATCGTGCTGGGCGAGGTCGATGCCGATTGCGGCCAGAGATTCTAAATAGAGCTCCTGCACATTGACCGGCGGAGGCTTCAAAATAAGCTGGAACTGCGTGTGCTTGAACAGCCGGTTGGGATTCTCGCCATAGCGCCCATCGGCCGGCCGCCGCGAGGGCTGCGCATAACCGACCCGATAGGGCTTTGGCCCCTGCACGCGCAGAAACGTCTCGGGCGCCATGGTGCCCGCGCCCACTTCAACGTCATAGGGTTGCTGCAGCACGCAGCCGCGCGCCGCCCAAAAACCCTGCAAGCGGAACAACAACTCCTGAAATGTGAGCGCGGCGGGTTTCGAAGGGGACACAACCGCGGACGGCAAAACGCTGGCAGAAGGCACGTGGGACTCTCTCTCGTCGGAACTAAGGCAATTTTATCAGCCTCGGAGAAATAATCTGCAACGCGTCAGTCTGCGCCAACGGCCTGACGGCTACAACCGTCCCAGCGCCTCCGCCGACTTCAGCTTGCGCTCCAAATGCCGCTCCAGGGCTTGCAAGGTGAAGCGGCGCAGGTCTTGCCCGCGCCGGCGCGGCCAGGGTTCGGCGGTAAACGCCGCAGCCGGCGCCCGCAGCATTCGCTGCGCCAATTGCCAGGAATCCGCCGAAAGTGCATTCGCATTTCCGTTCCGATGGAGGGCGCAAAACAGCCCATCGCCGCTTGAGTTGAAGCTGGCCTCGCCAGCCTCCAGGGCCTGTCCGCAGGCCGTGCAATGGCCCATGTCCGGCAACAGGCCCATCAGCCGCGTCATCCACAGAGAAAAATAAGTCAGCGGCATCCACGGCTGCTCCACCGTGGTTTGGTCCAGAACCGCCAAAAGCAAGCGGAAGACCGTCTCCTGGGGATCGCGCTCCGGCAGTGCCTCGTCCAGCACCTCGGCAAAAAAGCTCAACACCGCCATCCGCGCATGATCCACCGGCGCCGAGAGCGGGGAGCGGACAATCTCCAACTGATCCAGCCGGACCAGCTCCTGCCCCGGCCGCTCGGCAAACCAGGCCCGCGCCACCGTCATCGGCTCCAATGCCCCGCCAAATCGCTTGCGGCTTTTCAATGCAGACTTGGCCACGCCCTTCAGCCGCCCGAAATCGCGCGTGAAAAAGCTCACGATCAGGTCGGCCTCATGCAGGGGCCAGGTGCGCAAAACCACGGCTTCTGAGGTAAGCACGCTCATGCGTCTACTATCTTCGCATTGCCGGCAGCTCCAGGATGCATCGGCCGAATGGATTCCTTACTTAACCTATAAGTAAGGAATATCATAAAATGTAAGGTATAATGAATTTTGAAAGGAATCTCCATGCCAAGCGCCACGGTCACATCTAAAGGCCAGATCACCATCCCCATCCAGGTTCGCACCGCTCTTGGCCTCGACGCCGGCGACAAGGTCGATTTCTTTGAGACTGAGAAGGGGCGGTTCACGATCATTCCCAGAACCGGCTCAATCATGGAGATGCGAGGCTGCGTCCCAAAGCTGGGTTACACTCCCACTATCGAGGAGATGGATGCGGACGTTCGGAGACATGCAGCGAGATTGGACGCAGAGACGCGCAGCGATTTTGGCGTTGAATCTGAAATCCAGAACAGGTGAGGCTTTTCCCCATGAACTTCAACAAATGGTTTCAAGCAGTTGGGCGAGTTGTCCAGGATGACGAAGCCGATTCACCAATCCGGAATCAGTCGCCCCCGTGGGCATACAGAGCCAAAGAAACGCAATGAAAGCCATCGACACCAATGTTTTGGTCCGCCTCTTCACGCAGGACGATCCCGTGCAGAGCCCACGGGCAGAGGCAATCCTTGCATCGTTTTCCTCATCCAATCCCGTCTGGGTCGGATTGGCCGTGGTGCTGGAACTGGTGTGGGTACTGGAAGATTCATACGGGATGAAGCGCGATGCCATCGCCCAAATACTGGACCAACTTCTAACCAGACAAGAGATCGTCGTGGAGCGAGTTGAGGCCGTTCGTCGGGCATTGCACCTGTTTCGCATTGGGAACGTCGACTTTGCCGACTGTCTAATCTCCTGTTGCGCTTACGCAGCCGGGTGCGAGGGAATTCTCACCTTCGACCGCCGCGCCTCGCGCGATGCCGGCATGCAATTGATCGGATAGGCTGTCACAGCCGGCCCCCTCTGTTCTCTTCTGTACATGGCCGACGCCCGATCTCGGGCTACAATAGGCGCAGAGGTTCCAAATGCCCACCGCAATGGTCACCTTCAACGGCCGCATCACCCTCCCCTACAATGTGCGCAAAGAGCTTGGACTCAAGACAGGCGACAGTGTCGATTTTGTCCAAATCGAGAAGGGACGATTTGCCATCAAATCCTGCGGCGAATCGATGCTGGGATTGGATCGCGTTCATGCCGTGGAAGAGATGAACGAGGCCGTTCACTAAGCTACGGCAGAAAATCCCTTCCGCCAGACTCAGCAGCCACTCCCGTGACCCGGCAGCGCGCAGAAACAAACGCGCATCCCGCCGGGCAGGACGCGCGTGCTGACGATACTCAGATGTGCGAAAACCTCGCGACCGCTTAGCGTTAGCGGCCGAAGTGTGTCGCGTTCTTCTCGGTAAAGTGGGCCCACTTCTCCGGCAGGTCATCCTGCGCAAAGATGGCCGAAACCGGGCAGGCGGGGACGCACGCGCCGCAGTCGATGCACTCGACCGGGTCGATGAACAACTGATCGGCTCCGGCGAAGCCGTCTTCGTCCTTCTTGGGGTGAATGCAATCGACAGGACAGGCGTCCACACAGGCGGTGTCCTTGGTGCCGATACAGGGTTCTGCAATGATATAGGCCATCTCTGATTTCTCCGCGAAACTAAACTCTCGACGCTGATAGTAGCACAGGACCCCAAAGGCTGACTCGCCCATGCAGCACTGCGTTTTGCCATGCGGGAATCGGAAGGTTCATCTCCCTTTTCCTTCCCTGCTTTCCGTCCCGATTGCGAACCATCGGGCGAACCACGCTAAAAAAATGCCGGACGAGCCTGACCCGCTTATCGGGCTCTCGCCGCCCGCCGCTGAGCGAACTCCTGCGGTGTGGGAATGGGCGTCAGGCTGCGTCCGGCAAACATATCGCTGAAAAGAGCCACCAACTCGCCGTGAATGAGGCCGTTTGAGGCCAGTACCTCCCGGCTGTCGAGCTTGAAGTTGCCCCCGGAAAAGTCTGTCACACGGCCTCCAGCCTCTTCCACCAGCAGAATCCCGGCTGCCGTATCCCAGGGATTCAGGTTGAATTCCCAGAACGCATCCATGCGCCCAGAAGCAACGCAGGCCAGGTCCAGCGCGGCTGAGCCTGCCCGCCGCAGGCCGTGCGAGCGCAGCGTGAATTCGTGATAGAAGTGAACATTCGGACTGTCGTGCCGCTTCTGGCTGGGAAACCCCGTGGCCAACAGCGCCTCGGCCAGTTCCGGGGTGTGCGAAACCTGCATCGGCTTGCCGTTCAGCCAGGCGCCGCGACCTCGCTCGGCGGTAAAAAGTTCGTCCCGCATGGGATCGTAGATGACCGCGGCCACTAGCGTTCCGTCCTCGCCGGGCTTGATCCCCACAGGACGCTGTTCCAGACCCATCGAAACGCAAAACTGCGGCAGCCCGTGGGCAAAGTTGGTGGTCCCGTCCAGCGGGTCCACATACCAGCGAAATTCCGCTTCCAGCCGCTCCCGCGTCCCCTCTTCGCCGAAGACTCCATGCTCTGGAAAGGCCACGCCAAGCCGATCTTTGATCAGCTTCTCCGCCGTCCGGTCGGCCACCGTCACCAGGTCCACATCGCCCTTGTACTCCGTCTCCACGCCTTGAGCGAGGAACTCGCGCAGCCGTGCGCCCGCCTCCTCGGCAATGGCCGAGGCCTTGGGAACCCAGGCAAACTCCGGCCCCGGCGCGCCGCTCAAGATGCCACCTCAAGGGCAACCGAACTGTTTGAATCCGGACTCGTCGAACCCTCGGTCGTGGAAACCAAACTGCCCGAGACTGCACCGTTCTCCTTTGCCCCGCTCCCGCTCTCCGGCCGCGGAGCGCGCTTCCGTCCGGCCTCGGAGATGCTGCGGATCTGATGTTTGTAGATGAACAGGTTGGGCTGGCCCTCGCGCGTCAGACGCAGCATCGCGTCGTCGAAGTACTCGATCCATCCGCGCACGGTCTCGCCGTCGCGCAGCTTGATGGTGACGACGACCTGGCGGTCGCTGAGCGAGCGCAGATAAAGCGCCTCCTGTCCGGTTTCGCCCGGCGGAGGCGTCTTGGAGTGGCGGCGCGACGATAAAGGAGAGGTCATGCTGCCATTTTAGATGCAGGAGGGGACTGGCAACGCCGGCAACTGGGCAACTTTACAGCGACCGTTTTTTACTGAGGTACAGCGGCTGAAATGGCGATTTACGAAATTGCCAGTAACGCCTTTGGAATGAGAGATTTCAGGGCAAGAATACTGAAATGCTTATTCTGTACGGACGCCGATTCCTGTCCAGCAAGTTGCTGAAGGGAAACGGGCTTGGTGGGGTTTACAGGCGTACAGGGCGAAATTTCGCTCTTTTCCGGGGAGGGGCTGGCCGGGAGAGAGGGAGCGGGCGCGTTCGGGGTGGGGACGGCGGGCGGGGCTGCGGCACGGGCGGCGCGGGCGGCGGCCAAGCCAAATTGCGGCCGGCCGCCGGGGTAGCGCGCGGCCTTCACCGCTTCAGGCAGGGCAATGAGCAGAAACCTTACCATGTCGGTTACGGTGGTGTCGTAGTCGGCCGCAATCTTCCGCGTCTGGCGGTAGAGTTCGGGTTCGACGGCTACGGTGATGTTTCTGACGGTTCGCATGGTCCGGCTTTCGAGAGGCGTCAAGAATTCGCTCTATTGGTAGTGTGCGCCAAGGGGGAATAATTATCTGCAAAACAGCCTTTAGAGAACCTCTGATTCAGCTCGAACCTGACGCCGGCTGGATGGGGCGCCGGCGCGGGCGGTTGAGGGGTGTGGATTCCCACACTTTTCGCAAAGGACGCGAAAAGGATGGGGCGCCCGGCGCTTCTTCGCTCCGACCGGCACCGCAGGCCCCGCCGTTGCCAACCGCTCCAAATTGAGCGAAAGTGATATTCACAAGAGCTTTAGCGAGGCCGAACTTGGCGACTGCCCGGTCGCAGAGTCCGGCCAACCATGCTCGGTTTGAGATCACAGCTTGTGATCTCAAACCAGGAGGCGAAATGACCAGGGAAGGCGCCCTCGCACTGAAGCCGATTGAGAACCAAATCTTTCTGGTTCGCGGCCAGAAGGTTCTTCTCGACGCCGACCTGGCAACGTTGTATGGCGTAGAAGTCAAGGCGCTCAATCAGGCGGTCAAGCGGAACGAGGAGCGTTTCCCCCCGGATTTCGTCTTCCAGCTCACGGCCGAAGAGAACGAAGCTTTGAGGTCACAAACTGTGACCTCAAAGAGCAGCCGTGGAGGCCGCCGCTACGCGCCCTATGCCTTTACCGAGCACGGAGCCATCATGGCTGCGAGCGTACTCAGCTCCCCGCGTGCGGTGGAGATGAGCATCTTCGTGGTTCGCGCCTTCCTTCGCCTGCGTGAGACGCTCGCCACCCACAAGGCGCTCGCCGCCAAACTTGCCGAGTTGGAGCAACGGCTAGAAACAACCGACCACAAAATTGTCGAGATCGTCAAGGCGATCCACCTTCTCGCGATGCCGCCGGAGAAGCCCGTCCGGCGGATCGGCTTCCGGCCCGATGCGGTCTCCAAGCCGAAGATACTGGAGGCCGGCAAGGGTGCGAACGACATCAGCAGGCCGACGCCTCGGTAATGGGCCAATTTCCGGGTAGGCGACTAACCGCCCCGAGTTCAGAAAAGCTGGCCGCAGTCAGGCTGGAAAGGCGCATTGGGCTGTTGGCGTCAACCGAGGGTTACTTCCGGTTTGGCGGTGATTCAGGAGCAACAGTCAGCGCACAAGGATGCGGGCGACACTAACTGACCGCGACGAGCCGTCAATGTGGTCGAAAGCTACAGCATCATGATGCGGGTTCTGTAGGCTGCTTCGCTGGCGCGAGCGCGATCAAGGCTACGCCGATGACCACGAGAACGGCCACGCCTATCAGTTCTCCACGTGCAACCATGTTGCGACATGCCTGAGTGCCCATAATTGCGGCGTGAGCGAAACTGGACCATGCCGTGAAGGCGATCAGGCTTCGACTCTCCGATGGGTTGCGGATTGCCAGAAGCAGGAATACCCCGAGCGTGACGTAAAGGCTGAACATCATCGACGTCGCAGGGTCTCGTCGTATAAAGATCACCAAGGGGTAAGCTAAAGCCAAAAAGAGGATTCCCACCAGCGCCAGCACGATCTTCAGAGCCAGTTGTCGATTCATGTAAGCCTTCCCGAATACAATGCGGCCTTGTTCGTCTCGAATTCCGAGCGAGTCCAGGCGGTTGAGCAGCGTGATTCGAAGTCTAGCATGGACAGACTTGAGTCTTTTGAGCAGGAAACCGACTTTGACATGTGGATGATTCTAAACAACTTACAAGAAGTTGCTGCGATCCCAGGTCTGAAAATCCAGACCTGGGGCACCCATTCATTTGGGGCGGGTTGAGATGTGGGCCACCCGCCACCCATTCATTTGGGGCGGATTCAGATGTGGGCCACCCGCCAAAACTTGACGAAGCGTTGCTTCATGGCTGGGCACTCTACTGGGCAGGGAAAAAGCCGACGCAGAAATAATCTATGCGGCGCTGGATCGAGAGAATCACCGGGCGCCCTTGCTCTTCACTTCAACGTCGTGTTTCTATTTCTTCTCCTCGATTTGCACGTTGTGGGTTTGCGCGATCTGCTCAACCGCCTTTAGACGCTCTGCGAGGACACTCTCATCCTGTTTGGCGGCCTGCTGCAAGTTCGGATCCTGAGCCGACTCGGCCTCGGACTTGAAATCCTCCACGTCCTTGCGGTGATCCTCCGCAACCGCCTTGATATATTCTTCATCGAATTGCGGCCCGGACAGCGCTTCCAGCTTGGAAATCAGTTCTTTGTCCTTCTTGGACGGTTCTTTCGGCTTCTCGACGGAAAGCTTGTCCGCGATCGGCTTGAGCTGTTTGTCCAGCTTGGTGCGATCTTCCACCATTCTCTGTCCTAACTGCTTCACGTCGGGACTTTGCGATCTTTGCTGTGCCAACTGTCCCAGTTGCATTTCGGCCGCGTCACTTTCGAAGATGGATCTGACAAACGCCTGATCGGCGAAAGACGCTCCGTTGTTGGCGATCATCCCTTGGGCCGGATTTGTTTGTTGTCCCGGTTGTTGCATGGGCGTTTCGCTGGGCATGCCTTGTTGTGCCGCTCCGCCGGGCTGCATCTGAGCGAGTGCCGTTGCGCCCACTAGAAGGGTGGTCGCTGAAAAGGTAAAAATCCTTCTGTATGTTCGGTTTGCGATCATTCGAATGTTCTCCTTTGTCGTCTCGTATCGGAGATGCGAGAGTTGAAACCGGTGCGAAGTACGGAGCCGCCGAGCCGTTGGGTTTCTTCACCAACCGGTATCGGACTCGTCAGGGATTGTTCGATGCAGCAGATGGGGCAGCAGTTGCTCTGGACGGGCGGCAGGCAGGGAAACGCATCTGGCGGGTGGCCCACATCCGACCAATAAAAGTGGGCGCTCCCCATCTCGCTTTTGAGCAAGAAACCGGCTTTGGCCGGTGGATGATTCTAAACAAATTACAAGAAGTTGCTTAGGAGACGTGGGAGAGTACAAACCTCAGCCTACCGTTGCGTGTTTCACCGGCGGTTTTCAGTTTTTTTGACGAGTCAGAGTTCTCTGCGATCCAAGGTCTGACAATCCAGACTCTTCGGCAGGCTCAGAGCAGACTCTGGGGCACCCATTCATTTGGGGCGGATTGAGATGTGGGCCACCCGCAGGCTACGTTTCCGAGAGATCAATCCCGAATCCGCGCAATCACTTCCCCTTGCCCGGCGCATCCATGTAGTAGCCGGTCTTGTGGCGGATGTTGAAGGCGTCTGGCGCGGCTCGGGGGATGGTTATCTGGACCCGGTGGAAGCTTCGTCCCGGCTCCTGGTTGCGCGGATAATAACCCAGCAGGTATTGCGTGCGCAGGTCATCGCTGACCCGCGCAAAAGCCTTGTCCAGGCCGCCGTCGCTGACGTAGAAGCTCTTGCCGCCGGTCTGCTCGGCCAGGGTAATCAGCGCGTGCTCGCCGCCCAGGTCGCGGCCGGCGCTGGCTTCGATGGGCACGTCAATGATGGAGTAGATCATCACTTCGTTGCGCAGAGCCTGCTCCAGAGCCTGGGGGTACGTGGTGTTCTTGGCCGTGTCGCCGCCGTCTGAGACCAGCACCAGCACCTTGCGTCCCTCTCTCGGACCGAGCCGATCGGAACCCAGATAAATGGCATCGTAAAGCGCGGTCGCAAAATCGCTGTGCAACTGGCTCAGCCCGCGATCGATCAACGCCACCTTGTTGGTGAACGGCGTCAGCTCGTTGACATAGGTGGCGAACTGGAGCAGGCTCATCTGGTCCTGCGGGCGCATGATGGCATGGGCAAACCGGCGCGCCGCGTCCGCCTCGTCGGCCATATCCTTTTTCACGCTGCCGCTGGTGTCGATGGCCAGGGTGATGTTGAGGGGCAGCTCCGACTGCCGCTCGAAGACCGCAATCTGCTGCGGCCGGCCGTCTTCGGATACGGCAAAGTCGTCGCGCGCAAGGCCGCCGACAATGGTGCCGTTCTTGTCCGTCACGTTCACAAAAAGGTTCACCAGCTTCACGTCCACATGAAGCGTGGTCTCTTGCGCGTGTAAAGCGAGAGACGCCAGGATGAGCATTGACCAAGCGCCTGCACGGCGAAAGAATTGGGCCGCTTTCCACCCCAGCGACAACGACCCGTCGCTGGGAACCCCGGCTTTGAAAGGGCACGGCTTCAGCCGTGCCGAAGGAGCGGGAAGAACAATCACGGCTTTAGCCTCCGAGGGAATGCAATTGGTTGAGAGAACCTTCCCTCGGGGGCTAAACAGGCTGCGGAAAAAGGCCCGAATTCAACCGAAATATCCGAAAAACATACCGCAGGGGCTGAAGCCCGTATTGATTCTGCGGCACTTACGGCACGACTAAAGTCGTGCCCTGACGCTTCCTGCGCCCCCGAACGAGGTTTTCCGCAACCTGTAAAGCCCGCAGTTCCTTTTCTGTGCTTGGCGGCACGGCTGAAGCCGTGCCCTTTCAAAACATTGCTCGTGTCTCGGAGGCTCATACGGCTGAAGCCGTGCCCTTTCAAAGCTCGGGGACCGCAAGTCTTACTCCTCATGCGAAGCCTCCGGCGGCGCTACGGCCAGGCTTTCGGGAAACGGCTCACCCGCGGCCCACACGGCGCCGTCCACAAAGGTCTCTTTCTTCCAGATGGGAACCGTCTTCTTGAGCGTGTCGATCAACCAACGGCAGGCCTCGAACGCCTGCGCGCGGTGTGCTGAGGCCACCACGATGAGCACGCTGGTCTCGCCCACCTGAAGCCGGCCCAGGCGATGAATCATCGCCACCTGGCGCACGCCAAAGCGGGTTTGCGCCTCAGTAGCCAGTTCCCGCATCTGCTTTTCCGCCATTTCCCGGTAGGCCTCGTAATCCAGGTGGAGCGTCTGACGGCCGCGCGTATGGATGCGAACGATGCCGTCAAAGACAACAACGGCGCCATCTTCGCCGCGCTTGATTGACTCGATGATTCTCTGCGCATCAATGGGCCGGAACGTCAATCCTGTAAATGCCGCCAACCCTGGGGCGCTGAGTACGGAGAAGTCGAGGTCGTCTTCGCTTCCGCCGGAAACAGGCGGCAACAAGCCCACTTCATCGCCCTCGCGCAGCACATGGGATGTGGTGGCATACTCGGCATTCACGCTGACGGCGATGCCGCGCAGAAGCTGCTCGGGCTGGCCCGTGGTCAGCAGGGCCAGCAACTCCGCCACCGTTGCGCCCTCTTGCAACTCGACCATGGCCGGGGAAGAGCCCAGCCAATCTTTCAACACGCCAAAGGGGAGAACTCGCACTTCGATCATCAGAAGAAAAGAATACCGCCTGCCGGTTAGACGCAGCAGGCGGCATTCGGTCGGAGGATCGTCCCAGGCCCGGTTCAAACCAACTTGTAAAGGAAACCGGTGGGCGTGCCCCACAGGTTGCGAGCCCGGTCCTCATAAAAGATGCTGAACTCGATGCCGGCCATATCGTAGTCGAAGAGAGGAACGCGGTCGAAGGTATAGTCGCCGCGCACCGAATACTCATCGCCGCTACAGTCGATCATGAGCGTATCGCCGGTGGAAAGCCGCTCAGGATGTGTCAGGAGCATGCTGACAAAGGCAAAGACGCCGAGGCCAAACTCATTGCCGGCCATGGCCACGCGGGTGCGGCGGGCGGAGGAGCCGCGATGAAGCATGCCAGCCTGCGCGCCAACGACGAGTATGTCGTTGCCTTCCTGCTGCTCGCCGAGAATCTTTTCCGCCAACTGCGATCGCTCGCTTTGGCGCAAATACGTCGGACCTAAACGCCCGATAATGCGATTCTGGAACTTGCGCTTCGTGGCCAACACCCCCAGCACCATTTCCACTGCTGCACTGTAAGTGGGCGCCAGCGCCTGCCACCGCGGAATGGCAAACCAGGCTTCGGCGCCCTCCGGCAACGGCCTGCGGCCCAGCTTCTCGTGGCAGCTCCCCAGGCTCGGAAAATTCTTCTTGAGCTCCGTCACCTGGGCTTCAACCGGCCGCACCCGGTAGGTGGGTGGATAGACGCGATTCGAGCCTACTTCCTCATCCTTGTACTTGTCGCTCACGGTGTGACGGTGGATGATCTCCACCACCGCGCCGGCGACCTCTCGCTTGAGCTTCTTGTCCATGTCCAGGACCGCCTGCGCACTGTGCCGGTCCAGTTGCTCGATGGCGGTCTTGTAAGCATCCTGCACCGCTTCGCCGAGAAACTCCTGGAGCATCTTGTTCTGTTGCTCTGTCGTGTTTCCTGAAAGCTGCAAAGGAACCAGCAGATGGGAGATCGCATTTGGGTTTAGTTGTGAGGTCGCCATGGTCACCGCGCTCCGCGCGTCTCCGCGCAATCGATTCTTTGACCCTTATCGGCACAATCAAGGATTTCAAGAGAGCGAAGTCACTGAAGGTGCTCTTTTTTGGAACATAGGCGCGGAGGCTGGGTCTCGAGGGCCGACGCATGACGGCCGTATCGCGGGATTGGTCAGAACACGGGAATGGGGAGAGCCCACGGCTTCAGTGTGCCCTCCCCATTGTCTTCATGCGTAAAGATCGAGCGAATCGCAGCTTACGCCACGGCGCCAACCGCAGTCTCGACCCCTTGGGACATGGTTTCCGGCAGCGCATCCGGCCGGGCCTTCAGCAGCGGCAACGCTACGGCAAGCACGTCCTCGATGCGGCTGGCATAGTGCACCGTGACCCCCTCCATCAGCTCCGGCGTCAGGTCTTCTTCCACGTCCTGGCGGTTTTCCGCGGGCAGGATGATGGTCTGCACTCCGGCGCGGCGTGCGGCAAGGAACTTCTCCTTGATGCCGCCCACCGGCAGCACGTTGCCGCTGAGGGTGATCTCGCCCGTCATGGCCGTCAGCGGACGCACCGGCGTATCGGTCAACAACGAGGCCAGAACCGTGGTCATGGTGACTCCCGCTGAAGGTCCGTCCTTGGGAATCGCTCCCGCCGGCACGTGAATGTGCAGGTCGATCTCCTTGGTAAAGTCCTCGGCCAGCCCCAGCTTGGCGGCGTTCGACCGAACCCAGGTCAGCGCGGCCTGCATCGACTCCTGCATCACCTCGCCGATCTGTCCGGTCATGGTAAAGCCGCCCTTGCCCTTCATCTTGTTGGCTTCGATGAAGAGAATGTCGCCGCCGGCCGGCGTCCAGGCCAGCCCAACCGCCACGCCCGGCCGCTTTACCCGCTCCGAGACTTCGGTCTCCACGCGCACCTGAATGCCGCCCAGGAACTCCTTGAGCACTTCGCGCGTCACCACCAGCTTGGTCGCATTGCCTTCGACCACGCGCCGGGCTTGCTTGCGGCAAACGGTGCCCAAAACCTGCTCCAGCTTGCGCACGCCCGCTTCCCGCGTGTAGTGCCGCACCAGGTACCGCAAAGCGTCCTCGGGAAACTCGATCTGCTCCGGGGTGATTCCGTTCTCCCTGATCTGGCGCGGAATCAGGTAGTTGAAGGCAATATGCACCTTCTCCTCTTCGCTGTAGCCTTGCAGGAAGATCAGCTCCATCCTGTCCAGCAGCGGCGGCGGCACCGTATCCAGCATGTTGGCCGTGCAGATGAACAGGACCTTGGATAAATCGAACGGCACGTCCAGGTAGTTGTCGCGGAAGGTGTTGTTCTGCTCGGGGTCCAGCGTCTCCAACAACGCGGAGGCCGGATCGCCGCGGAAATCCCTGCCCAGCTTGTCGATTTCGTCCAGCATGATCACCGGGTCATTGACCTCGGCCCGCCGTATGCTCTGAATGATTTGACCGGGTAAAGCGCCAATGTAAGTCCGGCGATGGCCGCGAATCTCGGCCTCGTCGTGCATGCCGCCCAGGGAGATGCGCTGGAACTTCCGGCCCAGGGCTCGGGCGATAGACCGGCCCAGGCTGGTCTTGCCCACCCCAGGGGCTCCCACAAAGCACAGGATCGGCCCCTTCATGTCCGGCTTCAACTCGAGGACGCTCAGGTAGTCCAGAATGCGATCTTTTACCTTCTTCAGCTCGTAGTGGTCCTCGTCCAGAATCTCCTTGGCCTTGCCGATGTCGATCTTCGACCCCGAACTCTTGGCCCAGGGCAGAATGGCAAGCCACTCGATGTAGTTGCGGGTCAGCGAGTAGTCGGCGGCCATGGGAGACATCCGCGACAGCCGCGTCAGCTCCTTGACGGCCTCTTTCTTCACGTCTTCAGGCATTCCGGCGGCATCGATCCTCTGGCGCAGCTCCTCGGTCTCGCGCTGGCCCTCGTCCTGCTCTCCCAATTCCTTCTGAATGGCCTTCATTTGCTCGCGCAGATAGTAGTCCCGCTGCGACTGCTGCACCTGATCCTGCACCTCGGTTTGGATCTTGGTGCGCAGTTGCTGCACCTCGATCTCCTTGGCCAGGTGCTTGTTCACCAGTTCCAGCCGGTCCACGATGCCCGGCGTTTCCAGCAGTTGCTGCTTGTCGTCGGTGGTCAAAAAAGGCAGTGAAGAGGCGACAAAATCCACCAGCCGGCTCGGCTCCTCAATGTTGGCGGCAATCGTCCTGAGCTCGTCGGAAAGCGTCTGCGATTCGGAAACAATCTGCTGGAACTGCCCGATCACGTTCCGCACCAGGGCTTCAATCCCCGCAGTGGAGGCCGGTTCAGTCTCCTTCAACGTCTCGATCTCAGCCACCATGAAAGGCTCGGTCTGCGAATAGCGCACCAGCCGCACGCGCTCTATACCCTCGGTGAAGACAAACCGGCTCTGGTTAGGCATGCGCACCACTTTGTGCACCGTGGCCAGCGTGCCCACCGCGTGCAGATCGGCAGGTTTGGGCGAGTCCAGCCTTGGGTCCAGTTGCGCCGTGACAATGATGGTCCGTTCCTCGCCCATCGCTTCGATCAACTGGATGGAGCTCTCTCGGCCTACTGTCAATGGCAAAACGGCGTGGGGAAACAATACGGTGTCCCGCACCGGCAGAACGGGAATCCTGCGCACTCCAGGGGTATTCTTTCCCGATGCATCCTTGGTGGGCGGCGAAGTTAAGGTCTGGCTTGACATTGAGTGTCCTCGTATCAACTTTTCTTAATTAGACAGCGCAGGCTTTGAAAAGTTTCAGGAATCTGTTTCCCAGGGGGCGATTTCCCCTCACTTCCTCGACCCGCGTCTGCCTCCCGCGCCTGTGAAGATACGGTCAGGCGCCCGGCGAGGTTCCCCTTCCCGCGCCGTAAGCCGGTATAGTGCCCGGCCACACCCCGTACGGCCAGTCAACAGGACTGAGGACCGCTGCAAGCTTGGATGCGCAGTTGCTCGAATGGTGTATCGACCAAAGCCGCTGGAAGGTGAGAAAAACGGGACGGACAGAGAAAGCTTCCGCACCGGACCGGCGGCCAAGCCAGGGCAACCCAGCTGGTTCAGCCCCGATCGGACCCGCCTTCCTCGTTTTTGATGGCCGATTCGATCTGTTCCCACAATTCGTCTGGCGGTTCCACAATGGGGAATAACTGGCGGGCAGCCTCGGCGATGGTCTCCAGATCGGCGAGCAGAGCGCGGCAAAGCTCGCAACTCCGCAAATGAGGATGCTCGGCGATCTGTTCGCCCGAGCCGATCAACTCCGGCAACTGGGCCTGAAATTCGGCGCAGCTCAAAATGTTGGTGTCTTTTTTCATCGCCGAGCCTCCTGCCGCGAAGAGATGCGCAGGGCATCGCGCAGCTTCAGCCGCGCCTTGTGCAACTGAGACTTGCTGTTGCCGACCGAGCACTCAAGCATCGAGGCAATCTCGTTATGCTCATATCCCTCGATGTCGTGCAGGACAAAGATGAGCCGATAGCCCGCCGGCAGATCGTCGACAGCGCGCCCCAGAGCCAGCCGGTCGATGGCGCCGGCCAGAGTGAGATCGCGGGAGCCGAAGCTGCGTCCGGGCCGATCCTCAGCCGAGGGGTCCATGGCTTCATCCAGGGAAATCAACGACAAGCCCTTCTTTCTGAGATGCATGAGCACGACATTGATGGCCAGGCGGTGCAGCCACGTGGAGAATGCCGAGTCGCCGCGAAAGGTCGCAATCTTGCGGTGCAACTGGAGAAAAGCCTCCTGGGTCAGATCTTCAGCTTCCGGAATATTGCCCACCATCCGCAGGCATAAAGAATAGATGCGCCTTTTGTGCAATGAGTAGAGTTGGGCAAAGGCTTGATGGTCGCCGGCCTGGGCACGGAGCAATGCGTCGGCCTCGCTGGAACTGGGCGAAGCCGTGCGCGCGAAGGTCGCTGAAGGCGGCGTTGAAACCATTGCGGCCGCCTCCCCCGCAGACGCCTGCGGAGCCGGATCAGGCAACTGCGTCTGGGATCTCGAGTGGGGCATGCGCTTCCTTGGCGGTGAGGAATCACTTCCGCGGCACGGCGCTGCTGCGCCAGCCATTATTCCTCGTTAGTATAGGTTACAGCGCTTGCGTTGGCGGTGCTCCAGCGAACATCGCTTCAGCGGTGTCCCGCATCCCACTGTCAGATGCGGTACTTTCACAAAACGGGCTTGGTTTCCCGCATTTTTTGGGAGAGCGATGATCTTCAGGACGAAGCAGGGAGCGGTTCGGTGTGGGATTCTGCTCGCATGCGTTGTTGTCTTCGGGATCAAAGGCGGAATCGAAGGCTGGAGCCAAAGCGCGTCCCAGAGCGCGGCCCAGGCCGGCGGCGGCGCCGTCAGCCAGGCTCCGCCTTCCGCGGCCGGCCCCTCCACCACAGCCTTGCCAGCAACATCCGCGCGGTCTGAAGCCGAAGCGAACTCCCTTGCCCAGTGGAAAGGCTTGCCGGTGCGGCAAATCTCCTTTGAAGGGGTTGGCGCCGCCCGCCTTTCCCCGCTGCCGGGCCATCTTGCCCAGGCCGAGGGAAAGCCGCTGGACCCGGAAGACCTGCGGAAGAGCCTGCGCCAGCTCTTCGCCACCGGCCTTTTCGAAACCGTCCAGGTAGCGGGATCTCGCCAGCAGGACGGCGTGGCCCTCGTCTTCCAGGGGACTCCGCGCACGTTCATTGGAACCGTCACCGTGGACGGAGCCAAGGGCGCAACCCTGAATACGCAGCTTCAGCGGGCCAGCCAGCTCGCGCCCGGCGCCCGCTTTACCCAGGCCAAACTGAGCCGGGCGCTCGAGCAGATGCGCCAGACGCTGGCGCGAAACGGCTTCCACCAGCCGACGATCACCCAATCGATGACGCCTCACCATGAAGAGCAGTTGCTGGACATCGCCTTTCAAGTGGCGAGTGGCCCGCAGGCCCGCGTGGGAACGGTCCAGGTTACGGGCGACTCGGGGATGACCGCCGACGAATTCCGCCACCACGCCCACTTGAGAACCAATGCGCACGTGGACCACGATACCGTGAATCGGGCCCTCGCCGGGGTCCTCAAGTTCTACCGGGCCCAGGAGCGCCTGGAGGCTGAAATCAAGCTCGAATCCGAGCTGTACGCCGCAGACGCCAGGAAATCCAACTTCCGGTTTTCCGCCAGCCGGGGTCCCCTTGTGAAAGTGCTCGTCGAAGGGGCCAGCATCAGCTCCGAGCGCACGAAACACGTAATTCCCATCTTTGAGGAGGGCACCGTGGACGACGACCTGCTGAACGAAGGCAATCGCCGGCTTCGGGACTACTACCAAAGCCAAGGCTTCTTCGACGTCAAAGTGGATCACGAGGTGCAATCCACCAGCGCCGAGAAGGTTTCGATTCTCTACAAGGTGAGATTGGGCCCTCGGCGGCGGCTTGAGCGGGTGTCGGTCGCGGGAAACCACTACTTCGACTCCGCGACGCTGAAGGAACTTCTCAGCGTCCATGCCGCCGATGCCATCGACCGCCATGGCGCCTACAGCCAGGCGCTGGTTTCCGCCGATATGAGCGCCTTGCAGGCGGTCTACCAGAACAACGGCTTCTCGAAGGTCAAGATCACCCCGGAGACCAGTACCCCTGAAACCAGTGCGGCAGATCCGAGCGCGCCATCGAGCGGCGCGGCCGCCGGGAATGCGGGCGCCAGAGCCAGGACGGCTCCGCTCACCCTGGTCTACCGCATCCAGGAGGGCGAACAGCAGCGAGTGGGAACGGTTCGGATTGAGGGAACCGTGGATGTCAATGCAAAAAGACTTTTCCTGCTGCTGAATACCACGCCGCGGCAGTTGGTTTCGCCCCAGAACCTGGCCGGGGACCGCGACGCTCTATTGACCGACTACATGAGCCGCGGCTTCGAGCAGGCGCGTGTCGATGTGACCCAGCAGATTGAACCGGCCGACGCGGGAAAGGTTGACGTGGTCTTTCATATCACCGAGGGTGCGCAGATCTTTGTTCGCAATGTGCTGCTCACGGGGCTGCATTACACGCGTCCGGCCACTGTGGCGCGGGCCATCACGCTGCACCCCGGCGACCCGCTGAACGAAACCGCGCTTCTTGACACGCAGCGCAATCTCTACGAATTCGCTCTCTTCAACGAGGTCGATACGGCGGTCGAGAATCCCACTGGCGACGAGACCTACAAAACGATCCTGCTGCAAGCGGTGGAGGCAAGGCGCTGGGTCTTGACCTATGGCTTCGGATTTGAGGCGCAGACCGGAACCCCGCAATACAACTGCGGCGGCATCATTGCCAGCGGCGCCGTATGCAATCCCAACGGAAAGACGGGAGTCAGCCCCCGCGTGCTGGCGGACATAACCCGCAACAATCTCTTTGGCCGCGAGCAATCGGCCTCGCTGCAGGGCACCTACGGGTTGCTTGAACAAAAGATCAACTTGCTCTTCCAGGATCCGCACTTTGAAGGCAACCGGAACATCGGGCTTGCTGTATCCGGCGGCTACGCCAACAGCCTGGATGTGACCACCTACGTGGCTTCAAAGCTCGATGCCGGCTTGCGCTGGACTGAGAACTTCCTCACCCCGGGCTCCGTCTTCTCCAAAGCCAACACCTTCATCTATGAATTCAATTTCCGCCGCGTGAAGGTTGAGGCAGACAGCCTTCAGGTTGCCCCCGGCGAAATCGCGGAAGAGTCCACGGCGGTTCGCGTGGCGGGTCCTTCGCTCACCTGGATTCGCGACACGCGCGACTCGCCTCTCGACGCCCATCGCGGCACGGATACCACCTTCCAGGATTTCCTCTCTGAAAAAGCCTTCGGCGCCCAGGCTGCGTTCAACCGCCTCGACGTGTCGAACTCCAGCTATTACAGCTTCGACAAGGGCCGCTACGTGCTGGCCCGGAATACCCGCTACGGCCAGGAGCGGGCCTTCGGCACGCCTCAGGACGAGCTGATTCCGCTCCCTGAACGGCTCTACGCCGGTGGAGCTACTTCACTGCGCGGTTTCTCCATCAATGCCGCGGGTCCCCGCGATCCCGCGACCGGATACCCCATCGGCGGCGCGGGTGCGCTGATCAACAGCACCGAGTTGCGCTTGCCGCCGCCTACTCTTCCCTGGCTCGGAGACACGGTCAGCTTCGTGCTCTTCCACGACATGGGCAACATTTTTACCAACGCTTCAGATGCCTGGGCCAGTGCCCTGCGAGTCCGCCAGCCCGATCGCGACACGTGCAAGAACACAACCCTCAAGAACGGCCCGGATAAGCCACCGGGGGTGGTAACCTCGACGGGCTGGCAGGGTGGGTGCAGCTTCAACTACTTCTCGCACGCAATCGGAGTGGGTCTGCGCTACCATACACCGGCAGGGCCCATCCGGCTGGACTTCAGCTATAACCTGAACACACCGATCTTTCCGGTGCCGTATAACTACTCGCTTTCGAATCCGGCCTCCGCGCCCACCGTAGGCGAGGCCAGCCATTTCAACTTCTTCTTCAGCCTGGGGCAGACCTTCTGATGAGCTACCGGCCCTCATTCCGGCTCAAGACCCCGCCTGCAATGGCCTGGCTGGGCACTCTGCTGGCACTTATGGCCATGACCTTTGCCGTACCAACGCAGGCCTTCGCCCAGGCGCCCACTGAGCCTGTCGTCCTTGACCGAGTGGTCGCCGTCGTCAACAACCATGCCATCCTGGCCAGTGACCTCGACGACGAGATCCGGCTCTCGGTTCTTGATCCTGGTCGAGGCGGCCTCGGCAATCTGACCCGGAAGAAGGCTCTTGACCAGTTGATCGCCCGCTCCCTCATCCAGCAGCAGATCCGCGAGGAGGACATGCAGGCCTCCGATCCCCCCCCGGCCGAGGTCGATGCCCGTCTGGCGGAGATTCGCAAGCAACTCCCAGCCTGTGTCCGCCAGAACTGCGCCTCGGACGCCGGGTGGAATGCTTTTCTTGCCGCCCATGGCTTGACGCCCGAGCGAGTCCGGACCTATCTGCGCTACCGCGTTGAGATCCTGCGCTTCATCGAAGAGCGCTTCCGCCAGGGGATTCACATTCCCCCGCAGGATATCGAGACCTACTACCATGACACGCTGGCGCCCCAGTACACCAAGGGCGAAGCGGTTCCGCCGCTCGACCAGGTGTCCACCCGCATTCAGGAGATCCTCCTTCAGCAGCAGGTCAATATTCTCTTTGACGGGTGGCTCCAGAACCTGCGCAAGCAGGGCGAGATTGAGGTGCTTGATCCGGCTCTCGAAACTCCGGAATCCCAGAGCAGTCCCCAGGGCGGCGCCGATTTGGGCGCCCAGGACGGGAAAGGAAAAGGAAGCCAATGAGCGAGCACGAATCCAGGCCCGAAACCACGCTTCCAGTTCCTCCCGAGCCGTCCCCACCCCCGGCGCGGAGCCGCCTGCGGCGTTTCTTCCTGCGTCATGTTCCTCTCACGATGGCCGGCGCGGCACTTCTTCTTGCAGTTGCCGCCGTGAGCCTTTTCTTCTGGGCCAGTTCAGCCCAAGGGGAGGGCCTTGTCCGCAAGCGGCTCGTGGCCTTGCTCGAACAGGCGACCGGCGGACGCGTCGAAATCGCCACCTTCCACTGGCATCTGCTCAACCTCGAGGCCGATGCAGGCGGCCTGGTCATTCATGGCCTCGAAGCGCCGGGCGAGGTCCCCTACGCCCAGGCCGAAAACCTGCGGGTTCGCTTTACCCTGCTGGGCTTCTTCAGCCCGCGCATTCTTCTGCGCGAAGCCGATGTCTCCCAGCCCGCATTCCACTTCATCGTGTATGCCGACGGCTCCACCAATCAGCCTCAGCCACGCAATCCGCGGAAACCAGGCAAATCCGCGCTTGACACCTTCTTCGATCTACAGGCAGGCCACGCTTCAGTGCAACAGGGCGTCCTGCACTATGAAGACCGCGCCGCGAACTTCGACTTGCAGAACCGCTGGATCCCGCTCAACTTCGAGGCCGACGATGTTTCCCTCCTCATCAGCTATATCCCCGCGGCGCTGAATGCGCCTGAGGCTTATCGCATCGCGGCCGGCGCCGCGGACCTGAACATGTCGCGGGGCAAGGCCAAGCCGATGAATGGAACCATGCAGGCCACTCTCGATCTGACCCGCGATGGGGTCAATCTTCGATCCCTGCGCATCACCTCCAGGGCGCCGGCAACCTCCCATTCAGCCTTCCATTCAGGGACGGGCAACGCAACCGAAGACCACGCCGTGGAAATCTCCGGCACACTCGAAGACTTTGCCCATCCCCGCTGGCAAGCCAAGGCCGTGGGCGATCTGGACATGAAGATCCTGGACCCCGTCTTCGGCTATCCCTTTGCGCCCGAAGGCGTTGCCCATCTTGACCTCGATGGCGCGGGCCATGCGGGAGAATTCCGCGCCGATGGCACCGTTCATATCGATGGCGGCGCCTACATTCAACCGGGCGTTGACGCAACGGGCGTGCGGCTGGATGCGCATGTCCATGCCGACGCAAAGCAGTTGCTGATTACATCGATCGTCGCGCGCCTTCGCCAGGGCGGCCAAATCGACGGTGAGATTCAACTGACCCCCTGGTTGGCTCCCATCCCCGGCGCGGCGGCCCTGCAGCCGTCAGGCATTCGCAACCTGCGCGCCGCCCCCAGCCAGAATCCTGCCCGGACAGTTGCCGCTGTTGTCCATCCTCCGCCGGTTCCCGTCCCCATGAACGGCAAGGTGACGGCCCAATTCAAAGACGTTGCCCTGGACGCGGTTCTCGATATCGTGGGCCAGGGACCTTTTCAGCGCCTGGGACTCGACACTCGCATCAACGGTCCGGCCACCGCCTCATGGTCCAACGGAGACGTTGATACCGTCGTCGTGGGCGCCACGTTCAGCCTGAGCCCCTCCGCACAGGGTGTAAAGAATGAGACTCCCGCCACCGGGTCCCTCGATGCGACTTATACCCAGCACGACGGGGCCGTCGATCTGCATAAACTCGAGGTGCGCACGCCCGCCAGCCAGTTGCAGGCTCAAGGCCATCTGGGAGCTTTTCCGCTGACCAGCCCCTCGGCATTTGCCGTCAAATTCCATTCTCGAAATCTTGACGAATTCGACACCGTGCTGCGCGACCTGGGTTTGAATCGCAATGGCAAGTCGGGAACAGCGGCATTACCCGCGGCTTTGACTGGGCAGGTTGATTTTCTCCGTGGAACCTGGACCGGCTCGCTTGTCGATCCGCATCTGGCGGGAAACCTGAAGGCCACGCAACTGGGCATCGAGATGCCGCCCCTGACCGGCGGCAAACCCAATCAGCCGGGAACGGCCCGGCTCGTCCATTTCGATTCGGTCGAGGCCACGGGCAGCTATTCGGCTGAGCGGATCGCGATCGATCGCGGCCTCCTGCGCCGCGGAAAGGCCGAAATCACCCTGAATGGGACGCTCGATGCAGCGCCCGGCAGACTATCGGCGCCGGCATTCGACGCCAACTCCGTGCTGCATGTCCGCCTTCAGGCTGGCAAGGTTGACCTTGACGATGTACAGGCGCTGACTGGCCAGAATCTTCCGCTCACCGGCGTAATTGACGCGCAACTCCAGGCTGACGGGCCCGTTCGTGCCCTCGGCGGCTCAGGATGGGTCGAGGTGGACGGCGGCAGCGTCTACGGCGAGCCGGTGACCCGCTTCCGCGCCCAGGGAACGATGACCAACGACCTGATCAAGCTGGCTTCGGTCACGGTCAGCGCACCGGCCGGCAATCTCTCCGCCAAGGGAAGCTATGACTTCAAAGGCCGCCACTTCCAGATGGACGCCAAAGGGGCCGGCATCGATGTGGCGAAAATCGAGAGTCTGCGCCGCCAAGGGGTCGAACTCACCGGCAAGCTGGGGTTTACGGTCCTCGGCTCAGGTACGCTCGACGACCCACGCCTCGATGCCCACGCAACCCTCAGCCCGCTGGCCCTCGCCGGAGAACCCCTTGGCGGCCTGGACCTTGTGGCTCACACCTTTGACCGATCCGTAACCTACAACGCAACAACCCGGCTGGAGGGCGCCGAACTGAACATTCACGGGCAGACCGCTCTGAACGGCGACAACGCCACACAGGCTGAGCTCGTATTCTCCCGCTTCAACATCAGCGGCCTGCTAAAAGCGGCCCACGTCCAGGGACTTACCGGCGAGTCCGCGCTAGCCGGCACGGTCACCATCGAGGGTCCCCTCGCGCACCCCGAGCAGCTCCGTGGAGAGGCCAAACTCGACCAGTTGGCGGTCACGCTTGCCGGCGTCCACCTGGTGAGCCAGGGAAGCGTCCACGCCACTCTGGCCAACGCCCGCATCAAACTTGACCCCCTTCACGTCACTGGAGAAGAGACCGACCTCCACGCCCAGGGCAGCCTGGCCCTGAAAGACAAACAGCAACTGGACTTTGCCGCCAGCGGCTCCATCAACCTGAAACTCGCGGAAACCCTCGATCCCGACCTTACCGCCGCCGGGACCACCACCTTCCAGGTTGAAGCGCACGGCCCGTTGAAGAATCCAGGCTTGCAGGGACAGATCGAATTCCAGAACGGATCCTTATCCCTCGAAGACATTCCCAACGGCCTCAGCCAGTTGCACGGCACTCTGGAGTTCAACCAGAACCGGCTGGAGGTCAGATCGCTCACCGCCATGAGCGGCGGCGGCCTGTTGAGCGTGGCCGGTTACCTCGCCTACCAGCACGGCATCTACGCCGACCTCTCGGTCACCGGCAAGGGAATCCGCATTCGCTATCCGCCCGGAGTCAGTTCCCTCGCCGACGCCACTCTGCACCTGCAAGGTCCGCAGAGCAACCTGTCGCTCGGCGGCGACGTGATCGTCACCCGCTTCTCCGTCAGTCCCGACCTGGATGTCGCCGCCCTGGCCGCGCAGGCCAACTCCGTCCAGGCCATCGCGCCGCCGGACGCGCCCTCGAATCACATCCGGCTCGATGTCCATGTGGTTTCATCGCCGCAGTTGAACTTCCAGAACGCCTACGCCAAGCTGGCCGGAGACGTGGACCTGCGCCTGCGCGGCACCGTCGCCTCGCCCTCGCTGCTGGGCCGCGTTTCCATCACGGAGGGCAGCGCCACCATCGCCGGAACCCGCTACGAGCTCCAGCGCGGAGACATCTTCTTCACCAACCCGGTGCGCATTGAACCCTCCATCGACCTCAACGCAACCGCCCGCGTCGAAGACTACGACATCACTCTCGGCATGCACGGAACACTCGCGAATCCGGCCATCTCCTGGCGCAGCGATCCCCCGCTTCCCGAGGCCGACGTGGTGGCTCTGCTGGCCCTTGGCCGCACGGAAAACCAGCAGCGCCTCTACACCCAGCAGCAGGAACAGTCCCTCGCCAATCCCACCACCAACACCCTGCTTGGCGGAGCTCTTAACGCCACCGTCAGCAGCCGCGTGCAAAAGCTCTTCGGCGCCGGCTCCGTCAAAGTGGACCCCAACTACCTCGGCGCCTTGGGCAACTCCACCTCCCGCATCATCGTCGAGGAGCAACTCGGCCGCAACCTCACCCTCACCTACGCCACCAACGTCGACACCACCGGCCAACAGTTGATCCAGGCTGAAGTCGCCATCAACCGCAACGTCTCCCTGCTCGTGGCCCGCGACGAATCCGGCGTGTTCTCCATGGTCATCAAATTCACCCGCCGCTTCCGATAAGAGTTCAGGGATCAAAGAAAATCCCGGGTGCCCCTGGTCTCGGTTTTGAGACCTGGGATTCGACCCCCATGCATCCCGTGACCTTTCCCGCGAATCTATGTCTATACCGGAAGAACGGCAACCCGCCCCAGGGTGCTCCGCTTGCTTGACGTTTGGGAGTCCAAACAACCCTCGGCGGGTTGCCGCAACGCTCATGCAGCATCATCGAGGAGATTTTCAAATGAATAAAAAGATTCGCACTACCAAAGCTGCAATCCTTGCAATCACGCTTGCCGGAACCTTTTTGAGCCTTCCGCACGCCTCCCTGGCCGCGTCCCAGGCTTCCAGCCCAGCCGCGCAGGCCCCGGACGATGCCGCCGCCGCCCGCGAACTCCAATCCAAACTGAACAAATCGCAGTTCAAGGATCTGAAAATGGACGTTCAGAATGGCATTGCAACGCTGTCCGGCACCGTGGGTCTATACGAGTACAAGGCCGATGCCGACAAGCGCGCCCACAAGGTGGAAGGAGTCACGGCGGTTCGTAACGACATTGCGGTTGCCGGACCCAACGTACCCGACCAGCAACTGCAAGCCAAACTGGTCGAAAAGCTTGAATACGATCAGGTCGGCTATGGGAACGTCTTCGACGCCATCAGCCTGGGCGTCCAGAACGGCGTCGCCACCCTCGGCGGCCATGCGCTCAACTACGTGGCCAGAGACTCGGCCCTGGCCCTGATCAGTACCTATCCCGGAGTCAAAGACGTAGTCGACGATATCCAGGTAGATCCCCCTTCTCCCATGGACGACGGGATCCGCATGGCAGAGTACCGTGCCATCTACGGCTATGCGTTCTTGAACAAATATGCCGTCGATCCCGCAAAGACCATACGCATTACCGTCCAGAACGGCCGTGTCCAGCTTGACGGCATCGTCGACTCACAGGCCGACAAGGAAGTCGTCTTCATACGCGCCAACGGCGTTCCCGGCGTCTTCAGCGTGAAGAATAACCTGCAAGTCGCCAACCAGCCTTCCGAGTCCCCGAAGCAAGCCACGATCAAGTAGGCTCATCTGGATTTCGAGCCATTCGCCAGGCCACGGAGAAGTCCCCCCCTCCGTGGCCGCTCTTTTTTGCGCCCCAACAGACTGGCCCATCAGACTGCAAGCTGCCCATCGGGATTCGAGCCTCGGTTCATCCCCGGACATTCACACATTTGTAACGACAAACCGCGTTTTATTCCTTACACTTATCCCACTATGGCCATCGACGCCCCTCTGACCATCGAACGCAAGCAAGGCAAAGATTCCGGCACGGTGATCTTCCGCCTCACCGGACCCCTCACCCTGCGCAACATGTTCGACTTCCAATCGCTATTGCGAAGCGCCGAGCCGCCGTCCGTCACCATCTTCGACCTGACCGATGTGCCCTACATGGATTCCACAGGCATGGGCATGGTTGTCAATCACTATGTCCGGTGCAAGGGCAAAGGCGTCCAACTGATTGTCGCGGGAGTGAGTTCACGCGTCCTGGAACTGTTCAAGCTCACCCATGTGGACAAGGTCATTCCCCTCGCCGCCACAGTTGAGGAAGCGGAAGCCCGCGGCTGATCGCAAGCCAGTCCGCCCGTCCACCGTTCCCCCTCCGCCCTTCAAGCACACGGTTCCCGGCGCTCAAGTAAACTGGAATCAACCATGCCAGGCTTGTGGACGAGGACGCGCACGACGTTGGAGATGATCAAGTGGGAGCACTCCATCTTCGCGCTCCCCTTTGCTCTCACCGCCGCCATCCTTGCCGCCGGCGGCCTGCCTGCCTGGCGAACGATCGCATGGATTCTCGTCGCCATGGTCGCCGCCCGCTCCTGCGCCATGGCCTTTAACCGCTGGGCCGACGCCGATCTGGACGCCGCCAACCCCCGGACCAGAACTCGCGCCATTCCCGCCGGCCTGCTGACGCGCAGGTTCGTCCTCGGCTTCACTGTCCTCGCCGCGCTCGTCTTTGTACTGGCTTCGGCCCAACTCAACCGGCTCACCCTCTACCTGTCGCCGCTGGTCCTTGTGGTGCTGCTGGGCTACAGCTACATGAAGCGCATCTCCCGCTGGTCGCACCTGGTGCTGGGCCTTGCCCTGGGGCTTGCTCCCGCGGCAGCCTGGATTGCCGTTCGCGGCTCTCTGGATCCACGCATCCTGGTGCTCACCGCGGCGGTCACACTCTGGACCGGCGGTTTCGACGTTCTCTACGCCTGCCAGGACTTCGAGCACGACCGCGCCGCCGGACTCTACAGCCTGCCCCAGTCCATCGGCATTCCCGGCGCTTTCTCGGCCGCCCGCGCCATGCATCTGGCCATGCTCGGCCTGCTCGTCTGGTTCGGCTTACTGTTTCATTTTCGTACAGTCGCCTGGATCGGAATTGCCGCCGTTGGCCTGCTCCTGGCCTATGAGCACTCCCTGGTTTCGCCCGGCGACCTGCGCCGGCTCAACGCCGCCTTTTTCACCATGAACGGCGTCATCGCCACGGTCTTTCTTGCGTTTGTTGCAGCCGACCTGTGGCTGCGGAGTTGATTTTCATGCCTTCAGAACGATTCCCTGACGAAATTCCGATCGACCTGTGGTATGGTGCCAGAAAGCAGTCCTTCCAGGCCGCTCCCATGGCCTTCCCTTCAAGAACACCGACAGGAGAATCAGGCACCGGAATGAAGATTGCCATTCAGGGAGAACCCGGCTCATTCAGCCACGAAGCGGCCATGAAACTGGTCGCCGATGCGGTGATCGTTCCGTTTTCTCTTTCCGCGGATGCCTTTGCCGCCCTGGTGAACGGAGCCGTGGAGGCAGCGGCGATTCCCATCGAGAACAGTCTGGCCGGCTCGGTCGCCGAGCACTTCGACCTGCTGCTCGCCCACGATGTGAAAGTGGAGCGGGAGACGCAGTTGCGCATTCGCCACAATCTCATTGCCATCTCCGGCGCCTCTATCGGACAAATCGATCGCGTCTTCTCGCACCCGGTCGCCCTGGCGCAGTGCAGGCGGTTCCTGGCTAACCACTCCAGAATGGAGGCCTTCGCCTTCTACGACACCGCCGGCAGCGTCAAGCAACTGGTTGAATTGCGCGATCGCCACGCGGGTGCAATCGCCAGCGAGGCCGCGGCCCACTACTACGGCGCGCAGATCCTTCAGGCCGGCATTGAGGACAATCCGGAAAACTTTACCCGCTTCTTCCTGGTCCGTCGCACCAAGGACGCCGATGCCGATCCGGAATCCAACAAGATGAGCGTGGCCTTCTCGGTCGAAAATCGTCCCGGCTCGCTGGTCGCCGCGCTCTCTGAACTCTCCAAAATCGGCACCAACCTCACCAAAATCGAGTCCCGTCCCGTGCATGGAAAACCCTGGGAATACATTTTTTATGTGGATTGCCAGATTCACTCCTCTGAGGAAGGTTCGCGGCTTCTTGAGGCGCTTCAGCCGCATTGCGCCATGGTCAAGGAGTTGGGACGCTACGTGGAAGCGCCCCGGCAGACCGAATCCGGGGGCATGGGATGATCGTTGAAGTGGTTCAGAAAGTGGCAGCCTATGCCTTGCTGACTTTATTCAGCGCTTTTTCTTTTGCATGTAAAGTATGTTGCCCGCTCGGATTATCTTCGGATCAGGCCAGCCCGAGGCTCCTAAAGTGCCGTCCGGCCGAAAGTAAATATGCGCCCTAGCGACCTCCTGATCGTTGGAATCTCGTAACGAGATGATTTGGCTTTCCGTCCCAGCGGGTTCGTGTGAAGATTGGGGAATGTGCCTGCTAAGAATGACTTTCGTCAATTCTCCTGATTTGGTCCCGTCCCAGAACCGCCCGTCATTAAACTTTTGGCGCAGTTCCTTTTCGGAAATGCGTATGATTTCGAGTGCGTCCGGGTTAGAATTGACAACCATGGTCACTGTTTCTCAAATTCGCGAGCATCTGGTCGACATGCTGGTATCGCTTGAGCCAGAGAAAGCGCTAGATGCTTTTGAAAAATGGCTAGCAAATGCCTCTTGGAATATGCACCTGGATTCCAAGGCAGGTGCTATTCAAATGGTGGGTAAGCTCCAATTGACACTCGCTGAACTGGATAATTGCAGCATCGACAATGAAACCGCGCGCAACATTTTTCGCGAAATTGCCGTGTCGTTTGACATGGACGAGTCAAACGACACCGGAGTTGTGATTAAGACAGGATCTTCTTCCGTTATCGCACAAGTCATTAACCAGGAAGGACTGTCGGTGATCTTTGGTAAACAACGCGAAGAGGGACTCTCGTATACTCCGTCCCCTCAATCTCAACAGTGATCCAATAAAGCCCCTCGTCCTTAACCTCCATTCTCATTTGGCCGATGAGAACCGCGCTGCGTTCATCGTCTCCTTCGAATAGTGCAGGGATCGTCACAGATTGCATGGGCTGGAGAGATATGTCGAGCGGAGTCAACTTCACGGCGAGTTTTCCCCGGACCGGACCCGATGCCAATTTCAGGATAAAAGTAAAGGAAAGCGCAGTTGCGGGCATTTCCTCAGCCGGACCTGAGATCATGAAACGATCGAAAATTCTGAAGAGCGTCAGTGTCCCATCGGGCTCAAGGATGTGCCTTTCGCAGATCGACGCCACCTGCAAAAACGGGCGTATCAGTAATGGATTCTCAGTCACTTCTACCTCGCGGGAGAATTGTAGAACAATCTCCGGGCAGCGAGCATCTTGGCTTTGAACATGTGTCGGCGTTCCTCCAACGATGAGCCGGGCTAATTCGCAAACTACAGCAGTTTCATGCGGAGGCCAGGTAAACTACTGATCTGATTATGGTTTCTGTAAAGCCTAGAAAGCAAAAGCCATCCTCGCGAAGAGGATGGCTTTTGCAGGCCGAAGAGCGGCCGGGAAACCTAAACTTTCGCTTCCAAATCCGCGATCACGTCAAAGAAGCGCTGGTCGAGGCGGCGGTTGCTGGCGATGGCTTCCTTGATGGTGATGTCGGTGATGTCCAGGCCGCGCAGAACGGCGATCCGGCCCCACTTCTTGTCATGCACCATGTCGATGGCATGCAGGCCGTAACGCTGGCCCAGAGTGCGGTCGTAGGCGGTGGGAACGCCGCCACGCTGCGTGTGCCCCAGGTTCACTGAGCGGGTCTCGTAGCCGGTTTTCTTCTCAATCAACTCAGCCAGCGCCTCACCGATGCCGGACAGGCGCGCATGGCCGAACGAATCCAGCTTCGCCCCTTCGTCGATCACCTGGCCCACCTCGGGCAGATGGCAGCCCTCAGCCACCACAACCACGCCGTAATGCTTGCCGTGGTCATAGTTGTACTTGAGCAGGGCGCACACATGGTCGATGTCGATCTCCTTCTCGGGAACCAGGATCACGTGCGCACCGCCGGCCACGCCGGAGGCATAGGCGATCCAGCCGGCATCGCGGCCCATCACCTCCACCACGACCACGCGGTTGTGCGAGTCGGCGGTGGTGTGGATGCGGTCGATGGCCTCGGTGGCGATCATGACCGCGGTGTCGAACCCGAAGGTGGTGTCGGTGCCGTTGATGTCGTTGTCGATCGTCTTGGGTACGCCCACGCTGGGCACGCCGTGCTCGCTGAGGAACATGGTCACCGACTGCGTGTCGTCTCCCCCAAGCGCGATCAGTGCGTCAATCTTGTTGGTTTTGAGAACTTCCTGGACCTTGTCGATGCCGCCGGGAATCTTTTTCACGTTGGTCCGCGACGAGTGCAGGATGGTGCCACCCTTCAACTGGATGCCATCGGTGCTTTCCAGGGTGAGGGGAATCCAATTGTTGTCAAGCACGCCGCGCCAGCCGTTGAGAAAGCCGATGAACTCATCGCCATAGTGATTGATGCCCTTTTTCACAGCCGCGTAGATCACCGCATTCAGTCCGGGGCAATCGCCGCCACCGGTCAACAAAGCAACTCGCATCGTAAAATCTCCTGATCAAATCTGCGCGGCCGCTCCAACTTGCATTAAGCACTGGCCGAGCTGGGAGCAACTCCCTGAACCGTACGTCTGAACCGGGCCAATCGCCGGGTCTCGACGCCTTATCCAGTGTAACTCCGCGCTGTAAAGCAAAATCGTGACCAGGCTCACGCTGCTTGAAGATTTTGCTCTGCCGCATTTCGTTGTTGGGAATGGCGCTTTGCAATGGTTCAATAAGGTATGCCCGGAACCGGAGCGCTTTTGTTGCTGGCGTTTGCCAGCCTGGTCATCGTCCTGTTGCTCGTCCTGCTGCATTTGACCCGGCTGGGATTCCTGATTCGCGCTACCATCCCCGACCGCCCGCGGCAACGCATGTTCATCGCCTCGGTGTCCTTCCTGGTCACATTTGTGGGCGTCCGAATCCTTGTCAGCCTGATCACGCACCATGTGGGGCCGTTTCATTGGGTCACGGTGCGCGGTCACCATATTCATCACCTGGTGTGGGGCATTCTCATCCTGTTGCTGGTCGGTTACGGCTGGCTGCTGGACCTGGGAAGGTCGCACTCGCCGCTCTCGATCTTCTTCAGCCGTCTGATGTCGGTGAGCTTTGGCGTGGGCGCCGCACTCACTCTGGACGAGTTTGCGCTCTGGCTCAACCTCGATCCGGACGCCTACTGGTCGCACGAAGGCCGTCTCAGCATCGACGCCGTCATCGTGTTTGGCAGCCTGCTGGGCGTGAGCGCCTGGGGTGCGCCTTTTTTTCGCGGACTACAGCTCATTTGGAGCAAGCGCGCCCTGATCGCCGGCAAGCTGATCTCGCCTATTCGCCTCGTGAGGTTGCTTCGTCCGCGTAGAGTGCGTCAATCACCGCCGCGTATCGAGCCGTAATGACCCGGCGCTTGAGCTTCATCGAAGGCGTCAATTCGCCCGACTCGATCGCCCACTCCTCGGCAACCACGCGGAATCGTTTCAGGGTCTCAAAGTTGGCCAGGCTGCCGTTCACCTCCCGGACAATTTCGCCGTAAAGGGCAACCACGCGGCTGTCGGCCGCCAATTCGGCATGAGATTTTGCCTCGATGCCGTGATGCCGGGCCCACTCTTCCAGAGCGACAAAATTGGGCGAGAGCAGCGCGGAGATGAACTTGTGCCTGTCGCCCACCAGCGCGGCCTGCGCCACCAGCGCGTTGTTCTTGAGCTTGTTTTCAATGGGCTGTGGCGCCACCAGCTTGCCGCCCGAGGTCTTCAGCAACTCCTTCTTGCGGTCGGTGATGAAAAGGAATCCGTCCGCGTCCAGGTGAGCAATGTCGCCGGTGCGAAACCATCCCTCCGGGTCGAAACACTCGACAGTTGCTTCAGGCTTGTGCCAGTAGCCCGCAAACACCGACGGCCCCCGAACCAGCAGCTCTCCGTCTTCAGCCAGCTTGAGCTCGACGTTGGGCAGCGGAAGCCCCGCGGCGCCCAGGCGGTGGCTCAGGGGCGTATTCAGGGCGATCACCGGCGAGGTCTCCGTCAAGCCATAGCCTTCCCAAAGGGCAATCCCCACCGAGGCGAACCAGTGCGCGGTGTCGATCCCCAAAGGCGCGCCGCCTGAGACAAATATCTTCACCCGGCCGCCGAAGGCCTCGGCCACTTTGGAATAAACCAGCTTCCCGGCCAGCTTCCACATCGGCGAGGAGGGCTTGCGGCCGTCGTAGACGGTCTCGCGGTGGGCGGAGCCGAGGCCAACAGCCCAGGCCAGAATGCGTTTCTTCACCGGCGAAAGCGAGGCTTGCCGCTCCACTTCCTGGCGAATCTTTTCGTAAACGCGCGGCACTCCCACAAGCACCGTCGGCCTGACCTCGCGCATGGCCTTGGGCAACTTGTCGAACTTGGAACAATAGGCCACTTGCGCCCCATGGTTGTACATCACGTAGTCCAGAGCGCGGGCCGTGATGTGCGAAAGAGGCAGAAAGGAGATGCAGGAGTCAGTGGAATTGAAGTTGAAATCCACGCCGCAAATGTTCTGGTTGGCGGCGATGTTGCCATGAGTCAATGCGACTCCCTTGGGCTCGCCGGTGGTCCCCGAGGTGTAGATCAGGGTGGCCAGGTCCTTGGGTTCCACGGCGCCCACCAATGCGTCGAACACCGGGTCGCGCTCACTGCCGCGGTCATCGGCTCCAGCCATCAGCGCACTAAACGCAATGGCCCCCTGCGGCGAATCCTGAGATTCCGTCCCTGGGGAATCCATGATCACGATCCGTTCCAGCATCGTCTGGCTGCGGACGGCGTACAGCTTGTCGAATTGCTCGCGGGTGGAGACCACGGCAATCCGGCAGCCGGCATCCCGCACCAGCCCTGCAACCTGCTCACCGGTGAGCGTGGGATAAATGGGCACATCGACTGCGCCAATGGCCAGCGCGGCGAAGTCGGTGACGGCCCACTCCCAGCGGTTCTCGGCGATCAGGGCGATGCGGTCGCCCTTTTGTGCGCCCCAACTGAGAAAAACTTCGCCCAGGGCTCGGACGCGCTGGTAGATCTGGTCTGAGGAAACGGGTTGCCATTGGCCAAACTCGTCCTGCCAGAGCACGGCACGCGGGTTGGCTGCCGCGACGATACGGCGAAAAAGATCATTGATGGTGGAAATCGGAGCAATTGGTGTCATTGGCTTGAAATAGGGAACGCGGCCAATTCTCCGGCGCGACCAGTGGAGAGTGTATCAGCGCGGAGGGGTGTAAGGATTGCCTGTCCGCACAGAATTCCCTGAATTGCCATATGCCGCATGAGAAAGCCCGCAGAAAACTGAAACTTCATTTTGCATACTTATACAATTATGATGTATATTTATTCATGCGCGACCGCCGCACCGCGAGCCGCGCTTTCCATCTACCCGGAAACGGCGATCGATTTGGCGACGGAAAGCGATGAAACTGCAAAGACACAACGCGATACGGGACCTGGTGGCCAGTTCATTCGTGACCAACCAGGACGAACTGCGCCGCAAGCTGCATCGCCGCGGCTTTGAGGTGACTCAGGCCACCCTGTCGCGCGATATTCACGAGCTGCGCCTCTCGAAGGGCCCTGGCGGATATTCCATGCCCAACAGCAATGGAGGCGCCAGAGGTAATGGTTCGACCACGGCAGTCGAAGACAACAGTCCGCCGTCCGTGGCTGAAATGATCGAGAGTTTTGGCCTGCGCGTGCGCCAGGCAATGAATCAGGTGGTCGTGGGAACGGTGATGGGCGGAGCCCAGCCAATGGCCGCGGCCCTGGACCATGAGGGATGGCCGGAGGTGGTGGGCACCGTTGCCGGCGACGATACGGTTCTGGTCATCTGTCCAGACCCGCGCCGGGCAGGCGAAGTGGAAGCCCGGCTGAGGATGTTTCTGGAGTCATGACCAACACAGTTCAAACCGCGGTTGTTGGAGTTACAGGGTACGCCGGGGCCGAGTTGGCCCGGCTGCTGCTGCGGCATCCCCGTCTCCAGGGCACGCCTCCGGTCTTTGCCGGGCGCGTGGACCCCAAAGACGCGGCACGCGGTGGTGTGCCTCTCGCCGAAATTCATCCTCAATTGGGCGGCAGCAGCGCCGGCGGCTTTTCCGGGAATGCCACCGCCAACCTCAAGCAGGAGCCTTTCTCGTGGGAGCTCCTTGGCAGCCGCGGCGTAGAGGTTCTGTTTCTCGCCACTCCGCACGAGCAGTCGCGCGAGTGGGTGCCCGAGGCGCTTGCGCGCGGTCTGCGGGTCATCGATCTGAGCGGCGCATGGCGGCTCGCCCAGTCAGCAAATCGCGCCGTGTATGGATTCGAGGATGAAGGTTCCGATATGGCTGCGGCGACGCAGGCCGAAGCCGTCTATGGCATGCCCGAACTGCATCGCGCGCGGATCGCAGGTGCGCGGCTCGTCGCCAACCCCGGCTGCTACGCAACTTCCATCATCCTGGCGCTGCGGCCGCTGGTGGCCGCCGGACTCATCGATCTGGACCACGGCATTGTCGCCGACGCGAAGAGCGGTGTAAGCGGCGCGGGCAAGGCGCCGACCGCGAAGACCCACTTCATGTCCGCGGCGGATAATCTGTCGGCGTATGCAGTATTTACTCATCGCCACACCGGAGAACTGCTTGAGCAGATCGGCGTCGACCAAAGCCAGATCGTCTTCACACCCCATCTGCTGCCGATCCCCCGTGGAATTCTCTCCACCATCTACGTCCGCTTCCGCGAGCCGCAAACGCAGGCCGCGGTGGCAAAGGTGTATCACGATTTTTTTGCTGCCAGCCCCATGGTGCGCATCTACGACAAAGTGCTGCCGCAGATTCAATACTCGGTGCATACCAACTATGCCGACATCGGTTTTCACATTGCGCCCGACGGCCGGCGCGCGATCGTCGTCAGTTGCCTTGATAACTTGTTGAAGGGCGCGTCCTCGCAGGCCGTGCAGAACATGAACGTGATGCTTGGCTACGGCGAAGCGGAAGGTCTCGAATGACGCCCGAGGCGGAGGGCCAGGAATGAAGTACATCGTCAAATTAGGCGGGGCGGGCCTTGAGAGTCCATCGCTTCTGGAAGGTTGCACCCGCGCAATTGCGGAACTTGTCCGGGACGGCAATCAGGTTGCCGTCGTGCATGGCGGCGGCGTGCAGTTGACCCGAATGCTCAAGGCGCTTGGCAAACAAAGCGAATTCATCGCCGGCCTGCGCGTCACCGATGCTGAAACGCGCGACGTGGCGCTGATGGTCCTTGCAGGCAAGGTCAACAAGGGTCTGGTCGCCGCTCTGGGCGCGCTTGGGTTACCGGCTGTGGGCCTCACCGGAGGCGACGGCCTGATGTTCCGCGCCCGCAAGAAGCGCGCCTTGCTCGATATTGGCAGGCCCGATCTCGGCTACGTAGGCGAAATCGTCGCCAGCGATCCACGGTGGATCGAGGCTATCTGGCAGTTGAACGGAGTGCCCGTGATCTCCTCGATGGCGCTCGGTTTCGACGGCGAGTACTACAACGTCAACGCCGACGAGATGGCCGCGGCCTGTGCCATTGCCTGCCGCGCCGACGCCCTCGTCTTCCTCACCGACGTTCCCGGCGTCAAGGGCGCGAACGGCGAGGTACTCCGATGGCTGAGCATCGATCAAATCGCCGAGATGGCCAAGACCGCAGTCATCTCCGGCGGCATGTTGCCCAAGCTCAGCGCCTGCCGCGAAGCTCTGTTGAACGGCGTCAAGCGCGTAAGAATTCTGCCCGCGGAGGCGGCCGGCTCCTTGCCCGACCTGTGCAGCTCCCGCGTAGCCCACGGCACCGAAGTCATGGTTGCCTAGCGGTCCCAAGAGAAACGGACCAGGAACGGATCAGGAGAGATGAAATTGTTGAAACTCGATCAAATTCGCGCCGCGGAAAGCCGGCTGCTGCTGCAAACTTATGACCGCAGCCCCATCCTCTTTGTGACGGGTGAGGGTGTTCACATCGTTGACGAGAACGGTACGAAGTACCTTGACCTGCTCAGCGGCATTGGTGTCAACGCGCTCGGCTACGGCCACCCCGTCATTGAAGAAGCCATCGCCCGCCAGAGCCGCGCGCTCATCCATACCTCGAATTTGTATTATCACGAGGGTCAGGCGGAACTGGCGCTGCGCCTCACCGAGCGCACCGGCCTGGATCGTGTCTTCTTCGCCAATACCGGAACGGAGGCATGGGAAGGCGCAATGAAGCTGGCGCGCGTCTATGCCGGCCTCAAGCGCAGCGAAGGCGTCAACATCGGAACGAAGTTTCTTGCCCTCGAGCAGAGCTTTCACGGCCGCACCTTCGGCGCTGTCTCGACCACATTCAAAGAAAAGTACCGCGAGCCGTTCGGCCCCGTCGTTCCCGGCGTCGAGTTTGTCCGCTTCAACGACGTCGCTGACCTGCGCGCCAAATTCTCGAGCGAGGTCTGCGCCATCCTTGTCGAAGCCATCCAGGGCGAAGGCGGCGTGCGTCCGCTCACGCAGGAGTTCTTCGCCGAGGCCCGAGCCCTTGCCACTTCTACCGGTGCGCTGCTCATCGCGGATGAGATTCAATCCGGAATGGGCCGCACCGGCAAGTGGTGCGCCTATCAGCACTACGGCATTTTGCCTGACATAACCACGCTGGCCAAGCCGCTCGCCGGCGGACTTCCCTTGGGAGCTGTCCTCTGCACTGAAGAGGTCTCTCGCGTGATGCACGCCGGGATGCACGGCACCACATTTGGCGGAGGTCCCCTGGCCTGCGCCGTTGCCATCGCCGTCATCGACTACATGGAGAGAGAGAATCTGCTCGCTCATGCGACTGAAGTAGGCGATTATTTCCAGCAGCAGTTGCGCTCCCTCGCCACTCGCCACAATGCAATCATTGACGTGCGCGGCAAAGGCCTGATGATTGCCGCCGAGCTCGATTCGGCGGAACTCGCCAAGCTCATCGTCGCCGAAATGCTCAAGCGGCACATTCTCATCAACTGCACCAGCGACACGGTGTTGCGCTTCCTGCCGCCGTACATTCTTGAGCACGCACACGTCGACATCGCCATCCAGGCGCTGGACGAAATCTTCACTGAACATGCGGGAGTCCTCAGCGCGACTACGACCGCAGCCCACACCACCGCCAACCCCGCAGGAGGCCCGCATCATGGCTAGCAAAGCAACCCTTGAACCCACGGAGGCAGCAATCCCCGTGCAGAAGGATCCAGACATTCTTGCCGCCGCCGCGCGCCTTGCCGGTGAAGACATGTGTTCCATCGCCGACTTGTCCAGCGCCGAGGTGCGCGCCATCCTCAAGCTGGGTCACGACGTAAAGCGCAATCCGCGCGAGTATCGCCATGCCCTCGACGCCAAGCAGATGGTCCTGATGTTTGAAAAGGCCAGCCTGCGCACCCGCCTCAGCTTTGAGACCGGCATCAACACCATGGGCGGCAACGCGATTTTCGT
>Ga0224557_1000506_pt1 | contig 43321 bp, 41 predicted proteins | sample 714S31014metaG_FD_180677 | JGI IMG/M metagenome (GOLD analysis project Ga0224557, IMG submission 180677) | Peat soil microbial communities from Stordalen Mire, Sweden - 717 S3 10-14 | ecosystem: Environmental > Terrestrial > Soil > Wetlands > Peat | place: Sweden: Norrbotten County, Stordalen...
CGCGCGTCGAAGAGCCTTCTGAGGAAACGGAAACGCAAGCCGCGGCTTAATACGCCATGGCTTGTGCCCGGCGCACGACTTCTCGGGCCTGATGGGCGTGCAGCGCATCGACGGGACGCGCGTTGCTGATGGCATCGCGTTCGCCATCGCGGGTGATCGTCAACGACGGGTCGGGGGTGAACAACCAGCGCACAATCTCGGTCTCGTGATAGCCACCGTCGTGCAGGATCGTCAACAATCCCGCCAGGCTTTTGACTACCTCGCCGGAATTACTGAAGAAGACCTGCGGCACCACCACGCCACCGGCGCGCCGCACCGCGAGCAGGTGACCCTCCCGCAGCTGCTGCGCAACCTTGCTGACCGGAACACCGAGTAGCTCAGCGACCCGGGACAACTCATAGGTTGGCTCGTCGGGATCCAAGACGTCGTCGCCGGCCGGAATACTGCCCACCGCGCAAGTCTATGCCTTTTTTCTATGCCTTCGTGCCCGGCCGAGTCCGCACAATCGCGGCCGCCGCACCTACGATGGCCCGGTGGCCAGAGCTGGGACGGGGGACCCTTCGGATGACACGATGCACGGCACGCTGCTAGACGGCCGTTACCTCGTGCAGGCCAAGATCGCCAGCGGCGGTACGTCGACGGTCTACCGCGGCGTCGACGTCCGGCTCGACCGGCCCGTCGCACTGAAAGTGATGGATTCGCGGTACTCCGGCGACAACCAATTCCTGACCCGCTTCCAGCTCGAAGCCCGCACGGTCGCCCGGCTGAAGCACCCGGGTCTGGTCGCGGTCTACGACCAGGGCTTGGACGGCCGGCACCCGTTTTTGGTGATGGAGCTCATCGAGGGCGGCACCCTGCGAGAGCTGCTGGCCGAACGCGGTCCCATGCCGCCGCATGCCGTGGTGGCGGTGCTTCGCCCGGTGCTGGGCGGGCTGGCCGCCGCGCACCGGGCCGGGCTGGTGCATCGCGACGTCAAGCCGGAGAACGTGCTGATCTCGGACGACGGCGACGTGAAGATCGCCGATTTCGGGCTGGTGCGCGCGGTCGCCGCGGCTGGAATCACCTCAGCCAGCGTCATTCTGGGCACCGCCGCCTACCTGTCGCCCGAGCAGGTCCGCGACGGCACAGCGAGCCCGCACAGCGATGTCTACTCGACCGGAGTCCTCACCTATGAGCTGCTGACCGGGCGCGCACCGTTCACCGGCGACTCGGCGTTGTCGATCGCCTACCAACGGCTGGACAACGACGTGCCGCCGGCCAGCGCCGTGATCGGGGGGGTGCCCCCGCAGTTCGACCAATTCGTGGCACGCGCTACCGCCCGTGACCCCGCCGATCGATACGCCGACGCGATCGAAATGGCCGCGGACATGGACGCGATCGCCAAGGAATTGGCGTTGCCGGACTTCCGGGTACCGGCGCCGAGTAACTCCGCGCAACATCGATCTGCGGCAACACATGGTCGGCGCCGTGGCCATCCGAGCGAACGCCCGGTACATCACCCCACCCGCCAGCTGACCCGCGGACCCGGCGACTGGTCCGATCCAAGACACCCCGCTGACCCGGAATCCGAACCCGACGACCCCGACGACTCCGAATACGATCCGATCTCAGGCGAATTCGCCGGTATCGCGATCAGCGAATTCATCTGGGAGCGACAACACGCCCGGCGCATGGTGCTGGTCTGGGTGGCGCTCGTGCTGGCCATCACCGGGCTGTTCGCAGCCGTGGGATGGACGATCGGAAGCAATCTGAGCGGCGTGCTGTAGGCCACTTACCACAGTGCCTTGTAGTGGATGAGGGCGTTGGTTACGAGTCCAACACCGAACACCAGGAACAGGATTCGCACCGATATCGGGCCATATTGGGTGACCACACGCACGAGCCTGCGATGAATGCGTATCGCTCGCGGAGTCCTTCTCGTCGACAGAGCAAGGATCAGCAGCGGCGGCAAAAGCACGACCGCGCAGTAGGTTATGACGATCAACGGCCAGGCCGGTGGTCGCGGATGCAAGGCGGAGAGCATCGCCAAGCCGGTGAGGTATGGCACCGAGGTCGACACCTGCCCGATCCCCACCGCGAGTCCAAGGAATCCGAGCAGCCACGGCCGTTCCCGCATCGCCGCCATCGCCCAGCCGGGCGCTGATGACTGGGCGGTCAAGGGGAAGAAAGCCAGACAGATCAGCACTCCCCCGAGCAATAGCTCGCCCCGAATCCGAATGGCAGCGGTGATGTGAAAATCGACAAGACTCGCCAGAAAGTCGAGACCAAGCACGGTGCACAAGCCAAACGTGGTCGTCACGGTGAAAACGCCGGCAATGAAACTCAAGGCGCTCGGAATTGGTGATCTGCGACGGAGCCGGCTATCGAAAATGACCGCCGAGACGACGCCCACATTGAGGACATTCATCGAGTCGATCAGCGCGAGGCCGGCAAGTGCGAGCACGAGGGCTGCCATGAGTGTGGACTTGACCTACTGCGCAAACCTGGCGGCCGGCAGCCGACGGGCCTAGTCGCGCAGCATCTCCGCGACCAGGAACGCCAATTCCAGCGACTGCTGTGTGTTCAGCCGCGGGTCGCACGCCGTCTCGTAGCGACCGGCCAGGTCGCTGTCGGAAATGTCTTGTGCGCCACCGAGACACTCGGTGACGTTCTCCCCGGTGATCTCGACGTGGATACCACCCGGGTGGGTGCCCAGCGCGCGGTGCACCTCAAAGAAGCCCTGCACCTCGTCGACGATGCGGTCGAAATGCCGGGTCTTGTAGCCGGTGGACGACTCGTGGGTGTTGCCGTGCATCGGGTCGCACTGCCAAATCACCTGATGACCGGTGGCCTGCACCTTCTCGATGATCGGCGGCAACACGTCGCGCACTTTGTTGTTACCCAGCCTGCTCACCAGGGTCAGCCGGCCCGCCTTGTTGTGCGGGTCAAGCCGCTCGACGTATTCGACGGCCAGCTCCGGTGTCATCGACGGGCCGATTTTGACGCCGATCGGGTTGGCGATCACCTCGGCGAACGCAATGTGTGCGCCGTCGAGCTGCCGGGTCCGCTCACCGATCCATACGGTGTGTGCCGACAGGTCATACAGTTGCGGATCGCCCTCTTGTTCGGTCGACAGCCGCAGCATGGACCGTTCGTAGTCGAGCACCAAAGCCTCGTGGCTGGCGTAGATTTCGGCGGTTTGCAGATTGCGGTCGGCCACACCGCAGGCGCTCATGAAACGCAACGCGCGGTCGATCTCGGCGGCCAGCGCCTCATAGCGTGCGCCCGCCGGTGAGGTCCGGACGAATTCCCGATTCCAGTCGTGCACCCCGTGCAGCGACGCCAACCCCGACGACGTCAGCGCGCGCATCAGGTTCATGGCCGCGCTGGCGTTGGCGTATGCGCGCACCAGCCGCGACGGGTCATGCTCACGCACTGCGGCGTCCGGGGCGAACCCGTTGATCATGTCGCCGCGGTAGGACCGCAGGCCCAGCGCGTCGAGGTCGGCCGAACGCGGCTTGGCGTACTGGCCGGCGATGCGGGCCACTTTGACCACCGGCAGGCTGGCGCCGTAAGTCAGCACCACCGCCATCTGTAACAACGTACGGACGTTGCCCCGGATGTGTGGTTCAGTGTTGTCGGTGAAGGTCTCCGCGCAGTCACCGCCCTGCAGCAGGAACGCCTCGCCTTTGGCGACCTGGGCCAGCTGTTCCTGCAGCCGGATGATCTCGGACGGCACCGTCACCGGTGGCACGCTTTCCAGGACTTTGCGCATCGCCGCAGCCTGGTCGGCAGGCCAGCTGGGTTGCTGAGCGGCCGGCTTGGCCAGTGCGGCGTCCAGCCGGGCCCGCAGGTCAGAAGGCAGCGGCGGCAGCGGCGGTAGCTGGTCGATCGGGATGTCGACGGTCCAGTTCATCGGTCTATCGTAACCGGGGCTGGTCAGGTGCTGATCAGGGCGAACGCCGCCGCGAACTCACCGGCTAGCCGGCTCCGCCGGACGTGATTATCCGGAAGCGACGCAGCTGATCACGGGCGTCCACCAGCGCATCATGGACGTCGCGCGGCCGCGGCGGCATCCGGGGCGATCCGCGGTCTTCCCAGAACTGCCGCAGCTCCCGGGTGAAACGAGGTATTGCTTGCGGCAGGCCTGGCATCGTTCCCCACAGCTGACACAGGGCGACGTGGTCGTAGGCGCCCACCCACGCCCACAGCTCGATCGGATCAGCGCGATCGACATTGAAGACACCGAAGAAAGCCTCCAGATCCGCGCGGATCTGGCGGCGCGAGCGCCACAGCTGCGAGGCCGGGGGCGGCAGCTTGGGCAGCACGTTGGCGCGCACCCAGCTGCCGGCGCGCTCGGGATCGAATTCCGTGGACACGGCGTAGTACTCGCGGCCATCCTCGGCGGCCACCCCAATCGAGATCAGCTCGATAGTGCGGCCATCCTCGATGAACTCGGTGTCGTAGAAGTACCGCACTGGGGCAGCCTAAACGCAGGGTGGTCGACGTCATGCCGGCGCCAGTGAAGCACGCTGGCAACCTACGCTTGCGGTACCGGAGAGCGGCGGAGCCGCGCTGTTGACCGCGGGCGCATACCGGGCACTGATTAAGCTTGTGTGCGAGATGAGGCTGTCGTGGAACAAAAGTAAAAGGCGGACCCCCAGCGTGGGCAGTCGACCCGGGCGGGTGTTGGTGTGGTGCTTGCTTTGGCTGGTCGCCGCCGCGGCGCTGGGCTGGGCGGCCTGGCATTTGTTCGGACACACGCCGTACCGCATCGATATCGACGTGTATCAGATGGGCGGTCAGGCCTGGCTGGACGGACATCCGCTGTACCGCGGAGACGTGTCGTTCCACACACCTATCGGGCTGGACCTGCCGTTCACTTATCCCCCGCTCGCCGCCATCGTGTTCAGCCCGTTCGCCTGGTTGCATATGCCGGTCGCCAGCGTTGCAATCACGCTGATAACGCTGGTGCTGCTGATCGTGGCGATGGCGATCGTGCTGACCCGCCTCGACGTGTGGACCACCCCGCGAATATTGCCCGGACCAGCCTGGTTGGGCCGCTTGTGGCTGTCGGTGATCATCGTGGCCCCGGCTGCGGTCTGGCTGGAACCCATCAAAGCGAACTTCGCCTTCGGCCAGATCAACGCAGTGCTGATGACCCTGGTGATCGCCGACTGCGTGCCGCGCCGCACGCCATGGCCGCGCGGGCTGCTGCTGGGCGTTGGAATCGCGCTGAAACTGACCCCGGCGGTGTTTCTGCTCTATTTCCTGTTGCGCCGCGACAATCGCGCGGCGCTGACCTCGCTGGCGTCTTTCGCGGCCGCGACACTGGTCGGTTTCGTGCTGGCATGGAGCGATTCGTGGGAGTACTGGACTCATACTTTGCTGCACACCGACCGGATTGGAACCGCGTCGTTGAACACCGACCAGAACATCGCGGGTGCACTGGCCCGAATCGTCGGGCTTGGCGAGCACGGACGCCGCCTGCTGTGGCTGGCGGCATGCCTTCTGGTGCTTGCGGTGACCATCTGGGCAATGCGGCGGGTCCTGCGGGCCGGCGAACCGACGCTCGCGGTCATCTGCGTCGCCCTGTTCGGCCTGGTGGTGTCGCCGGTGTCGTGGTCACACCACTGGGTGTGGATGCTGCCGGCGGTTCTGGTGACGGGGATACTGGGCTGGCAGCGTCGCAACGTTGCGCTGGCCGTGCTGAGCGCGGCCGGGGTAGCGCTGATGAGATGGACGCCCATCGACCTGCTTCCCGAGCACCACGAGGCGTCCGCGGTCTGGTGGCGCCAAGTTGCCGGGATGTCCTACGTGTGGTGGGCGTTGGCGCTCATTGTCACGGCCGGGCTCACCGTCACATCGAGGGCGACGTCGCACGATTCGACAACGCCCGAGCGGGCGCCGGTACCAGCCACCACTTGATCGGCGGCGCCTGGGTGCTGGGCTAACCGGCGGCAGTCTCGGGGATCCGCGCGGCCGCACCGGTCGACTCCCCGTCACCGCGTTCCTTGACGGTGGCCGCGTAGATGTCTACGTACTCCTGGCCGGAGAGTTCCATCAGTTCGTAGATCACCTCGTCGGTGACTGCCCGTTCGATGAAGCGGTTGCCGGCCATGCCTTCGAAGCGGGAGAAGTCCATTGGCTTGCCGAAGCGAACGGTGACGCGCCCAAAGCGCAACATCGAGGTGCCGGGCGGATTGACGACATTGGTGCCGATCATGGCCACCGGGATCACGGGAACACCGGCCTCGAGGGCCAGCCGGCCCAGACCGGTCTTGCCTTTGTACAGCCTGCCGTCGGGCGAGCGAGTGCCCTCCGGATACATGCCCAGCAGTTTGCCCTCGCCCAGCACCCGGCCGGCGGTGTCCAGTGCGGCCTGGGCGGCGTCGGAGTCGTTGCGGTCGATCGGCACCTGGCCGACGGCGGTGAAGAACGAGCGACTCAACCAGCCCTTGATCCCGGTGCCCGTGAAATATTCGGACTTCGCCAGGAAAGTGATTCGGCGCCGCACCACCAGCGGAAGGAAGAAACTATCCATCACAGCCAGGTGGTTACTGGCCAGGATCACCGGCCCGGAACTCGGAACGTGTTCCAGGCCTTCGACTTTCGGTCGACCGATCACAGTCAGCAGCGGACCCAGGAAGATGTACTTCAGTAGCCAGTAGTACATGGGGCCCGCTCTCGTCCGCGCCGATGACCTTCCGCGCCAACTGTACCCATCTGTGACGGATGGGACCACCTTCGGCGTCGGCGGGTCACTCGTCGAGGGTGACGGGAATGGGTTGGTAGCGAGTCTTCGCAGGGCCTGGCGGGTCGGGCGGATCGGGCGGCTCGTCTGGTGGCGGTTTGGAAGACCGGTCGATGTCATTAACATCACTGACGATGGCGCGGATGACCTCCAGCAGACTGATGCTGTGGTCAGCGATGATGGTGAGCAACGGGTGCTGATCGCCAGTTGCCAGCGCGGCCAGTGCACAGACGGGACACCACACCTGCTGGCACTTGCCGGTCCCGACACCACCGCCCCCGGTCATCGCGGCCGCCGCGCGCACCGCGGGGTCGATGCCGTCCAGAATGGCCTGGGCCAACCTCCGCAGCTCGGGAGGAATGTCGGAGTGAGCCCCACTCACGTCGGCCACACCTCCGGATCTGGTCGAAAACGAATTGTCAGCTCACCGCCCCGCAGATGTGCGTCCAAGACGATGCACCGCCGCAGTACCGACGCCAACCGAACCCGGCGCCGCAAGCCGCCGGCGCTGACGATCAGGTCGTCGTCGACCCGGCCCAGTGTCAGCGCCGCAGGATCGAGCTGGGGCAACGCTAGCCGCAGTCGGTATACCGACTCCAGCCCCGACCCCGATTCCAGATCCACAATAGGGCGCAGCGGCCCGGGTGGCGCTGTTCCGAGTCGAAGGCGGGCGCTGTCGAGCAGACCGGCCAGCGCCTTCGGGCCGATCGGCTCGCCGGACAGGTGCGGAGTCAGCACCAGCGCAACATCGCCGATGGCGGCGTCGAGTTCGTCGAGCACGGCACGCTGGCCGGAAATGCGTTCGGCGTACCAGAAGAATGCCGGGTGCTCAGGCAGGTTGCGGTACTCGTAGGACTCGTCCTCGTGCAGAACCTGGTTGACGATCAGCTCCTCGACGGTTACCCCCATCAGCGCCAGCGAACCCAGCGTCCGGACCGCCTCGGCCGCGACCACCCGCTCGGGAGTCAGCACCAGGTGAGCGCCAACCAGCTCGCCGTCGGTCAGCAACGCGCTAAGCCGGTCGACGCCGGCACTGATGCGCTCCAGCAGTTCCACGACCGCCGCCGACCTGGCGTCATCGGCGCCGACGTTGAGCCTGCGATGACGGGGCCAGGCCCGCTCCACATACAGCGCAAAGGTAGCGGGCAGTGTCAACATTCGCAATGCATCTGCCGTCGACGCGCAGTCGACGACGATGCGATCCCAGCGCCCGCTCGCGGCGAGCTCGCCGACCTTGTACAGCCCGAGCGCTTCCTGGATCCCAGGCAATGCTGAGAGTTCCTCGGGGGCAATGCTGCTCAACTCGGATTCGGGAAACCGGCGATCCAGGGTTTCGACCACCTCATGCCATCGGGCCTCGAGCAGCGCCAGGGTGTCTAGCGCCAAGGCGTCGAGAAAGCCGCCGTTTGACTCGGCCTGCCCGGTATCGAGGTCGGTGAAGACCCGAACCGGTTCACCCTGACCGCTCGGCGGGACGGGGACCCCAAGCACGTCGCCCAGCGAGTGGGCCTGGTCGGTGGACACCACCAGCACCCGGCGGCCCTCACTGGCATCACAGACGGCAGTGGCGCACGCCAGGGTGGATTTTCCTACCCCACCTTTGCCGACGAAAAGACTGATCCGGGCCGGGGTGGGCGCCACGAAGTCACTGGATTCACTCAGCCCTCGACCCGTTTCTTGAGATCCTTCAATGCGGTATCGGTCAGTCTGCGCTCGGCTTTGCGTTTGAGCAATCCGATCATCGGGACGGCGAGATCGACCGAGAGCTCGTAGGTGACGTCTGTGCCAGATCCCTTGGCCGCCAAGCGATATGTCCCGTCGAGGGAGCGTAGTAACGAGCTGGAGACCAGAGTCCAGCTGAGCGAGCGGCGACTTTTCGGCCACTCGTAGGTCATCACCAAAGTGTCTTTGATGACGCCCGCGTCCATGACGAATCGCACGACTTTCGGGTAGCCGTCTGTGCCTCGTTCTTGCACTTCGGCTTCCTTGTACTCGGATATCCACTCCGGGTAGGAATCAATATCGGCGATCACGTCCAACACCGTGGCTGGATCCGCTTCGATGTAGATCGTCTGCGACGTCTTCTCCGCCACCTGGCTGCTTCCCTCCTCCCGCACGCGGGTCTACCCCAGGCTATCTGCGGGAGTACCCCCGCCTCCGGCCGAAACGGTACTCTCCGTGCGAAACCTTGACCCGGCTAAACTACCGGAGAGACCCCGACCTGGCGTGACTGTTCCAGTGTCGTCTTGACCTCAAAGGCCATTATCTTGCCCGCCACCCGGCGGCGGTGCGTAATTTTCGCCAGGTTCAGCTTGGCCAGCTGTCCGGCCGGCTCGGCGTGCAGGAAATAGTGCAGCACAACCCCGTCCAGCCCCTCCATCATGGGCTCCAGCCAGACTTCCATCGTGCCGGTCAGGGCGCCGGCAACCGTCCACCTGATCCCTTTTTCAGCGCGATCCTCGACGACCTGCAGCCGCAGATCCGGCCACCACCGGCGCCAGCTGGACCGATCGGCGACCGCCGCGCCGACCCGTGCACCGTCGGCAGCGACAAATGTCTCGTCGGCGATCTGGATGCTGTTCATCGAATCAGCTTCACACACCTTGCCCTCGCAAACGCGGCCTGCCCCTTTCGAGCCCGACACACCGCCTCCATTCTGCGGGAATCCTCGGATTAGGCTGAGTGGCAGCAAGCCAGCGCATAGAAATATCAAGCAACGTCATTAGGACAACGTCGTTAGGACAATGAGGTCAAAGAGTGCGTGAGTACAGTGTCCCGGCCCGCTTTACCGTCGGCGAGCACGACAATATCGCGGCCGTGGTTTTCGAGCATGAGCGCGACGATCCTAGCTATGTGATTTACCAGCGCCAGATCGACGGCGTCTGGACGGATGTCACCTGCGCCGAGGCGGCCGATCAGATCCGTTCTGCGGCATTGGGTTTAATCTCGCTGGGCGTTGAGGCCGGCGACCGGGTTTCGATCTTTTCGGCCACCTGTTACGAGTGGGCGATCCTCGATTTGGCGATCCTGTCCGTGCGTGCCGTCACCGTACCGATTTACGAGACGTCGTCGGCCGAGCAGGTGCGCTGGGTGCTGCAGGACTCAGCGGCCGTGCTGGCGTTCGCCGAAACCGATGCGCACGCCTCGATGGTCACCGAGCTCACCGGCGAACTGCCCGCCCTGCGGCGGGTGTTGCACATCACCGGTTCGGGCCCGAAAGCGCTCGACCAGCTGGTCGAGGCCGGCGCGTCGGTGGACCCGGCCGAGCTGACCGTGCGGCTTGGGGCGCTGCGCTCCCAGGACCCGGCAACGCTCATCTACACCTCGGGTACCACCGGACGGCCCAAAGGCTGCCAACTCACGCATTCCAACCTGCTCTACGAGATCCGGGGCACCCAGGACTGCCTCCCGACGCTGCTGAACGAAAATCAGCGGCTGCTGGTGTTCCTGCCGCTTGCCCATGTGCTGGCCCGGGCACTCACTTTGTGCGCTTTCGCCAGCAAGGTGACCGTCGGATTCACCAGCGACATCAAGAATCTGGTGCCGATGCTCGCGGTGTTCAAACCGACGGTGGTGGTTTCGGTGCCGCGGGTGTTCGAGAAGGTTTACAACACCGCCGAGCAGAACGCCGCCGACGACGGCAAGGGGCAAATCTTCAAGATCGCCGCGCAGACCGCGGTCGACTGGAGCCGGGCCCACGACGATGGCAGGCCCGGGCTGGTGCTGCGCGCCAAGCATGCGGTCTTCGACCGGCTGGTCTACCACAAGCTGCGCGCGGCGCTCGGCGGCGACTGCCACGCGGCCGTCTCCGGTGGCGCACCGCTGGGGGCTCGGCTCGGCCACTTCTACCGCGGGGTGGGCCTGACCATCTACGAGGGCTATGGCCTGACCGAGACCAGCGCAGCAATCACGGTCAACCAGGTCCAGCCCGGAGGCGTGAAGATCGGGAGTGTCGGGATATTGGTGCCCGGTAACAGTCTGCGCATCGCTGATGACAAGGAGGTGTTGGTGCGCGGCGGCGTGGTGTTCGACGGTTATTGGCACAACGAGCAGGCCACCCAGGAGGCATTCGCCGACGGCTGGTTCAAGACCGGCGACCTGGGCGCGATCGACGAGGACGGCTTCTTGACCATCACCGGCCGCAAGAAGGAACTCATCGTCACCGCGGGCGGCAAGAACGTCGCGCCCGCCTTGCTCGAGGACCAGCTGCGATCGCACCCGCTGATCAGTCAGGCGTTGGTCGTCGGCGACGCCAAGCCTTTCATCGGCGCGCTGATCACCATCGATCCCGAGGCTTTCACGGGCTGGAAGGAACGCAACGGCAAGCGGGCCAACGCGTCGGTGGGCGATCTGGCCACCGATCCCGACTTGATGGCCGAGATAGAGACGGCCGTCAAGCGGGCCAACCTGACGGTGTCGCACGCCGAGTCCATCCGCAAATTCCGCATCCTGCCGGTGGACTTCACCGAAGACACCGGTGAACTGACACCGACGATGAAGGTCAAGCGCAACGTGGTGGCCGAGAAGTTCGCCTCCGATATCGAGGCGATCTACGACAAGGACTGACCGGCTAGCGGCGCTGACCTTGCAGCAGGTTCGCCAGCCGGACGGCCAGCGTGTCCCAGCGCCACTGGGCGGTCACCCACGCCCGGCCGGCCGCGCCCATCGCGGCGGCCCGATCGCGATCGTTCAGCAACTCGGTGACCGAGTCGGCGACCTTGTTCACCGAGTTGCCGTCGACCACCAGCCCAGTCTTGTTGTGCTGCACAGCTTCCGGGGCTCCGCCCGATTCGCCGGCGATTACCGGCACACCGGTGGCCGAAGCCTCCAGGAACACGATGCCCAAGCCCTCGACGTCCATGCCCGCACCCCGGGTACGGCACGGCATCGCGAAGACGTCGGCCAGCGCGTGGTGGGCGGGTAGCTCGGCGGCCGGTACGCCGCCGGTGAACGTCACGTGGTCGGCCACTCCGCACTCCTGGGCCAACTTGCGCAGCGCCTCCAGGTACGGACCGCCGCCGACGATCACCAGCGCGGCGCCATCAACACGCTGCCGAATCGACGGCAGTGCCCTGATCAGCATGTCCTGGCCTTTGCGTGGCACCAGCCGCGACAGGCACACCACGGTTGGCCGCTCGCCCAGCCGGTAGCGGTCGCGGAGCTCGGCGCGGGCGGCGGGATCGGGCCGGAACCGGTCGGTATCGACCCCGGGCGGCAGGTATTCCAGGGCGGCGGACGGCCCGAAGGCCGGCGCGAACCGCGACCGGGTGTAGCGGCTGACGAATGTCACGACGTCGGTGTCCTCACCGATGCGACGCAGTACCGATCGCGCGACCGGAAGCATCGACCAGCCCACTTCGTGGCCGTGCGTGCTCGCCAGCACCCTGGCCGCCCCAGCCTGGCGAGCGCGCCGGGCCAGCAGAGCCAGCGGTGCGGCCGCGCCAAACCAGACGGTATCGATGCCGTGATCGCCGATCAGCCGGCGCATCCGGGCATCGACAGCCGGGCCCGGCAGCATCAGCGTGGTCGGATGGCGTACCACCCGATAGCCGGCCGACTCGGCTGAATCATCGAAGGCGCCGGCGCCCTTCCACCGCGGTGCGTACACCGTGACCGAATGCGACCCGTCGTCAACCAGCCGGCCGACGAACTCCCCGAGGTAGGACTGGATACCGCCAGGCCTGGGAGGAAAGTCGTTGGTTACCAGCAGGACCCGGCTCACGTGCGTCAGGTTAGCCTGGGGACGATGCAGACCGCGTAGCGGTCTGGTGAGGAGCCAGGCAATCCAGCCTTAGCCTGGCGACGATGCAGACCGCGTAGCGGTCTGGTGAGGAGCCAGGCAATCCAGCCTTAGCCTGGCGACGATGCAGACCGCGTAGCGGTCTAACGCAGCATCCATTGCTTCCACTGCGACAGCACGCCGGCGTAGTCGGTGCCGAGCACGTCGTGGACAGCGGTCAGCACGTCGGTGTGCCCGACACCGCAGGCGGCCAGATAGAACGCGCGCAACTTCGCGGCCCCGTAGCTATCAGCGACGAAGCGAGCGAACCACCAAGCTCGGTCATAAGCCAACGAGCGCTGCGGCCCGGGTGTGTCCAGCTCGATGTCCGACGGGAGCGTCAGTGCGATGGACAGCGCGTCGGCGGGCATCGGGGTGGCCGGGCGGGCGACGAAATCGGCTACCCCTTCGGTCAGCCAGTGCGGCGCGTCCAGCGCCGTCTCGACGCGCGCCGCGTAGTGGAAAAGCTCGTGGGTCAACACTATTCGTAATGCCGAGTCGCTCATGTTGACCGCGCCCGGTGCGAAAACGATCCGTTGTCCAAACGCGACCCGATGGGTGGGATCGACGCTGTCGAAGACGGTAACCGCCGCGATGTCAGCCCACTGTCCTGGCGGACCGCCGCCGGCGGCCACGCGGAACTGTTCATCCGAGCCGGCGGCCAGCACGGAGATATCGCGCGACCAATCACGTCCCCAGAAAGCCTCGACCTGGTCGATCGCGGCACCGATGTTCGACGCAAGGCGGGATAGCAGGCGATCGCTGGCCGGGCCACCGAGTAGCCGAACCGAGCGGTCGCCGACGATCAATGGCGGCGCCACCGCATTCGCCTGGCGATGAGCGGGCGCGACCAGCTGCGCGGGCCTTGCCGAATCTTCGCGTTGCAGGTTGAACGGCACAGCCGCCGCCACCGTCAATTCAACAACAAACACCCAGACCAGGAGTAGCGGAAGCCACCGGCGTGGTCGGCCAGTCCGCCCCGCGCCGCGGCGTTTAGTACCGGCGGGCGTCGTAGATCGGGCCGGACGAGTTCATCGGCACCACGCGCACCGGCACTCCGTACGTGGAGGAGTGGATCATCATGCCGTCACCGACGTAGAGGCCCGCGTGTGATGCATCCGAGTAGAAGGTCAGCACGTCGCCGGGCTGCAGGTCCGACAGCGCCACCGGCTGGCCGCCCTGGGCCAGCGCCTGGCTGGAGTGCGGCAGCGCGACACCGGCCTGCTGGAAGGCCCACATCACCAATCCGGAGCAGTCGAACCCACCTGGTGCGGCGCCGCCCCATACGTAAGGCGATCCGACCTGAGTCAAGGCCGCCTGCACAACGGTCGCGCGGTCACCGCTGCCACCGGGCGGGGGCGCCGGGAAAAAGCCGGGGAATCCGCCGGGCGCTGGCGGCGCATCGGCGGGTGCACCGTTCGGCGGTGTACCGGGCGGCAACGCGTCCGGCGCGGGAACGCCTGCCGGGACCGGCCCGGGATCGGCGAGGGCGGTGCGCTGTCCGGGCGACAGCGACACGTACTGAGATTTGACGACAGCGATCTGCACCTGCAACTGGCTCCGCTTGGACTGCAAGCTGGCCCGTACCGCAGCCGCCTGATCGGCCGCGCCCTTTGCGTCAGCAGCGGACTTGGCAGATGCTTCCTCAGCCTGGACGGCCTGTGCTCCGGCGGTCCGGAAGCTCGCCATCTGCATGCTCATTTGATGCGCCATCACGCGCTGCACGGCCATGTTGTCGATCAGCTGCTGCGGTGAATTCGCTGTCAGCATCGCGTCCATGCCGTCAACGCGCCCGCCCATATACGTCGCGGCAGCAAGTTTGTTGACCGCGGTTTGGAAGGTGCCCAGGCGATCCTGTGTGGCCTGGACAGCAGCCTGGTCGTCCGTGTGCTTTTTGTCCGCGGCCTGCTGGACAGCCAGCTTTTGGTTCAGGTCGAGTTGCGCACTGTACATTGCCTCGCTGGTCTGCTCGGCCTGGCGCGATAGCTCGTTGAGTTTCGCCATCGCGTCCTCAGCCGGGTCGGCCACGACATTTGCGGCAAGAGCAGCGGCGAATACTACGAAGCCCGCGAGCATCCCGACGACAGAGCGTGTAGCGAAACGGGTGACCGGATGCCTAGCGGGGAGCCTCAAAGTATCTCTTCCTTAAACTGCATCGACGTTCGCCCGAGGTTCAGGTCTCAAACAGGTTACGAAACGATATCGCCGTTTGTCCAAATAGGGGAGTTAAGAAAATGGAAAGATTTCTGTCATAACTATGTGAGTGATGGCGGTTTCAACCGTTGCGATGCAAGAAATTCCGGAAGCGCAGGGCGATCAAGCGACACCAGACCCGCGATCCCGCCGGATCGGCACCAATCGCAATCTTGGCGCCAATCCGACCTCAGCAAGTACTTCCAGCGCGGCACATTCATCCTGCAATAGCGTTTCCGGTACCCCGAGTAAAACGCTGACGACACAGTCGCGACATCCAGGGCCGCGCACCGCGCAGTCGTCACAATCGATAACCACCGGTGCATCCGGTCCGGGCGCCGCGACGCCTTTGAGGTCGGGTCTGCCGTCGGGTCGGCCGCTTTGTGCCATCAGAATCGGTCCTCTCGGTCGCACTCGGTTCAGGCTTCCCGAACGCTAACCGCAACCACCGACACGTTTCCCTTCAAATTCGCGCTGCGACGGTTGTCGGTGCCGGTCTTTAAGGTCGCGGCCATGGGTGTGACCGGTGCGACTCAGCTGAGTTTCGCCGACCTGAATCCAGACAATGGATCCAGCTGGGCGTCAAGCGATGAACTCTCCTTGCGCGAGATCACCTTCGTCGTGGTGGATCTGGAGACCACCGGCGGACGCGCCAGGAGCACCGACGCGACACCCCCCGACGCGATCACCGAAATCGGGGCCGTCAAAGTCTGCGGCGGCGTCGTGCTCGGCGAGTTCGGCACCCTGGTGGACCCACAGCGCAGCATCCCGCCCCAGATCGTGCAGCTCACCGGCATCACCACGGCGATGGTGTGTAACGCACCGACGATCGACGGCGTGCTGCCGATGTTTATGGAATTCGCCGGCAACTCGGTGCTCGTCGCGCACAATGCCGGATTCGATATCGGATTTCTACGGGCGGCTGCCGAAAGGTGCCAGATTCCCTGGCCGCGGCCGCAGGTGCTGTGCACGGTGCGGCTGGCCCGGCGGGTGTTGAGTCGCGAGGAAGCGCCCAGCGTGCGGCTGGCCGCATTGGCGCGGCTGTTCGCCGTCTCCACCGAGCCCACCCACCGCGCCCTCGACGACGCCCGCGCCACCGTCGACGTGTTGCACGCCCTGATCGAGCGGGTGGGCAACCAGGGCGTACACACTTATGCCGACCTGCGCGCCTACCTGCCCGACGTGACGCCGGCCCAGCGCCGCAAGCGGGTGCTCGCCGACGGCCTGCCGCGCCGTCCCGGCGTCTACCTGTTCCGCGGTCCGTCCGGCGAGGTGCTCTACGTCGGCACGACGGTCGACTTGCGGCGCCGAGTGAATCAGTACTTCAACGGCACCGATCGCCGCGCCCGGATGACCGAGATGGTGGCGCTGGCCAGCGCGGTCGACCATGTGGAATGCGCGCATCCACTGGAGGCCGGGGTACGCGAGCTGCGGATGCTGGCCGCACATGCCCCGCCGTATAACCGCCGGTCGCGGTTCCCGCGGCGCTGGTGGTGGGTCGTGCTGACCGATGAGGCGTTTCCACGGCTGTCGGTGGTGCGGGCGCCCCGACACGACCGCGCCGTCGGCCCGTTCCGGTCCCGTTCCGAGGCCGCCGCGACGGCGACCCTGCTGGCGCGCTTCACCGGCATCCGAACGTGTACGGCGCGGCTGGCGCGTTCGGCGCTGCACGGGCCGTCCTGCCCCGAGCTGGAGGTGTCGCCCTGCCCGGCCGCCCGCGATGTGACGGCCACGCAGTACGCGGCGGCCGTGGGGCGCGCCGTGGCCTTGACCGACGGCCTGGACAACAGCGCATTGGGCGCGGCGGTGGATCAGGTCGCTGCGCTCGCCGAGCATCGCCACTACGAGAGCGCCGCGCGCCTGCGTGACCACACGGCGGCCGCCGTGGAGGCGCTGTGGCGCGGCCAGCGGCTGCGTGCGCTGACCGCGCTGCCCGAGCTCATCGCCGCCGCCCCGGATGGTGCCGGCGGATACCACCTGGCTGTCATCCGGCACGGCCAACTCGCCGCGGCGGGCACCGCCAGGCGTGGCGTGCCGCCGATGCCGGTGGTCGACGCCATTCACGCTGGCGCCCAAGCAATCCTGCCGATGCCGGCCCCGCTCGGTGGCGCGCTGGTCGAGGAGACCGAGCTCATCGCGCGCTGGCTGGCCACCCCCGGAGTGCGCGTCGTCCGGCTCGCCGAACCCGACGCCCCCGACTCCCCAGGGTGGGCCTCTCCGCTGCGGTCGGCCGGCGCCTGGGCCGGCTGGGCGGCGCTGGCACGGTCGGCGCGACTGGCCGGCGAGCAGACCGGCCGAAGCTGGGAGTCAGATCTGCTGGCCGAACCGCACCCATCGCGCGAGCAACTGTTCGGCCGCCCCCGAGTCGATGGCCGCGCCGGCACGCCGCAACCCGTCCTCCCACGCCGGCAGCCATTCAGCGCGGCTGGATAGGCCGGCGTGGGCCACCATTGCGCCGGCGGCGTTGAGCACGACGGCGTCGCGAATCGGACCCTTGACGCCGGCCAGAACCGCGCGCGCCTGCGCCGCGTTGGCTTGGGCGTCGCCGCCGACCAGCTCGTCGAGGTCCGCGCGGGCGAAGCCGAATCCGGCGGGATCAAAAGTCAACCTGTCCACCGTGCCTGCCTGCACTCGCCAGATCGTGCTCGTGGTGGTGGTGGTCAACTCGTCGAGCCCGTCGTCGCCGTGCACGACCAGCACGCTGGCGCCACGCGCGGCGAACACCCCCGCCATCACCTCGGCGAGGTCGGCGAACGCGCAGCCAATCAAGCCCGCCCGCGGCCGGGCCGGATTAGTCAGCGGCCCAAGCAGATTGAATACGGTGGGCACCCCGAGTTCACGACGCACCGCGGATGCCTGCCGGAAGGACGGATGGAAAAGCGGCGCGAAGCAGAACCCGATCCCGACCTCGGCGAGGCTGCGCGCGACCTGTTCGGGTCCGAGGTCGATGCGCACCCCGAGCGCCTCTAGCGTGTCCGCGCCACCGGCCAGCGACGACGACGCCCTGTTGCCGTGTTTGACCACCGGCACGCCCGCGGCCGCAACCACGATCGAGGCCATGGTGGACAGGTTGACGGTGTTGACGCCGTCGCCACCGGTACCGACGATGTCGACGGTGTCACCACCCGAGGCGTCGGGGGGCATCTGCAGCGCGTGACTCAACATGACGTCGGCCAGCTCGCTAACTTCAGCGGCGGTGGGGCCTTTCATCTTCATCGCCACACCGAAAGCGGCGATCTGGGCCGGTGCCGCGGTACCCGCCATGATCTGGTCCATGGCCCAGGCGGCCTGACCCCGCGCCAAGTCCCGCCGACCGGTCAAACGGCCCAGGACCTGTCGCCACGATGACGCCGGCGCGCCCGCAGAAGAAGCCTGAGATGACACAGCCACGCGCCGATGGTCCCACGAGCACCAACCGCCCCCAAACGGCCGCCGGAAACGACGCGAACGACCGAATTTGCGCCCCGGGTAGTCTTCGACAACTACAAAGCGTCATACTTGCGGATGTGACGAGCGCTGTAGGCACCTCGGGGACGGCAATCACGTCGCGAGTGCATTCGCTGAATCGGCCCAACATGGTCAGTGTGGGCACCATAGTGTGGCTTTCCAGCGAGCTGATGTTCTTTGCTGGGCTATTCGCGATGTATTTCACCGCGCGTGCGCAGGCCGGCGGGAAGTGGCCGCCGCCCCCGACCGAGCTGAATCTCTACCAGGCAGTTCCGGTGACGCTCGTGCTGATCGCGTCGTCGTTCACCTGCCAAATGGGCGTGTTCGCGGCCGAACGCGGCGACGTCTTCGGGCTGCGCCGCTGGTACGTGGTCACCTTCCTGATGGGTTTGTTCTTCGTCCTCGGGCAGGCGTACGAGTACTTCCACCTGGTCACCCACGGCACCACGATCCCGGGCAGCGCCTACGGCAGCGTGTTTTATCTGGCCACCGGCTTCCACGGGCTGCACGTCACCGGCGGCCTGATCGCCTTCATTTTCCTGCTGATCCGCACGGCGATGAGCAAGTTCACTCCGGCGCAGGCCACGGCTAGCATTGTCGTCTCCTACTACTGGCATTTCGTCGACATCGTGTGGATCGCGCTGTTCACCGTGATCTATTTCATCCGATAGCTGACGCAAGACGAACAGGAGTGCTCGGTTGAAGCAACTGAGGTTCACCCGATCCGGTGGCAATGGTGATCGGTCGCGTCGGCGCCTTCGCCGTCGACTGTCGGGCGGCCTGCTGCTGTTGATTGCGCTGACCGTCGCAGGCGGGCTGGCCGCAGTCCTGACCCCCACGCCGCAGGTGGCCGTCGCGGACGAGAATTCGTCGGCGCTGCTGCGCACGGGCAAACAGCTTTTCGACACCTCCTGCGTGTCCTGCCACGGGGCCAACCTGCAAGGCGTGCCCGACCACGGACCGAGCCTGATCGGCGTCGGCGAGGCGGCCGTCTACTTCCAGGTGTCCACCGGCCGGATGCCCGCCATGCGTGGCGAGGCCCAGGCGCCGCGTAAGGATCCGATCTTCGACGAGTCGCAAGTCGACGCAATCGGCGCCTTCGTCCAGGCCAACGGTGGTGGCCCCATCACGGCGCGCAACCCGGACGGCACCCTTCAGATGCACTCGCTGCGCGGCGAGGATCTGGGCCGCGGCGGCGACTTGTTCCGGCTCAACTGCGCCTCGTGCCACAACTTCACCGGCAAGGGCGGAGCGCTTTCGTCCGGCAAGTTCGCGCCGGACCTCGGTGAAGCCAATGAACAGCAGATTCTGACCGCGATGCTGACCGGCCCGCAGAACATGCCGAAGTTCTCCGACCGCCAGCTTTCCTTCGAGGCCAAGAAGGACATCATCGGCTATGTGAAGACCGTCGCCGAGGAGCCCTCGCCGGGCGGTTACGGCCTCGGTGGGTTCGGACCCGCGCCCGAGGGTATGGCGATGTGGATCATCGGGATGGTGGGCGCCATCGCGCTGGCACTGTGGATTGGGGCACGAGCATGAGCGACGTTGCTGGGGAGCCGGACGAGGCGGCACTGGCCTCGATGTCGCAGCAGGAATTGCTCGAGCTCGGGGGCAAGATCGATGGCGTCAGGATCGCCTACAAGGAGCCCCGCTGGCCGGTGGAGGGCACCAAGGCCGAGAAGCGCGCGGAGCGCAGCGTGGCGCTATGGCTTCTGCTGGGCGGCGCGTTCGGGTTGGCGCTGCTGCTGGTCTTCTTGTTCTGGCCGTGGGAGTACAAGCCGGCGGAAGCCGACGGCAGCTTCCTCTACTCCCTCACCACCCCGCTATATGGGCTGACCTTCGGGATGTCCGTCCTCTCGATCGCTATCGGCGCGGTGTTGTTCCAGAAAAAATTCATCCCGGAAGAGATCTCGATCCAGGACCGCCATGACGGTGTCTCTCGCGAGCTCGATCGAAAGACCGTCGTGGCAAACCTGGCCGATGCCTACGAGAGCTCGACGATCGGGCGCCGCAAGCTGATCGGAATGTCATTCGGCGTCGGCATGGGCGCCTTCGGCCTCGGCACGCTGGTGGCGTTTGCCGGCGGCCTCATCAAAAACCCGTGGAAGCCGGTCGTGCCCACCGCCGACGGCCTCAAGGCCGTGCTCTGGACGTCTGGCTGGACCCCGCGCTATCACGGCGAGACGATCTACCTGGCACGGGCCACCGGCTTGCACGGCTCGGCACCGTTCATCAGGATGCGCCCCGAAGACATGGATGCCGGCGGCATGGAGACCGTCTTCCCGTGGCGCGAGTCCGACGGCGACGGCACCACCACGGAATCCCACGAAAAGCTCAACACGGTCGCGATGGGTATCCGCAACCCGGTGATGCTCATCCGCCTCCGGCCCAGCGACATGCCGCGGGTGGTCAAACGCCAGGGTCAGGAAAGCTTCAACTTCGGCGAGTTCTTCGCCTACACGAAGGTCTGCTCACACTTGGGTTGCCCGTCATCGCTGTACGAGCAGCAGTCCTATCGAATCTTGTGCCCTTGTCACCAGTCGCAGTTCGACGCACTGCATTTCGCCAAGCCGATATTCGGTCCGGCGGCGCGCGCGTTGGCACAGCTGCCGATCACAATCGATAAAGATGGGTATCTGGTAGCTAACGGCGACTTTATCGAGCCCGTTGGTCCGGCATTTTGGGAGCGCACAACAACATGAGCCCGAAACTCAGCCCCCCGAAGATCGGTGACGTCCTGGCCTCCCAGGGCGAGGCCATCGACACGCGTTACCACCCGTCGGCGGCAGTGCGCCGACAGCTCAACAAGGTCTTCCCGACACACTGGTCGTTCTTGCTCGGCGAGATCGCGATGTACAGCTTCATCGTGCTGCTGCTCACCGGTGTGTACCTGACGCTGTTCTTCGATCCGTCCATGCTCGACGTCACCTACAACGGCGCCTATCAACCGCTGCGCGGCGTGGAGATGTCACGGGCCTACGAATCAGCACTCAACATCTCCTTCGAGGTCCGCGGCGGCCTGTTCGTGCGCCAGGTCCACCACTGGGCCGCCCTGATGTTCTCCGCGTCGATCATGGTGCACATGGCCCGCATCTTCTTCACCGGTGCGTTCCGGCGGCCGCGAGAGGTCAACTGGATCATCGGCGCATTGCTGCTGATCCTGTCCATGTTCGAGGGATACTTCGGCTACTCGCTGCCCGACGACCTGCTGTCCGGCATCGGACTGCGCGCCGCGCTGTCGTCAATCACGTTGGGAATGCCCGTGATGGGCACCTGGCTGCATTGGGCGCTATTCGGCGGTGACTTCCCGGGCGACATCCTGATCCCCCGGCTCTACGCGCTGCACATCCTGCTGCTGCCGGGAATCATCCTGGCACTGATCGGGATGCATCTGGCGTTCGTCTGGTTCCAGAAGCACACCCAGTTCCCCGGCCCGGGCCGCACCGAGCACAACGTCGTCGGCGTGCGCGTCATGCCGATCTTCGCGGTCAAGTCCGGTGCCTATTTCGCGGCTATCGTCGGCGTGCTGGGGCTGATGGGCGGTCTACTGCAGATCAACCCGATCTGGGACCTGGGTCCCTACAAACCATCTCAGGTGTCCGCCGGCTCGCAGCCGGACTTTTACATGATGTGGACCGAGGGCATGGCCCGTATCTGGCCGGCGTGGGAGTTCTACTTCTTCCACCACACCATTCCCGCGGTGGTGTGGGTCGGGCTGCTCATGGGCCTGGTATTCACCCTGCTGATCGTCTACCCGTTCCTGGAGAAGCGGTTCAGCGGCGACCACGCGCACCACAACCTGCTGCAGCGGCCTCGAGACGTGCCGGTACGCACCTCGATCGGCGCCATGGCGATCGCCTTCTACATGGTGTGCACGCTCATGGCGATGAACGACATCATCGCCTTCAAGTTCCACATCTCGCTGAACGCGACGACGTGGATCGGGCGCATCGGGATGGTGGTCATTCCGCCGTTCGTCTACTACATCACCTACCGGTGGTGCGTCGCGTTGCAGCGCAGTGACCGGGCGGTGCTCGAGCACGGCGTCGAGACCGGCATCATCAAGCGCCTGCCGCAGGGCGCTTACGTCGAGCTGCACCAGCCGCTTGGCCCGGTCGACGACCACGGCCACCCGATACCGCTGGAGTACGCGGGCGCGCCGGCTCCCAAGCGAATGAACAAGCTGGGCTCTGCCGGCTCGCCGGGCAGCGGCAGCTTCTTGTTCGCCGATCCGGTAGCTGAGGATGCAGCCTTGCGCGAGGCGGCGCACTCCGCTGAGCACCGCGCCCTGACCGCGCTGCGCGATAACCAGGACGACTCCAACGGCTCTAACGGCAGCCACTAACCGGGGAGCAGCGGCCCGACCCGCCAGCGTAAGCGCACGGCGATTTTCCGCCGGGTTTTTCGCAGTGGGCTTACGCTCGCGACGGGAAGACCCGGCTATTGCGCAGCAACCACGCTGCGCAGCTGCCGAACGTGATACCACTCGAGCACGGGCATCGCCGCGGTGACCAGCCCGGCCACCCCGTAGCCAACCCACGACGGGCCCTCGTGGCCGACGGCCATTAGGTAGGTCGCAGCCCCGACCGCAATCAGCGCGACACCCATCGTGGCCGCCAGCAAGGTCGTGCCGCGCAACCAGACCCGATCTACCGCCTCGCCGGACCACTCTGGGACCGGTCCCGACGCTTGCATCTGCTGCTGGCGTGCCCGGTCGGCCGCGATGCGCGCTGACGGAGACGCTGCGCCCACCGGGGGCCGGCCAGCCACCCGGGCAACCAGCTCGGCGTCCGCCGCGCGACGCGCCCGCAACAACACCGGGATCGCTCCGGCGATGATCAGCGCCGAAACGATGATGACGGCGTACAGCACCCAGGTGGTATGCGGATTCCCTGCCGCCTTGCGAAAGCCCCGGCCCAGATCCGCCAGAGCGACGGCGGCGGCCACGCTGACGCCCAACAAGACCAGCCAGATGGCGGCACACGCCCCCAGCAGAATGCGATCGATGACATCCGGCGGGATGGTGTCGGAACCGCGCCGATACGCGGAGTATCTGCTGACCATCAGCAGTTCGTCTGCGGTGCGTCGTTGGTGTTCGACGCGAGCACCGCTCCGTCGCTGGTGGTGATGGTGCAATTGAGTCGGCTCACCCGGAAGAGGCTGGACGCCTGGACCGATCCGACGTCCGAATTCGAGATCGGTGTCACGGTCATCGACCACGGGATGTAGACGTTGTGCTGCGTGCGTGACCGGCCGGAGGAATCGACGTAGGTCACCGAGATGATGTCACCCGGCGCTTTGGTGCCGGTCACCGAATAGGTGACCTGGCGTGGCCCGGCCGGTGTGGTGGTCGTTGGCGGCGGAGGCGGCGCCGTCGTTGTGGTTGCCGGCGGCGGCGCAGGGGCCGGCGCGGGCGGGGGCGGTGGTGGCAGAGGCGTCACCGTCACTGTTTGGGTCTCCGTAGCTGTTGGGATCTCGGTGGTCGGTGGCGGCGGGGGCGGCGTGGTGGTGGTGATCTCGTCCTGTATCGGCGGCGCGGACGGCGTCGTGGTGATGCCAGGGTTGGCCAATTTGTTGGTGTCTGTGCGCGCAACGAGCAGCGAAACCGAGACAACGAGCGCAACCGCGGCCACGATGGCGGCCACGCCGATCACCCACGGCCACCGCGGCGCGCCATGTTCGTCGCCTGAGTCGGGCGACTCCTGGTAGGCGTCGTAATCGTAGAGCCTGGGATCGGCCGGCACGTACGGGCCGCTGGTGAAGTGTTCCACCTCCGGGGCCGAGTAGGCCCGTGAGTACGCATCCGTCTGGCCGGTTCGGTCTGCACGCGCTATTTCGGCGCTGTCGTCGAGGGAATCCAATGCGTCATAGGGACTGATTTCCTCGACTTCACCGTCGGGTTCCGGTTTGTCGCCGGGATCGCCACCGGAACCCGGTTCGCGGCTGTGCTCGCTGACGGAATCGGGTTCTTCAGTTTCCCGCCCCGGGTGATTCGGCCCGCTCATGTTTGCCTCGGAGAGATTCTCGGTTTTGCCTGGGCAAACCCTACAGAACCAAGTGGGACAAATCGGTCAAGGCAACCTGGCCACTGATCAACTGACGCCCTGATTGTGACCTTGGGGATGCCGATCAGTGCTTCTCCGGCCCGACGTAGTACTCGAAGACCAGTCCGGCCACCGAAGCGAGGATGAACACCACCCCGGCAACGATCAGCCACGGCAGCCACAGCGCAATACCGATGGCGGCCGTCGAGCCGGACAACGCGACCAGAATCGGCCACCAGCTGTGCGGGGAGAAGAACCCCAATTCCCCCGCGCCGTCACTGATCTCGGCGCCCTCGTAGTCCTCAGGCCGAGTATCGATGCGACGGGCGACGAACCGGAAGAAGGTGGAAATTATCAGCGCCAGCCCAGAGGTCAGCGCCAGCCCGGTGGTGCCCGCCCACTCGACTCCCCCGGTGGCGTACAGCCAAGTCAGCACCCCGTACAGCACCGTCGTGAAGACGAAGAACGCGGCGATGAACTCGAAAAGCCTCGCTTCGATATGCATGGAGTGTCCTAACCTACTGGCTTCCGACGGCCATTTCGCCGCGGCGGGTCTCGAACGGGTGGGTGGTCGTCGCCAGCGGGGATTGGGCGATCGCCTGCAACGCCTGCGCGTTGGTCTTTCCGCCGATCCGCTGCTGCAAGTAGGCCTTGAAGTCGTTGGGTGACACCACCCGAACTTCGAAGTTCATCATCGAGTGATAAGTGCCACACATCTCGGCGCAGTGGCCGACGAACGCCCCGGTCTTGGTGATCTCTTCGACCTGGAAGACGTTGACGGAGTTGTTCGCGATGGGGTTGGGCATCACGTCGCGCTTGAACAGGAATTCCGGCACCCAGAACGCGTGGACGACGTCGGCCGATTCCAGCTGGAATTCGATCCGCTTGCCGGCGGGCAACACCAGCACTGGAATCTCGGAACTGGTTCCCAGGATCTCGACCTTGTCGAAGTTCAGGTAGGTCCGGTCCTCTTTGTTGCGACCGGCCACCGCCCCGACACGCTCCTCGCCGTGTTCGTCCTTGCCCTCGGGCTTGGAGAGCATGGCCTTCTTGCGATCCGGGTCGCTGCCGTCGTAGGGCGCGGTGCCGTCTTTGAGATCGACCCGCTGGTAGCCGAACTTCCAGTTCCACTGGAAGGCCGTGACGTCGATGACGACGTCGGGGTTTTTGGCCAGGTGGAGCACCTTCTGCTGCACCACCACCGTGAAGTAGAACAGCACCGAGATGATCAGGAACGGTGTGACGGTGAGCACCAGCTCCAGTGGCATGTTGTAGCCGAACTGGCGGGGTAGCTCGGTGTCGGTGGCTTTGCGCCGGTGAAAGGCGGCCGTCCAGAAGATCAGGCCCCACACGATGACGCCGACCACCAGCGAGGCGATCACCGCTCCGACCCACAACTCACGGTTGAGGTGAGCCTCCGGGGTAATGCCCTCCGGCCAGCCCATGCCCAGCGCTTCCGACCAGCTGCAGCCGCTCAGGCTGATCGCCAGGACTCCCAGCATCGCGGCCAACGCCAGCGGCCGAAAACGACGGGACAGAAGTTGCGAACGGACCTGCTCGCGAGGTGTCACGCTGGCGCCTCCTGTGTCACAAGCTGGGCCTACTCGGGGGGCTAGCCCCGCTTACGGCGGGCATCGTCGGCTAACTCGAATCGAATACTACGCAGCGTAGACCACGCAGCTCGCGCCGGCGACGAAACCCCGCCCGGTGCGCCATCCAACTGGGCCGATCACTGGGCCAACCACCAAAGCCGCCGCAGTGCGGCATACTGGGGCGCCGTGTGTGGACTGCTGGCGTTCGTGGCGGCCCCGGTGGCCGCTGGCGGCCCGGGGATCGATGCTGCGGCGGCCGACGGCGCGGTCGCCCGCTCGCTCCGCCTGATGCGCCACCGGGGTCCCGACGAACCCGGCGGCTTGTTCGACGCAGACGGTGACGGAGCCGTCGTGTTCGGGTTCAATCGGCTGTCCTTCATCGACATCGCCCACTCCCACCAGCCGCTGCGCTGGGGACCGCCCGAAGCCCCCGGCCGCTACCTGCTGGTGTTCAACGGCGAGATCTACAACTACCTGGAATTGCGCGACGAGCTGGCCAGCCAGCACGGCGCCGTTTTCGCCACCGACGGTGACGGTGAGGCGATCGTCGCCGGATACCATTATTGGGGTTCCGGCGTGCTCGAGCGGCTGCGCGGAATGTTCGCGTTCGCCATCTGGGACACCGCGACCCGCGAATTGTTCTGCGCCCGAGACCCTTTCGGTATCAAGCCCCTGTTCATGGCCACCGGCGGCGGCGGCACTGTCGTCGGCAGCGAGAAGAAATGCCTGCTGGATCTGGCCGAGTTGGTGGGCTTCGACACCGGAATCGACCACCGTGCGGTGCAGCATTACACCGTGCTGCAGTACGTGCCGGAGCCAGAGACGCTGCACCGCGGCGTGCGCCGGCTCGAATCGGGCTGCTACGCCCGGATCCGTCCGGGGGCGCCACCGAAGGTCACCCGTTACTTCGTGCCGCGGTTTGCCGCCACACCGATCACCCGCGACACCGAACAGGCCCGCTACGACGAGATCACCGCCGTGCTCGAGGACTCGGTGGCCAAGCACATGCGCGCCGACGTCACCGTCGGAGCGTTTCTGTCCGGCGGGATCGACTCCACCGCCATCGCGGCGCTGGCCATCCGGCACAACCCCCGATTGATCACGTTCACCACCGGTTTCGAGCGGGAGGGATTCTCCGAGATCGACGTCGCGGTGGCCTCGGCCGAGGCCATCGGTGCCCGTCATATCGCCAAGGTGGTCAGCGCGGACGAATTCGTCGCCGCCCTGCCCGAGATCGTCTGGTACCTCGACGAACCGGTTGCCGACCCCGCGCTGGTGCCGCTGTTCTTCGTCGCCCGCGAGGCCCGCAAGCACGTCAAGGTGGTGCTGTCCGGGGAGGGTGCCGACGAACTGTTCGGCGGCTACACGATCTACCGGGAGCCGCTGTCGCTCAAGCCCTTCGACTATCTACCCCGGCCGCTGCGGCGGTCGATGGGCAAGATGTCCCAACCCCTGCCGGAGGGCATGCGGGGCAAGAGCCTGCTGCACCGCGGATCACTGACCCTTGAGGAGCGGTACTACGGCAATGCCCGCAGTTTCTCCGACGCCCAGCTGCGCGACGTGCTGCCGGGGTTCCGCGAGGACTGGACGCACGCCGACGTGACCGCATCGGTGTACGCCGAATCGACCGGCTGGGACCCGGTGGCCCGCATGCAGCACGTGGACCTGTTCACCTGGCTCCGCGGCGACATCTTGGTCAAGGCCGACAAGATGACGATGGCCAACTCGCTGGAACTTCGGGTGCCGTTCCTGGATCCGGAGGTGTTCGCCGTCGCGTCCCGGTTGCCGGTTTCCGCGAAGATCACCCGCACCACCACCAAGTACGCGCTACGGCGCGCCCTGGAGCCCATCGTTCCGGCGCACGTCCTGCACCGGCCCAAGCTCGGGTTCCCTGTCCCCATCCGGCACTGGCTGCGCGCCGGCGAGCTGATGGAGTGGGCTTACGCGATGCTGGACTCGTCGCAGGTCAACTACCAGGGCGACCTGATCGACATCGCGGCCGTGCGCCGGATGCTCGACGAGCACCGAAGCGGCACTAACGATCACAGCCGTCGGCTGTGGACGGTGCTGATCTTCATGCTCTGGCACGCGATCTTCGTCGAGCACTCCGTTGTGCCGCAGATCAGCGAGCCGGTATACCCGGTCCAGTTATGACGGCGAGCCCAGCTGGGCGCGTCCGCTAGGTGAGCACCGCGGCGATCTCGGCGGCAGCGTCCTCGCCGTAGGCACCGGCCAGCCGGGTCGCGGCCACCTGGCGATCCCACTTCCATTCCTGGGTTCCGGTCGATTCCAGCACCAGGACGGCGACCAGTGCGCCCAGCTGTGCCGAACGCTCCAAACTCAGACCCGAGCTGCGCCCGGTCAGGAAGCCGGCCCGGAAAGCGTCGCCGACGCCGGTGGGGTCGACCTTGCTGGTCTCGGGCACCACGCCGACATGGATTTTGCTGCCGTCGCGGTCCACGATGTCGACGCCGTCGGCACCGAACGTGGTCACCCGCAGATCGACCTGCGCCAAGACGTCGGCCTCTTTCCAGCCGGTCTTGGACAACAACAGGTCCCACTCGTAATCGTTGGTGAACAGATAGGCCGCCCCGTCGATAAGCTTGCTGATCTCTTCTCCGGACAATCGGGCCAGCTGCTGGGACGGGTCAGCGGCGAACGCCAAGCCGAGCTTCCGGCATTCCTCGGTGTGCACCACCATGGCGTCCGGGTCGTTGGCACCGATGATGACCAAGTCCGGCGTCCCGATGGATGACACCACGTCCGCCAACTTGATGTTGCGGGCCTCCGACATGGCGCCCGGGTAGAACGACGCGATCTGGGCCATCTCGAGGTCCGTGGTGCAGACGAAACGTGCCGTGTGCGCGGTCTTGGAGACCAGCACATGGTCGCAGTTCACACCGTGGCCCTTAAGCCATTCGCGATAGTCGCCGAAGTCGTCGCCCGCCGCACCGACCAGCGCGACGTCACCGCCCAGCACACCGATGGCGTAGGCGATGTTGCCGGCCACACCCCCGCGATGAATCACCAGGTCGTCCACCAGAAAGCTGAGCGACACCTTCTGCAGATGATCGACGAGTAGCTGTTCGGAGAACCGGCCGGGAAACCGCATCAGATTGTCGGTCGCAATCGAACCTGTCACCGCGATCGTCACGAAAACTCCACCCTTCATTAGTAAGGTCATCTATCTTAGTCATGCGTTTCGGTCCGGCTGCGTCCGCTGCCGGCTAGTGGTCTGCGCTAGCCTGCCTACAAGCTCACTCAGTGCTCACTTAATTCGCCGGGACCCGGATAGCCGGGCGGTTACCGCTCGCAGTCCCGTCTACCACCGTAGGAGAACCACGATGGCCGGTCCGCACACGCCGAACCACGCTATCGGCGCCAACGGGCCAACCCCTTACGTTGAATCCCAGCCGCTCGAGTTCCCCGACGAATCCCCTGCCGGCGCTCCGCCGTTCGGCCCACCGTTCCCGGCGCCTGCCCCGACAAGAAAGTCCAGGCGGGGCCTGATCGTCGGCCTGCTGGCGGTCGTGGCGGTGGCGGCCGCGATGACGATGGCGATCGTGTACGGGGTGCGCACCAACGGTGCCAATACCGGCGCCGCGTTCTCCGAGGCGTCGGCCAAAACAGCGATTCAGGGGTACCTGGACGATCTGGACCGCCGCGACATCGACGGCATCGTCCGCAACGCGTTGTGCGGCATGTACGACGGCGTGCGCGACAAACGGTCCGACCAGGCCCTGGCCAAGCTCGGCAGCGACGCATTCCGCAGGCAGTTCTCTGCGGTCGAACTGACCTCGATCGACAAGATCGTCTACTTGTCGCAATATCAGGCGCAGGCCCTGTTCACCATGCAGGTATCGCCTGCGACCGGTGGCCCGATGCACGGCCAGGTGCAAGGCGTCGCACAGTTGCTGTTCCAGCGCGGCCAGATCCTGGTGTGCTCGTACGTGCTGCGCAGCGGAAGTTCGTACTGACGATCCGGCTAACGGATCAGTTGAACGAATCTCCGCAGGCGCACGAACCAGTGGCGTTGGGGTTGTCGATCGTGAAGCCCTGCTTCTCGATCGTGTCGACGAAATCGATTGACGCGCCTTCGATATAGGGCGCGCTCATCCGGTCCACCGTCAGGCGCACACCGCCGAACTCCGAGGTCAGGTCACCGTCCAGCGTCCGGTCGTCGAAAAAGAGGTTGTAGCGCAACCCAGCGCAACCACCCGGCTGCACCGCGATGCGCAGCGCGAGGTCGTCACGACCCTCTTGGTCCAGCAGAGACTTCGCCTTGATGGCGGCGGCCTCGGTCAGTATCGCGCCGTGAGTCTTGGTGACCGACTCGTTCTGCACCGTCATTGCATCTCCTACGTGCCTCATTGTTCGGGTGGATCCGCCCTGAGCTCGATCCACTGCATCAACGGTACCTTGCAGGACCGCTATTCCCGAGTCGAGCCGCGACCTGTGAGGCCAATCCCATCAGCTGATTCGCCGCGTCGGCCTGCGCCAACCGCACCGAACCGCTGTAATCGGCGATGGATAAGGCGGACATGATCCCCGACATGCGCGTCGCGGCATTGTCCAGGCCAACCTGTCCGGCCAGGACGATCACCGGAATTCCCAGCGGACGTGCCGCCTCCGCGAGAAAACCAACCACCTTGCCGTGCAGGGACTGCTCGTCGAATCGACCCTCACCGGTGATGATCATGTCCGCGGTCTCAAGTTCGTCATCCAAGTGGGTGTGTTCGGCGATGATTTCCGCGCCCGACTCGGAGCGGCCGCCGAGTGCCAGCAGCCCGGCGCCGATACCGCCGGCGGCGCCCGCGCCCGGTTCGGCGCTCACTGCACGTCGCGCGGCGGCATCCATTTCGGCGGCCCACTTGGTGAGGCGGGACTCGAGCGCGATGACTGTGGGCGGATCCGCACCCTTCTGCGGCCCGAAGACCCTGGCCGCACCCCACGGTCCCAGCAGCGGGTATTCGGTGTCGGAGGCGGCGATCAGATCGACGTCAGCCAGCTGCCGACGGGCGACCTCCAGGCCGCCGAGCTGGGTGATCATTCCTTTCCCGCCGTCGGTGCACGCACTTCCGCCGAGGCCGACCACGATCTGGGCCGCCCCGGCCAGCAGCGCCTCGGCGATGAGCTGCCCAACTCCGCTGCTGTCGGCCGACATCGCGGTCTCGGGCGTAGGCGGGCCGTCAAGCAACGCCAGCCCGCACGCTTGCGCAACCTCCAGGTAGGCGGTCGCCGTGCGGGGATCGAACACCCACTGCGCTTCCACGGTGGCGTCCAGCGGCCCGCGCACCCTCAGTCGTCGAGTCTCCCCCAGCCGGCTGCCGAGCACCTTGACGAATCCCGGGCCACCGTCGGACTGCGGGGCGACGATAAACATGTCGCCCGGACGTGACCGGGACCAGCCGGTCGCGATGGCGGCTGCGGCTTCCACCGCCGAAAGGCTGTTCCCATAGCAATCCGGTGCCACCAGCACCCGCATGGCCGGCATCTGGATGCGGCCAGGCGCTGGGCCGGTGCGCTCGTCTCCCCCGTCCTCGTCCATTAGCGGTAGCCGTTCATTACCCGTAAGCGTAGGGCCAACGCACTCGCGTCCGGGGCCGTTCACGTCCGGCGCAATGGCGAAGTAACCTGGCGACTGTGAAGCTGCTGGGCCGAAACAAAGGCAACGAAGAGGACGCAGAAGGATCGGCGGTACTCGATACGGCTAGTGCTGCGGCCGGTTCGATGGACACCACATCGCAAGGGACGCGCAAAACCGACCCCAAGGGCAGGCCCACGCCCAAGCGAACCGCCGCCAGGCGCAACACGAAAAAGGGACCGGTCGCACCGGCGCCCATGACCGCCTCTGAGGCACGGGCCCGACGCAAATCGCTGGCCGGTCCCAAGCTCAGCCGCGATGAGCGCAGGACCGAAAAGACCGCCAGCCGTGCCCGGCTCACGGATCGGCGCGCGCGCATGCTGGCCGGTGAAGAGGCCTACCTGCTGCCACGCGACCAGGGCCCGGTACGGCGCTACGTTCGCGACGTGGTGGACTCCCGGCGCAACGTGCTCGGCTTGTTCATGCCCATCGCGCTGACGCTGATGTTCATCACGTTCGGTGTTCCGCAGCTGCAGGTTTACATGTCCCCCGGCATGCTGTTCCTGATGATCCTGATGGGTATCGACGGGGTCGTCTTGGGCCGCAAGGTTGGCGGAATGGTCGACGCGAAATTCCCAGACAACACCGAAAGCCGTTGGAAGATCGGCCTCTACGCGGCCGGCCGGGCTTCCCAAATGCGCCGGATGCGCACGCCTAAGCCGCAAGTCGATCGCGGCAGCAAGGTTGGTTGAGAAGTAGGTTGAGAAGTGTGGTTGAGAATCGCCTGAAAGCAGGCTGACCCCTGTGCGCACCCTGGTGCTCGGCGGGATCAGATCGGGCAAATCCCGGTGGGCGGAGGAAGCCATCACCAAGTCACTGGCACCCGGCCAGCCGGTCCGGTATCTGGCTGCCGGGCCGGCCGGCCAGGCCGATGCCGCCTGGGCGAGCCGGGTCGCGCAACATCGCAACCGTCGGCCGGCACACTGGTCGACGGTCGAAACCGACGACATAACAACCGAATTGCGGCACTCACCGCACACCCCCACTCTCATCGACGACCTCGGCGCCTGGCTGACCGGCACGATGGACCGCCACCGGGCATGGGACAACGAATCGGGAGCGGCTCCCGTCCAACAGACGATCGACGAGATGCTCGCGGCGGTCGGCGCGTTTCCTGCCACACTGGTGCTGGTCAGCCCCGAGGTCGGATTGACCGTGGTGCCGCCCACCGCGTCCGGCCGCCGGTTCGCCGACGAACTGGGCAGCCTCAACCAGAGCATCGCGGCGTTGTGCGACCAGGTGGTGCTGGTGGTGGCCGGACAGGCGCTACCGATCAAGGCTGCTGGAACCTGATGGAATTCGCGCCGGTGTTGCCGCCCGATATGGATGCTGCCGCCGCTGCCCGGGCCCGTCAGGACACCCTGACCAAGCCGCGGGGCGCGCTTGGCCGGCTTGAGGACCTGTCTATCTGGATCGCGTCGTGCCAGGGTCATTGCCCACCAAGGCAATTCGAGCGTGCCCGGGTGGTGGTGTTCGCCGGCGACCACGGTGTCGCCCGTTCCGGGGTGTCGGCGTACCCGGCGGAAGTGACCGCCCAGATGGTCGCCAACATCGACGCCGGCGGAGCAGCGATCAATGCGCTGGCCGGTATCGCGGGCGCGACGGTGCGGGTTGCGGATCTGGCGGTGGATGCCGACGCGCTGTCAGAGCAGATCGGCGCCCACAAAGTGCGGCGCGGCAGCGGCGATATCGCCATCGAGGACGCACTCACCCACGACGAAGTCACCCGGGCCATCGCCGCGGGCAAGCGGATAGCCGACGAGGAGGTCGACACCGGCGCCGACCTGCTCATCGCGGGCGACATGGGAATTGGAAACACCACCGCGGCAGCGGTTGTGGTGGCGGCGCTGACGAACGCCGAGCCCGTTGCCGTCGTCGGTTTCGGGACGGGAATCGATGACGCGGGCTGGGCACGCAAGATTGCTGCGGTGCGCGACGCGCTATTTCGCACGTCGCAGGTGTTGCCCGACCCGGTCGCGTTGCTGCGCTGCGGCGCCGGTGCGGACCTTGCGGCGATGGCGGGCTTTTGCGCGCAGGCCGCCGTCCGGCGCACCCCGCTGCTGCTCGACGGCATGGCGGTAACGGCCGCCGCGTTGGTCGCCGAGCGAATGGCACCCGGCGCCCGGCTGTGGTGGCAGGCCGGTCACCGGTCCACCGAACCGGGTCACGCGCTGGCCCTGACGGCTCTTGATCTGGACCCGATTCTGGACCTACGCATGCGGCTGGGCGAGGGTACCGGCGCTGTGGCGGCACTGCCGGTGCTGCGCGCCGCGGTGGCCGCGCTGGCGTCGATGGCAACGTTCTCACAAGCCGGGGTGGCGGGCATGGCCGAGTCCTGATGCGCGCTCTGGCAGTGGCTTTCACGTTTGGAACGGTGCTGCCCGTCCCGGGTTCCAGAGGCACGCCGCTGGGCCGCGGCGCCATGACCGCGCTGCCGGTGGTCGGCGCCGCGTTGGGGGCTTTGGCCGCGGGCGTCACCTGGTTCGGCGGGCTGGCCTTCGGCTCGTCCAGCCCGCTGTCCGGGCTGCTCGCGGTGGCGGCCCTGCTTGTCCTCACCCGCGGCCTGCACATCGACGGTGTTGCCGATACGGCCGACGGGCTGGGCTGCTACGGGCCGCCGACGCGCGCACTAGCGGTGATGCGCGACGGATCAACCGGGCCGTTCGGGGTGGCAGCCGTGGTTCTGGTGATCGCGTTGCAGGGGCTGGCCTTCTCGGCGCTGCAACCGGCGGGAATCGCTGGGCTCCTGGGAATCGTCGTGGCGGTGTTCGCCGGCCGAGTGACCGCGGTGCTGGCATGTCGCCGGTCGCTGCCCGCCGCCGACGGCAGCACCCTGGGCGCCGGTGTTGCCGGCACCCAACCGGTGCTGGTGGTGGCGGCCTGGGTTGCGGTGCTACTCGCCGTCTCGGTACTGGCGGGTCCGCGGCTGTGGCCGGGGCCGGTTGCGGTGCTGGTTGCGGTGTCGTGCGGCGCGGGCCTGGTCGCGCACTGCGTGCGCCGCTTCGGCGGCATCACCGGTGACGTGCTGGGTGCCGCGATCGAACTGACCACAACGGTGAGCGCCGTAGCCCTGGCGGGGCTGGTCCGGTTCTAGCGCGCTAACCGAGCCGGGCCATCCAGCCGTGCGTGTCGGCGAAGGTACCCCGCTGTATCCCGGTCAGCGTGTCGCGCAGGGCCATCGTCACTTCGCCGGGTTCGCCGTCGGCGATGGTGAAGTCGCCGTCGCCGTATTTGACCTCTGAAACAGGGGTGATAACGGCGGCGGTGCCACAGGCGAACACCTCGGTGATCTCGCCCGCCGCGGCTTTCTTCTGCCACTCGTCGATATCGATCTTGCGCTCTTCGACACTGAATCCCGCATCGATCGCTAGCTGCAGCAACGAATCGCGCGTGATGCCAGGCAGCAGTGAACCCGACAGCTCCGGGGTGACCAGCCGGGCGGATCCGCCGCTGCCGAGGACGAAGAACAAGTTCATACCGCCCATCTCCTCGACGAAACGGCGCTCGACGGCGTCCAGCCACACCACCTGGTCGCAACCGTGCTCGGCGGCTTGGGCCTGAGCCAGCAAGGAGGCGGCGTAGTTGCCGCCGAATTTGGCCGCGCCGGTGCCGCCCAGGCTGGCCCGCACGTACTCCGTCGACACCCAGACACTGACGGGGCTGATACCGCCCTTGAAATACGCGCCGGCCGGCGAGGCGATCAGCAGGTAGCGGTATTCCTTGGCCGGACGCACCCCCAGTCCCGGTTCGGTCGCGATGATGAACGGCCGCAGATACAGCGCCTCTTCGCCGCCCGCCGGGGGCACCCATGCACTGTCCAGCGCGACGAGTTGACGCAGGGATTCGATGAATACCTCGTCGGGCAGTTCGGGAATCGCGAGCCGCCGGGCCGACGAGCGCAACCTGGCGGCGTTGGCGTCCGGGCGAAACGACACGATCGATCCGTCCGCCCAGCGATAGGCCTTGAGCCCTTCGAAGACTTCCTGCGCGTAATGCAGCACGATCGCCGACGGATCCAGCTCAATCGGCCCATATGGGAGCACCCGCGCGTTGTGCCAGCCGAGGCCTTCGGTGTAGTCGACCGACACCATGTGGTCGGTGTGATACTTGCCGAAACCGGGTTCCTGCAGAATCGATTCACGTTCGGCGTCGGTGGCCGGATTTTCCGAGCGCAAAACTGTGAACTCAAGGGAACCGCTGGACATGAGGCCGATTCTATATGTGCGTGCCAACGGGTTTTTGCCGCTCGAACCGGCGATCAGCGCGTTTTCAGCTGCACGAAGGGCGGACGCACCACTTCGCAGTCTGCCGTCCGGCCCCGGACGTCGACGGTGATCTGCTGGCCGTCCTGTACACCCGCATCGGTATCGATCAAGGCCAGCGCGATCCCCGCCTGCAGCGTCGGAGAGAACGTGCCCGATGTGGTCACCCCGACGGGGGTGTTCCCGGCCAGCACCGTCAATCCCGGACGCAGCACACCGCGGCCCACCATCCGCAGACCCCGCAGCAGCCGGCGCGGCCCGGCGGACTTCTCGGCCAGCAGAGCTTCACGGCCGAAGAACGCGTCCTTTTTCCATCCGATCGCCCAGCCGCATCGGGCCTGCAGCGGGGAGATGTCCAACGAAAGTTCATGCCCGTGCAGCGGATAGCCCATCTCGGTGCGAAGAGTGTCGCGGGCGCCCAGTCCGGCCGGCTGGCCGCCCGCGGCGGCAACCGCGGCCACCAGCGCGTCGAACACCACACCCGCAGACTCCCAGGGCGGCAGCAGCTCGTAACCGTGCTCACCGGTGTACCCGGTGCGACAGACCCGCACGGGCACTCCGGAGAACGAAGCATCGGCGTAGCCCATGTAATCCATCCCGGTTGGCAGCCCAAGCTCGCTGAGCACCGCGGCTGAATGCGGCCCCTGCACCGCCAGCACGGCGTAGGAGCGATGCTCGTTGGTGATCGTCAGGCCGGCCGGTGCGGCGGCCTGCAGCGCCTCGACCACCGCCGCGGTATTGGCGGCGTTGGGGACCAGAAAAATCTCGTCGTCGTCGACGTAGTAGGTGATCAGGTCGTCGATAACGCCACCGGATTCGTTGCAACACAGTGTGTATTGCGCCTTGCCGGGTCCGATTCGGCCCAGATCGTTGGTCAGCGCGGAGTTGACGAACGCAGCCGCGCCCGGTCCGCGGATCAACGCCTTGCCGAGGTGGCTGACGTCGAACAGTCCGACGGCGTTGCGTGTCGCGTTGTGCTCGCTGACGGTGCCGGCGTACGCCACCGGCATCAGCCAGCCGCCGAACTCGGCGAAACTTGCGCCCAGCTCGCGATGGCGGTCTTCCAGCGGTCCCTTTAACAACTCCGGCGCATCGCTCACGGCGTCCCACCCTATTCGTTCCCATTGCTGGCACACTCGGGTAGGTGTCCGACTCCCTGGACTTCGAGGCGCTAGAGGGCGCCGGGGTGGCGAACGCGCGCGAGCGGGCCGACCTGATCAAGTACCTGGACGACCTTGGCTTCACGGTCGACGAGATGGTTGAAGCCGAACTCCGCGGCCGGCTGTTCGGCCTTGCCGGTGATGTTCTGTCCTGGTCGGGCCGCCCGATCTACACGTTGGAGACCGCGGCCGAAAGGCTCGGGATAGCAGCCCAGGACGTCGCGCGTGCCTGGTCTTTGCTCGGCCTGACTGTCGCCGGTCCCGATATTCCTGCCCTGAGTCAGGCAGACGTCGACGCCCTGGCAACCTGGCTCGCGCTCAAGGCGGTCGTCGGCCAGGACGGCGCATTGGGCCTGTTGCGGGTATTGGGCGCCGCCATGGCCCGACTGGCTGAAGCCGAGTCGACAATGATCCGCGTCGGGACGCCGGACATCCAGATGACCCACACCCGCGACGAACTCGCCACCGCGCAGGCGTACCGCTCAGTCGCCGAATTCGTCCCCCGGATCGGGGCACTGATCGACATCGTGCACCGCCACCATCTGATCAGCGCTCGCACGCACTTCGAGGGCGTCCTTCGCGACACGTCGGCGGCCGTGGTGTGCGGCGTTGGTTTCGCGGATCTGTCCGGCTTCACTGCGTTGACTCAGACGCTAACGCCGGCGCAGTTGTCGCATTTGCTCAATGAGTTCGCCGGCACCGTCTCCGACGTGGTGCATGCAGACGGCGGCCGGGTGGTGAAGTTCATCGGCGACGAGGTGATGTGGGTGAGTTCCATGCCCGAGCGACTGGTGCGGGCGGCAGTTGATCTCGTCGAGCACCCCAAGGCGCGCGACGAGGGACTGCAAGTCCGCGCCGGTCTTGCGTACGGCACGGTCGTGGCCATCAACGGCGATTACTTCGGCAACCCGGTCAACCTGGCTGCCCGACTCGTGGCGGCAGCGGCGCCGGAACAGATCCTGGCCACGCCCGAGCTGCGTGACGAGTTGCCCGATTGGCCCGCGGTCGCCCGGGGCCCGTTGACACTCAAGGGTTTTGATGCCCCGGTCACCGCCTTTGATCTGCACGCGGGGACGCTGCCGAGCTAGGAATCACCCCCGGTGACTAGGGTGAATCCCGTGAGCAACGAACCCGGTCACCAAAGCCCCTCAGTCCCATCCGTTCAGGTCGTCACATCGCTGCCCAAACGTAACGTGGCTTCTTCGGTACTGGTCGTACCGGTCGTCTCGACCGGTAACGGTGATGAGTCGGACGACCGGCCGGGCGCGGTCGTCGCCGCCGGCGAACCGTTCCTGCCCGCCGACGCGGTCGCCGAAATCGAGGCTGGCCTGCGCGCGCTGGACGCCACCGGCGGCAGCGAACAGGTGCACCGGCTGGTGGTGCCGTCGCTGCCGGTGGGCAGCGTGCTGACGATAGGACTGGGCAAGCCGCGCGACGAGTGGCCCGCCGACACGATCCGTCGCGCCGCGGGCGTAGCGGCGCGCTCCCTCGGGGGCGCCGAGGTCGTCTTCACCACGCTGGCCGAGCTACCGGGTGAAGGTGTCGGCTCGGCCGTCGTCGAGGGACTGATTCTGGGTAGCTACCGATTCACCGACTTCCGGAGCAATAAGACTGCCCCGAAAGACAAAGGGTTGCGCAAGATCACGGTGCTGTCCACAGCGAAAGACGCCAAGCAACAGAGCGCTCACGGCGCGGCCGTCGCGACGGCCGTCGCCACCGCCCGTGACTTCGTCAACACTCCCCCGAGTCACCTCTATCCCGCCGAATTCGCCAAGCGGGCAAAGGCTTTGGGTGAGTCAGTCGGTCTCGAAGTAGAGGTGCTCGACGACAAGGCGCTGCAGAAGGGCGGTTACGGCGGGGTGGTCGGCGTCGGCCAGGGCTCATCGCACCAGCCGCGGCTGGTGCGGCTGATCCACCGGGGTGCGCAGCTGGCCAAGAAGCCCAAACAGGCCAAGAAGGTGGCGCTGGTGGGCAAGGGCATTACTTTCGACACCGGCGGCATCTCGATAAAGCCGGCGGCGTCAATGCACCACATGACCTCGGACATGGGCGGGGCCGCCGCGGTCATCGCTACGGTCACCCTGGCCGCGCAGCTGGGGCTGCCGATCGACGTGATCGCCACGGTGCCGATGGCGGAGAACATGCCGTCGTCGACTGCATACCGGCCGGGCGACGTGCTGACGCAGTACGGCGGAATCACGGTCGAAGTCCTCAACACGGACGCCGAGGGCCGGCTCATCCTGGCCGACGCCATCGCCCGCGCGTGTGAGGACAACCCGGACTACCTGATCGAGGCGTCCACGCTGACCGGTGCCCAGACAGTGGCCTTGGGCGCTCGCATACCCGGCGTGATGGGCAGTGAGGAATTCCGCGACCGGGTGGCCGAGATCTCGCAGCGAGTGGGCGAGAACGGCTGGCCCATGCCGCTGCCCGACGAACTCAAGGACGACCTGAAGTCGGCGGTGGCCGACCTGACCAATGTCAGCGGGCAGCGCTACGCCGGCATGCTGGTGGCCGGGGTCTTCCTGCGCGAATTCGTCGCCGACGGGGTCAGTTGGGCGCATATCGACGTCGCCGGCCCGGCATACAACACCGGCAGCCCGTGGGGATACACCCCCAAAGGCGCCACCGGCGTGCCGGCGCGCACCATGTTCGCGGTGCTCGAGGACATCTCCAAAAACGGCTAGAAAATGGCTAGCGCCGAAGCGTCGCGCGTGGCGCCGGCGTTTGCTGGGTTTAGACACCGGGCGGCGCGGATAACCTCCCATCGACTCGTACTCGACGGAAGGCAAATTGTGACTACGCGACGGTTGATCATTGCGGTGGGTGCAGTGTTGTTGCTGGCCGGAGTGATCGGGCTCCTGGTGCCGGTGTCAGTGTCGGACGGCAGCGGCACTTCCGTTGCATGCGGGAACGGGATTGCCTCAGACCTTTCCGCGGCCAGGAACGCCAACGAGAAGAACGGGGCCAACATCCCGGTCCTTAACCAGGTCATCCCGCACAACGACTATGTCGCCCTGTGCGAGTCGTCGCTGTCGGGCCGGCGCTCATGGTCCATACCGTTGACGCTCGTCGGAGCCCTCGGGATTGGCGGTGCGCTGCTGATGCGACGCGCCGAAGGAGCTTCTGCCGTTTAGGAAGCCGTTTAGGAAGCCGTTTAGCGACGGGTCAGATCACCCTCATCCGTGCATTACTGCGCACGTCCCACCACGCCGTAGCAAGCGCGGCCAGGATCCTGCGCGCCCTGGATGTCTGCCCGCCCAGGCGCAATGACAGGATGGTTTCGGACATCGACCGCAGTTCCGCGGCGGTACACAAAGGTGTGGTAAGCCAGATGTCGACCTACGCCGACCCACGAGTAATCGAGGAGTCAAAAGAGATGGCCTTCTCCGTCCAGATGCCGGCACTCGGTGAGAGCGTCACCGAGGGGACGGTTACCCGCTGGCTCAAGCAGGAAGGCGACACGGTCGAACTCGACGAGCCTCTCGTCGAGGTGTCGACCGACAAGGTCGACACCGAAATCCCAGCGCCCGCCGCGGGTGTGCTCACCAAAATCATCGCCCAGGAGGACGACACCGTCGAGGTTGGCGGCGAGCTGGCCGTCATCGGCGACGCTTCGGAGTCTGAACCCAAATCCGAGGCCGTACCCGCTGCAGCGCAGCCTGCCCCGCGCGAAGCGGAGGCACAGCCCGAACCCGCCGCGCAACCAGAACCCGAACCCGCGGCGCCGGCGCCGGCGCCGGTGCCGCAGTCTTCCGGTAGCGGCACCACGACTCCGGTGCTGATGCCCGAGCTCGGCGAATCGGTGACCGAGGGCACCGTGACGCGCTGGCTCAAGAAGGTCGGGGATTCGGTACAGGTTGACGACGCCCTGGTAGAAGTGTCCACCGACAAGGTGGACACCGAGATCCCGTCACCGGTGGCCGGCGTCTTGGTCAGCATCACCGCCGACGAAGACGCCACCGTCGCGGTCGGCGGCGAGTTGGCAAAGATCGGTGCCGGTTCCGACGCCAGCGCGGCGCCGGCGCCCGCGCCCGAACCCACTCCTGAGCCCAAGCCTGAACCCAAGCCCGAGCCCGATCCGGAGGCCGCCAAGCCGACCCCCGCACCCCAACCCAAGCCGGAGCCGGAGCCGAAAGCCGCACCCGCACAGGCCGAGCCGGCGCCGGAATCCGGGGACTCGGGTCCAGAAGGCGCGCCGTACGTGACCCCGCTGGTGCGTAAACTGGCCACCGAAAACAACATTGACCTTGCCGCGATAACCGGCACCGGCGTGGGTGGTCGCATCCGCAAGCAGGACGTGCTGGCCGCAGCCGAGGAAAAGCAACGGCAGAAGGCGGCCGCCACGAAGGCGCCCGCGCCGTCAGCGCAAGCCCCGGCCGCCGAGCCGGCCGCGAAAGCTCCCTCGGCCGCGCCGCCCACTCCGGCGCCCGCGCTGGCGCACTTGCGCGGCACCACGCAGAAGGCCAGCCGGATCCGCCAGGTCACCGCCAAGAAAACCCGCGAATCCCTGCAGGCCACGGCACAACTCACCCAGACCCACGAGGTCGATATGACCAAGATCGTGGGTTTGCGGGCCAGGGCCAAGGCCGCGTTCGCTGAGCGTGAGGGCGTGAACCTGACCTTCTTGCCGTTCATCGCCAAGGCCGTGATCGACGCCCTCAAGATTCATCCCAACATCAACGCCAGCTACAACGAAGACACCAAAGAGATCACCTACTACGACGCCGAGCACCTCGGCTTCGCCGTCGACACCGAGCAGGGCCTGCTCTCCCCCGTCATCCACAACGCAGGCGACTTGTCGCTGGCCGGGCTCGCCAGGGCGATCTCAGACATCGCCGCACGAACCCGCTCCGGCAATTTGAAGCCCGACGAATTGTCCGGTGGCACCTTCACCATCACCAATATCGGCAGCCAGGGCGCATTGTTCGACACCCCGATCCTGGTACCGCCGCAGGCAGCGATGCTGGGCACCGGGGCCATCGTCAAGCGACCGCGGGTGGTTGCCGATGAGAGCGGCAACGAATCGATCGGGGTCCGCTCGATTTGTTATCTGCCACTGACCTATGACCATCGGCTCATCGACGGCGCCGATGCCGGCCGCTTCCTCACGACCGTCAGACACCGACTTGAAGAGGGATCGTTCGAGGCCGATTTAGGACTCTGAGAACGTGGCTCAAGGTGGTCATAAAGCCGTCGTTGCGATAGCGGGTTCGTCCGGTTTGATCGGTTCGGCGTTGGCCGCGGCGTTACGCGCTGCCGACCATCCGGTGCTGCGCATCGTGCGCCGCGCTCCGGCGAACTCCGAAGAACTGCACTGGAACCCGGAAAGCGGCGAGTTCGATGCCGACGCACTCAGCGACGTCGACACCGTGGTCAACCTGTGCGGCATCAACCTCGGCCAGCGTCGGTGGTCGGGCGCCTTCAAACAGACCCTGCGAGACAGCCGCATCGCTCCCACCGAGGTGCTGGCCGGCGCCGTGGTCGACGCCGGGGTCGAAACCCTGATCAACGCCAGCGCGGTCGGCTATTACGGAAACACCAAAGACCGGGTGGTTGACGAAAACGGCCGGACGGGAAGCGGTTTCCTGGCCCAGCTGTGCGAAGACTGGGAGGCCGCGACGCTGCCCGCCCAATACGGGGGTGTCCGTGTCGTGCTGGCCCGCACCGGCCTGGTGCTGGCCGCGGCGGGTGGCGTGCTGCGCCGGATGCGGCCGGTGTACTCGACGGGCCTCGGCTCCCGGCTGGGCAGCGGTCGTCAGTACATGTCATGGATCAGCCTGGAAGACGAGGTGCGGGCGCTGCTGTTCGCCATCTCGAACCCGTCGCTGTCCGGTCCGGTCAACTTGACCGGGCCGGCGCCCGTGACCAACGCCGAATTCACCACCGCGTTCGGCCGCGCGATCAACCGCCCGACGCCGTTGACGATGCCGGGCTTCGCAGTGCGGGCCGCGTTCGGAGAGTTCGCCGACGAGGGGCTGCTTACCGGGCAGCGTGCCATCCCGTCGGCTCTGGAGCGCGCCGGTTTCCAGTTCCACCACAACACGATTGGCGAAGCGCTCGGCTACGCCACCGCCCGGCGCGAGCACGATTAGTCTCGAGCGAGGCTACGCGGCGTCTCCGTCTTCCCTGTCGTCGTCGTCCTGGGTGCGGAACAGTTTTTCGGGGTGGTGGAAGGTGTTGGTGCGGGGTTGGCTGCGCTCGAGGTGTGGGGGTGGGATCCATTCGGTGTCGCCGCGGGTGTTTTTGCGGGTGGTCCAGCCTCGGGGTCCCAGCATGCGGTGGTGGGGTCCGCAGGCGAAGGTGAGGTTGTTGGCGTCGGTGGTGCCGCATTTGGCGTAGTAAGCGTCGGCGGCGGGCGTAGTGTCCGGGCTTGTCGCCCAGGCTATTTCCCGCCGCCGCGCCCCCGAACCGGACGTGCGGCTTTCACCGCATCCGGCTCTCTGTAGGTCATGCTGGGACGGCGT
>Ga0224557_1000508_pt1 | contig 43301 bp, 34 predicted proteins | sample 714S31014metaG_FD_180677 | JGI IMG/M metagenome (GOLD analysis project Ga0224557, IMG submission 180677) | Peat soil microbial communities from Stordalen Mire, Sweden - 717 S3 10-14 | ecosystem: Environmental > Terrestrial > Soil > Wetlands > Peat | place: Sweden: Norrbotten County, Stordalen...
AGCCGGCTTCTACGAGCTGATGTCCGCATGACACAAAGGGAACAGGAGCTGCTGTCCACGGCGTCGATCACCACGTTCAAGCTGAACGGCCAGTTCCTCGCGCTCGCCGAGGATCTAGCCCGCCCGGCCGGGCTGACCGCCGCGTGGTGGCAGGTTCTCGGAGCGGTCCTCGGCGAGCCGCTGCCGGTGGCAGGCATCGCACGCGAGATGGGCCTGGCCCGGCAGAGCGTGCAGCGTATCGCGGACATCCTGGCGGCCCGCGGCCTCGCCGAATACCGTGACAACCCGGCGCACCGCCGAGCCAAGCTGCTCACCCCGACCGACGCGGGGCGCGCCGCCATCAGGCGGATCAACCCCGCGCACGCCGCTGCGGCTCAGCGACTGGCAAAAGTGCTCGGGGAGCCCGCGCTGGCCGATGCGGTAGCTGCGCTGCGGGCGCTTTCCGCCGCCCTAGACAAGAGCTCCCCCATCTCGTGACGAGAGTTTTCGCGGCTCATGACCGTGCGTTGTGTAGGTCAGCCCGGAACGGGCAGTGGTGCCAAGCGAAAGCAGAAACGACCACGTGAAACCCACCGGAGGAGAGATCCTGTCGTGACCGCCATACCGGACATCACGCTGAGCAACGGCCAGACCATTCCCCAGTTCGGCTTTGGCGTCTTCTTGGTCAAGCCGGAGCACACGGTCGCCGCGGTGAGCACCGCCTTGCAGGTCGGTTACCGGCACATCGACACCGCTGAGATGTACGGCAACGAGAAGGAGGTCGGTGAGGCGATCGCCCGGTCCGACCTTGATCGCGGCGACGTCTTCGTCACCAGCAAGCTGTCCAACGATGCACACGAACCCGATGACGCCCGCCGGGCCTTCGATGAGTCGCTGAAGGCGCTGGGGTTCGACTACCTCGACCTGTTCTTGATCCACTGGCCGCTGCCGACCAGGTACGACGGTGACTACGTCTCGACCTGGAAGACCCTGGAGGAGTTCTACCGCGAAGGGCGGGCCCGCTCGATCGGCGTCTCGAACTTCCAGCCGCGCCATCTGCGCCGGCTGCACGCCGAATGCGACATCCCTCCAGCGGTCAACCAGATCGAGGTCAACCCCTACCTGACCCAGGACGAGGTGCGCGGATTCTGCGCCGAACACCAGATCGCGGTCGAGGCCTGGTCGCCACTGGGCCGCGGCCACGTCCTGGAGGACCCGATGGTCGACTCAATCGCCCGCCGGGCCGGCAAGACCCCGGCTCAGGCCGTCCTCCGCTGGCACATCCAGCGCGGTGACATCGTCTTCCCCAAGTCGGTCAACCCGGACCGCATCAAGGAGAACATCGGCATCTTTGATTTCGAACTGCCCAGCGAGGACGTCGAAGCGATCACCCTGCTGAACCGGGACGAGCGCACCGGCCCCGACCCGGACAAGTTCGACGGCCGCTGAGCCCGCCTGCTGACGCGGCTGGGCCGGTCATGACGCGCCGGCCCACCGCAAGGTGAAATCTGTCAGCGTGTAGCCGAGCGCGTTGACCGTCGGCTGGATGAAGTTGTTCCGGACGATCTGCGACGCTTCCGATTCGGCCGCGCTGATGAGCGGCCGGGTGATCGAAGGGTTGGTCCTGGCCTGGTTAAAGGCGAGGCTCTGAGCCTGGGCGTACAGGACAGACACGGAAAACTGCGGGCGGAGGAGCTCGCCGCAGCCGAATCCTGGGTAGGTCCAGCTGTGCTGCGTGTCGATGGGGTGCGAGAGCGTGTTGTCGATGGTGACATCATGCACCGACTGCGGAAGCTGCGGTTGCGGCAACACCATCATCACGCTGACCCGACCTGGCGCCCCGGTGGCCGGGCGGCTCAGCACCTGCAATCTGTAGTGGCCGGAGCCGGGCGTCCACCAGCCCGGTCCTGGATTCAGGTCGACGGTCGCGGACGCGTGGCCCACCGTGGCGAACGTGCTTGAGTACCAGCACGGCCATATCCCGATACCCTTCGAGACCTTATGGGTAAACGTGAAGTTGAAGTTCGCGGTCCCGAGAGCGGGCCGTGAGATCCCTTCGATCTTCTGCAGTACCCACGGGCCCAGGTCGAGGTCGGTGGTGGTGCCCGCGCTGATCGACTGCCACGGCCAGGAGAGCTTGATGTGCGGCAGGTGGACGTTGACGCCCACAATGTGCAGAACTGCGGACAGCGCCACCAAAACCGCCCACGCGATCACCTTGCGGAAAATGAGCCCGATCAGCACGATGATCGCCACCCACTTGACCCGGAACGGTATGCGCCGCCGTCGGCCGGCGGGCCGGACCGGGCGGCCCGGCTTACCGGTCGTTCTCTCCGGTTGCGCGGGCCAGCCGTCGCCGTACCGGCCCGGAGCATCCGGGCCGAGCCATACCTGACGGGAACCGGCGACCGGTACGTCCTCGCGGTCATAGTCCTCCTCATCTGGGTACCTGCCAGGCGCATCATCCGCGCGGAAGGAGGCTGGCCGCCGGCCTCCGGACCTGCTTGTGGCCAGCATGCCCACCAGGAGCATCAAGAATCGGGCCATAGCCATATCGTTTTCCTTTATCTGTCAGCCGTGGATAACTCGGCGACGGCTGGATACTCAAGGCTCAGCACGACCGGCACCGCTCCGAAGGGCAGACGGAACCGCGCGCCGGGCTTGTCCGGCGGATTGGACTCCTTAATGACGGGCCACCGCATTTTGATGTGCTGAGCCGTAAGGCCTTCTACCGAATACGGGAATTCCATGGCCGAAACGTTGTGCAGCTTGAGCAGGCCGCCCCACCGGAAAGCGGCGAAGACGTTGGCCAGGTTGCGGACGGAAAGCGGCCGCCGCGCGGTGATGTCGATCCAGTAGACCGCCATGGCCAGATCGATCAGGTCGTTCGCCGTCTGGGCCAGCGCCGCCGACTTTGTGTGGTACACCGTCCCGTCGGAGTTGACGGTGCCTAGTTTCTCGCCTCGCACCGGCGAATAACGCGGCTGCGCCTTGCACTGCATCCAGTCGCATGCCGCAAGCAGTTCCCAGCGAATGCCGCTCTCGGTGGCCACATCCCGATACAGAGGTTCCGCGCGCGCCAACGGTGCCTTGGCCGTGGTGACGAAGTCGGCTGTGACCGCCCGGGGGATCTGCGATACGTACCGTCGGCTGCTGACGCGAGCCCGCCGAGGTGCGATCCGCGGCCCCGGCCGATGTCCAAGCTGAGGTTCGCCCTTCACCGGCGTGTCCGTCGCTGGCGACACCAGGCTCGGCTCGGCCGCGGCCAGATCCGTCACCGTCATGGCCGCTGCCGGAGCCGCCGGAGTCGTGAAGGCATCAAGCACGCCCGGGATAGTCGCTCCTCCTCGACCCGCCGTCCCGGTATTGCCACTGCCGCCCCCCAGCCCGGCCGTCGTGCCCTGTCCCGGCACCGCAGCCTGGCCCGCCGAGTCACCACCCTGGCTGGCAGAGCCACCGTGGTCCGCCGAACTGCTCGCGCTGGCGGCATCCGGCTCCGCGGTCGCACTGGGGCTGTAGCGGTACAAGTTGTAGAGCCGCATGAGGGCGATGAGGTTCGTGCCGTAGCTGGGGTCGGTCGCATACACGCCCGTGAGGTCGGCCGCGAACGCATCGGGGACATGCCGGTCCGCCATGGCCTGGACGTAGCTTGAGCCGGTGGCCAGGAGCTGACTGTGGTCGGCAATGCTTTCGGCGACGTTGTGGTAGACCTTGAACGCGTCGGTCTGGGTCACCCAGCGCCCGTCCTCGAACTCTTGCGTCGGCAGCAAGTCCGAACCCGCCGGACCCGTGCCCTTGATTCCGAACAGATTGTGATCCCGCACGGCGAGCACGCTCTGCCCCCATCCGGATTCGTCGATGGCCTGCGCAATCGTCACCGCAGCGGGAATGCCGTACCGGACCTGCGCGGCCATGGCCCCCGGCGCGACTTGGCTGATGAAAGCCTGCTGCGCAGCCGTGCCAGGCACCTGGATGGTCGTCGTCGGCTGCTGCTTCCTGCCGTAGCCGGGCGTCGCCGAGGTAGCCGAACGGCTGGAAAACTCGTCCTGAATCGCCTGCAGGCCAGGTATGGCCGCGGTGCCCCCGCTCTGTGCTGCAGTGTCCCCGCTCTGTGCCGCGGTGCGCCCAGCCTGCGTCGAAGCTGTGGGGCGCTGCCGTGTTGCGGTTCCCCCGGCGGCCCGGGCGGTCGCGCCCGCGGGCTGCTTGCTGTCGCTGGTGCTGAGCGCGGCGGCCAGCATCCCGGGAATCGCCGCCTGCCCGTTAACCGCGCGGCTCGGCGATGGCTGGGCCGCCTGGCCGGCCCGGTTCGCGGCTTTTGCTCGCGCCTGCTGATCCGCGCTTTGGGTGACAGGCGCCGCGCCGTTGTTGACGAACCCGACCACGCCCTGCCCGGCCAGCGGCACGCTGAACTGATGGGCGTTCACGGTGAAGTTGGGCAGCGAATCGCCGCCGATCGTGTAGAGCACTCCGTTGGCGTACTTCGTGACGACCTCGACATGGCCGTTGAAGAGCACCCAGTCGCCCGGCTGCGGCCGGTATCCGTCGCCGAGCGGGTGCCAGCGGTCGTGCGCCTCGGCATCCTGAACGATGGAGATGACGCCGGGTGACGCCGGGTTCTCGTCAACCCGCACGTCGGCCCACGGCTGCAGCGGCCAGGGATACGAGGTGCCGCCGGTCACCCAGCTTTCCTGACCCGCCGCCTTGGCCCCGAGTTCGAGCGTCAGGCTGGCGAAGGCCGCGCACGATTCGCCGTGATCGACGCCGTCGACGCTGTCCTGCTGCCAGATGGCCGCCTCCATTTCGGCGGGCGTCTTGCTCTGCGCCATCCGGAGGTAATAATTGGCGACATTGATAATGGCCGCGCGCAGCGTGCTGTCGTCCGCCGATGCCGATGCCGATGCCGATGCCGATGCCGTCCGCGCTGGTTTGGAGAAGTCCACCAGGTGAACCGGCATGCTCGCCGGCGACGTCATATCAGCCACCGTCCCGTGGGTGAAGGAGAATCCGGTCATCGCCCCGCATGTACTGAGGCTCACAAGCGCGGTCGCCTGCTGCCACGTTGGTTTCCTGACGGGATGCACGGAATCACCTCCTTCCACAACGTCACGTGAGTCGCGTTTCTGATAGAAGTGCGGATTACCGCCTTCGCCGGGACTTAGCGCGCACCTGGCAGCGTGTGCAGGATGGCTTGGACTTGCGAATTGCCTGGGTTATTGGCGTACTGGAACAGCACACTGACGTTCTGGTCGGCGGTCGCCGTCGCGCCGACCACCCACTCCCGGTAGACATCAGCCACGAGGGCCGCTTGTCCCGCCGCGCTGGTCACCGGCTGTGCGCAGATGTCAGGGAAACCAGCCCGGGAAATGACGGCCGACGATCCGGTGTACCTGGCACAGTTCGCGGGGTTGCTTTCCAGCCCGGGCTGCACCGCGGGACTGCCCTTCGCGTCGGTCAGCGTGGCCCCGCCGATGATGTTGTTAATGGCCCGGGCCGCGACCTCGAGGCTGTCGATCGGGTCCATCGGGTTGTAGGGGTGATGCAGGTCCAACGACCACGCCACCTCGCCGCCCTGGGTCGCCGCAATGGGCTCAAGACCCTTCCTGCCGGTCTGGGCGTCGGTGTAGTTCGGATTGTCAGTGCTGGTCATCAACGCAAATACCCAAAGGACCTGACGTGTCGTGGCCCCGCAGGCGAAGTTGACCTGACCCGGCTCCGAGGCCACGTTGGGATTCTGGCAGGCCGTGCTGACCTCGCTCTGCACCGTGGCCACGCTGGGCGGCCACGAGGCACCCTTCCTGAAGACCACCATCACCAGCACCGTGACCATGGCCATCAAGACCGCCGTCACCAGCGCGATCTTGCGACCGCGGGATAGACCGACGCGTTCGACGCTGCGCCGCCCCTGGTCGATGAGCGCCCTGGTACGCTCCTCGGCCGGGATGGGCCGAGCGCCCGCCTCGCGCCGATCGGGCTCGGCGGGCCGGTGCTGCGGGTGCTGGGGGGTCCGCCGTGGGGGCCTAGCCGTCGCCTGCACGGCCGACGTCGCGCCATCATGTTCTGGCGCGTGGTCCGGGCCGCGGCGCCGGAAGGCGGCCGTGTCCTGACCCGGCGTCGCTTCCCGCCGGTAGGCGGAGTCGGCAAGCTCACGTGCACGCAACTCACGCCAGTCGAAGAGTTCCTGCTCGAGATCTATGGCTCTTGTTTCTAGTTCAGATAGCCACTCGTCATCTTCTTCGTTAAAACTTTCGAAACCCTGAGTCATCGTCGTCACCTCCTGCGGGTGGCCTGGTGTCTGGACTAAGAAACGTGCGACATCGCGTCGGCGCCGCTGCCGGGGGCCGGCTGGCTTGGCCGCGGGCCGACGGCGCCGCGACCGGTAAGGCCCACGCCGTCCGCACCCGGACCATCCCGCCGTCCTCCCGCTGCAGCGAATCGACCCATGGAGCAATTAGAACACACGTACGAGCTAGATGGAAGACTTGGTTTTCACAGCTCAGGTGTGTTCGGGCGCCGGGTGATCAGGGACTGGTTGTAATCTGGCCAGACCGGACGCGAACAGGCCGGACCCGAGGCTCAGAGCGGGCCCTCGAGCGGTAATGACGGGCATGCGGGGAGATATCGTGACGAGCGGCGAGACGCTTCCTCGAGCCAGTGGCCGCGGCGAGGCCGGTGTCACTGGTGTCGTGGTGATCGCGCACGGGGGCAAGTCGGTGAGCACCGAACCTACGATGGCGCTCCAGCCTGCGGTGATCAGGATGATCCCGGTGGCGCGAGCCATCGCCCAGGCGCTGCGGGGGAGCGGCGCCATGGTCTTCCGGCCTCGGTTCGTGCTCCGGGGCTGGAACGGCGAGCAGGCCTCGCCGGTGCACGACTTCAGCCGGATCCTGACCGACGTCGGCGACCGGTTCGGCCCGGTTCCCATCGTCCTGGTCGGGCACTCGATGGGCGCACGCGCCGCCCTGCGTGCTGCCGGGCATCCCGCTGTGGTGGCGGTGGCGGGCCTGGCGCCCTGGTTGCCACCCGGCGAACCCGTGGCGCAACTGGCCGGACGCTGGATCCTGCTCGCGCACGGCACCGCCGACCGCGTCACCGGTCCGGCCGACACCTGGGCGTTCGCGGAGCGGGCCGGCTCGGTAACGGACGTGACTTCGATCGAGATACGCGACGGCGAACATGCGATGCTCCGCCGGGCGCGATTGTGGCACAGCGTCGCCGCCGAGTTCACCCGGTCGGCCCTGCGGCTACCCGTGAGCCCCGGCGACATGCACGGCGTCCTCAGCCGAACGACCCAGGCCGCTCACCGCACGGTCCTGTGAGAGCCGTGCAATATCAATAAGCCCAGGCATCCCGGCAATGCCGCAAATTAGTAAGCACTTCCCGAGTCGCATTCGTAACAAGCCTCGCATATTTCCCCCTTTATGATCCGAACGGACCGTGGTTCGTCACTACCGCCACCTGCATCCCGGCTGGTATTCCGCGCTGGGACCGCAACCCGTTTGCACCTGGCTCGCTACCCGGCCCGCTACCTGGGCGGGCAACTATCGAGGCAGGTGAAGATCACATGTCGGGGGTGGCAGACGATGCGCAGCAGCCGTGCTGATGTTTCGGCGGAACTGAGGCTCGCCCTGGTGGGCCAGGAGAACATGATCGTGCCGCTGACGGCCGGCCTGTCGTACCGCCGCGCCGATCCGTACGCGGTGCGGATGGCGTTCTACGTGGGAACGGACGAGCCTGTGGAGTGGACCCTGTCGCGCGACCTGCTCGCCGCCGCCCTGCATGCCCGCGAGGGTATCGGGGATGTCCAGGCTTGGCCGTCATCGGCATCCTGTGACCCGGTCGCCTGGGGCTCGCTGGCCGGGGCGGCCGCCGGGCACGGTGTCTTGAACATCGCGATGAGCTCACCATTCGGGCGGGCCAAGTTCGAAGCCAGCGCGCAGGCCATCAAGATGTTCCTGGACCGGACGTATCTGCTGGTGCCGGCCGGGGGCGAGTCCGGCTACCTGGACTTCGACGCCGAGCTGACCGAGCTGCTCAGCCAGGCGTAACCGAGCCCCGGGGGTGGCGCGGCCGAGCCGGGGGCCCGGCCGCGCCACCGTTGGTCCCGTTTTCCCGCTAGCCCTGCACCACGGCGGTCTGGCGTGTTCACTTCGCTTCGCGAATAGATGTCATTGCTCATGAAATCAATGACCACGAGCAGCTCATTTACCAGCTTTCTGCGCACCGTTCGGTTTAGCCGTCTCCGCCGCAAAAGCCGGCCAGGTACCGGTTGGCGCCCGATCACGTGCGGCGCTACAGTGTGATGGCTTTGCGGCCTTCGAGTCCGTTCGCCGTCAGCTCATACAGAAGGTGAGATTCCGGTGAGTCAGCCTCCAGATCCATACCCGCCCGGAGCCGGCCAAGACGCCGTTCAGCCGCCCCCCGGCCAGCCCTACGGCCAGCCGAGCGACACCTACGGGCAGCCGGGCCAGCCCTACGGGCAGCCGGGCCAGCCCTACGGGCAGCCCGGGCCTGGCCTAACGCCGGCGCCTCCGGTGTCCGCGGACTATGGTTACGGTCAGTATCCGGACGCGGTCCCCCAGGGGATGTATGTCGACCAGGCCTCCGGCGTCGTCATGCCGCAGGGCACGCAGTTGGCGAGCGTGGGCCGTCGTATCGGCGCCTATTTCCTGAGCCTGCTGCTTGTGATCGTCACGCTGGGTATCGGCTACCTGGTCTGGGGCCTGCTGATCTGGGGTAACGGGCAGACTCCGGCACTGCAGGTACTCGGGATGCGGGTGTGGCAGCCTGACACCCGTACGGTCCCCGGGTTCTGGCGCATGGCGCTACGCGAGATCGTGGGCCGCTTCGTCGAGGGTCTGCTCAGCCTCATCACCGAGGTCACCTCGTTCGTCCTGTTTGTGGCGAGCAAGGACCGCAAGTCGCTGCACGACCACATCGCCGGCACGGTGGTCCTCTACGACCCGGACAAGGTGCTGGCGCGCTAACAATCGGGCTCGGGAAGCGGCGACGTGCGGGGTTTGCTTCCCATGATGGTCGCGGTTCTCGCATTCCGACTGACCTGACTGCGTTCGGCCAACTACCGTGAACCGCATGGAGGACCCTGAGGTTGTCGCGGCCATCGTGGCTGGCGATCCCGCCGGGCTCGCTGAGGCATATGACCGGTACGCCGTGCCGCTGTACGCCTACTGCTGCTCGATGCTGCGCGAGCCCGCCGACGCCGCCGACGCCGTGCAGGACACGTTTCTCATCGCCGCGGCCAAGCTCCGCGGGCTTCGCGATCCTGGCAAGCTCCGGCCTTGGTTCTACGCGGTCGCCAGGAACGAGTGCCTGCGGCGGTTGCGAGCCGCCCACGCGATCGCCGGGCTTGACGAGGTCGCCGAGGTGGCCGCCGAGTCCGCCAGTCCGGCCGGCCAGGCCGAACGAGCCGACTTGCACCGGCTGGTCGGGCAGGCGATCGCCGGGCTGAACGCCGGCGATCGTGATGTCATCGAGCTGAGCCTGGGCCATGAACTCGACGGCGACGATCTCGCGGACGCCCTCGGCGTGTCGCGTAATCACGCTCACGCGCTGCTGTCACGGGCCCGCAGCCAGCTGGAAAGGTCACTTGGCGCCCTGATCGTGGCCCGGACAGGCCGGGAAGCATGTGCGGACCTCGCCGCCATGCTGGCGCACTGGGATGGCCAGCTGACCGTGCTGATGCGCAAGCGGATTAGCCGGCATATCGACCATTGCGACATCTGCGGTGAGCGCAGGCGCCGTGCGCTGACGCCGGCGCTGTTTGCCGGGGCGGTCCCGCTGGTCGCAGTCCTGCCCGGGTTCCGGGACCAGCTGCTGAGGATGATGGCCGACCGGACGCCGGCCGGGCTGGCGCATCGATTGGGCGTGGCGAACCGGGCGGGACCGTTCGGGCCGACTGGCTTTCCCAAACCCATAAGCCCGGCGGCGCCGTCGCCGTGGCACCGGGCGCTGCACCGCTCGCACACCATGCATCGGTCCCATGCCCTGGTGGCCAGCGGGGCCATCGCGTTGGTAGCGGCCGGGGTCATTGCCGCCGTGGTGATCGGCGGGACGCACAGCCCGTCGGCCGCTGGGGCCGAAACGACGCACGGCGCCGCGATCGGCGCCAACGGCGCGTCCCAGGGGCGCGGCGGTCCCTCCCCGCGGACCGGCGGCGGGCTGGCGCCGTCGGGTCCGGGGCTTGGCGGCGTGACCTCGTCGGCTCCGCCGGGAACGCTGGGCAGGTCAGGTTCGGTTGCGTCCGGCTCGGCGACCTCGGGCTCGACCTCGACCTCGACCTCGACCTCGGCGGCGTCGGGCTCGGCGACCTCATCGGCTGGCTCCACGCCCACGGGCGCCTCCACCGCGCCCGCTAGCACGCCGTCGTCGGCACCGACGGTGAAGCAGGGCACCGTGACGGTGTCGCCAGGGACCCTGGACCTGGCTGCGGTCAACGGCACGGCGACCGGGAACGTGACGATCACCGCCCACGGCGGCCCGGTCAGCTACTCGATCGCGATCGGTGCTGTGCTGGCCGGCAAGCTGACCGCTTCTCCCGCGTCCGGGTCACTGACCTCCGGCCAGAGCGTGACGGTCACGGTGACCTCGACGAGCCTGCTTGGCCTGGACGGGAAGCTCACCGTGAACCCGGGCGGCGAGGGCGTCACCGTGCTGCTGAGCGTCGGCCTGTAAAGTCGGCCCCTGCTACTGCTGCAGCTGGGCCGGCGCCGGGGCGGCCGTCGCCCTGGGTAGCTAAGGAGAAACTTTGCGGCGTGAACTCGACGTGGTGGTCGTCGGCAGCGGACCGAACGGCCTGGCGGCCGCGGTCACGATGGCAGCGGCCGGGCTGCGCGTCCAGGTGATCGAGGGCGGCCCGACCATCGGCGGCGGCTGCCGCACCGAGGAACTGACGCTGCCCGGCTTCAGGCACGACGTCTGCTCGGCAGCGCACCCGCTCGCGGTCGCCTCACCGTTTTTCCACCGTTTTGACCTGGCCGCGCGCGGGGTCAAGCTGGCGCAGCCCGACGTGGAGTTCGCCCATCCGCTCGACGGCGGCCGGGCCGCGATTGTGTCACGGTCGGTGACCGAGACGGCCGCCCAGCTGGGTGAGGACGCCCGCGCCTACCGGCGGCTGCTTGGCCCGGTGACCGAGCACATGGACGAGATCTGCCAGGCGATCCTGGCGCCGCTGCGCCGCCCGCCCGCCCATCCGCTTGTGCTCGCGGGATACGGCAGGCACGCGGTGCTGCCCGCCGCCACGGTGGCCAGGCGCTTTCGCACCGACGAGGCCCGCGCCATCATGGCCGGGGCGGCCGCGCACGCCATGATGCCGCTCACCGCGGTCCCGACGGCGGGCATCGCGATGATGCTGACCGGGCTGGCGCACGCGGTGGGCTGGCCGGTCGTGGTCGGCGGCAGCGCCCGGATCACCGACGCGCTGGCCGTCGCGGTCACCGACGCGGGCGGCAGCATCGAGACCGGCCGGTGGGTGCGCTCGCTGGCCGAACTCCCGTCTGCGACCGCCGTCCTGCTCGATGTCTCGCCGGGGGCCCTGGCCCGGCTGGCCGGCGACCGGCTGCCGGCCGGGTACCGCGCCGCGCTGCGCCGGTTCCGATACGGACCTGGCGTCTGCAAGGTGGACTTCGCCCTGTCCGGACCGGTGCCGTGGACCAACCAGGCCTGCCGCCGGGCCGGCACGCTGCACCTAGGTGGCCCGTTCGAGCAGGTCGCCGCCGCCGAGGCCGAGGTGGCCGCGGGAACCCACCCGCAGAACCCCTATGTGCTCGTGGTCCAGCCGGGTGTGGCCGATTCGTCCCGCGCCCCGGCCGGGCAGCAGACCCTCTGGACCTACTGTCACGTGCCGTCCGGCTCCGACGTGGACATGACCGGCCGGATCGAGGCGCAGATCGAGCGGTTCGCGCCGGGGTTCCGTGACCTCATCTTGGCCCGGGCGGTCCGTACCGCGGCCAGCGAACAGGCGCACAACCCGAACTACGTCGGCGGCGACATCGGCGTCGGTTTGCAGAGCCTGCGGCAGACTGTGCTGCGCCCGGTGGCCAGGTGGAATCCGTACCGCACGCCGATCCGCGGCGTCTACCTGTGCTCGTCGGCCACGCCTCCGGCGCCCGGCGTGCACGGCCGCTGCGGCGAACTCGCCGCGCTGACCGCGCTGCGGGACATGTTCGGCGTCCGGGAGCCGCCCGACATCGGCCCCACCCGGCACCGTCCTCCCGCCGCCGTCCCGCCCCGCCCGCAACCCGTCCCGCCATCACGATGACCAAGGCAGAACTGGTTATCGTGGATACCTAAAGTAATCCGATCGGCGACTGACGCGCCTTCGTCGACGGCGCCGGCAAGAGTGTCAGGGGCCGGGCGGAACTTCCGGACGATGCGAGGGTCCGGTCGCGCGCTCGGTTATTCGAGTGGCTAGCGGGGTCTGTCTTCACCGTGGTCAGGGGTTCGGCCGCACTCCTGATAGCTCAGCCGCGCGGCAGCACCAGTGCCTCGCGCCGCGCCCGCATCCGCCGAGCCGTCCCCATCGGCCTGGCGGTGCGTGGGTGCGGCTCCTACGGGGGGAGCCGGATATCTGGTGGCCTGGCCGGGCGTGGCCGGGTATCTGGTGGCCTGGCCGGGCCGTCGCGGTCGCCGCTGGGCTGACGGCGGTGGCGGCCATGCCGTGGGTAACGTGTGCTGGCGTCCCGCTGGCCGCTGTGGTCCCGGCTGCCCCGCCCGCCGCCGGTTCCCGGCGTCCTGGCCGGGATCCACCACAATCTTTTTCCCCGCCCGCCGCACCACGGGCCCGGCAGGTGCTGTCACGTCACACGAGAACCGCGGTCCCGGTGGAAGTGGCCCTTGGGGAAGGAAGCAGGCGAAGGTGGCCCTTGGGGAAGGGTCGGGGGGCGCCGGGGGAGAGGGCGCCGTCGCGCTGCCCCTTGCCATCCCCGCTCCCGCGGCATCAGGACCCCCACACCGAAAGGACAGCTCCTTGCGGCACAGCCGCACCCACGGACCACAGGGCCGGCTGCAACCGCCCCGATAATCCGCAGGGTTCCATGAAACGCAGCGAAGCCTGCGGACAGGACACAGACCTCAGCCATTCAATTTCTCTAGCTTCTTCTGCCGATGCTAACGATCCACGATTAGCCTGGTCTCGCTACTTCTGCGTACCCTTGATCGATCCGGTGATGGTTTTGCCGGCCGGCTGGGTCGGTGTCGCGTAGTAGGCGATGCAATGCAACGCCCGATCGCGCAGCGCCGGATCCGTATTCGGCCAGGTTGAAGAGTCCGGCACCACATTGGTCCAGGTGTACTGCGATTTCGAATACGCAATTCCGTCGTATGACGCGAACGCGTTGTCGCATTCCGCGTTGGCTTGATTCTTTATGGCTGTGTCGCCTGGGTAAGCTTCGTTACTTGGCCAGAAATTCATATTCGAGTAGAACACTTCCGCGGTGTGCGGCTGGCTGCACGGCACGGCCTTGGTGACCTTCGGCCACGGGGTATTTTTGTTCAGGTCCATATTCGACCCGGTCAGGCAGTCTCCGACCTGAAACTCCGAGAGCGGCAGGTCCCCGACGGTGGGCGTGGCGTTCGCGCTGGGCGAGACGCTCCTGGATGCGCTCGGCTGGACCGACGGGGTTGAGCCCTGCCGCGCTACCGGGGTCTTGGCCGGGTGGCCGCCCAGCGCGAGGACCAACGCGACCACCACGACCAGAATCACCGCGGCGCCACCTGCGGGCACCAGCCATCGTGGCCGCTTGCCCCGCTGGCTAGGCCCGGTCGGCGGCCGGTACCACTGGTCGGCCGCCTGCCCGACGCCTTGGGCCGGGAAACCAGGAGGAGGAGGAGGAGGAGCCGACGTGCTGTCGGCCGGCCCGTCGCCCGGTCGCTGCTGCGCGGCCCACCACGGGTTGCCCGGGCCCTGGACCCCCGAGCCCCCAGGAGCGATCGCATCACCCTGGCCGGTGGAATACCCCTGCGGCATCGGGTACTGCTGAGCCCCTGGATATCCCTGCGGCACCGGGTATTCCTGCGGCCCCGAATATCCTTGCGGCCCGGAATAAGCTTGCGGCCCTGAATACCCGCCGGGACCCGATGCCCCTCCTGGCGGAGCAGGCGAGCCCGCAGAACCCGGCGAGCCTGGATGGTCATCCTGACCTGGGTACCCCGGCGCCCCGGAAGAGCCCTGCGGTCCGGCCGGTCCACCGGGTGCCTGCGAGGGCGGCAGCGGTGTGTGCGCCAGCGACGTCCGCGTCGGCTCGACCGGAGGCCTGCCACCGGTCACAGGCTCCGCATTCTCTGCTTCCGACGCCTGGGACGCAAACGCCCCAGCAGCCCCGATAGCCCCAGCACCAAACCCGGCCCCAGCAGCTCCGGCCTCAGCCGCCCCTGCCCCAGCAGCTTCGGCTCCAGCCGCACCGGCCTCAGCCGAGGCGGCGAACGGCGGGCCGAACGTGCCAGCCGCGGCCTGCTGGCCGCCGCTGGTGTCCGCCGAAGCCGCCCGCTGCCCGGACAGGCTGACCACCCGCGGCGGGAGCCAGTCGGTGAGGTCGGCGGCCGACGGGTAGGCGGCCGACAGATCGGCGAGAAACTCCGTGGCGGTTGGCCTGCGCTTGGCGTCCCGCGACAGGCTTCGCCTGATCAACGGCCTGAGATTGTCGGGCACCTGGTCAATGTTCGGCTTGCCGTGCACCACCCGGTACAGCAGCGCGGCCGTGTCGCCGATGCCGAACGGTCCTTCACCCCTGGCGGCGTAAACCAGCACGCCGGCCAGGCTGAAAATGTCGCTGGCCGGGCCGACGGTCAGTCCTTCGGCCTGCTCGGGAGACATGAATCCGGGCGAGCCGATCATGTAGCCGGTGCCGGTCAGCGCGGTGGCCTCGGCGGCCGAGGAGATCCCGAAGTCGATGATCCGCGGCCCGTCCTGAGCCAGCAGCACGTTCGAGGGCTTCAGGTCGCGGTGGATGACGCCCGCCGCGTGGATGGCACTGAGCCCCTCGGCCAGCCCGGCGGCGAGCGCGAGCACCGACTGGGGCGGCAGTGGTCCCTGCTGCTCGACCGCGTCCGACAGCGAGGTGCCAGGCACGTAGGCAGTGACCAGCCAGGGAATCGGGCCTTCCAGGTCTGCGTCGACGACCTGCGCGGTGAACAGGCCGCCGACCTTGCGTGCGGAGGCCACCTCCCGGGCGAACCGAGCCCGGAACCCGGCGTCCTCGGCCAGGTTGGCGCGGATCACCTTGACCGCCACCATCCGTCCGCCCGGCGAGCGCGCAAGGTAGACCCGACCCATTCCGCCGCTGCCGAGCCGGCCAAGCAGTACGTAGGGGCCTACGCGCTGAGGATCGCCCGCTTGCAGCGCAGCCAACTGCTCACCCCCACCCGTGCCAGGCAACGTGCCAGCTTGCACCGAATCGCAAGAATTACACATACCACAGATCTCGGCCGCGGTCAGGCCCGGGGATTGGTGTTAGCGCCGGGATTGCCGCTCGCTAGCGACACTAGTGGCGATCGCGCCCAAACGAGAGCGAAAGCAACAATCGATGATCACCGAACGGCGCTGGTCCAGGCCGCGCCGGAAGGCGGCCTGCCGGTCGAGCCGCGGACGACGAGCTCGGGTTCGAAGAGCAGCTCCTCCGGATAGACGGCCACGTTCTCTATCTGGTTCACCAGCAACGCCACCGCCGCCTTTCCCATCGCCTCGATCGGCTGCCTGACCGTGGTCAGCGGCGGGTCGGTGCAGTTCATGAAGGCCGAGTCGTCGAACCCGACCACCGAGACATCGCCAGGGACGGACAGGCCGGCCCGCCTGACCGCCCGGATCGCCCCCAGCGCGAGCACGTCACTGCCGCAGATCACACCGGTAATGCCGTGTGGCTCGTGTTCGAGGACCTGACCCCGGGGGTCGGCCAGTTCAACTACGTCAGGCAGCTGAGTATCACGTAAGGAAACCATGACCTCTTCTCTCTGGTGGCGCGCTGCCGTGATTTACGAGCTCTATGTGCAGAGCTTCGCTGACGCTGACGGCGACGGGATTGGCGACCTGGCCGGCGTCCGGGCGCGGCTGCCGTACCTGGCCGCCCTCGGCATCGACGCAATCTGGTTCAGCCCGTGGTACCCGTCTCCGAGGTCGGACGCAGGCTACGACGTGGCCGATTACCGGTCCATCGATCCCGCTTTCGGCACCCTGGCCGACGCCGACGCGCTCATCGCCGCGGGGCACGCGCACGGTATCAAGACGATCATCGACATCGTCCCGAACCACTGCTCCGGCCAGCACCCGTGGTTCCAGGCCGCGCTGGCGGCCCCGCCCGGATCCGCCGAACGCGCCCGCTTCTGGTTCCGGCCGGGCCGCGGCCCAGGCGGTGACCTGCCGCCGAATGGCTGGCAGTCGATCTTCGGCGGCCCCGCCTGGACCAGGACCACCGCCCCGGACGGCACGCCAGGCGAGTGGTACCTGCACCTGTTCGCGCCCGAGCAGCCGGACTTCAACTGGGCCAGTACGGAGGTCCGAGCCGAGTTCGAGGCCATCTTGCGGTTCTGGTTCGACCGCGGCGTCGACGGGATCAGGATCGATTCCGCCGCGATGCTGACCAAGGACCCGCGGCTGCCCGAGATCGGGCCGGGGGACCCGTCTCCCTACGCTGATCGCGACGACGTGCACGACATCTACCGAGCCTGGCGCGCAGTCGCCGAACAGTACTCAGACCGGGTGCTGATCGGGGAGATCTGGCTGGCCGACGCCACCCGGTTCGCCAGGTACCTGCGTCCGGACGAGATGCACACCGTGTTCAACTTCCCCTACCTGTGCTGCCGGTGGGACGCCGCCGAGCTGCGCGAGGTCATCGACGGCACGCTGGCCTTTCACGCCGCGGCGGGCGCGCCCGCCACCGGGGTGCTGTCCAACCACGACGTCGACCGTCATGTGTCCAGGTACGCCAGGCGCTGCGGATCCGCCGCGCCCAACCTGCCCTGGGCGAGAACCCGGATACCCCGATGACCTGGCGGCCCGCGCCGGACGGAGTGCTCGCCTTCGACCGCGGCGACGGCCTGTGCTGCGTCACCAACCTGTCCGCCGCGCCTGTCCGCCTGCCCGGCCACGATAGCGTCCTGCTGGCCAGCGGCCCGCTCACCAATGGCCTGCTGCCCCCCGACACCTCAGTATGGCTGCGCCGTCGGCCCTTATATCCCGAACGGCCCCTGGCTATGGCGTGAGCACGACCTTGGTGCAGCCGTCAGTCGCGGTCGCGGTCGAGGTCACCCGGATGATCGCGTCGCTGGGCTCCTGAATCCGCGGATCGGGTACCTCGGGTGACCTGAACATCCAGGTTTCCTTGCCAAGTCTGTGCACGCATCGTAAGCCCCTCCTTCGTCCGGCACGGTCATCCGCGCGTGCCGCTGCTCTGCTGCGAAGGCCGCGCTGCTGCCGACGCCGGGCGGTAATCCACCCGGTCCGAGGCTGAAAATTCGCCAGCATGCTTTCCGTCCCCGCGCCAGGTTTCCGGCCGGCCCTCAAGGGAACCGGGCCGAACGTCCCTGAGCAGTCAGGCCCGAAGACAGGAGCGTGCCCGTTGAAGGCGTCGATTCCGCGGATCGTCACGATCACCTCGATCGGCGGCAAGATCAGTGTCCCGCACCGGCTGACCGCGCTCGGCCGGGGCGCCGCCAGCCGGTTCAACGAGCGCCCTAGGCCTGACGCTTAACCGCGAGAGTTATCCCGCGGTCAGCGTGCCCGCACGGATAGAAAACCTGCGCAGCAGAGGGGCCGGTCAGTCCACGCGGCGGCGGCTGATCGCCCCAAAACTCATCCCGGCCAGCAGCACGGTCAGGATCATGAAGATCGTGGCTTCGCGCCACTGCAAAGTCCAGAAGCGGCTGGCGGGCAGATAGGCGATCGTCTGTCTCAGGTGGAGTTTGCCGATGGAGGCGGTGCAGTTCTGGAAGTTGCTGCCCAAGCAGGCTTGAGTGAACGCGCCCTGGAACGCCTGGCCGGTCTTGCCGATGATCTGACTGGACAGCACCCAGGCGCCTACCTGGCTGAATGAGGGCGTCGCGTGCACGGTCATGCTGTTGTTAACGCCCTGACTTATCCCGTCGATGTTCGCGGTGCCTAGGGCCACGATGGCGTGGGCGGGTGCGGCGAGATGCTGGCGGATGAAGTCGGTCATCACGATCTGCACGGCGACGAAGCCGGCCAAGGTGGCGGCCATGGCAGGTATGGTGCGGCGGATCAGCGCTCCGGCGGTGACGCCGAGCGCGAAGGCGAACGCGGCGTAGCCGATCGGGGTGATGCCGCGGGTGTCGAACAGGATGGGCCCGAGCCGGAACAGGCTGATCCCATGCCGGGGATTCAGCGTGACAGCCTGGTCGATCGGGGATGAGTACCAGCTGACGATGAGGCTGAGCAGTCCGACGGTGGCCATCGCGGCCAGCCCCACGACGGCGAGCTTGACGGTCAGCCAGCGGGTGCGGGTAATGCTCTGGTTCCAGGCCACCTTGTAGGTGTGCGCGTCGACCTCGCGGGCGACTAGCGGTGCTCCCCAGAACACTCCGATGATGGCCGGCGCGGCGAACATGAGCCCGATGCTGAGAAAGTAAAGGGCTGGCTTGATTCCTGACAATTCGTCAAGGAAACGAGTGACAAGCGCGGCGCAGTTGGTATTCACGTTGCAGGTCGGGATACCGCTGTTGTCATAGAGGTGAACCAGGGCCGGGCGGGTGTACGACAGGATGCTGGCCACCGCGGCCATGACGGCGGCTGTCGCGATGATCTGGGCGCGGAGCTGCCGCCAGGTCAGCCACATCATGATTGCCCCTTCAGCGCGGACTCGCGGCGAGGTGCGTCGGTGGCCCGGCTCATGTAGGCGAGGACAAGGTCCTCAAGGGTGATCGGCCCGCCGGGCCAGGCGGTTTCGTCCACCGGGCCGGCGACGCGGGCCAGCACCATGCGCGGCCGGCCATCCCGGCTAGCCGAAATGACCGTCGAGCCGGGCGGCATGATAGCCGGATCGGCGCGGACCCCGGTGAGCATGCGGTGCGAGGCGAGCAGGTCGCTCACCTCTCCCGCTACCTGGACCCGGGAGCCGACCAGCACGATCAGATAGTCGCAGATCCGTTCCAGGTCGCCGAGCAGGTGCGACGACAGCACCACGCTGACCTGGCGGGCCGCGGTGAAGTCGGCCAGGCTGCGCAGAAAATCGCTGCGGGCGAGCGGGTCGAGGCTGGCGATTGGCTCATCCATGATCAGCAGCTCGGGGTTCTTCGCGATGGCCATGGTCAGGGCGAGCTGGGCGCGCTGTCCGCCGGACATCTTCCCGGCCTTCTGGCGGGGATCCAGGCGCAGCCGCTCGATCCGTTCCGCGGCCACAGCCATGTCCCAGCCAGGGTTGAGATGGGCGCCGAGCTTGAGATGATCGGCCACGGTCAGACCCGCGTATAGGGGCGTGTCCTGCGCGACGTAGCCGACCTTGGCTAGCTGCGCTGGCCCGCTCCCCGGCTTGCCTCCCAGCACCTCGATCGTGCCCGAAGCGGGGGTCAGCAGGCCGACGGCCAGGTGCAGCAGGGTCGTCTTGCCTGCCCCGTTCGGGCCGACCAGCCCGACGACATGCCCGGCGGGAATGCTCAACGTGCAGTCGGCCAGAGCATGGCGATGCCCGTACCTCATGCCCAGTCCTTGCGATCGCAGCGCATCAGTCACGGTGTTGTCTCCTCATATCGGCCTGGATGGCGTCTCGCTGGCGGGCGGTGCGGTCAGTGACGGACCAGTTCCGTGAACCCGTGTTCACCGCCACACGGAAAGAATCGCTGGCGGCCGGCTGACATGTCGTCACGCCAGGGAGCCGAATCCGCCGTCATACCGCAGCGTCACGACGGCCCGGGCACGGGCGCTGTGATACCTGGGTATGACACCGCTGGTGTGATGACCGCCCTGCTCGGCGGGCCTACGCTGAGACGGTGGAACTGATGCCCGGCACCGCACCTGCGTCAGGCGAAGCCCGCGTGACGGGCAGGACGCAGGCGGCCGCCCGCTCGGCGCGGCGCGGGCTGGTCCAGGTGCTGACCCGCCCCGACTCGGCCCCGGCGTGGCGATGGCGGGCGAGGTGGCCGAGCCGGGTGGTCTACGTTTTGCTCGGGCTGGCGGCGCTGGCTCTGCTGGAGTCCAGCCTGCGGTCCGGTTTGCGCGGGGCAGGCGGCCCGGGGGGCGCACCTATGCTGATCGCCGTGGCGGCGGTGCTGCCGCTGCCGTTGGCGGCTCGTTACCCGCTGCTCGGCTGGCGGATCGGCTGGCTCGCGATACTGCTTACCCCTCTGGCCGCCAACGTCCGGACCTGGCCGGGCGGGTCACCGTGGCCGCCGCTGCAGCTACCCGTGCTGTTCGTAGTCTTCTGCGCGGCCGCGGTCCGCTACCAGCGTCCGGTCCTATGGTGGATGTGGGCGCTCACCCTCACCCCGTGGTGGCTGTGGCTGCTGGCCTGGAAGGCTTCCGCTGACCTGGCGGAAAATGCACTCGCCACCGTCGCCTTCACCGCAGCGGCAATCGCGGCGGACAGCCTGGGTTCACGGTGGCGGGTCCAGCGGGCCCTGGCGGACCAGACCGAGCTCGCTGAGCAGGAGCGCGCCCGGCGAGCCGCGCTGGAGGCGCGGGCCAGGATCGCACGGGAACTGCACGATGTGGTCGCTCATCACATGTCGCTGATCGCGGTGCGGGCCGAGACCGCGCCGTACCGTCTCAGCGGACTGCCCGAGCCGGTGGGTGCGGAGTTCGGCGCACTAAGCGCGGCGGCACGGGCGGCGCTGGCAGATATGAGACGCATGCTCGGCGTGTTCCGCGACGAGCAGCCGACCGAGCTCGCCCCGCAGCCGCGGCTGTCCGACCTGCCCACGCTCATCGACGCCGCCAGGCAGGCCGGAGTGCAGGTCGATCTGTCGCTACCGACCGCGCTCGACCAGGTGCCCGTCAGCGTCGGCTTGTGCGCGTACCGGATCGTCCAGGAATCGCTGTCCAACGCTGGCCGGCATGCCCCCGGAGCCGAGGTTGCGGTGTCTGTGGACCACGATGTCGGCTCCATCACGCTGCGGGTGGCCAACGGCCCGGGCCGGACCGCCCGCCCCGGCGGCAATGGGCACCGGCCAGGCCACGGCCTGGCGGGCATGCGCGAACGCGTAGCGCTCCTGGGCGGCTCGCTGTCGGCCGTGCCCGCGCCAGGCGGCGGCTTCGTGGTCTGCGCGGTGCTGCCCCTCGCGGAGAACGCATGACAGTCGGAAGTGCGCCGGAAGGCAGCGCGACCACGCGTTGCCTGATAGCCGATGACCAGGCGATGGTACGAGAGGGTTTCGCCGCAGTGCTCTCGGCCCAGCCCGGCCTCGCCGTCGTCGGCCAAGCCGCCGACGGCGGTGACGCGGTCAGGCAGGCTCAGCGCCTCCAGCCCGACGTCGTGCTCATGGACGTGCGGATGCCGGTCATGAACGGGCTGGAGGCCACCCGCCAGCTCCTCGGGCCTGCGGCCGGCTCCGCCCGGCCGCGGGTGCTGATCCTGACCACTTTCGACCTCGACGACTACGTTTACGAGTCCCTGCGGGCTGGAGCCAGCGGTTTTCTGCTGAAGGACGCCCCGGCCACCGAACTGATTCACGCGGTCCGCGTCGTGGCCGCCGGCGATGCCCTGCTCGCCCCCTCCGTGACCCGCCGACTCATCGCCGACTTCGCCTGCCGACCGCCCTCCCGCGCGCCGTCTCCCGCTGCGCTCGGCGCGCTGACCCCTCGCGAGACCGAAGTACTGCAGCTGATTGCCCGCGGCCTGTCCAACGCCGAGATCAGTGACACCTTGGTCATCGCCCAGCAAACCACCAAGACGCACGTCGGGCGCATCTTGGCCAAGCTAAGCCTCCGCGACCGCGCCCAGGCCGTAATCCTCGCCTACGAGTCCGGCCTTGTCGCCCCGGGCGGATAGCGCTGATCCCTCTAAGAGGGCATGGTTGTGTCGGGCTGGGTGAGCCGGCCGGGCCGCGCCTGACGTCACGCTGGCCCGGCCGCCAGGAGGCAGCCGGGCCAGCAGGAGTGACAAAGGGTCAGCAGAGTCCTAGTTCTGGCGGACCCAGGTGGCGCTGAAGTTCTCGCCGCCGCTAAGCGAGGAGATGGTGTCCTTGTCGCGTCCGGAGTTGTCGACCATGGTGATCCCGGTGACGCCGCCGGCACTGCCGAGAGCGGCCCCGTTAGCCTTGGAGCTGGTGAGGTTGATGGTGCCGAAGTCGGTCAGCGGGAGGATTCCGCCGCCCGCGGTGCAGCATGGCGCCTCGACGATGACCTCGGCCGAGGAGCGCGCCGCTCCGGACAGGCTCGCCGTGGTGGTGTGGCTCCAGCCCTGGGTGGTGTCGGCGATGTACAGGCTGAACTCGTTGCTGCCTTTGTAGGTCACTGAAGCGTTGAAGTGGTCTCCGGCCTTGACCGTGTTGGGGTAGTTCTCCGAAGGACCTGGGTACATCTCGTACCAGGCGTAGTACTCCGCTCTAGACCCGGCGCAGTCGACCTCGCTGCCGGTCTGCTCGACCGAACTGCTGCTGTAGCCGTCAAGGCCGACCCAGAACGCGGCGTACTGGTCGCCGGACGAGCACTTGCCTGAGGGCTGGGTCCAGCTCGCGGAGACGCTGCTGTACGTGCCGGTTGTCGCTGCGTAGCCGGACCAGTTCGTGCTCGTTGCCTGGTGGCTGATCCCGCGCGCCTGTGAGCTTGAGCTTCCGCCCGCTAGGTGAATGAGCCCGCCGGGATTGAACGCTCCCGCGCTTGTCGCGGCCGACGCGCTGCTCGCGCTGACGGCCGTGCCGACCGTCAGGGCCAGCATGGCCAGCAGAATGCACCATCGACGTACCATTCAAACTCCTTGGTTCTCATCGCAGAGCCCGATTTTGGGCAGGTCTTGCCCATTTCGAGAAATTGGCTGTTCCTGTGGGGCTAGCTAGGGGTTGCGGCGAGTCGACTCTCGGTGAGCGTAACGCAACAGATCCGTCAAGAAAAGATCTCGAAGCAACATTTTGTGACTTTATTGTGACGCAGTTGCGTCATGCGGCGCCTGCGCATCAACGCCTAGGGCCGCCACACGTCACGCGAACTCTTCGCCGGTGCCAGGATGCGCCCGCGCCAGCTGATGCCGCGGCAAAGTTCTGTTCGCCCCGCTGCCAGCAGGCTCCGCAGTGCCAAGTCCCTATCTGCGCGGCAGCGCGGTGGCGCATGGGTGCGGCTCGGCTGAAAGGAGGTGCCCTGCCGCCGCCCGCTCGCTGCCGCCGCCCGCTCAGCCGCCACCACGACGGCCGGCCTCGCCCCTGATGCCCCGCTTTCTCCAGACGGGCTGCACCCGTGACACAACGTGCCGCCCAGGGACGGCACACGGCGCCATCGTGCCCCATCATCCCGGGACACATCAGCACCCAATGCACCACCAGCCACACGCACCACCCCGTGACCGGGCTGTTTCCTTGCGGCGGGCTGCTTCCCTGCGGCGGGCGTTCCGTTGCAACGGACCGGGAGAGACCCAGGCGCGGGCGCGAGGCAGCCACCCGAACCCGGCCCGTCGCGCCGACTGTGGCGACCGTTGCCGCGTGCCGCCCTGCGGCCCGCTGAGCCGGTAAGGGGCACGCCAGCGAGTTCGCGGGCGCTGGCACGCGGGGCAAACGTGTGGTTGATGGGGCACTAGGCCAGCCCGGACGCCGGTACCATCACAAAATTGTGCGTTTGCGCCTGAACCTCACCCGGTGGCTTCGTGCCCGCGCCGTCATCCTGGCGGCCCTGGTGCTCCTGTGCGCCCAGCTCGCCTGGACGGCGGACCTGCTCGCGCACTCGTATTTCCGCCAGGGCGACTTCGGCATCCTGGACCGGGCGGCGGCTTCCGGGTTCGGCTGGAACTACCTGATGGTGATAGGCGGGTCCGGTCACGGTCACCTCATGCCGATCGGCGTGGCCATCGGCTGGGCGCTGGCCCGGGCTCCGTTGTACGACTGGCCGCTGGCCAGCGTGGTCATCGGCGTGCTGGTCGCGGCCGCGTCGCTGGCGCTGCTGCGCGTGCTGGTGATCTTGTTCGGCGCCCGTCCGGCCATCTTGGTCCCGCTGGCGGTGTACATGTTCGGCCCGCTGTCGCTAGGCGCGATCGGCTGGTGGTCCTCGGCCCTGGAGGTGCTGCCGCTGCAGCTGGCGATCTTCGCCGCGACCAGCTCGCACGTCAGGTACCTGCGCAGCGTCAGCCTCGGTCGCGGCCGGTGGCGGTACGCGATCGGCGCGGCCGCCTGGCTGTCCGTCGGCATGGCCGCCGCGGACCAGGGCGCCCTGGTGCCGTTCCTGCTGCTGGCCATCACGGCCGGGTACTTCGTGCCAGGACGCTGGACGCACGCGGCGCGGCAGGCGATGACCAGCTACTGGCGGGCCTGGCTGAGCTACGGCGTGCCGCTGGCCTGCTACTGCGCGGTCTTCTTCTTCCAGCTGGCCCATTCGGGCCAGCGGCTGGCCGGGCCTGGCCAGGCCAGCAGGCTGTACCAGTTCGCGGGCACGTTGATCGGGCAGGCCGCGCTGCCTGGCGCCCTCGGCGGCCCCTGGCGGTGGCTGCCTTCTGGCTTCGCGCAGGCCAGCCCGCCGACCGCCGTTGAGTACCTGTCCTGGGCCGTGGCCGCGCTCGTCGTCGGCGTGAGCTGCGTGTACCGGATGCGAGCCTGGCGGGCCTGGGTGCTGCTGGCGGGCTGGGTCGTCGCGGCGGACATCGTGCCTGCCGCCATCGTCGGGTTCGGGACGCTGCCCGCCGCCTCGCTTGGCGCCCAGACCGGGTACCTGTCCGACGCCACCGCGGTGCTCGCCCTGTGCCTCGGCCTGGCGTTCCTCCCGCTGGCCGACCCGGCGGCCGCGGACCTCCCCGTCCCGGCGCAGGTCCAGGCCCCGGCGCAGACCGGCGACTTGATGCAGGTTCCCGCCGCGCCGCGCCCCATTCCCCGCCCGGTCCGGGCCGTTACGCTGGTGGCCTTCTGCGCCTTCGCGGCCGGCGCGGTCGTGTCGGGGCAGGCTTTCGTGACCGCCAGTCAGGCCGCGGCCACCCGGTCCTACATCGCGACGGCACGGCTCGCGATCGGCACCGCGCCGCGCGGCACGGTGATCGTGGACGGACCGACCCCGGCGACGGTCATGAACTCCGCCTTCTTTCCGCCCGGCCAGGGGTACACCTCGCGCGTCATCGGCGCGATGGGCGGCCCAGCGCGAGCCGACCGCTGGACGCTCACCCTTGACGGCGTGATCGCGGGCCCGATGACGTTCGACGACCGCGGCCAGCTGCGGCCGGTCGCCGTGCTGGGGCCGGCCAGCCGTCCGGGCGGGTGCCGGGAGGTGACCGAGGCCGGGACACCCATCCCGCTCAACGGCTCGCTGTACCGGTGGCCGTGGACCGCGCGGCTGTCCTACTCAGGTCCGGCCGGGCTGCTCGCGGTCAGCTTCGGCGGGACGCCGAACCAGGTCAGCCTGCCGTCCGGCCGCCACGTCGTTTACGTTCCTGTGGTCGGCGACGGAAGCACCGTCAGCCTGCAGTTCGCCGGCCGCACCTCCCGCGCCTTCTGCGTCACGAGCGTCACAGTCGGCTCGCTCCACCCTGAGCTGGCGGGCCGGGCCATCCCGGCCGCGCCCGTGCCCGGCTCGGCCGGCCCCTGATGGTCATGCCCGCCGCCACCCGCCGGGAGGGCCCCTCGCAGCCCTCCGGCTCCTCGATCCGGTCGAGGCTCGCCAGGTCCTTCGGCCGGGTTGCGCTGCGGGTCGGTCCCGGTCTCGTCCTCGGGCTGCTCGCGCTGGGTCCCGGGCTGCGCCGGGGCTTCCTGCTCAGCTACGACATGGTGTTCGTACCTCGCGAGCCGTTCACTCCGGCCATGTTCGGCCTGGCGGGCGGCCCGCCGCGGGCGGTGCCGAGCGACTTCGTCGTCGCCTTCGCGGCCCGGGCCATTCCCGCCGACATCGTCCAGAAGCTCGTCCTGCTGCTGATCTTCGTGCTGGCCTGCTCCGGGGTGATGGCGCTGCTTGACCGCCAGCCGGTGCTCGCGCGCCTGGCCGCCGGGGCCTTCTACACCTGGAATCCCTACCTGGCCGAGCGGCTCATCATCGGCCAGTGGGCCCTGCTGCTCGGCTACGCCGGCCTGCCCTGGGTGCTGCGGGCCATGCTGACCCCGGCCGAGGCGCCGACGGCCGAGGCGCCGTCGCGGACCGGGGCGTTCCGGCTTGACCGCCGGGTCCGGCTGGCGCTGGCGCTGTTGCCCGCGGTTGTGGGCGGTTTCGCCGCCATGGCGGTCACCGCGCTCGTGGTCGTGCCGGTGGCGCTGCTCGGCCGGAGCCTGTCCCGTGCGGTCCTGGCGCTGGCCGCGCTCGCCGTGGGCAGCTTGCCCTGGCTGATCCCGTCCGTGCTGCACCCGGTGTACACCGACCCGGCCGGCGTGGCCGCGTTCGCGGCGCGGGCCGACACCCCGTTCGGCGCCGTCGGCAGCCTGCTCATGCTGGGCGGGACCTGGAACGCCGAAACCGTCCCCCGGGCGTACGGCGGCGCCTGGTCCGCCCTCTGGCTGGCCTTGGCGGTCGCCGCCATCCTCGGCTACGCGGTGCTGGCCCGCCGCGGGCCTGGTCCCAGCCGGACAGGCCCGGGTTGGGCCGGGCTGGGTCTGGCCGCGGTGGCCGGCCTGGTGCTCGCCAGCCTCGGCGTGACCGCGGCCGGGCGGGACCTGCTCCGGGCCGCGACCGGATTCTGGCCGGGCTTCGCCGTGCTCCGCGACGGCCAGCAGTTCGTGGCGCCGCTCGCCCTGGCCGAGGCCGCCGGGTTCGGGCTCGCCGTGGCGTGGGTGATGAACCCAGGTTCGTTCGGCAGGAAAAATACTGACTGGGTGCCGGGCCAGCACCAGGTGGCGGCCCGCGCGGACACGCCGGGGCTGGCTCTTGGCCTCATCGCGCTGCTCGCGCCGGTGCTGCTGCTCCCCGGCCTGGCCTGGGGAGCCGCAGGCAGGCTGCGCCCGGTCGAGTATCCCGCCGGGTGGCTGGCCGCGGCCCGCCTGATCGACGCCAGTCGCGGGCCGGGTGACGTGCTGCTGCTGCCGTGGGTGGCGGACCGGAGACCGCCCTGGAACCGCGGGGAGGTCATGCTCGACGCATGGCCCCGGCTGCTGTCGCGGCCGGTCATCTGGAACGACGGGACCCAGGTGGGTGACGTGCGGATGGCACCGGATGACCCCAGGGCCCGGCAGCTGGACAAGATCATCGACTCCCGCGCCCCGCTGACCGGGGCGCTGAGGGCGGCCGGGGTGCGTTTCGTGGTCGACGATCCGGACCCGCTGCCCAACGCCGACACGCCGACGGGGGTCCGGCTAGCCGGCTGGACCGCCATCATCCGCCTGCCCGACCTGGTCGTCTACGAGTGGCGTGGATAGCACGGCCGGGCGGCGCTTGTTACATTTTGACCAAGTTACTGGTTAGTTAATGCCCTTTACCGCTACTGTCCCAGCCATCGAGCCAGGAATAGGCCCGGAGAAGGAGTGCCCCGTGTCCCGTCTGATCATGGCTGTCGTCGTGGGCATCGTCATTGCCATCGGAGCGGTGGCGCTGGTGGAAAACGTGCTGGCGGGCGACGCCAACGGGACGCCTACCAACGCGTCTATTTACCAGTACGGCGCCCGCTGACTCCGGCGCCGGACCGTGGCGAGCACGCAGCGCGGACGTCCGCGGGCGGCAATCGAGCGGGCGGCAATCGAGATTGTCATCCCGGCCCGTAACGAAGCGCGCAGGCTGCCCGCGGGGCTGGCCCAGTTGTGCCAGCAGGCGGCGGCGCTCCCGATGCGCGCGGCGGTCGTGGTGGTGGATAGCGCCAGCACCGACGCCACCGGCATCGTGGTGCGTGAGTTTTCCCGCGGTCCCGTCGCGGTCAGCCTGCTGCGCTGCGAGCGCCCAGGTAAGGGCATCGCGGTCCGGGCGGGCCTGCTCGCCACCCAGGCTCCTTTCGTAGGCTTCTGTGACGCCGACATGGCCACCGACCTGGCCGCCCTGGAGGTCGCGGTCGGCCTGCTGGCCGCCGGGCACCCGATGGTGATCGGCTCCCGCGCGCTCGAAGGCTCGGTCGTGGAGGCCAGGTCGAGCGCCGTGCGCCGGGTCGGCGCGGCCACCTTCCGCGCCCTGGCCCGCCAGATCGTCCCCGACGCCACCGACACCCAGTGCGGCTTCAAGTTCTTTACCGGACCGCTGGCCCGGGCCGCGGCTCAGCCGCTGCGGACCGCGGGTTTCGCCTTCGACGTCGAGCTGATCGCCCGCTGCCAGCGGCTCGGCGCGACGCTGACCGAGATCCCGGTCCACTGGCGGGATGTGACCGGTTCCACGTTCTCGGTGTCCCGGCACTCAGCCGCCGTCTTCCGCGACGTCGCCGCGATCTGGCTGCGGTCACGGATCAACCGCGAACCGGCCACGCTGCTCCCGCCCGCCCCCCCGCTGTCCAGGCCCGGCCCCCTGCCCAGTGCCGCCCCGCCGCCGCATATAACCAGCCCGCCGCCAGTGCCCGCACAGGCGATCGGGGCGATGGGAACGACCTCGGCATGAGCATCACCGGCCGGTCCCGGCGGCGCATCGCCGTCGTCAACTGGCGCGACCCCTGGCATCCGCAGGCGGGCGGAGCCGAACGCTACGCCTGGGAGATGGCCCGCGCCCTGGCCGCCGGGGGAGCGAAGGTCAGTTTCCTGACCGCGCGCGCGTCCGGACAGTCGCGCACCGAGCAGCGGAACGGGGTTCAGATTGTCAGGCGCGGCGGGCGGTTCACCGTATACCCGCGCGCGCTCGGCTGGCTGCTCGCGCGCCGCGGGTCCTTCGATGCCGTGCTCGACTGCCAGAACGGGATCCCGTTCTTCACCCCGCTCGTCCTGCCGTCCAAGGTGCCGGTGCTCTGCCTGGTCCACCACGTGCACAGCACCCAGTTCGGCGTGCATTTTCCGCGCTGGATGGCCAGCGTCGGCCGGTTCGGAGAGGGGCCGGCCGCGCGGCTGGTATACCGGCGGCACGCCTGCGTGGCCGTCTCGCCGTCCACCGTGGACGCGATGCGCCGCCGCCTCCGCTGGTCCGGTGACATCTACCTGATCCCGAACGGCGCCCCGCCCGCCGATCACACGCTGCCTGCCGATCACACGCTGCCGGCCCCCGCCGCCCCGGGCGCCGGGAACCTGGTCTGGGTCGGCCGCCTGGTCGCGCACAAGCGAGCCGACCTGCTGCTGCCTTTGGCCGAACGGCTCCGGCTGCGCGCCCCCAACGACCAGCTCGTCATCGACGTGGTCGGCCGCGGCCCGGCGGAGCAGGCCCTGGCCGCCCAGGTGACCGGGGCCGGCCTGGACGGCATCGTCAGGCTCCGCGGCTTCCTGCCCGAGGCCGGCAAGCAGGCGCTGGTGGCGGGATCGCGGTTGCACCTGAATACCTCCCAGGGCGAGGGCTGGGGCTTGTGCGTGCTTGAGGCTGCGGCCTGCGGCGTGCCGACCGTGGCCTACGATGTCGAGGGGCTGCGCGACGCGGTCCGTGACGGGGAGACCGGCTGGCTGGTCAAGGACGACGAGACGCTGGCCGACGTGGTGGACCGGGCGCTGAAGGAGCTGGCCGACCCGGTGCGCCGGGCGGCGATCGCGCAAGCCTGCCGCCAGTGGGCCGCCCAGTTCGACTGGGCCGCGAGCACGGCCCGGATGACCACGCTCATCGACGCCTGCATCACCGCCGGGACCTCGCGGGCTTGGCACCCCGGCGCCTGGATCCTCACCGACCGCAAAGCCCCGGACGACCCGCACAGCGAGGTTCTCGCGGAGGGCCCGGTCCTGGACGCGCTCATCGACGCCGGCGCGGCCGTCCGGCGCCCGGCCACGGCGCTTGAGCGGCTGACGGGAGCAGGCCGGCCGTCGTGATCGGCGTGCCAGCTACCCGCACCCAGCAGGCCGGACGACCAGACGAACCCCAGGAACCCCAGAGCGCGCCGCGCGGCTGGAATGTCACGCTGCTCGGCTGCTACCTGGTGCTCGCCGCGCTGCCGTTCGTGACCGCTCCCGGCCAGATCATCGCGGACAGCAAGTACGAGCTGGCCCTGGATCCAAGCCGCTTCCTGTCCAGCGCGCTCACCTTGTGGAACCCGCAGCAGTTCGGCCAGCTGCAGGACCAGGTGGTCGGCTACCTGTTCCCGATGGGCCCGTTCTTCGAGCTCGGCAAGCTGGCGTTCTCCGACGGGTGGGTGGTGCAACGGCTGTGGATCAGCGCGGTGCTGATCGTGGCCTTCACCGGCACGGTGCGGCTCGCGGGCCGGCTGGGCGCCGGCTCGCCGTGGACCCGGATAGTGGCCGGCTTTGCCTACGCTCTGTCACCGGCCGCGCTCGCCATGCTCGGCGAACTGTCCACTGAGTTCCTGCCCGCGGCGATGCTGCCGTGGATCTTGATCCCGCTGGTGGACGCGTCGCACGGACGTCAGGGGCGTCGGGACCGGCTCCGCGCCGCGGCCGGCTCCGCGCTCGCCGTCGCGCTGTGCGGCGGGGTTAACGGCGCCGCGACCGCGGCCGTGCTGATCCCGGCGGGGCTGTTCATCGTGACCGTGCGGGGCTGGCGGCTGCTGGCCTGGTGGGTTCCGGCGGTCGCGGTCGCCACCATGTGGTGGTCGGTCCCGCTGGTCCTGCAGTCCAAGTACGGCGTCTCGATCGTGCCCTACACGGAAAGCGCGGACGTCACCACCTCGGTGACCGGCCTGTCCAACGTGCTGCGCGGCACCGACAACTGGGTCAGCTACCTGGTCACCAACGGCCAGATCTGGTGGCCGCTCGGCTACAAGATCGCCACCCAGGCGCTGCCGACGCTGCTGACCGGGCTGGTTGCCGGGCTCGGCCTGGCCGGGCTGATCCGCCGCGAGATGCCGGCCAGGAGCTTCCTGCTCGCCTCCGTACTGTCCGGCGCGGTCATCATCTCGGCTGGTTACACCTCCAGCCTGGGCAACCCGACCGCGGGCCTGGTCGGCGAGATCATCAACGGCCCGGCCTCGGCGTTCCGCAACCTGTGGAAGTTCGACCCGCTGATCCGGCTCCCGGTCGCCCTTGGCCTGGCTCACCTGCTAGCGACGACCCGGGTCCGCCAGATGCGGATCGGCCTGGTGGTAGCCGCGATCGGCGCCCTGGCGGTGCCCGGGTACGTCAGCGGGCTGGCCGCATCCGGGTCGTTCGGCCAGATCCCGTCGTACTGGGTGTCGGCGGCGCAGTGGGTGACCGCGCACGCGGGCCGGCAGGCGGTGCTGGTCGCTCCGGGTGCGTCGTTCGGCCAGTACGTGTGGGGCAGTCCGATGGACGACGTGCTGGCCAGCCTCACCAACGCCGATTTTGCCGAACGCGACCTGTCCGTCATCGGCTCACCCGGTAACGAGCGGCTCCTGGACGCTATCGATCAGCAGCTAGCGGCGGGCGACGGGTCGGCGGGCCTGACCCAGGTGATCGCGCGGATGGGCATCAGGTACGTGGTCGTGCGCAACGACCTGAGCCGCTCCGACGCCGACGCCGCCTGGCCGTCCCGGATCAGCCAGGCGCTGGCGAACTCACCAGGGATCACCCCGGTGGCCCAGTTCGGCCCGGAGGTCGGCAACGCCTCGCCCGACGACGCGGCCACGAACTTCGATCCGCCCTTCCCCGCGGTGCAGATCTACCAGGTGGCGGGGGCGCAGCCGGTGGCGACCGTGCTGCCCGCGGCCGGCACGCTGCGGGTCTACGGCGGCCCTGAGTCGCTGCTCACGCTGGCCGACGCCGGCCTGCTCGCCGACCGCCCGGTGCTGGTCGACAACGACGGGCCCGGGCTGCCCGCGGCCGCATCGGTGCTGACCGATTCGCTGCGCCGCCGGGTGCGGAACTTCGGGGAGCTGCGCAGCTCATATTCGCCGACACTGACCGCGGGTCAGCCGGCCAGCACGTTCGAGGCGGCCGCCGACTACACAGAACCCGGCTGGAGCCCCTACACCAGCGTGGCTCAGTATCACGGCATCGCGAACGTGACCGCTTCCTCCTCCGCCTCCGATATCCAGGCCAACCCGGCCCAGTGGGGGAGCGGCCTGCTGCCCTACGCCGCGGTCGACGCGGACCCCAGGACCATGTGGGAGTCGGGCAGCTGGGCCGGGCCGGTCGGGCAGTGGATCCAGGCGACCTTCGACGCCCCGGTGAACCCGGGCACGATCCGGGTAGCCTTCGCCGACAATCCGGCGATCGGACCGCCGGTCAGCCGGGTCACGATCCGGACCGCGGCCGGCCAGGTCAGCGACGCGGTGCTCGTCACCGGGAACCCTCAGCCGCTGCGGGTGCCCGCGGGCCCGTCCGGCTGGCTCCGGATCACTGTCACCGGCCTGGCCTCGCCGCCGGTCCCGCTGGTCGGATCCCAGGTCGGCATCTCCGGCATCTCGGTGCCCGGGGTGCGGGCCAGCCGGACCATCGTGGCGCCGCCGGTCGCCGCGGACCCGTCGGTGGTGGTGCTGGCCAAGGCCCAGCCGCCGTCCTCGGGCTGCATGCTCACCTCGCAGCGCTGGGTGTGCTCACCCGCGCTGGTCACCCCGACCGAGGAACAGTACGGATTCGACCATACTTTTGCCGAGCATTCTCCCGAACGGACTGTGGTTCACGGCTCAGCGACCTTGATCAACTCTTCGGTGGCGGACAGGTACGCCCGGCTGGGCCTGCGGGAGGCCAAGGTGACCGCGTCGTCGACGTACACGCCGGATCCGCAGGACCAGCCGCGCTCGGTTTTCGACGGTAACCCGGCGACGAGCTGGGTCTCCGACCCCGACGACCCGCACCCCACGCTCACCATCCGGTGGGATGCGGTGCGGCTGGTCAGCCAGGTGACGATCCAGCGTCCGCCCGGCGTGGCGGCGTCCATGCAGATCCTGATCACCGGCTCGGACGGGTCTACGGTTCAGGCCCGGGGCGCGTCGGTGTCAGGCGCTACCGCGGTCATCAGGTTCCGGCCGATGGAGACGACCAGCCTGACCTTCGCCTTCACCCCGGTGCAAAGTCCGGTCCAGATCTCCGGGATCGTCGTTCCCGGGGTGCCGTTCCTCACCGAGCCGGCTCTTCCTTTCCGGTTGCCGTGCGGGCTCGGCCCGCGGCTCGAGGTCAACGGCACGGTAGTGCCGACGAAGGTGACCGGGACCTTCAACGATTTGCTGACCGGTCAGCCGCTTCAGTTCAGCGGGTGCGGCGCGGTCACGCTGGCCGCGGGCACCGATCGCGTGGTCGAGCCCGCCACCGACGCCTTCGACGTCTCCGATGTGGTGCTCAACGCCGACGCCAGCGCGGTCCCGTCCACGGCGCCCGCAGCGGCGACGGTTTCTTCCTGGACGCCGACCGAACGCACCGTCCGCGTTTCGGCCCCCACGGCCTCCTACTTGGTGGTCAACGAGAACTTCAACGCTGGCTGGCGGGCTGTCGTGCACGGGAAGGTTCTGCAGGCGGTCCGCCTGGACGGATGGAAGCAAGCCTGGCTGCTCCCCGTGGGCACCAGCGGCGAGGCCACCCTGACCTACCGGCCGGAAAAGCTGTACCGGTACGCCGTCGTCGGTGGCCTGGCCGCACTGCTCCTCGTCCTGCTAATCGCCGCCTGGCCCCTCCCCCGCCGCCGCAAGCAAAAAGCCCCACCCAATACCCCGCCCGCCCCGCCCGCCCCGCCGTCCCCGCCGTCCCCGTCTTTGCGCCGTCTCGGCCAGCGGTTGCTCCCTGCCCTGGTGGCCTGCGTGCTGGCGGCCGTCGGGTTCTGGCTCGGCGGGTATCCGGGCGCTGGCATCCTGCCCATAGCTACCCTGATTTTCCTTGCCGCGACCGGCTACCGGGGCGCGCAGAGTCCCTCGACCTTGGCCCGTTGCTGGCTTGAGTTGTTGCAGCCGCGAGCCCTGGCCGTCTTGCTGGTAGTCGCAGCGGTTTGCAGCGCGGCCGGTGAGCACCTGGTGCTCGGCGCGGACTCGGGCCTAGCCGTTACGGCCCTGGCGAATACGATCCCCCAGGTCATCTGCCTGGTCATCGTGGGGCGGCTAGCGGCGGCTCTAATCATTCCGTAATAATGCGATAAAACGCCGACTGAGAGCGAGAACTCGTTACCGATATGTGTTAAAACTGCAAAGAAATTCGGCGTTAAATCGGCCATAATACCCCGAGGTAACTTGCCTTCCGCCTGCATTTGGCGGCGAGCCGCTCACAGGAGGATCGATGCGTCGTGTCGTCGGGCTTGTGCTGGCCGGGCTTGGGGCGGCTCTCATCGTGTTCGCGGTCCTCATGCCGACCTACGTCAGCAGCCGGGTCCTGAAGTTCCCGCTGAACGAATACGAAACCGCCACCCTGACCGCCAGCAACGTCTCGTATTTCAGCCCGACCAAGCTGACCGAGCTGACCGGCGTGAACATGGAGGCCACCTATACCCTGAAGGGTAACGCCGCGGCTGGCTCGTCCTCGACGGCGGTGTGGAACGAATTCACCTACGTCTACGACGAGACCAACAAGCTGCCGTTCCAGACCTTGACGCGGACTTTCGCCTTCAACCGGCGCAACGCCCAGCTGATCGACTGCTGCGGGGCCAACGTCAACGGCGATTCCTCGATCCGCCAGACCGGATACGTCGGCTACGTGCTGCCGATCGGCACCCAGAAGCAGACCTACGACGTCTTCGACGCCAACCTGAACCGGCCGGTGCCCTTTACCTATGCCGGGACGGGTACCGTCGATGGCATCCAGACGTACAAGTTCGTCGAAAATGTGCTGGCCACCAAGAACGGGAGCCAGACCCTGCCTGGTTCGCTGGTCGGCCAGAGCCAGGCGACGGTCACGCTGCCGCAGTACTACCAGATGCACCTGACCTACTGGATCGACCCGGACACGGGCGCGCTGCTCAACGTCACCGAAGACGAGAAGCTGACCCTAGAGGACTCCACCGGGGCCCAGGCCCTGCTCCTGCTCGACGCCAACCTGGCCGCCACCCAGCCCAGCATCAACGGCGTGGTGGCCCAGGACAATAGCGGGCGAAGCAAGAGGACCATGGTGACCGCCACGCTGCCGCTTGTCACCGGGATCGTCGGCGTGCTCCTGCTGATCGTGGGCATCATCCTGGCCCGCAGGCCACGCGAGGACGTCGAAGCGGCCCCCAGCGCTGCATCGCCAGAACTCGCATCCGCTGACCCAGAAGAAGCCGCGGGCCCAGAAGAAGCTGCCACCCCAGAACAGACCGTCGGCCCAGAAGAAGTTGCCCGGCCGGCCGCCCGGGCCTCCATCGTTCCCGGCCTAGACGAAAGACCTCACGAGGCTACCGCAGAGTCCCCCGCGGTCCCAGCCGAGACTGCCCAGGCCGAAGCCGTCGCCGCCAGTTCCGAAGCTCCGGAGCCCGAAGCTCCCCAAGCCGAGACGCCGGAGCCCGAAGCTCCCCAAGCCGAAGCCCCGAAGGCCCAAGCCGTGGCTGCCGCCGGAGCTGCCGCGGCCGCCGAAGCTGCGGCCATAGCCGCGGCCAGCAAGGCCAGGGCTGCCCAAGCCAGGGTCGCCCAAGCCAAGGCTGCCCCAGCCGAAGCTCCTCAAGCCGAAGCTCTTCAAGCCGAAGCGCCCGCCGCCGAAGAGGTCTCCGCCGCCGAGGCGTCCCCCGAGGCAGCCACCACCGAGACGTCGGTCGGCGCATCCGAGACGCTGCCCACCCCCGTCGAAGCATCGACCGCCGAGATGCCAGCCGGCCCGGCGGAGTCGGCGGACAGCGCACAAACGCAGGAAACACCAGTCGCCGCGGATGAGGCTGAGCCTGCGACCGCCACCAGGCACCGGCGTCGCGCCCGCCACCGCCGCTAGTGCCGGCCAGGTAGCTAGAAGCGTGGCAGGCAAAGTTCGCCCACGCCCAGCCGACGCCGCAAGCCCCCGCTGCGGGTTGGACCAGCCTCGGCGGGCGGCGGCCTGCTGTGGTAAAGCCTCGACGGTCGGCTGGCAGGGGCAGCGCAGTCCATCCATGCCCCTTTTGTTCGCTTTCACATGGCGCATTTCGCGCGTCAGTTATGATCATGGCCAGTTTTGGGCGCTATGGCCACGTCGATAAACAAAGTAGTGGTTGTACTTTCGAAGTTTGGTGTTGGCCAGTATTCTGATCGGTTCAGATCACCAACTTGCTCTCCGGCGGGGCCTATGTGCCCGTTTCTGGCGGTGGCGACACGGTGCCCACCCGGGCAGTCCCGCCGGGTCCCGCGGTTCCCGTGTGACGGGGCAGCACCTGCGGTGCCCGTGGTGCGGCGGCCCGGGGGAAGATTGTGGTGGATCCGGGCTCTGCGGTGGATAGGGGGTATCCCCGTGCACCGGATCCGCCATGAAGCCCGGATCCACCACGCAAATCCCGGCCAGGACGCCGGGAACCGGCAGCGGGCGGGACAGCCGGGACCACAGCGGCCAGCGGGACGCCGGGGAGCGTCACATGGACGCCAGGGAGCGTACCCGCGCCATGACCATCGCCGCCGCCATCTCAACCGTCACCACGACGGCCGGCCTCCCCCGTGATACCCGGCTTTCTCCAGAAGAGCCGCACCCATGGACCATCGTCGTGGTTCGTGAGCGGGAGCAGGGCAACCCAGGCGAGGCGGGCTGTCGCGACCATCGAGTCAAGCCCACACGACGAAACGCGACCGCCGCTAACCGGCCCTTCAGGCGCTCCGCCGTCGCAGCACCAGCAGCAGGTTCCAGGTCAGGAACTCCCGCAGCACGGGGACGCGGAGCAGGGGCCGGGTCCAGCCGGGCAGATAGCGTGGCACGGCATCCACCACGCTCGCACCTGACACCGAACGTGTCCACTCCAGGACGTCGGCCACGGAAACTGGATACAGGCTGTGCCCGAAGCGGTTTTTCGGCATCGCGCCGTGGCTGCGCTGATACCGGGCTACCGCCCGCTCGCCACCCAGGTAATGCCAGGGCGACGTCTCATGGCCGCCGTAGGGCGACAGCCAGTTGGTGAACGCGACGAAAATGATGCCGTCCGGCTTGGTCACCCGCACCATCTCGGCCAGCATCTCGCGCCAGTCCCTCACGTGCTCGAGGACGTTGCTGGAAAAACACACGTCCACGGCACCAGAGGCGATCGGGAGCCGGACCGCACTCCCGGCAATGCTGCCCTTCTCCGGCGGCCCGAGGGCGGCCATTTCCCCGCTGTCGGAGTCGACGCAGAACGACAGCGCGCCCGCGTGGCCCAGCTCCCTGACGAAAAACCCAGGTCCGCCGCCGACATCGGCCACGACCTGTCCGGCTAGCTCGACGTACTGGCCGAGCTGGCCGATGGTGTCCCGGGCCAGCGCGGTGTAATACTCCGCCGGGGATGCCTGCTCGGTACGAAACGCCAGGAACAGCCGGACCGACCGAGCCAGGTCGGCACGGAATACCTTGCTCTCATTCACGATGATGTCATCTAACCCGGCGGGGCCGGGACAGGCAGGGTGTAACGCCCATTCCAGGCCACGTCCGGGCCAGAAACCGGCGGCTACTACTGCTCAGGTGTTTCCGCCGTCAGCTCGCTGAACAGCTGGTTGTAGTCATAGGCGGCCTCGGGCTTCGCGCGGACCGCCGCGTCGAGCTTCCTGGCGTCCTCGCCGATGAGGATCCGCCAGTGGCCGGACCGTACCCCGTCCAGGATGATGGTCGCCGCTTCGGCCGCGCTGACCGGCGCCTTGTCCCGGAAGTCGGCGCTCGCCTGGACGAGCAGCTTGCGCAGCTCCTCGGCTCCGGCGCCTTCGGCCAGCAGGCCGGCCTCGATCAGCTTGGCCTGCGCGTCGCGGGAAATCACCTCCTCCAACTGGGCCTCGCTCATCTTCTCCGGCTCGGGCAGACCGCGGGCGCGCAGGCTGTTCGCGACGATGTCGGTGCCCACGTGACCTGGCAACACGACGGCGACCCTGACGTGCGGCGCGTTGGTGCGAAGGTCTTCGATGAGAGCCTCGGAGAAGCCTCGCACGGCGAATTTGGCGGTGCTGTAAGCGGTCTGCGGTACGCCCGGGCCGAGCGATGCCCAGAAGCCGTTCACGCTGCTCGTGTTGACCAGGACGCCCTCGCTGCTCGCGATGAGCAGCGGCAGGAACGCGCGGGCGCAGTAATACACACCCCACCAGTCGATGGCGAACGTGCGCTCCCACACGTCCCGGCGGCCGGCGATGAAGCTTTCGCCGCCGCCGATGCCGGCGTTGCTGAAGACCAGATCGACGTGATCGCTGGCGTGCTGTTCGAGCAGCTCATCGCGAAACCGCAGAACCTGCGCCTCGTCGGAGACGTCGCAGGCATGGCCGGTGACCCGGACGCCGGCCGGGGCGAGCGCCCACGCGGTCGCCGCGGTCACCGCGATGGCGTCCGCGTTCAGGTCGCAGGCCGCGACCGAGCATCCCTGCACCGCCAGCTGACGGACAAGCTCGCGGCCCATCCCTGAGCCACCGCCGGTCACCACCGCGAGCTTGCCCGTGAACGCGTCCATGGCCATGATCCTTACCTGCTGTGCCACTGCTGGTCAACGCTCCAGGGTGCCTGCAGCTCGACCATGTGCCGAGACGTGTAGTTCATTTCCCGAACGGCCCTGCGGATCCGGTGCCACGTGCCCCGGAGCCGTCCGTGGTCGGCCGAGCCGGCCAGCTCTGCGGTCCTGGCCTGAATTCTCTCGTCGGTAAGCTGTGCGGTCATCGCACGTCCCCTATCTGCTAGCTGCTGGCCGGTTTCTCCGGCCCTCAGCGATAGGTTCCACCGTCCAGCCAGGTCGGTGGCAGGGGCGGATTTACCCCTTCGTGCCGTAGGTCATGGCCGGGGTGGAATCACCCACATCGCCGCGCGGCCAGTGGCCACCCCGCTTGACACGCTGCGTTAGACCAGCCCGGCGCGCAGCGCCAGCCGGGTGAGGTCGGCGCGGCGCCGGCATCCGGTCTTGTCGCGGATCCGGTCCAGATGCGAGCTGACCGTGCGCACGCTGATGAACAGCTGACCGGCGATCTGCGCGTCGGTGTGCCCCTGGGCGACCAGGGTGATCAGCTCCCGTTCCCTGGGGCTGAGGGCTTCCGCCCCTGGCGGCGCAGTCGGCGGCGGCGAGCCCGCGGTGGTGAGCATGAGGGCGTACTCGGCCGCCGTGGCTAGGCTCATCGCCGTGCCGCGATCCTCGGCCGCCTGCGCCAGGTCGGGTCCGAGCGCCCGCCGAGCTTCCCGCAGGGGCTCCTGCCGCTGGAACCAGCCCTCGGGCATATCCGGGTGCGCCGGGGAGGAGAACCCCGCGTGCCCCTGGAGCACGACCACCGCGGCCCATATCGTGACGGCCTCGGCGCTGCGCCCGGTCATGGCGCACAGGTACCCGCAGCAGTCCAGGTCGTCAAGCACCCTGGCCCGCGATCCGGTCCGCAGCGCGCTCTGCAGTGCTTCCCGCAGGTGCGCGGCGGCGTCGGCGAAACGGGCCGAGTTCAGGTCGAGAACCACCATCTTTTCCAGCAGGTTACCCAGACTCCACAGGTCGCCCGCGTCCCGGGCCGCGGCCAGCTGCGGCGCGCACACCCGCTCGGCCGCGGCCACCTCGCTCGTGTCCGCGGTCAGCCCCGCCATGGCGTCTTCGGCCACCCGCAGCCGTACCCGGCCAGCGCGGCCGCGGCGGCGTCACCCTCGCCGGCCTCGGCTAGCCGCCCTGACCCGTAGGCCCGCAGCGTCTCGAGCATCACATACCGGGACCGGCCATCCGGACCGGCCCGCGGCGGGACAAGGAGCGAGCAGTCCACCAGGTGCAGGATGGCCGGACCTGAGCCTGCCCCTGCGACCGCCTCGGCCCCCGCCAGCGTAAACGGCCCAGGGAACACCGACACCGCGCGGAACACCCGCTGCTGGAGTTCATCCAGCAGCCGGTAGCTCCACTCCACGGTGGCCGCCAGCGACCGCTGCCGCGCCACCGGGAGGGTGGTCGGCCCGTCAAGCACGAAGCTCGCGTCAGCTTGGCGGGCCCGGTCCGCGAACAGCGCTACCGCCTCCGACCCGTCCGGATCCGCCGGATTATCCGGGTCGGGCAGGGTCAGCGGCGCCAGCCGGTACCGCGCCTCCCCGGCTATCCGCAGCGGCTCCCGGCTGGTGGCCAGCACCCGTACATCATCGGCGCCGAGTAGCAGCCTGCCGCACAGCTCGGCCGCCGCGCCGATCACGTGCTCGCAGTTGTCCAGCACAAGCAGCAGCTGCCGCCGGGCCAGCGCGCGCGCTACCGCGTCGGCCGCCACCACCGCGGGCAGGTCGCGGATCCCCAGCGCCGCCGCCACCGCGGCCGCCACCTGCGCCGGATCCCGGACCGCCGCCAGTTCCGCCAGCCACACCCCGTCAGCGAACCGGCCGGCCACCTGCCTGGCGACCTCGCCCGCCAGCCGTGTCTTCCCGGCTCCTCCGGGCCCGGTCAGCGTCACCAGCCGGTACTGACCGAGCTGGGCGGCGATCTCGTCTACCACCGCGGCGCGGCCCACGAAACTGGTCAGCGCGGCCGGGAAGCCGTGCATGCTGCCCGCCGCGTCGGCCACCGCAGACCGTTCCACAGCGCTTACCATAACCGCGGCGGGCGCGGATGGTGGTGGGCGCTGACCGGAGCTGAGGCGCCGGAGCGATCGGGGACTCCTGACCGCGGTGGCAGCCGGTAGATCGCCATCGGGGCCGGCGTCGGCTCGGACGCGACCGGTCGTTCCGCTAGCAGCAGGAAGCCGTTCTTCTCCAGGACTCTTCTCGACGCGAGGTTGGACGCCTCTGGATCGGCGATGACCCCGGCGTGCGGGTGCCGTTGCCTGACGTAGGTGACCAGCGTCGCGATCAATTCGGTGCCCACGCCACGACCGCGGCTGGCCGGATCGCCGATCGCGTAGTCGATCCCGGCGTCGCCCGGAGCTGCTCCGACCCCGGCGGCATGGTCGGGGTAGTAATCACAGAGGTACCACTGGCACCAGCCGATCGGTCCGCGCGGGCCGGCCGCGATCAGCGCCTCCGTCTGCTCCTCGCCGCCGATGCACAGACGCAGATCGTCGAGCTCGTTCTCGATGGTGGTCGCGGCCAGGTACCACCGGGCCACGTCAGGGTCGCGCAGCCAGGCCTTGACCATGCGCAGGTCAGCTGCGCCCATCCGCCGCAGTGTCAGCACACCCCGATTGTGCCTCACGGGACCTCAAGCCGTGCGCGCGAGACACTACGATCAGCCGCATGTCGGATGAATCGGTGGTAGCTGCTCATGCCTTCCAGCCGGCCTGCACACCTGAGGCGTGCAGGCCGGCCGGACAACGGTCAGGAACGGTCGTTCGGGAGATTACCTCTCTGGCTCAGGGATAGCTGGTGACATCGACCGGGGTGGTGTTGGACGGGGTGGCCCCGCCGACCTCGTTGATGACGTGCTCGATCACGCCCACCCCGCCCAGGGACACGGTGAGCAGGTCGTGGAATTGCACGCCGGATGTGTCAGGTGCCTCGAAGGCGTGGTCGGCCACCACCGCCGGGTTGACGTTGAAGTAGCAGTAGCTGCCCATCCCGTAGGCCTGGTGGCTGGTGACACCGGGTGACCCGTCCATCCAGGCGGCCTGGTTTGGCGGGTCGTAGGGCATTTCGTCCTGGAAGAAGATGGTCTCGCCGCCGTTGCCGTTCCACACCACCTGCTGTTGCTGGTAGTGCTCGACGAACAGGCCCGTCGCCAGCACGTTGGCGCCGTTGACCACCAGGCCGTGGGCGGCGGTGTTGACCGTCCAGCCGACCGTGCCGGAGTTGCCGTGGTCGGCCCGCCAGGCCCAGATGTCGTCGATGAGGGTGTTGTTGGCGTTCACGATCAGGCTGTTGGTGGCCTGACCCGCGATGTCGCCGCCGATCCTGAAGAACGTGTCCTGGACCGAGATCGGGTTGCTCGCGTGGCTCACCGTCGAGCCCTGAGTGCCGATGGTCAGCAGGGCGTTGGAGTTGGTCGTGCCGGCGTCGAAGAGCAGCCCGTCGATCCGGACCCCGTCCACGTCAGCGACCTGCATGGTGTTCACGCCGCCGGTCGGGATCAGCGTCGGGAAGCCGATGCCGAGCACCACGGTGTTGGGGTTGGTGACGTTGAGCGTCTGGTTGATGTTGTAGACGCCCGGGGTGAAGAACAGGTTGCAGCCTTGCGCCAGTGCCGCGTTGATCTGCGCCGCGGTGTCCGACGGCGTGGCCACGAAGAACTGGCTCATCGGCACCGAGGTGCCGGGCGTCGGCCCGTTGGCCCAGCTGGGGCCGGACGCGTTCGTCCGCAAGCTGGGCAGGAAGACGTTGTAGTTACCTGAGGAGTCGATGTAGAGGTACGGCACGTCCCTGGCTACCGGGGTGGTCGCCAGCGTGGTCATCGGCGGAGTGGGGAAGCTCTGGGCCGGCGCGCCGGTCACCCCGGAGAACACCATGTTCCAGACCGAGCCGCTCCAGCTGCCGAAGTTGCTGTCGGCCGAGTAGTACTGCTGCTGCGACACCGAGGAGACCTGGCCCGAGACCTCGTCGTCGGCGAGGTAGCCGCCGCTGGCGTAGCCGTAGCTGGCCGGGTAAAGCTCCAGGCCGCCGTGCACGTCGACCCGGCGGAACGGTCCCGCCTGCGCCACCGCCCAGCGGTCGCTTCCGGCCGAGGGGTTGATCGCCAGGTTCTCCGCCGACCGCCAGAAGTTGTCGGTGGCGTTACCCGTGCCGTCGAAGGAGTCGACGGTGACGTCGCCGTTGATGGTGACGTCATCGGGGTTCTGGCCCAGGCCCTGGATGGAGGTGTAGTAGCCGATGTTGGCTTCCTCGCTGTAGGTGCCCGGCTTGAACAGCAGGGCGTAGCGCTGGGTGCCGAACTGGTTGAGTTTTTGCGTGTTGAACACGTTGGTCAGCGTGGTCTGGATGCTCGAGCTGGACATGCTGGGGTCGAAGACGTAGACGTTCGGTCCGAAGTTGGGGGTGTTCGACTGGCCGGTGCAGCCGGTCCCGCCGCCGCCTGAGGGTCCGTAGACCTGGAATTCCCACAGGCTGTAGCCGTAGGGGTGGCCCGCGTGGTGCCGTACATCCGGATGTACCGGCCGGAGCCGGTCACGCTGAGGGTCTGGGTGCCGCCGGTGCCGGTGGTGGTGGAGTAGATCGAGGTCCAGGTGGTGCCGTCCGGTGAGGTCTGGATCTGGAACGCGGTGGCGTAGGCGTTCTCCCAGTTCAGTACCACCTGGCAGATGGACTGGGTGGAGCCCAGGTCGACCTCCAGCCACTGCGGGTCGGAGAACGCGCTGGACCAGCGGGTGCCCAGGTTCCCGTCCACCGCGTCCTGCGCCGGGAAGCTGGCGTTCTGGATCGAGGATGCAGTCGCGGTC
>Ga0224557_1000509_pt1 | contig 43294 bp, 38 predicted proteins | sample 714S31014metaG_FD_180677 | JGI IMG/M metagenome (GOLD analysis project Ga0224557, IMG submission 180677) | Peat soil microbial communities from Stordalen Mire, Sweden - 717 S3 10-14 | ecosystem: Environmental > Terrestrial > Soil > Wetlands > Peat | place: Sweden: Norrbotten County, Stordalen...
TCGCAAAATCGTTGGGGTCGTGCGCGGGCGTGACCTTGACGGCGCCCGTGCCAAAATCGCGGCTGACCCACTCGTCGAGGATGACGGGGATTTCGCGGTTCATAAGAGGCAGGCGCAGCTTTTTACCGTGCAGGTGCAGGTAGCGCTCGTCTTCAGGATGAATCGCCACTGCGACGTCGCCGAGCATGGTCTCGGGGCGGGTAGTGGCAACTGTCAAGAACTCGCCGGTGTCTTTGCCGTCTGCGCCGATGACCGGGTAGCGGATCTCCCACAGGTGGCCCTTGTGCTCGTCGTACACCACTTCGAGGTCGCTGATGGCGGTCTGGCAGCGTGGGCACCAGTTGACGATGTACGCGCCGCGATAGATGAGCCCCTGCTCGTAGAGACGGACGAATGCCTCTCTAACCGCTACCGACAGCCGCTCATCCATGGTGAAGTATTCGCGCTGCCAGTCAACCGAGGCGCCAAGGCGCTTCATCTGGTCGAGGATGGCGCCGCCGTAGTGGCGCTTCCATTCCCACACGCGGTCGACGAAGGCTTCGCGGCCCAATTGCTGGCGGCTGGTGCCTTCAGCGGTCAACTGCCGCTCCACCATCATCTGGGTGGCAATGCCGGCGTGGTCGGTTCCGGGGAGCCAGAGGGCGCGGCGGCCGCTCATGCGCCGCCAGCGGGTGAGGATGTCCATCTCTGTCTGGTTGAGCATGTGGCCCATGTGCAGGCGACCAGTGACGTTGGGCGGGGGCAGCAGGATGGTGAAGGGGGACTTGCCAGCGGATTTGCCGGCAGGATCGTTCTCGGCGCCTTGGTCCTGGTGGGCTGCATCGGGAGTAGGCTGCGCGAAGAGGTTCTCGCGGACCCAGTATTCGGCCCAGCGGTCTTCAATGGCGGTCGGGTCGTAGGCTTTAGGCAGGTCGTGAGGCATGGGGGTCGTTGGGCGAGCCCCAGGGGTCGAGACCCTTTTGAAAACAGGGGGTTTCGAGCCAAGGGGACTAGCCTCAACTTTAACAGATGAGGGGACTTTAGCAGATCAGGCGCTGGGGAATATGAGTCGGACGGTGGGGAAGAAAGCAGCATAGCGGCGGGTGTCCCGGGTCAACAGGGGACAGGCTAACACTGCGGCGTGTGCCCCGATGAAGAAGTCGGCGAGGACATTGCCTTTCGATCCGCCCTTGCGACGATATTGCAGGAACGCCTTGCCAGCCAGGAAGGCGGCTGGTCGAGGAATATCGAGAACGTCCACTTCCAAATCGGCCAGCTTTTGATCGAGGTTGGCGGGGATAGAGAATCTGGCTGAGACTTCCGCATAAACGATCGGGTTGATTGCCAGTTGATGAAGCATCGAAAGCCTGCGCAGCTGGCCAGCCGACCATGAATGCCAAACGGGGTCGCGATCCCAGATGTCGAGGATTACATTGGCGTCAATCAGGATCATTGGAATAACCGCGAATCAGTTCCATGAATTCGTCGGTTGTGCCATTCCACTTGATTTCGGAGGCTCCCACGGCGCGATCGAAGCGGTCCGGGCGAGTTTCGGACTCGGGCCCAGTTTTACGCAGAACCGGTTCCCCTGCCTCGTTCACCTCCCAGACTACTTTAGAGCCAGGCTGAAGGTTCAAGGCATTCCGCAACTGCTTGGGGATCGTGACCTGGCCTTTGCTGGTGACCGTGGTTTCCATTGGGAGCTCCTGGTATTACCGCTGCTTATATTGTAATACCAAGTTGGAGCGTGGGGAAAACAAAGGCCGCACCTGGTGGGATGCGGCCTTGGTTGAAAGGGTACGGCTAGGGGCTAGCTAGAAGGGGTTGATCTTGGCGATACCCTTCTTTTTCTTCTTCTTGCTGGAGGATTCGTCGCTGAGGTCGGTCTTGGGCTTCTTGCCCTTGCCGGTGGCCATGGGCTGCGCGGGCTGCGTGCCGGGCTTGATTTCGTTTACCTGTACGGGAGCTTCAGCCGGTTTTTCTGCGGCAGGAAGAGCGGAGCTGACGGTGCCAACCGGCTTGACCACGGCATTGGGATCGGTTGAGGGGGCGCTGATGATCTCAGCACCCACGCCGGTTCCGCCTGCGGGAGCTTCCAATTGCAGCGGCGCGTCAGACGGATGATCGGTACGCGGCGGCTCATTTGATCCCGACGGAGTAACTGCGGCCGGGGGAGCGGAGGGCTTGCCTGCATTCACGGCGGCCAGGGCGATGTCCTTGTTTTCCTGCGTGACATCGGGCGCCAGTGTGCGCTTGGGATCGTCGAGCGAAGGCTCGCCCACGTGTACGGCTTCAACCACCGTGGGCCCGCGCTTGATGAGGCCGAGGGTCTTGTCAGTAAAGTGCAGGGCCTGGCGGCTGCGCTCCTCGGCGTCACTCTCGGCGATGGCCGCCTGGGTGGGCTCGGGTACGGGGCGGTTCATGGCGACAAGGCGGTCACGCGCGTCTTCAACGTGCGGAGCCATGGGGTAGCGCGTAATCACCTTGCCGTAGGCTTCGGCGGCGCGGTCTTGGTAGGTCGAAGCCAACCGCTCGCGAATTGCGCCGGGCACGCCGGGAGCGATGAGCACATTGTGCGCTTCGCCGGCATAGGCATCGCCGATGGCGAGCAGGGCCTGGTCGCTCTTGGAGTAGAGCGGATAGGTATCAACCACGGTTCTTAGGCGGGCAATGGAGGCGTTGTAGTTCTCGCGGCTCTCGTAGTACATGCCGATCGATGTTTCGCGCTCGGCCAGCACTTCCTGCACATCGCGCAGCTTCTGCTTGGCGCGCGGAATCAGGGAGGAGTCAGGGAACATGTTGATCATGTCCCGATAGGCTTTTTCAGCCTCCTGCGCGTTGGTGTAGTCGCGGTCGGGCTTCTCCATCTGCTGGTAGTAGATGTCGCCCACCTTCATCTTGGCTTCGGCGGCTTCAGGCGCATCAGGAAAGAAGGTGATGAAGTCGTTGTACTCGGCTTCGGCCTGGGTGAGGGCCGCGGTGCCGCCTTCCTTGAACCAGCTGTCGCCCACCGAGAGCTTGGCGCGCATCCGGTATTCCGAGTCAGGATAGGTATTGAGCAGGGTCTGCAGATCGAGGCGGGCCACGTCAAAGCGGCCCTTCTTCATGGCGACCATGGCCTTGTCGTAGAGTTCTTTGTCGGGCTGCTTTGATGCCACATTCGCCAGGGGATTGGCGCTCAGATCGGTGTGCTTCTTGCGCTTGGGCGCCTTGTCACTTGCCTGGGCCGTAACCGAGCCCAGGACCAGCACGGCCAGGGCCGCTGCGGCAATCTTGATTGACAACCGGTTCATACCACCTCAATCGGATGGAAGCCCGTCGGCCCCAACCTTCCAGATCTTGGGAAATCCTGCTTGCTCTACCCGTCAATTTTACGCGATCTACCCTGTTCGATGCGCCCCGGGCTATTCTCCGGCAGCCTTGCGTGCCGCCGCCAGCAGTTCGCGCGCATCGTGTTCCGGATGCCCCGCGCCAAATACGGCAAAGCCTGCAACCAGCAACTCCGCTCCTGCTTTGACTACCTGGGCCACGGTGTCGTGAGCCACCCCGCCGTCAACTTCAATTTTAAATGCCAGGCCCATTTCCCGGCGCAACCTGGCCAGATAACTGATCTTTTCCAGGGAATGAGGGATGAATTCCTGCCCTCCAAAGCCGGGATTGACGCTCATGATCAGCACATGGTGCACCATGGGCAGAATGTCGATCAGGAGGTCGACCCGGGTGGCCGGATTGAGCACGACGCCCGGCTTCATGCCGTGGTGGAGGATCAGTTCCAGCGTGCGGTGCAAGTGGGTGCAGGCCTCGTAGTGGACACTGACCCAGTTGGCGCCCGCGTCGGCGAAGTCAGCGATGAAGTCGTTTGGATTCTCGATCATCAGGTGGCAATCGAGGGGGAGTTTTGTGGCCTTGCGGAGGCTTTTGACGACCGGTGGGCCGAGGGTGATATTGGGCACGAAATGGCCGTCCATCACGTCCACGTGGATGACGGTGCCGCCGCCGCGCTCGGCAGCCGCAACTTGGTCTGCCAGGTGGGCAAAATCCGCCGAGAGGATGGAGGGCAAGAGCTCAACCATAGGATTTCTGCCGTAACTCCTTGCACGGCCAGTGTATCAGCCGTGCGAGTCAGAGAGTGCTTATTGACGTGGGGAGTGTGCGCTTCCGTGGGGCTTCAAGCTTCTTGAGCAGGATGCGGCCACGGGCGCGCATGGCGGGGGTTCCAGAGCGGGAGAGGATGCGGAGCATGTCGAGGACTTCAGGGAGCAAAGACGGGTCGTGACGCGTGAGGTCGGCAAGACCCTGCATGGCGGCGGTCTTGACGATGGAACTTCGGTCTTCAAGATAGGTTCTGAGTGCGGCAGCGGCGCGTTGTGCCTCAACCGCGGATAACTTGATGCGGGGAACGGAGAGGGCTAGATTCCAGCGCAGCTTGTTCTCGCGGGCTTCAGCCAGGAGGCCGAGGAGGGCGTCTTTCCAGGGCGAGGCCAGAGCGGGCTGGTGGAAGTTGGCGCGTTCGAGAGCGTCGGCTGCCCGGTTGGCTACGCCGGCGTCATCGTCCCACAAGCACTCGATGAGTTGGGGAAGTTTCTTGTGTTGGACGAGGATGAGTGCTGCGACTTCGCGAGCGCGGCCGGAGTGAAGACGATGACGGCCAGCGAGCAGCATCGATCGGATTGATTCGGGCTTGGTCACGCGCAGGCTACTGAGGCTATCTTCCTACTATTGATTGGCGGATGCCAGCATCTTTGCGGCCACACGGCCTGCGCCGCGGAGGATGGACTTGATTGGCCAGTGGCCTTCCGCATCCGGGAAGAAGATTTCGCCGGTGCGGCGGGCTTCCGGCCGGTAGTACCAGCGCTTGAGCAACGCCATGTGGGCCTGGCGCTCAGTGGGTGAGGGTGGCCCGGAAGACATGGCCAGGGCCGCGAGCGCTGCTTCAAGGCGGGCTTCAAGCATGCCCCGCGCGATTTTGATGGGCACTGGGGATTCGTAGTTCAGGACTGCATTTGGAAGGGCGGGCTGCGCGGATGGGTCTTCGCTCTTGACTGCCCCTTGATCCCTGATCTCTGGTTTTTCCGGCACCGGCTCCAGGGTCATGGGCTGGGCATAGAGCGAGGTCGAGCCGGATTGCTCGTTCTGGATTCTCATCCCAAGGGTGGAGAACGGGGCGGGTCCGCGCAGGCGGCTATTTTCGAACAGGAAAACGGCGACTTCGTCAGGGTTTGCCGAGGCCTGCAGGATAACGGCGCGAAGTTGACTGAGCGGCCGCACCAGTTCGCTGGCCAGCGCGTGCACGGATTCGACCTTCTGCACCTGCGCATGGAGAGCGGCTGCCGATTCGAATTCGAGATTTGCCGAGGCCTGGTCGCGCTCTGTGCGCAGAACGACCAGCTTGCTCTCGCCGCGAGTGGCGAGAAAATTTTCGACGGCTGCGGCTTCTTCAGCGTAGCGATCGTCGCTGCAGCCCTTGTAGCAGGGGGCCAGACACATTTTCATTTCGGAGTAGACGCATCCGGGATGACTGGGGTCGGGAGCCAGATCGTCCGTGCAGCGGCGCAGCAGGAAGAGCTTGAGCGCCTCGTCGGCGAAGCGCTCGGCGGCGGCGCGTGAGGCAAAGGGACCGTAGCACCATCCGGCTTCGCGCTGGCTGGGGCGATGGGTGACGATGATGCGGGGATAGGGGTTGCCTCCGAGATAGCGGATGAAGGCGGGATTGCGCAGGTGCATGCGCTTTAACGATTCGTCGGGGGCCTTCGGCCCGTATTGATTTTGGAGGAGTTCAAACTGAAGGAGGAGCGATTCGAACTCCGAGCCGGTGAGCCGCCACTCGATGCGGCGGACACGGCCGGCGAGTTGCAGGCGGCGCGGATGTTTCGGTGAGGGTTGCAGCAGGCGCTCGAGGCGGGCGCGCAGGTTGGGCGTGCGGCCGATGTAGGGTTCTTGATGGGCTTCGGCTCCGTAAAGCGCGTAGACGGCTGCTGCTTGCGGGAGTTGGGACAGGGCAGCCTTGGGATCGGCGGGGTCGAAGGGGATCTGTTCCATCCGATCGGGCATTCGATGCTCTGAATTCGAATTGTCCCCCTCGACCGATGCCGTCATGGTTTACAGATCTCCGCCAGCAGGTTTTAGGCGCCTGCGACCGTCATGCCGTCTATGCGCAGCGTGGGCGAGGCCACCGAGCCGCGGAAGACGAGATCGTTGCCAATGGCTGTCACGTTCTTGAGCATGTCGGCCAGGTTTCCGGCGACGGTAACTTCTTCAACCGCGTGGGTGAGCTGGCCGTTCTCGATCCATAGGCCGGTGGCTCCGCGAGAGTAGTCTCCGGTGACCACGTTGACGCCGAAACCCATGAGGCTGGTGACGTAAAAGCCGGTGCTGATGGCCGCGATGATCTCTTCGGGCGTGAGCGCGCCCGGCTCGAGGTAAAGGTTGCCGTGGCCGATGCCTGGGGTCCCGGCGAGTCCGCGCGAGGCGTTGTGTGTGGACTTGAGGCCGAGCTTGCGCGCGGTGTAGGTGTTGAGCAGGTAACTTTGCAGTACGCCGCCTTCGACCACGATGGTGCGCCGCGAGGGCAATCCCTCGCCGTCGAAGGGCGAGGTGCCGAAGCCGCCTGCGCCGGTGGGCAGCAGCATGGCGTTGTCGTCGACGATGGTGATGTTGGGCGCGGCGATGGGCTCGCCCAGCTTGCCGGCGAGAAACGAAGCGCTGCGCCAGATGGAGTCGCCCGAGGCCGCCTCAAAGACGCTGCCAATGAGCGAGCGCGCAACTTCAGGCGCAAAGACAATGGGGACGCGCTGGGTGGGAACGCGCTGCGCACCCAGGCGGCGCAAAGTGCGGCGCGCAGCCTCCTTGCCGATGGCCTCGGGGGACTCGACATCGGCGAGTCGGCGGGCGCTGGACCACCAGCCGTCGCGCTGCATCTGGCCGTTCGCGTCCATGGCCAACGGAGCGGCAGAAACGCCGGCGTAGCTGGAGCGATAGCTGCCCAGGAATCCGCGCGAGTTGGCGAGAATCATGCGGCCCGTGGAGGCGTCGAAGCTGCCACCATCAGAGTTGGTGATGCGCGGATCGGCGACCAGTGCCGCGGCTTCGCAGCGGCGAGCCCACTCGATGCGCTCGGGACCCGCAAGCGAGTAGACGTCGTCGAAGAAAAGGTGCTGGTCTTCAGGGAGCGAGCCGAATTCGCCGGTCTCGGGCAGTCCTGTGAAAGGGTCGCCCTCAGTCACCTTCGCGAGCGCCATGGCGCCTTCAACGAGTTGCTGAATGCCGTCGGCGGTAAAGTCGCTGGTGGACGTGGAGGCGGAGCTCTTTCCGAGAAAGACACGCAGGCCAAGCCCGCGGGAGCCGGACTCCTTGAGGGTTTCCACTTCGCCCATGCGCACATTCACGCTGAACTCGTCGCCCTCGCGGATGACGGACTCGGCATCGCTGGCTCCGGCTCTCATGGCCAGGGCGACAACGTCAGCTGCGAGCGATTCGAGGTCGAGAGCGGATTCGGATACGGCAGATTGGGCCATGCTTAGAAGCTATCAAAGTTGCGCAGTGTTTAGATATGAGGTGTCCAGGCCACAAGCCAGCCGTTCGTGATCGCCTGCCAGGTGGCATTGAAGTAGAGCCAGGTCCCGGTCAGGCCGACGGCTACGACCAGCGCCGCAGCCTCAAGAAACTGCTTCATCACCCGGTTGTTCTTCCAGTCCCAGAGGAAGATGAGCAGAATGATCAGGAGGGTGCCGCCTTCATAAAAGAGGTAGGTGCCCAGGAAAGTGGCCGGAGCGGGCAGAAACAGGCTCACCATTCTTGAGAAGCCGGCATCGCTGATGGAGATGGCGGCCAGGATGAGCACGCGGCGGTGCGCTGCTGAGTTGCGGCGCAGCAGAATTCCGTAGGGCAGCAGAAGGGCAAGACAAAGCGGCCCGCTGAACGCGATGGAAAGAAACTGCGCAGGCAGGTCGCCGGGCGTGTGCAGGTTGAGGGCCTGCCAACTGAGCTCGGCCCAAACGGCAATGAAGACGACCACGGGAGCATAGCCAACCACGAACCAGCCGAAGGTGCGGTGTATCTTCACATTGCCGGTTTCGACCATGAGGATGAGAGCCGTGACGACCAAGAGCCAGAGCGTGGTGGCGATGGCGTGCACGTGCACGATGAAGGGGACTGGCGGCAACTCGTGGAAATAGTTGTGCAGGTCGAAGCCGAAGCCGACGCCGACGATGATCCAGAAGATGGCAAGCCAGACAAGAGCGGCGCGACGGTCGCTCCGTGCCGGCCAGGTTGCCGTTGATTGCACCTGCATCGATTGTGACCTCCGGAGACGGGGAGATTGGGGAGAGATAGGAACCTGGAATTTTTTGTTGAAAGCGAGGAGACAATTCCAGCTTCCCGTGCCGCTTACAGTCATAAGGTCCAGCTTGATGATGGGTATGTCCACGTCGTCCGCGGCGGGCAATTCAAGGTTGGTCGGCTTTGATCAGATCAGTTGGGGTTGCCGGGCCAGGAGGTCATTCGGATTTACGCACAGACATTTGATCAAGCAGGACCGCATTCAACAGTGACTTGTGAACCTTGATGCGCTTGTTGTATTCGATAAACCCGAGCTTACGAAATCGATTCATGAAGAAACTCACGCGGGACCGGGTGGTACCAACCATCTCAGCCAGGGTCTCTTGCGAGATCCTCGGGATGTATTGCTCCGGCTCGCCCGGCTTGCCAAATTCCGCCATGAGCAGGAGAATCCTCGCCAGGCGCTTTTCACTGGAGTTGAAAAGCTGGTCGACCAGATCTGCCTGAACGCGTATGCTGCGCTCCAGCAGGAACTTCAAGAAGAGGTCTGAGAAGCTATGCCCTTCATGCATCGCATGGATCATCTCTTCCCGGCTGATTCTCAGAGCGGTGCAGGCGGTGGTGGCAGTGGCCGTAGCCAAACGAAACCCGGGCATCGTGGCAAGTGCCTCTTCTCCCACAAAGTCACCCGCGGCCAGCAGCATGATGGTTCCTTCCTTCCCACTGGTGGCAACAACAGTGACTTTTGCGCGGCCTTCCTGAAGATAAAAAACCGAGTCCGCGGGATCTCCCTGCGAAAAGAAGGCTTCCTTCGGCGCCAATTGGACTATTCTTCGCCCCAGACCGGCGCTCGCCAGAACGGCAGCAGCATCGAATCCGGGCTTTTCATGCTCAACCATTGGAGGACCCCTTTCCGGTGCGACCCAAACACCTGGGATGCCGAATGCTCCATTTTCGACGGAGCATTCGGCATCCCAGTTCGGCTGAACACATTACCCCACTCGGCAGCATTGGAAAGAACTCGTCGCGGAGTAGGTTGAACTGTTCAATTCTGCTCGCTTTTCCTGAAACATTTCAAGTATTAAGATTTCATGACGCAAAAATGAAGTCCGACGAAGCGCGCCGCGGATCCCGCCGCAAGAGCAATCAGCTTGAGAGTATCATTGCGACAGTCGCTTCACGTTTCATGGCGATGCATGGTGTGTTTAGAAAGAACGGAGTCGATGGTTCCTCCAAACAAGACGCGTGATTTGGCCCGCAGCCTCATTGCCAGCGAGGCCGATGCAAGCACGACCTCTCTGCACACCGAACCTGCAACTGTGCGGGTCTACGAAAAACTGCGCCGGCAACTCGGAGCACCCGTGGGAGTTGACGGTTTTCAGGCGCTCGCTTCCCGCGCCCTGGCTCTGGCCAAATCGCAATCACCGCGGCTCAGCACGGTGCAGGTTACAGCGAATGGAGGCTTGCGCGGTCTCGGCGAGGTTGAGTCCCAGACTGACGCGGAAGAGGGTGGCGAGGCCGGAATCATTCTGATTGCGCAGCTGCTCGGGCTATTTCTTACCTTCCTTGGCGAAGCAACAACACTGCGCTTGATCGAAGATTTACGTCTGCAGGCTGACGCCCGCACAGAGTCAGACACAACCACACAGAGTCCAAGAAGTTCAGCGGCCGATGGACCGGCCATGGCTGCGGCTTTCGAGGACCTTCTGGTGGAGATTGATCGGCTCAGGAAAGTGAGTGAGCGTATTGAAACGCTGGTGGACAAGCATCCGGGCATGGAAGACGGACTCATGAGTGTTGCGGGGAACATTCGCAGTATTGCCTCGGTCCTTGACGTTTTCACGCTCATCCGAAGCAAGGCTGGCGGTCCACAGGACGAGGAGCTTGACCTGCAAACGAATCGCTACATGAATTAAGTTCCGACCGTACTTTGTCCCGCTCGGCTCTGGAGGTCGAATGCTCCAACTGCAAGAGCGCTTGCCGAGAGACAGAATCGACGCTCGGATCCCTTGACGAGGCGCAAGAAACGGCAATTGAACTCTGTGGCTTTGAACGATGCTCGGTTGAATATGAAGGCTGCCCGGAAATGCGAGATTTAGCTCATCGTCTTCTTACGTATGAAGCTGGTGCGGACAAGACCTCTGAACCTGCGGAGTCTCCGAGCATTCGCGTCTATGAAAAGCTGCGCCAGAGCCTTATTGGGTTTGCGGGAATGGCAGCATTTCAGTCTCTCGCTTTCCGCGCTTTGACCCAAGCCAAGTCGGAAGCTCCCAGTCTTTGGGCATTGCAGGTCGCAGAGAATGGATCCTTAAAAGGCCTGGGTGAGTTTGAATCTCAAATCGACATCGACAAGGAGCTGGTTGGCGAGGGAGGAATCGTTCTCATCGCCCGCTTACTCGGACTGCTTCGTATGTTTCTTGGCGAAGCCTTGACATTAAGCCTGCTGCGCAATGCGTGGCCGCGCGAAGTTTTCGACGATCGCAATTAGGCACATTGGAGAAAAGCGTGAGTATTCAAGACAAAGTGAAGATCAATAAACTACCCACTGGAGTTCCGGGCCTCGACGAAATTGTGGGTGGTGGTCTCCCGGAATTTTCATTCAACATCATCGCGGGCGCGCCGGGAAGCGGGAAGACGACGCTGGCGCATCAGTTTGTGTTTGCCAATGCCACACCTGAGCGTCCTGCGCTCTATTTCACGGTTCTGGGCGAATCAGCCATTAAGATGCTGCGATACCAGCAGCAGTACACATTCTTCGACCCGGCCAAGCTGCCCGGCTCCATTCGCTTTATCAACCTGAGCCAGGTTGTCCTGGAGAAGGACCTGGGTGCGGTCCTGGAGGCAATCACCAGGGAAGTTGAGAAATCCAACCCGGGCGTCGTGGTTGTGGACTCCTTCCGCACAATGGTCCGGAAGCCGGAAAGTGACATGGACCTGCAATCCTTTATTCAACGGCTGGCCTTATCCCTGGCTAGTTGGCAGGCTACAACTTTCCTGATCGGTGAATATGCGGAGGAAGAGCTACGCGACAATCCCATCTTCACAGTTGCCGATGGTCTGTTCTGGCTGCGCCAGACGGCGGAGCGGAATTCAATTGTGCGAAAACTGCAAGTTATCAAATTGCGCGGTCAGGATTCTGTGCCGGGGCTGCACACATTCCGCATCACTGATGCAGGGGTGCAGGCCTTCTCGCGCACTTTTGGACTCACCGCGCGCAAGAGAAATCCACCCAGCAATCGGCGTCTTTGCTTCGGCATTGGGGAGTTGGACAAGATGCTGGGCGGGGGCGTTCGCGAAGGCGATAGTATACTCATCGCGGGATCTTCGGGAACCGGGAAATCTGTCTTGGCAACTCAGTTCATTGCTGAAGGCATACGCCATGGAGAGCCGGGAATTGTGGCAGTGTTTGAGGAACGTCCGGAAGCGTATGCGGAGCGGGCGACCAATTTAGGTTTGGACCTGGAAACGCCGCAGAAAGATGGAAAGCTCACAATTCTCTATCTCCGCCCGCTCGATCTCTCGGTCGACGAAACCATGCAGTCGATTCTCGACGCCGTACAGAAGATTGGCGCCAAGCGCCTGGTCATCGATTCGCTGGCCGGCTTTGAAATGGCTCTGTCGCCCGGCTTCCGCGCCGACTTTCGCGAATCCCTCTACCGCATGATCTTCGCTTTGACGGGAATCGGCGTAACGATTCTAAGCACCGTTGAAGTGGATGAGTCCTTTACTGAGTTCCCATTCAGTACCTATTCAATTTCTTTCCTTACCGATGACATCATCCGGCTGCGGTACGTATCCATCGATGGCCAGCTGCGCAAGATCATGGTGGTGATCAAGATGCGCGGCGGGAATCACGCCAAGGATATTCGCGAGTATGAAATCACGTCGAAGGGTGTGGTGATTCTGGGCAAGCGCCTCACAAACTTTCAAGGCCTTATCAGCGGAATTCCCGTTCACTCAGACCGGCCCGACCTTACGGAAGAACCTTCTTTGGATACGGGAAACGAGCACAAGAACTAACTGAGCATCTACGAACTGGAAGTGGTGGCCAGTTATGGCCTCGATTTTTTCGTGCTCTCCTTGAGGGAAGCTTTGATGCACCGGGTATGTGTCCCTGAAGAGGAGTCAGTGCTGTTCCGGTTGGACGCTACCTTCCGGTACCGCCGACGGTCATTTTGTCGAGCTTGATGGTTGGCATGCCTACGCCGACGGGGACGCTCTGGCCGTCTTTACCGCAGGTGCCGATGCCTTCGTCAAGCGGCCCCAGATCGATGGAGGTCGTACTTGGGACACGGGGCAACCTTAACAAAAACGGTCGCGGCTGTACATGGGGCCCGTTCGGGCTGGAAATTGAGCTCGCTTTTGGACCAATCCAGAGCGTCGCATGAGTTATCTTAATGTGATAACCTATTCTTACGATGCAGAAGCACGACCCTGCCCTCGACGCGCTGCTCGATCTGGACGGCCTGATATTGGTTGTAGATCCCGAGGGTGGGCATTGGGTCAAATTTGTAGTCACAAAGGTCTTGCCGACTTCGGAGAAGCCGCATGGGATGGATTATTCGCTCTCGCTGCACGGTAGGGACGGTGAACGGCTCGTGGGATTCGACAACGCGCATCGTGTAGGCAAGCAAAAGGCCGGCGAACCGCAGGATCATCGTCACCGCATTCGCACGGTCAAGGCGTATGAGTATGTTGACGCTGCAAAGCTGCTTGCAGACTTCTGGACAGAAGTTGACGCGGTTTTGAAAGAGAGAGGAGTACGCACATGACGACGCTCAGGGTGGGAATCGCCGGCTACGACGAGATGAAGGCGTTCACGATGGCTATTGCGCGAGGGCAGAGAAAGCTCGGTGCGCAGGAGCCACGTGTCTGGTTTCCTTCGACCGAGTCGTTCGCAAAGGTGCTGTCGGCTGGGAATCGCGAACTGCTGCGCGTGATTGCGGAGAAAACGCCGGGATCTCTGGATGAGCTTGCGGCGCTGACGGGGCGGAAGAAGTCGAATCTCTCACGCACGCTGAAGACGATGGCGAATTATGGGCTTGTTCAGCTTGAGCGAGGTGCGCGTGGGCGCATTTCCGCGAAGGTGGTGCATGACCGAATTGAGTTGGAGTTGCCACTGGTGGGGAAGGCGTGTGCGGCATGATTGGACGCGGCATGTGCCGCGTTGATGATCGTTCAAAGGCTCTGGGGATGGGGTTGTGGCAAGGCTGAGCCCATGCCCTGTTACAGGCCTTCCTACCCGGATCGGTCCCTGAAGTAGCGGAGCTCCCCGGTCTCAAATTCGAGACCGGGGCACCCGGCATTGTGAGTGAATCTTACGGAAATGAGTTCTCTCAACCAGAAGAGGGTTAGGATCAACTGCAGATCACTCGACTCCGCTGCGTTTCGCTCAGGATTGCGACCCCTGTAGAGAGCTGTAATCGAGTGGAGCTATCCCACCTTCCCCTCGCGGGAACGTGGTGGAGGTCCGACGCTTGCAGATACGGATAATGATTCATGGAACGAACTCACTGTATCAACTCTCCGCCATTGCGCTTTTCATCCGATTCATCGGCAAAATAGGCTGCCATCATGCCTTGGACCACTACGAGCCACGGGATTGCGTTTGCGGAGAGTTCGTCGCATAATTCGGGGCGGTCCAGTATTTTTGACACTGAATGGCCCACGCCGATGCCGTTTAGCTGGACCAAATTCCAGAAGGCAGAATCGGGTTTCGAGTGGAGCAAACTATTCATCGTTGCCGTAAGATCACCTCCCCGGATTGGGGAGCCAGGGCGCTGGATCTCTTGGATATTTTCAAACATTTTGGCGAGGTTCGGCGCCTCGTTGTGTTTCCAGCCTCGGTTCCATTTTTCTATCTCTTCTGGGTAATGATGAATGTATAAGAGTATGGCCGCTCTCTCCGCCAAGGGACGAAGAAGAACGTGCCCCCCGAAAAGATAACCTTGCCGAATTAGCTCACGAATTGACAGGGCAATGCTCAGGGACTGAGCAACGACTTGGCAGGCCATTTTCTGGGCGTCCGTGAGGGCGCGCTTGTGCGAGGTTGGCGCAATGACAGCATTTTGCTCCATCGCGGAACAGATTAGTTGGTCAAAGTGGAAGAGAAGCGTGCGGCCAAGATAGGGTTCATTGTCCGGGGTGAAGACCACCGAGATATTCTCGGCGTCCATCCTTCGCTCCTAACTATCTTCCGGTACCGCCGACGGTCATTTTGTCGAGCTTGATGGTTGGCATGCCTACGCCGACGGGGACGCTCTGGCCGTCTTTACCGCAGGTGCCGATGCCCTCGTCGAGTTTGAGATCGTGGCCGACCATGGAAACGTGCTTGAGGGCTTCAGGTCCGTTGCCGATCAGGGTTGCGTCGCGGACCGGCGCCGTGATTTTGCCGTCTTCAATGAGGTAGGCCTCGGATGCCGAAAAGACAAATTTGCCGTTGGTAATGTCCACCTGTCCGCCGCCAAAGTTGACGGCGTAGAGGCCGCGTTTGACCGAGCGAAGAATGTCTTCGGGCTCGTCATCGCCGGCGAGCATGTAGGTATTGGTCATGCGCGGCATGGGGATGGACTGGTAGTTTTCGCGCCTGCCGGAGCCCGTGTTGGCGCAGCCCATCAGGCGCGAGGAGAGTTTGTCAGACAAATATCCCTTCAGGATGCCGCCTTCGATGAGTACGGTCTCCTGCGTGGGCGAGCCTTCGTCATCCACGTTGAGCGAGCCTCGGCGGCCGGCCATGGTTCCGTTGTCGACCACGGTGACCTTGGAACTGGCGACGGACTGGCCGATGAGCCCGGTGAAGGCGGAGGTCTTTTTTCGGTTGAAGTCGGCCTCAAGGCCGTGACCCACGGCTTCGTGCAGCAGAATGCCGGGCCAACCGGGACCAAGGACGACTTCCATTTCTCCCGCGGGTGCGGGAACGGCGCCAAGCTGCAGAATCGCTCCACGAGCCGCTTCGCGCGCCAGGCCCTCAGGGCTTTTGGAGCCGATGAACTGCTCAAGACCGGCGCGGCCACCGCCTCCCGCTCCACCCTTGGTGGTGACGGCGCCTTCTTTCGCAATGACGAAGACGTTGAGCCGGCACAAGGGTTGGGTGTCACTGGCGAAGGCGCCGTCAGAGGCGGCGATGAGGATGCGGCGCAGTTCCTCGGAGTAGCTGGCGCGGACTTGGACGACGCGGTTGTCAAAGGCGCGGGCGGCGCGGTCGGCGCGCAGGATGAGTTCGAGCCGCGCGGCCAGGTCGAGACTGTAGCCGCCGAGGGGAACTGGATAAAGATTGGCGACTGGGGCTTCAGTGAATCCCTGGACGGGTTGTTTGGCCGGGCCGCTAGCGATGAGGGCCGCGGTGCGGGCGGCGTGGAGCAGGCGCTCTGGGCTCAGATTGTCGGTATAAGCGTAGCCGGTGCGCTCACCAGAGAGCACGCGGATACCGCAGCCGGCGCTGGTGCCCTGGCTGGCGGATTTGACAATTTGCTCGTCAACGCCGAGAGCTGTTGCCATGACCGACTCAAAATACAGGTCGGCGTAGTCGCCGCCGGCCGAGAGCGCCTCGCCCAGGCAGCGCTCAAGCAGGCGCTCGGTAATTCCGAATTTCTCAAAAAAGTAGCGTTTGTGGCCGGAAACAGGGGAAGCGGCAGGTTTGGTCATTGGTCTCAGTTTACGCCATGCGTGCTGCTTCTCCATTGGAGCGCTCGCCGTTGACCGCACGCTCACGCAGGGTTGAAATGTTTTGCCGGAACGATCAAGGACCGCTCGATAGGTAAGAAAGTCGAATTTGAGTAAGAACTACATAGTCGATGGCGACTGGTGAAGACGCCGCGTCTTTCTAATTCAGCTGGATCACTCTCTAAACGAAGCATTCTAAACGGCCGGGTCTTCGCGGGAGAATTGGATTTTTTGGCAGAGAGATTGCAAGCTTCAATCCACAGCAGACCATTTCAAATTCGCAGTTATTTTGATTCTCATCGCGATTCCTGATGCCGCGGCGCGTTCGTTAGCAACACCTATGTATATCTCCGCCCGGGCATCGAATTCGTGGTCAATGCATGCCGCTTCAGTTGCCCTACCCAAAACGACGGGAGATCTGCGCCCAAAAACAGATTGAGGCGGATCTTTCGTCTTCATCGAATGCAATTGGAGAAAACATGAAGCGCGTAACACTGCTCGTTGTGTTGCTATTTGCAGTTTCCGTCGTTGCATCCAAATCCTCAGGAGCACAACGCTACGGTTATCGACTTGCAATCACAACAACATCACTTCCTGGCGGAACGGTCGGCGTTTCGTATAGCGGTCAGATAACGGTGACCGGAGGAACCGCACCTTACAAGTACAGCGCGAGCGGCCTTCCCAGCGGATTATTGATTGGCAGTTCGACCGGCGCGATTACCGGTAAACCGACCGCGGCAGGAGCGGTCACGGTGGGGATCACGGTGACAGACTCCAGCAGATCGACGGAAACGGCAACCACAAATCTGCAGATAACGATTGCAGCTTTAGTGGCGCCAAGCACTCTAAGCGTGACGACAACCTCACTTCCAGGCGGTACGGCTGGCTCCGCGTATAGCGGCTCGATAGCCGCGACCGGCGGCACCAAACCTTACACATTCAGCGCGAGCGGTCTTCCCAGCGGATTATCGATTGGCAGCTCAACCGGCGCAATTACGGGTACGCCGACCGCGGCAGGAACGGCCACAGTGGCTATCAAGGTGACAGACTCCACTAAACCAACGGCGCAATCAGTGACGTCAAACCTGCAGATCGCGATTGCTGCTGCCACCGGAGCAAGCAAACTGGCGATTACGACGACCTCCCTTCCAGGCGGCACAGCCGGCGTGGCCTATACCGGCACGGTAACGGCATCGGGTGGAACTACGCCCTACACATTCAGCGCGAGTGGTCTTCCCAGCGGATTAACGATCAGCAGTTCGACTGGAGCAATTACCGGTTCCACAACAACGGTGGAAACCGCCACGGTATCGGTGACGGTGACGGACTCGACCACGCCGACTGCGCAGACGGCCACGTCCAGTTTGAGCATTACGATCAGCACGGCGACAGCAGGTGTTGCCTGCGGAAATATCACTACAGGGAACTTGGGCAGTCTTAACGGCTTCGTCCCATTCCCAGTTTCGAATGCATGGAATACAAACATCGCGTCGGCTGCGGTCGATCCCAACTCGGCAACGATCATCAGCGCGCTTACGGGAAGCAACCTGCATCCGGATTTCTCAACACCGGCCGACGGGAACTATGGGATTCCCTATGTGGTGGTCGATTCAAATTCCACTTCGGGAGTCAATGTGGATATGAACGGCTATCCCGATCAGAGCGACATCACGCCCTATCCGATACCGGCGACGGCTCCAATCGAAGGCTACCCGGCAAATTGCACGACCAATGGCGACGATCACGTGCTTGTTCTGGACAAGACAAAGTGCTGGCTCTATGAGACCTGGTCGACTGAACTCTGCAACGGCTCCTGGTCTGCGTCGAACGGGGCAGTCTGGGATCTGACGACAAGCGAGCGCCGGCCCAATGGATGGACCTCGGCGGATGCGGCAGGCCTGCCCGTATTTCCTGGGCTGGTGCGCTATGACGAAGTGGCGGCAGGGGCCATCAACCATGCGATTCGAGTGACGGTGGGCAATACGAAGAGCGACTCGAATGGCGGATATTTTGTGGCTCCCGCGACCCACGCGGCCGGAAATAGCGCCAGCACCAGCAACATTATTGGAATGCGGCTGAGGCTGAAGGCCAGCTTCAACATATCCAGTTACAGCGCCGCCAACCAGGTGATCCTCAAGGCCATGCAGCAGTATGGCCTGATCGTGGCCGATAACGGCAGCAACATGTACTTCGAGGGGACGCCGGACGCGCGCTGGAACGACGGCGACCTGCATAACCTGGGGAACGTGGATGCGTCGTCGTTCGATGTAGTTCAAATGGGGACTGCATACGATGTATCGACTGCCCCGACAGGAGCCGCGCCCACGATCAGCAGCTTTGCGGCTTCACAAACCACCGTGGCCGCGGGCACGGCAGTGACGCTGACATGGACTGTCAGCGGCGACTCCTACGACTTTATCGACGTCGTGGGGATGGTGCGTGGAGGAAGCCAGACGGTGACTCCGACCAAGACCACCACCTATACCATGAACTCAACCAACCAATATGGACGGTCGACAAAAGCGGTTACGGTTACAGTAAATTAGGTTCGAGGTTGAACAGCGGCTCCCTGCGGGATTGGTCCTGCAGGGAGCCGCAGTTTGATGCAGCCTGTGACGAAAGTTTGTTCTCTTGGTGCGGGGGCATGAGTGCTCATTCCAAGGGGTGCGTTCCTCATGTTAGATTCGTGGCATGAAAAGAATCCTTGCCGCTGCGCTTCTGCTGTTGGCACTCGGGACTCCGGCGGCCTTTGCCAAGCATTACAAATATCCGCACAAGGTCACGAAACACCCGACGACGCATCATCCGCATCGCCACGCCTAGAGTTCCGCCGCACGCGCTTCAACAGCAGCCGCTCCCCATCTCATCCGGGAGCGGTTGTTTGCTTGTTGATCCCCTCAGAAATCAAGGAATCAGAGTGTGGCCGCGAGGGAGTTTTCCACGCTCGGCAGGGCCTTTGCCTGCTGTAGTGGGAAGCATGGTAAGGTTCTTGCCATGAGCGAAGTGATCGACACACGTTATCCGATTGGGCGCTTCAGTGCGCCGGCCACGAGCGGCCCTGAAATTCGTGCGGCGCACATTCAAACGATTCGGCTGCTGCCCGAGCGCCTGCAGGCAGCGGTGAAGGGGCTGAACGATGCGCAGCTCGACACGCCGTATCGCGAAGGCGGCTGGACGGTGCGGCAACTGGTGCATCATCTGGCCGACAGCCACGCGATGTCGTATACGCGCTTCAAACTGGCGCTCACCGAGGACTGGCCCACGATCAAGCCCTACAACGAGGCGGCATGGGCCGAGCTCGCCGACAGCAAGTTTCCGATTGACGACTCCATTGCGATGCTCGAGGCGCTGCATGGACGCTGGGTGGCGCTGCTGGAATCGATGAGCGAAGAGGAATTCAAGAGGGGATACGTCCATCCCGAGAACGGCCGCCAGGACCTTGCCAGGGCTTTGGGCGTCTACGACTGGCACAGCCGCCATCATGTCGCGCACATTACTAATCTGCGCGCTCGCCAGGGCTGGTAGGAGCCGCGCGTGGCTCGCGAAGAGGCTGCCGCATCAGCCGGGCTGCTGGCCCGGAGCATCGAGGAGTATCTGGCCGACCATCCTGCGGCAGCGCTGCTTGAGGATGGGCGGGTCGCGTTCGATATGCGCTTTGCGCATTACGCCGTAAGCGAGCAGCACGGCCGCTGCCTATTGCAGTTGTGGAGCGAAGAACGCAACCTTGTGCGCACGGTGGTTGAGGTGCAGGAGCGAGCCCAATGCCTGCGCCTGATGACACGCCGCATGGGCGCAGCCAAGCCCCAGGCGTTGGAGCTTGTGCCCACCAGCGACCGGCGCACGCCCACGGCGCGGGATGCGAGCCGACGCAACTATCAAAAATTGCTGGAGCGCGTGCTGACGCGCAGGTTTGTGGACGCGAAGATGGACGGATTGCGTTCGGCCATGGACCTGGAGCACAGCTTTGGTCCGGCGTACGTGCGCGGGCGGCTGTTGCGTGGAACCGCGGCAGACGCGGTGATTGGCGTGAGCGAAGCCGAGTCGGGCGCGATGGTGGATGGAATCCTGACGCTGGGAATTCTGTGGCTCGACTATTGCCGTCAGCACGGCGACGGGCGCAGACATTTTGGCGGGCTCAAGGTGATTGTGCCGGCTGGCGCGTGGCGGACGATCGCGGAACGGATGGCGTGGATGAATCACGGCGCCGCCGATTTTCAGTTGTTCACGCTCGATGAGCGCAGCGAAGAGATTGCGCCGGTCGATTTTCGTGACACCGGCAATCTGGAGTCGCGGCTGGTTCACGCGTTCTCAAGGCCGGCTGCCCTTGAACGCTGCAATGCAGGAATCGAAAGGCTGATGGCGCTCGTTCCGGATGGGGCACGCGATCGGATTGAGGTACGGGCCAGCTCGGCCACCGTGGTCGGCCTGCTGCTCCACGGGCTTGAGTTTGCGCGCGTCCGTCACGGCGCGGCGGCCCAATCGTTTGCGCGCGAAGACGAGGTGAGCTTTGGCGCGGGCGCCAACGAGACGCCGCTCACTGAAGAAAATGAAGCGCTCTGCCGCGAGCTGTGCGCACGGCTGTTCAGCAGTCGCTACCCTGACGGCTCGCATAACGACCCGCTGTTCCGCATGCACCCGGAGCACTGGCTGGAGTCGCGCCTGCGCTCGGGACTTGCGGAACTGCTGCCCGGATTGCGCGGCGATTTGCTCTACACGCAGGTGCCTGCGATCTCAAGAGGGGATCGGGGCCTGCTTGACCTGCTCACGCTCGACCGCAACGGACGGCTGGTGGTGATTGAGCTAAAGGCGGACGAGGATCTGCATCTGCCGCTACAGGCCCTGGATTACTGGATTCGCGTACGCGCGCTCAATGACGACCGGCAGGCGGGCGCTGGCGGCAGCCGGCCCGTTTCAGCGTTCGAGCGGCAGGGATATTTTGACGGGGCCGAAGTCTCTCAGCTCCCTCCGCGATTGTTGCTGGCCGCGCCTGCGCTGCGCATCCATCCTGCCAATGAGATCGTGCTGCGTTATTTTTCGCCGCAGGTGGAGTGGGAGCTGATTGCCGTGAGCGAACACTGGAGGCGCGAGCTGAGCGTGATATTTCGCAAGCGGAGCGGCGACGGCAGGTAGGTGTTGCGCGGTTGAGCCGCAACCGTTCTCTCACTTGGCTCGAACGGCGGTGGTTGGTTGAATTTGCCGGCCGCCGGCACCTTGGACTTGTTATGGCTATAAATTATGGCTATAATAATTCCATGGATGTGAGTACCGCTGAGGCGAAGAATCGCTTGCCCGAGTTGATTCGAGCTGTGGAAGAGGGCGAAGTGGTGGTGATAACCCGCCATGGGCGCCCTGTTGCGCAGCTGGCTCCGCCGCCCGCACCGCGGCGCAAGCCTGTGCTGGGCGGCATGAAAGGCCGCATCCGCCTGCTGCCGGGCTGGGACGATCCCATCACAGAAGAAGAGCTTCTGGGTGAGGACGATTGACTGGAGAGGCTCCAGCGCTCGGCTACCTGCTCGACACCCATGCGATGATCTGGGCGCTGGAGCGGCCCGAGGCGCTCAGCAGCGCAGCCCGCAAAGCTGTGAGCTCCGGACCCAACGTGGTGAGCGTGGTCTCCTACTGGGAGGTCATGGTCAAGAGCATGAAGGGGACACTGGATGTTGGCGATCCACGGATTTGGTGGCAAGAGGCCCTGGAGCAACTGGCCGCCACTCCGCTGATCCTGCGCCCCCAGCATGTTGCCGCAATGTACGCGCTTCCGCCAATTCACAAGGACCCGTTCGATCGGATGTTGATTGCTCAGGCTACGGTGGAAGGGCTGGCCTTGGTGAGCGCCGACGCGGAGATTCGCCGGTATGCCTCAAAAAGTCTGCGCGTGGTGCGTTAGGCGCTTTACTCTGCCGGCTTCCAGCGCAGGATGGGCTTGCGCGCCGCCTGCACTTCATCGAGACGCGAGATGCGCGTGGAGTGCGGAGCGGTCTTTACCAGCTCCGGCGACTCCTCCACTTCCTTCGCGATCGAACGCATGGCCGCGACGAACAGATCGAGCTCTTCGAGCGATTCGCTTTCGGTGGGCTCGATCATGAGCGCGCCGTGGACGATGAGCGGGAAGCTGACCGTGTAGGGATGGAATCCGTAGTCGATGAGCCGCTTGGCAATGTCGCCTGTCTTCACGCCGAGAGCGGCCTGGCGCTTGTCGCTGAAGACCACCTCGTGCATCGACGCTGTTTTATAAGGCAGCTCGTACAGGTCTTCAAGCTTGTTTCGGATGTAGTTCGCGTTGAGCACTGCGTCTTCGGTGGTTTGGCGCAGGCCGTCGGGCCCGTTGGCCAGGATGTAGGCAAGCGCACGGATAAACATGCCGGTGTTGCCGTAAAAGGCGCGCACGCGGCCTACGGATTGGGGCCGATCGTAGTCCCAGGCCAGCTGCCCGCGTTCATCATTCAAACTTCCGACGGAAACCAGCGGGGAAACGGGAGCGCGGAACATGGGGATGGAAGAGCCGGGAGGCGGGGGATCGTCATTGAGGTTTTCCCAGGAGGCCGGCGCGGGTTGATTTGCGACGCTCGGTTTCCGGACCAGCACGGGCGTGGGAAGAAACGGCTCAAGAAATGCTTTGCAGGCAACCGGGCCAGAGCCGGGGCCTCCACCGCCATGGGGCGTTGAGAACGTCTTGTGCAGGTTCAGGTGCATCACGTCCACGCCAAAGTCGCCAGGCCGCGCTTTGCCGACAAGCGCATTCATATTGGCGCCGTCCATGTAAAGCAGCGCTCCCTTGGCATGCAGGATATCTGCGATCTTGTGAATCTGGCTCTCGAAGACGCCGATGGTGGAGGGGTTGGTGAGCATGAGAGCCGCGGTCTCTTCATCGACCTGCCGCTCCAATGCGTCGAGATCGATGCCGCCTTCGGCGTTTGACTTGAGATTTTCGACCTGGTAGCCACAGATGGCGGCAGTGGCAGGATTGGTGCCGTGCGCCGAGTCGGGAATGAGAATCTTCTTGCGCGCGTTGCCTTGCGATTCGTGCCAGGCGCGAATGAGAAGGATTCCTGTGAATTCGCCATGCGCGCCAGCGGCGGGCTGCAGCGTGATGGCGTCCATGCCTGTGATTTCGATGAGGCAGCGCTGCAAGAGCGCGATGACTTCAAGGATGCCCTGCGCGAGCGAGTCGGGCCGGTAGGGATGCGCCTCGGCCAGGCCCCCAATGCGTGAAACGGCCTCGTTAACGCGCGGGTTGTACTTCATCGTGCAAGACCCGAGCGGATACATGCCCAGGTCAATGGCATAGTTCCAAGTGGACAGCCGCGTGAAGTGGCGGATGATCTCGATTTCGCTGAGCTCAGGCAAAATGCCCGGCGTTTTGCGGTGGGCCGCGCCAAGAACAGACGCGGGGTCTACGGCGGGCACGTCGAGCGGCGGCAGCATGTAGGCGCGCTTGCCCGGTGCGGATTTCTCGAAGAGCAGCGCTTCGTTCTGCGTTGGGTGGGTGCGGACTTTGCCAAGGGTCTTACGGCCAGTCGTTTCTGTGGTTGTCGCCATTTTTGTACCTCAGAGCTTTGTAAAAGGGCACGGCTTCAGCCGGGCCGAATAGCACGAGAAAAACGAGAGGGCTTTAGCCCCTGCCGATTTAAGTTGAGCCCGCATGGTCCATTTTCTTCCGCGCCAGACTGCAAAAGCAGAAAGGGTACTCCTCCGCGGTTGCGGCAAGCCCGGCTTTGATCGGGTTCTCCGCAATATAAGTCCGATGGGCCTCAAAATTCTTCTGGTTCATTACCTGCACTTCGGTGAATCCTCTCTGCCAGACCTCGCCTCTGTAACCGAACTCATGGGACAGCCGATGGGAGAACCTGCCCTTGATCAGTTGCATCGCCTTTTCGATTGTCATATCGCTGTCAACCTCTATCAAAAGATGGATATGGTCAGGCATGATGACGAAGTCGTGCAGCTTGAAGCGATGTTCGGCGACAAGGGAACGCAGTGTATCGATGAGGAGCTCGGCGTTGCGCTCCGATTGCAGCAATCGCTTACCCATGCTCGTCTTTGTCGTCGCGAAAAAGGTACGCGACGAGTTCAGGATGTCGGACGGGGCAGCATTGCGGGCTGGATGCGCCATTGCAGGGGCTAAAGCCCTCTCTCCTTTTCATCGCTGGTTCGGCCCGGCTAAAGCCGTGCCCTTGTTACAAAGCCACTCCCTCTTTCGTTGCTGTTTCGTTCTGGCTAAAGTGGTGTCGTCGTTAGAAAGCGTCTTCCTTACGCCTCTGCCTGACGCCTACGCAGTCGAGAGTTCCTAAGCTTCTACTGGCGTGGAGGACAAGACTTTCGCGGCTTTGTCGATCTGCTCGCGGGTTACTACTTCAGTGGCGCACCACAGCGTTGCGTTGCCGAGTTCCGGATACCAGCGGCCGAGCTCCACACCGCCGACGATCTTTTCGTCGAGCAAGCGCTTTGACCACACCGCCGGGGCTTCATCGGTTTGCAAAACGAACTCGTGAAAGCGCGGCGCACCTTTGAAGAGGAGCTTGGCTCCGGGTTGCGCGGCCAGGGTTTCGGCGGCGTAGGCTGCTTTGGCCAGGTTGTGCTCGGCCAGCTCGCGGATGCCTTCCTTGCCGTAGACCGCGAGGAAGATGGTGGCCATGAGCGCGACCAGCGCCTGGTTGGTGCAGATGTTCGATGTGGCCTTTTCACGGCGGATGTGCTGTTCGCGGGTGGCGAGCGTGAGAACGAAGCCACGGTTCCCATTGCCGTCCACTGTTTGGCCCACGAGGCGTCCGGGCATCTGGCGAACATACTTTTCCTTGGCTGCGATGACGCCGCAGAACGGGCCGCCATAGCTGAGCGCCACGCCGAACGATTGCGCTTCCATGCTGACGATGTCTGCCTCGACCGGCGGGCGCACCACGCCGAGCGAAACAGCTTCGGCAATGGAGACGATGAGCAGAGCGCCCTTGGCGTGAGCGATGGCCGCAATCGCCGGAATGTCTTCAATGATGCCGAAGAAGTTCGGACTCTGCACGAGGACCGCCGCAGTTTCTTCCGTGACGGCTTGCTCTAAAGCGCCTATATCGATGCGGCCTGTTTCCTTGTTGTAGGTAACGAGGTTCGAAGGCAGGCCCTGATGTTTGGCGTAGGTGGCCAGCACTTCGCGATACTCGGGATGAACCGTTGCGGCCACAACCGCCTTGTGGCGGCCGGTTAGGCGAACGGCCATCATCACGGCTTCTGCCGCGCCGGTTGACCCGTCGTACATGCTGGCATTGGCTACGTCCATGCCGGTGAGCTCGGCGATCATGGTTTGGAATTCGAAGATGGCCTGCAGCGTGCCTTGGGTAATCTCCGCCTGGTAGGGCGTGTAGCTGGTGAGAAACTCGCCGCGCTGCACGAGAGAGTCAATAATGACGGGGCGGTAGTGGCGATAGGCGCCAGCGCCCAGGAAACTGGCGTAGTCGGTGGCGTTCTTGTCGGCGGCGGCGCGAAAGTAGTCCACGATTTCGCTCTCGGCCTGCTGGCGCGGCACGTCGAGATCGCGGGTGATGCGGTACTCGGCGGGGATGACGGCGAACAGGTCGTCGATGGAGCGAGCGCCGATTTCGGCGAGCATCTGCTTGCGTTCGTCGGGCGATTTGGGAAGATAGCGCATGTTTCTCTCGGGTTGTTAGGTTCTTAGGTTGTTAGGTTCTCAGGTTGTTAGGTTGTTATGTCGTTGCCAGATTATCTTGGTCGTTTGCTTTCCGCCGCCCTTGTGCGGAGCGACTTGCTGAGGAGGCTTAGAAGACGGCCCACTTCATCGCATAACTTCTCGGCTTCTTCCAGCGCTGGTAGTGTTCCGAATTTGAGGCCTCGAGCAATAACAAACTGTGATTCGAGTTCAAAATTCGAGCCGCGTGCAATGCCGAGGAACTGCAAGAATTCACCTGACGTTGCACGTCCCGCGCTCTCGGCAATGTTACTTGAGACAGAAACTGCAGCCCGACGCATCTGATTCGTAAGACCAAATCGTTTCGCATCGGGGAACAGAGATGTCAGGCGGTAGACTGAGATCGCCAATTCGGTCGCCCTTTGCCAGACCAAAAGCTCCTTCAACGAGCCTGCCATTCGAACCCTTCTGCATGGAACCTGTGCCGCGAGTCAATCAAATACAGAATCGCTTAGCAACAGACAACCTAACAACAGAATTACCTAACAACCTAATCACCTAAGAACTAGCTTGCGGTTTCTTCAGAGACGAACGCTTCGTAGGCAGCGGCGTCGAGCAGGGAATTGAATTCCGCGGGGTTCGAGAGCTCGACCTTGATAATCCATGTGCCGTGCGGGTTCTCGTTGATCTTGTCCGGGGCTGTCTTTAGCTCCTCGTTGACCGCGGTCACCGTGCCGCTGACGGGCGAGTAGAGATCGCTGACGGCCTTGACGCTCTCAACCGAACCGAAGGTGGTATTCGCCGTAACCGTGTCGCCCACCTTGGGCGCGTCCACGTAGACGATGTCGCCGAGGGAGTTTTGCGCGTAGTCGGTGATGCCGATGGCGCCGATGGAGCCATCGAGCTCAATCCATTCATGTTCGCGGGTATATCGATAGTTTGCGGGGTAAGCCATGGTAGGTCCGCTCCTTGAAGAAAGCAGTGAAGCTCTAGTGTAAATGGGAGAAGCAGGGAACGAGGGACCAAGGGACCAAGGGAACAAGAAAATCTGTGACCGAGGGAACAGGAAGGTAGGGACCAAAGGTCCAAAGGAACAAGGGAACAAGAATACGGGGCCAAGGGAGCTAGGGAACAAAAGGCAGGGAACCAGGGACCCAGGGGATCGGAAGGGCGGGTATGTCGTGAATATGGTCCTCACTTCTTGAGTTTGTTCATGACTGCAATTAGAAGCCGGCTCACATCTGCGGAGAGCCTATCAACGGATTCATATGAATTCTTCGTGGCAAATCCGAGTTTGGAGGAAATGATGAGCTGGGTCTGCAATTCTCAATTTGAGGCCCTTGCAATACCGAGAAATTGCAAATATTCCCCCTTGTGGCTCTTCCATAATCTTCCGCGATGTTGCTAGCGATCGAAACGGAAGCGCGCCTCAGCTGATCCGTCAGACCAAATCGTTCAGCAGTTGGGAATGTAGCGGTCAGGCGATAGATTTCGACGCTCAGATCAACAGCCCGTTGCCAGACGACCAGATCCTTGAAAGACGCACCCATGGGCTCCTCCTCGATTATGGCCATGTTGGCAGCCATTCAAGGACGATAGGGCAAATCCAAGTTTACAGAAGTGACCGCAGGCACTAGAGCGGGTGGGCAGTCAGCCGGGTGGCCGTCTTGTTCCCTTGGTCCCTTGGTCCCTCGTTCCCTGCTTTACTTGTCGAAGAACTCTCCGTGCCCACCGTTGGCCCAGGGATCGTAGTGCTCGGCAAAGTTGGCGCGGTTTTTGACCGAGGGGTGGTTATACTCCCAGAACTCGATGAAGGGGCTTGGGTCGGGGTCTTCAAGCCATGACTCGCCAAGGTGATTGAAGGCGGAGACGGCGGTCTTCTGCGGGTCGGGGACGAGGCCATGGATGGCTTCCTGACCATAGACATCGGCCTGGTGCTCGAAGTGGCGGCTGAAGGCGTTGTTGACCGGCTCCAGCACAAAACTGGCGACGGAGATTGTAAAAAGCAGCACGATGAAGCCGGCGCGGCTGGCGAGCGGCGTTTGGTCGCCTGGCTCGCCCAGTCCCCAACGGCGGCCGAAACGGCGCGCGAGCCAGGCCGCAAACCCCGCGCAAGTCCAGTAGATGAAAAACAGCGCGGCGGAGATGCCGGCAATCGACTTGATGATGTGGTGCAGGACGTAGTGGCCGCTCTCGTGGCCGAAGACGAAGAGGATTTCGTCGTCAGGCAGCCGGTCGGTGGTGGTGTCCCACATGACGTAGCGCTTGGTGGAACCGAGGCCCGTGACGTAGGCATTGAGGCCGTTGTTTTTCTCGCTGGCCTTCATCAGGAACATGCGCTCGGGTGGAATGCCGATGCCGGTGCGAGCTACGACCGTTTCCAGCTTGGCCACCAGCGGCGCGTGATTCTTTGAGAGCGGCTCGAATTTGTTGAAAATAGGATCGAGAAACGGCGAAACGAAGATGCCGAAGACGAGAAGCGGCAGCGTAACCAGCCAGATGCCGAACCAGTAGCGGCGTGGCCAGCGGCGCACGATCCAGTTGAAGAGGAGCATGACGAGGGAGCCGATGACCATGGTGAGCAGGAGGCCCTTGCCTTCGTCGCCCAACCAGCTTCCCCAGCCCTGCACGCTGACGTTGTAGCTTTTCTCTTTCCATTGCGAGAACCACTCGAGCGGCATGGAGGCGATGGAGGTAATCACGAGGAAGGTAGCAAAAAAAATCAGTCCCTGAATCCAGCGGCGTGCGGAGATGCGCTTCGCCCAGCTTTCAAGGCCCGCGGCGGCGCGGGTTGAGAGCAGCAGCCATAGGACGGCCAGGCCCCAGAGCCCGCCCACGATGTCCATGATGTTGCGAATGCGGCTGATGGCGATGGCCTTGGCCTGTTTTTCAGGCGTCAGCTTGTAGGCCTGCGGGGTGTTGTCGGGCGCGGGAGCCGCCTGGGCCGCCGTTTGCTGGGCGTGCACGTGAGGGGCCGTACCGATGCGCGGAGCCACAAAGCCGAGCAGCGCGGTAAGGCAGAGTGTGAACAACGAGCAGCGCAGAAACGTCATTAGATCACCCCTTGGCGGCCAGACTTTGAGACAATCGAGATACAGATGCTTTTACAGGATTCCGCCCGACTTTCGCTATCTAAATCTTCAGCCGTACGAGGAAGGTTTTTCCTCCGGCTCGCAGCCTACACAGCCATCGCAGCTTTTGCCGTTCCAGTCGCAGCTCCGGCACAGGCGGGCACTCCGGTGCTGCTGGACGCCATGACGACCGAGCTCAACCGGGCTTTCAGCCTGCTGGGCAAACAGGGTGGAGACAAACAGTTGCCGCCCTACTTTTTGAGCTACGCGGTCAGCGACGCAACCAGCGTGTCGATCCGCGCGCAATTTGGCGCCCTTGCCGATAGCTCGTCAAACCACGTGCGCGTGGCCGACGTGCAGGTGCGGCTGGGCTCGCCGGCGCTCGACAACACGCATGGCGACCATCGGGGCTCCGCCGTGAACAGCCTGCAATTGCCTCTCGCCGACGACCGAGCGGCGCTGGGACGATCGCTCTGGCTGGCCACCAACACGGGATACGGCGCGGCACTCGACAACTACCTCCGCGTGAAGACTGAAGCCGAAGTGCGCGCCAAGGAAGAAGACACCTCGCCCGACTTCAGCCAGGAGGCGCCGCAATCGTTCATCGGCAAGCCGGCCGCGGCGGTGGTGGTGGACCGGGCCGCATGGGAGCAGAGAGTGCGCGCGCTCTCGAAGGTGTTCCGCGAGTTTCCTGACGTCTACCAGAACGTGGTGCTGATGACGGCGCAGAACGAGACGGATTATTTTGCGTCGAGCGAGGGTTCACGCCTGGTAACGCCGCACACGCAGGCGCGCATCGTGGCCGTCGCCGTGACGCGCGCTGACGACGGCATGGACCTGTTCCGCGAGCAGACCTTTGAAGCCGAAACCGTGGATGGACTGCCGGCACAGGCGGAGCTGGAAGCGGCGATGCGCGCGCTGGGCACAAGCCTTGAGGCGCTGCGCAAGGCGCCCGTCACGGAGCCGTTCGATGGACCGGCAATTCTGTCAGGGCGCGCTTCGGCAGTTTTCTTCCACGAGGTGCTGGGCCACAGGCTTGAGGGCCAGCGCCAGCGCGGCGATGAGGAGGGGCAGACTTTTACCAAGGATGTGGGCAAGCCGGTGCTGCCGACATTTCTCTCCGTGGCCGACGATCCAACGCTCACCAAATTTGACGGCACGTGGCTGAGCGGCAGCTACTCGTACGACGACGAGGGCGAGAAGGCGCGCCGCGTCGATCTGATCTCAGACGGGGTGCTGAAGACATTTCTCATGTCGCGCCTGCCGATTGCGAGTTTCGGTTCGTCCAACGGCCACGGCCGCGCAGAGACAGGCCATGTGCCCACCGGGCGGCAGGGTAACCTGATCGTGACTTCGACCAACAGCGTGCCTGAGACTGAGCTGCGCAAGCAATTGATTGACGAAGCCAAGAAGCAGGGCAAGCCGTACGGACTCTATTTTGAAGACATTTCGTCGGGATTCGCGGTAACCACGCGCAGTTCGCCGCAGGCTTTTCAAGTAATTCCGCTGGTGGTGTGGCGCGTGTATGTGGATGGACGTCCGGATGAGCTGGTGCGCGGGGTGAGCATTGTGGGCACGCCGCTGGCCGCCATGAAGCGGATTGTTGCCACCGGCGACAAGAGCGAAGTGTTCAACGGCGAGTGCGGCGCGGAGTCGGGCACGGTTCCCGTAAGCGCGGTGGCTCCGGCCATGCTGGTGAGCGAGATGGAAACGCAACGGCAGCCGCAGGGAACGGCGCGGCCGCCGATACTCTCCATTCCGAGTGCAGACGCAACTGCGTCTGCTGAGCAAAGCCAAAACAGCAGCGGGGACGAAGGCGCCTCGAAGCCGGCCAGTCCTGAAGAAGGCCTGTACCGGGTAGGCGGTGGAGTCTCGGCGCCTGTTCCCTTGAAGCGTGTGGAAGCAAAATACTCTGAGGAAGCGCGACGGGCTAACTACCAAGGCATATGTTTGGTTTCTGTGGTTGTCGACTCGCACGGAGATCCCCAGAATGTGCACGTGGTTCGTGCGTTGGGCATGGGCTTAGACGAGAAGGCGCTCGAAGCCGCGAGAAAGTGGAAATTCAAACCGGCAATGCTTAATGGGAAACCGGTACCGGTCAGGGTTAACATCGAAATCCGTTTCATGCTTCTACCTTAATGACCAGGGTTATTCATCTTAATCGAGCAAAGGAGGCGCAGTGATCCCAATCCGTTCTGCTGCCACGATTACCTGCCTCGGATTTTTTGTGGCTTGCCTGTGCGTGCCGGCTATGCACGCGCAGCCTACCCGCGCCGATGCAGAAAAGGATCCGGTGCTGAAGGCCATGCTCGTTGAGATGGATCGCAGCATGAGCCATCTGCAACTGCCCGGCTTTGCCAAGCCGTTCTTTATCCAGTACCGGATTGAGGATGTTGACGAGTTCTCAACGCGGGCAGAGTTTGGCGCCAGCGAGGGTTCTCAGCACGCTCACCAGCGCATTGCGCGGGTGACGGTGCGTGTGGGCGACTACAAGACCGACAGCTCCGGTGGGCGCGGCGATGGAGCTCTGGAACTTGCGTCGCTTGACAACGATCCCATTGCGCTGCGCTCGGCGTTGTGGACGGCCACCGACCAGGCGTACAAGAGTGCGCTGGCTGCCTACGCGCAGAAGCAGGCAGCGCTCAAGCAGGTGCAGACACCGCCGCAGGCCGACGACTTCAGTCACGAGCAGCCGCTCATCTCACTTGCTGCGCCGCTCACGCTCACTGTGGATGAGGATGCATGGACACGGCGAACGGCGCGCGTCAGCGGGCTCTACCAGAGCGATCCAGCAGCCAGCGCGGGCGAGGGCAACGTGCAGTATTCGAATGCGCAGTTCCAGGCCCACGCAACCACCACCTGGCTGGTGACGAGCGAAGGAACCATTGTTCGCAAATCGGCGGGGATCTATCAGCAGTCCTTTGGCGTGGGCACGCAGGCGCAGGATGGAATGCGGCTCGATCGCTCCTATGCTTCAACGGGGACTTTGCTCAAGGATCTCGACTCGCAGGATGTTTTCGAGAAGCACGCACAGACGTTGATCGCTTCGCTGGCGGAGTTGCGCAAAGCGCCGCTGGTCGATGAGGAATATCACGGCCCGCTGCTGCTGAGTGCCGACGCAAGCGCCGACACCATGCGCACACTGCTCGCGGGCGGCGTAACGGCCACACGGCCAAGGCTGGGCACGGAGGCGCGCACCAACGGAGCTTTTGCTTCCAGCTTTCACGCTCAAGTGATGCCGGAGAACATGGATGTGGTGGACGATCCGCTCGTGAAAAGCTACAACGGCAAGGGGCTTGTGGGCGCGTACGACGTGGACGATGAAGGCGTTCCGGCGCAGGCCGTGAACCTGGTGACGGCGGGCCGGCTCGAGAATTATCTGTTGGGGCGCGAGCCGGTGCGCGACTTTCCTGCCTCAAACGGACACGGACGGGCCGGCATCACCGGTGGGCCGCGGCCGTCAATCGGCGTGTTGAAGGTGACGGCGCGCGACGGCTTGACGGATGATGAGCTGAACAGCAAGCTACTGGCGCTGGCCAGGGATCGCGGGCTGAAGAGCGTCTACTTTGTTGAAACGCTGGGCGGCGAAATGACGCCGCGGCTGCTCTACCGCGTCAATGCGGATGCAAGCGCCGCCGGCAAACGCGAACTGGTGCGTGGCGCGGTGCTCGACGACATCGATCAGCGCGCGCTCCGCTCAAGCGTGGCCGCCGCGGGCAAGGAACTTTTTGTCGACAACTTCTATGCCGATGTGCCGGTGACAGTGATGGCGCCCGCGCTGCTGCTTGAAGACGCCACGGTACGCCGCGCCAACGCCAAGAACGACAAGCTGCCGTTCTATCCGCCACCGGAAAAATAGGTTTCAGGTTTCAGGGCGTAGGGGTCAGAAAAACCCTGCGTCATGCCTTCTTTCTCCATCCGCCCACAATGGCGCCCATCAGCACCATGCCGATGAGCCAGAAGCCGAGGTTGATGGCGAAAAGCTTGTAGGTACGCTCTTCAAAGACGTACTCCGTGGCCCAGGTGGTGAGCACGCACCCAAGCCACAAAAACGCACTCACTTTCATACCGCGCAATGCAGTCTGTTCTCCGGTGAGCTGAACAACTCCGGAGATGGTCGTCGCGAGCAATGCGGCGCAAAGCAGCGCAGTGGCGTATTGCAGGCCGGGATTAACGCCAATTGCCTGCAGCTCCGCCATTGTGCGGCCGATGCCGTCGAGCCAGGCTTGCAGAAAAATTGTGTACCACGCTGCCTCAAACAAAAAACATGCCACGGCAGCCACGCCAATGGCCAGATAGTTGTGCCGCACTCTCTTCATTTCGCCCATGACTTCGACCTCACTTTCGATCGCTCAAGCGCATGTGTCCCTTTTTTGAAAGCAGGACCGCCGATTGAAAACATGCAGCCAGGGGGAAGGGCTGCATGGCAGTTGGGGCACATGTGAAAATTCGTCCCGCCGAATTCCAGAACATTCTCAAGTGGCCTGTGTCCCGGAGGCAAGCGAAATCTTTCCACTCTTCGTCAAAAGAATCATTGATTGACCGCGCGTGGGCGCGAATTCTCATGCCTGGCCGATATCCTTTGACACGGGTCCGCCGGTCACGCCACACTTTGGCATCACCTCATGAACGTGAAACCGCTCAACCTATGGCTTGCCTACCCCGACGATCTGTTGGACGAGGGCGTTGCGGATGCGTGCAGGGCGCTGTTGAGCGAGGAAGAATTGGCGCGCGCCGCACGATTCAAGTTTGATCGTAATCGCCGCGAGTCGATCGCTACCCGCGCACTGGCGCGGACTGCGCTATCGCACGAGCATCCGTTGCCGCCGGAGGCGTGGCGCTACGTTCTGAACGCGCACGGCAAACCGTCGATCGATCCGGAGCTTGCCTCCGGATCGGGCCTCAGCTTCAACATGTCAAATGCTCTCGGCATGGTGGTGTGCCTGGTTGCCAGCAGGGGCGAAGTGGGCGTGGACGTGGAGCCATTGAGTCGAGCGGAGCAGATTCTGAGGGTTGCTCCCGAGGTCTTTTCGGCGGCAGAGCGGGCCCAATTGGAGTTGTTGCATGGCGCGGAAAAGCTCGATCGAGCCGTGTCATTGTGGACGCTGAAGGAGTCGTACATCAAGGCGCGCGGCATGGGTCTTGCGATTCCGCTCGATAAGTTTGCATTTGTGTTTGGCGGCGCGGAGCAAGTGCGGCTCGAAGTGGATGAAAGCCTGAACGACCGGGAGGATCGATGGCAATTCTGCCTGCTCGATCATGCGGGGCACCGGATTGCGGTGATGGCGGAGCGGCGCGCAGGCTATGAATTGAAGGTATGGGAAGCGCATCCGATTCCTGAACCGGCGTTGCGGGTCAGCGCGCTCACTGCGGAGTGGTTTCCGCGGCAGAGTTCGTAAAAGCGCTCCGCGCGCCGGATGGAGTATGCTTCTCTTCGAGAAAAATCACGCCGCTCTAACGGGGATGAACCGATGACGCGGCAAGGGTAGCGAGGGAAACAAATGAAGCGGAGATCGTTTGCAGTTTTGCTGGTCGGCATCGTGTGCGCGCTTACAGTGCAGGGGCAGGGCGCGGGCCAACCCGCAGCGCCGCCCGAGAGCCATGGCATGGGTAGGTCCATGAGCCACGGCGCCCCCATCAAGGTGATGATTCTCGACGGGCAGAGCGGGGGAGCCTACCACAACTGGCGGCTTACCACGCCGGTGCTGCGCAAGGAACTTGAAGACACCGGCCTGTTTGAAGTCACGGTGGTCACGGCTCCCGCATCCGACCAGGACTTCAGTGGCTTCGAACCGAACCTGGGCCATTACAAAGCCATCGTGATGAATTACGATGCGCCCGATTGGCCGGCGGAGATGCGCGCGCGTTTTGAAAAGTACGTGAGCGACGGCGGCGGCCTGGTGATTGTGCATGCCACCGACAACGCCTTTCCCAACTGGCCGGCGTTTAATGAAATGGCCGGCATCGGTGGCTGGCGGAATCGCGATGAGAAAGCCGGGCCCTACTGGTACATCCGGGACGGCAGGCTGGTGTCCGATCCCACGCCGGGGACGGCGGGCATGCACGGCAACCGGCTTCCCTACCAGGTGACGACACGCGCGGCCGAGCATCCCATCATGAAGGGATTGCCGCCGGTGTGGATGCATACCGCGGATGAACTTTACGGCAAGCTGCGCGGCCCCGGCAAGAACATGACGGTGCTGGCCACTGCGCACTCCGATCTGCAGAACAAGGGCACCGGCCACGAAGAGCCTATGCTCATGGTTGTGCGTTACGGCAAGGGCCGCATCTTTCATACCGTGATGGGCCACGATGTGTATGCGCTCAGTTGTGTGGGCTTCACCACCACTTTCCAGCGCGGTACTGAGTGGGTTGCTACAGGCGTGGTCACGCAGAAGGTTCCCGCGAATTTTCCAACGGCAAAGAGCGTGAGCTATCGCGTGGACATAGCGGAGATGGATCCCGACATGCTGAAGGGCGCATCAGATCCCATCAGGCCTGAAGAAAAGCATGTGGTAGCTACGCCGCACGCAACCGCCGCGCACTAGAAACGCGCCCCAGCGAAGGGGAACAAGCTTCGCCGGGGCGCTGGATTTGTGTGTTGGGCTACTTTGCTGTGCGGTAGATTTCAGAACCGGCCAGCAGCCATGCGCCCACGCCGTAGTTGTAGCTCGACGTCTCCGTGTAGGGACCGGGCGATCCGCCGACGGGCTGAATGGAGCCGAGCCGGCCGTCTGCATACACATGGGTCAACATACTGCCCCAGGCTTTTTCGACCGCGGGCCAGTAGGTTTTGCGGTCAAGTATTTTTTCGTTCACGCCCCAGGCCAGCGCGTAGGTGATGAAGGAGCTTCCCGAGACTTCAGGCAAGTTGCAGGAGTCTTTGTCGAGCAGGCCTGCGCTCCAGAGGCCGTCGTCGCGTCGGATGGAGATTGCTTCGGCGGCCATCTCCTTGAGTTCGGCTTCATACTTCGGGCGCAGTGGTGAGTTCTTCGGCAGTTCCTTGAGCACGCGAACGATGCCGCCCATCACCCAGCCGTTGCCGCGCGACCAGAACAACTTCTCACCATTCTTTTCATGCTTGTTCAGATAGCTGGCATCGCGCGCGTACAGGTGCTTGTCTTTGTCATAGAGCAGGCTGGTCGTGATGTCCCACTCGCGATCCATAAAGTCGAGATACTTCTTGTCGCCGGTGGCCTTGGCCATGTCAGCGTAGACGGGTGGCGCCATGAACAGCGCATCGCACCACCACCAGAGCGGCTTGGCCGGATCGTCGGGCGTGGCAATCTCGGCGTCGAGGCGAGCGCGCATTGGCTCCATCATCTTTTTGTCTTTGTGCAGGAAGTACTGCTCCATGAACATCTGGCCCACGGCCTGGTCGTCGGCATGTTCCTCGCGCGGGCCGGGCGACCACTGGAGTTTGCCGGAAATGTCCATCATCGCCTGCTTGTATTTATCGCCGGCTACCGCATCGGGAACACTCATGAAGCCGGCATACAGCGCGGCCCAGGTCCAGTCGTACTGGGCTTCGGCGGGCAGTCGGCCCAGTTGCCAGTCCGCCACCAGCTTCATGGCCTTGGCCAACTCAGGCCTGGTGAGCTTGAGCGAAAGACCGGTCGCCAACGGGCCGGGCGCGTCGAGGTGATCTCCCGGAGGTGCCAGCTTTACGTGTTCATTTTGAGCGAAGGCGGCGGAAGCAGGTGAGAGCAAGGCAAACAGGCCGATGAAAGCCAGCACCGGGAGGCTGAGCGCCCGTCCTGACTTGAGGCTGAGTTTTCTAGTGAACATTTAATTCTCCGGTCGTGCATAGGCTGGGCGCATGCATTCTATCCAAGGCGCGCGATGCGCCCCGTCGATGGCCGTCGCTGATTATAGCGGCCGCCTGCATTGGGGAGCGAATGGCGCTCTTGGGAGTGCTTGAAGCTCGCTATCAGAATCTGAAGCGCATCCCGAACTGCATCTGGCGCTCGCGATAAAAGTTGGTGGCATTCACGTTGAGTGGCTGGCCGAATGCCGTGGTGTTGGCCTTGAGGCCGGTGAGAAAGTTGAGCGTGGGGAAGGCCCCCGTAGCGCTCCCCGGCTCAATATAGTAGCCGGTGGTTTCGAGCTCGGTCACGTTCTGGTGGTTGAAGAGATTGAAGGATTCGGCCATCAACTCCAGCTTGCGCGACTCGCCCAGGTTGAATCCCTTGCCAAGGCGCATGTCGGCCTTCCACGCCGAGGGGTAACGATAGGTGTTGCGGCCGATGTTGTAGACCACTTTGTCGCTGCCTGCGCCGTAGACGCGGTTGTCGCCGCCGGAGCCATTCATGCCCATGCCCAGGCCGACGATTGCGGCTCCTGAACGCTCATTGAATTCCTCGGGCAGCGATCCTGACGTGCGCATGGTGTAAGGCAGTCCACTGCGAAACTGGCCAATGCCCGAGAGCATCCAGCCATTGCCGATCACGCCCGCCGTTTTGTTCAGCTTCCACGGGGCTTCAAACACGACCATGGCCGCCGCTGAATGCCTGACATCGAGGTTGCTGGTTCCGTATTCGCGGCTGAAATCGGCGGGGTCGAGCACGTCGCTGCCGGTCACGCGGGTGCTTTCGTTCGGATTCCAGTCCATGGCGTGCGCGTAGGTGTAGTGGGCATGCAGGCTTACGCCGTGGCGTCCGTAGCGGGTGAGCCTGACCAGTGCTGCCTCATACGTGGAGTTGGCGCGGCTCATGATTTCGGTGATCTGCTGGTAATTCGGATTCAGGCGGCCCGCGACCCCAGTGCTTGAAATTGCCGAGGGCCAACTGGCGTAAAACGGAACGGTGATCTGCGGTGCCTTGATGGGGCCTTTGCCGGTGCCGTCCACCACGCTGTAGGTAATGGTTCCCGGATTCACGCTCGGATCGAAGTTGGTATCGATGGAGATGGGCAGGCGGCGGCCCAGGCTGACAAGCGCGGCCGCGGTCAACTGGATGTGGCCGGGCAGCGCTTCCTCAATCGAGGCAAGGGCCTGGTGCACCTCGGGATTGTGGAAGTTGGGCGCAAACTCAACCGCGCCCGGCTTGACCAGGCTCAGCGGCTCGCCTGCAAACACATAGGGGAACGGCGGCGCTCCACCGGCATTCAGATTGTCGGTCGGCCTCATGAAAAAGTTCAGGTCGCCTTTAGTCGAGCCGGTTTGTGTGAGCGCTGTTTCCAGCGTCGAATTCTCAGTGCGGCCAAAGTACATGCCGTAACCCAGGCGCAGCACCGGCCAGCCGAACTTTGCACTGCCGGCGTTGCCGATGGCCAGGCTCACTCGCGGACCCCAGCTGTTGCCAAGCGCGGGCATCTTGCTGGTGAGCGGAAGGTCGGAGTTTGCCAGTGCCGTGAGCGGCGGCGGCAGCAGTTCGCTTTCCCAACGGAGGCCGGCAGAGACGACCATGATCTTGGTCGGCTGCCACTGGGCGGTGGCAAACCCTGCCCAGTCATTGGTGGTCAAAGTCCAGTTGGACGGGCCCATGGTCTGCGAGTAGTAGCTGTAGCAGGGCAGGTAGCCCAGGCCGCGCAGGTTGCCTCCCGAGTCGCGCCACACCTTGCCGGTTTCGTCGCAGTTGTGTGGGTTGAACTTGTCCAGCGCGTCAGTCAATCCAAACGCTCCGAAGACACTCGCATCGGAGATGAAGTTGGCGACGCTGGAGTAGTAGTACGTGCCGGTCTGGTTGCGGAGCAGGCCTGTTGCATCGGTGTTCCTCCCAAAGTCGAGTCCGGCTTTCAGCAGCACTGTTCCGTGGACCCAATCGACTGTCTCCTGCACGCCGTAAAGATGTTCATCAGGATAGCTGCCGGCGCCGAAGCGTGAGGGATTGCCCATGGTGAAGCCGTAGCGCGAGTCAACCACAATTTGTGGCAACTGGCCCCACACGTTTTGATTGAGCGTCTGCTCATAGGTGGACGGAGTCTCGGCGTGCGCGCTCTGAATGGTGCGCCCGGCCGAGGCCTGCGTGACGGCGAGCAGGTTCGGCGTAAGGAATGCTTCCCAGCGCGCCAGCAGCAGCTGTTCGCTGGCCTGGCTCGATCCAAGACTGTGATTGCCGTAGGTCTCAGAGACGCGGGTGAGTCCGCCGCCGGGCGAGTCCCAGTCTGCGCCAATGCCCTCCAGCGTGAACTGGTGACGTTCCGCGGCCTGCCAATCGATGCGGGCAAAACCAACCCATTGCGCAGCCGTGCGCGGAGCGGGGCCGAGCAGCCCATCGAGCGTGACCAGCATCTGCGAGTAGGTGGCAAGCGCCGCGTTGTTGTTGGTGCCCAGCTGCGCGCCCAGCAGCTGGACCTGGTCGTTGGTGGGCTGGGCAAAGAATCCGGTTGTTGTTGTGGGACATGGAGGGGTTCCGCAGTTGCTCGTCGTCTCCAGGTAGGGATGTTTCACCATCGACACCCCCGGATCGTTGCGGTGGTAGCTGTCGAGCGCGGCAAACCAGAAAAGCTTGTCGCGGCGGATGTGCCTGCCCACACCGAAGCCCCAGCTGCTCTCGTGATCGGGAGGGGTATAGGCCTCCGGCGTGAAGACGGGAACGGCGGTGGAGGTGGCCGCGGCCGTCTGCTGCACCCACTGCGTAAATGGATTGCTCGCTCCCCACGTGTTCTGGCGGTCAAAGAAAAAGCCCTGGCCGTGGAGACCGTTGCTTCCACCCTGCGTCTCTAGATTCATGCGCCCACCGGCAGCCCCGGCGCCCTCGGCGTCAGCGTTCCCGGCAATGGTCTGCACCTGGCGGATGGCGGACTCGGCAAGGGCAAAACCGCGCCCGCCCGCCCATGCCTGCCCCATCCCGTTTGGTTCGCTCAGCCCTGCCGCTGAGGTTGGCTGGCCGCTCGCTCCCGGTGAAGAGCTTGCGCCGCTGCCGTACGCCAGGCGAATGCTGGCGCCGTCCACGGTTATATCGGCTGGCTGCCGGCCTGAGCCTCGCAGCGATACCTCAGAGGAGCCCGTCGCCGCAGTCGCAGCCGGCGTGTCCAGGACAAACTGTTCCCAGCGCCGCCCGCTTGCGGGCAGTGATTGCACCTCGGTGGCCGATATCGTTGTAGTCACGGCCGAAGCGGCTGGATCGGTTGTTTTCTCTGCTTTTTGAACGGGGCTCGGCTGATTCGCGCCAGCCTGGGCAGTGTTTTTCTGGTTGGGGTCGGCATCAGCACTGCCCGGCTGATCGGAACTCGCCAGAATGCCGAGAATCCGGCTCAGCGCCCGCCTTTGCGCGGGCAAACCCCACTCCATAGCGGCGCGCAGGCCGCTTGCCACTTGTATAGCCGATGCGGTTTGCGCCGCGGCATGCGAACCAAAGCCAGTCAAAGCGCCTAGAAGAGCGCCCATCAACATCAGGTCGAGCACGGCCGCTGTCGGCCGCGCCAAGTTCTGCTTTCTTTCTGCCATTCGGACACCTGCCCGCGGCAGATCATGGGAGCACGCCCACAAAACACCACGCCTGCACGCTCTGGTGGCGAACTGGGGTTGGGCGGGTCAGTTGGCGCTCGAAGGAGCGCGATTGCAGACCGTCTGAGATCACCCAAGTGGAGTTGCAACGGATTCTATGCTGATTCGGTGCGGGCTGAGCGTAACACGCGTCACACAAGAATGCCCTGATCCGGTTGCATTCGGAGGAAACTCGCTGCCAATCGCGGTCCAATCGCGCCAGCGAGCCTTGTACTTCGTTCTGCTGAAAACCGGCCGAAGCGGCCTCATCCGATAAACTGGTAAGACGGCATCTCGGATCCGGAACGCGCCTGCTGACACTGGAACAAGCTGATCCCAGACCCCTCACTTTTTTATGTTTATCGATGAAGCAAAAATTCGCGTGAAGGCCGGCGACGGCGGCAATGGCTGCATGGCCTTCCGGCGCGAGAAGTTTGTGCCCAGGGGCGGACCCTCGGGCGGCGATGGCGGACGCGGCGGCGACGTGGTGATGGAGTCATCCAATCGCCACAACACGCTTATCCACTTTCGCTATAACCCTGAGCACAAGGCGCAGCGCGGCGAGCACGGCATGGGCTCAAACTGCACCGGGCTCGATGGCCGCTCCATCACGCTTCAGGTGCCCGTCGGCACTTCGCTCTTCGACATGGAGACCGGCGAACTGGTGCACGACTTCAAGGAGCCGGACGAAAAGCTGGTGATTGCCAAGGGCGGACGCGGCGGTCGCGGCAACCAGCACTTTGCCACCAGCACGCACCAGGCTCCGCGCGAGCATGAACTGGGCCGCGCCGGCGAAGAGCGCCAATATCGCCTCGAGTTAAAGCTGCTTGCCGATGTCGGCCTGGTCGGTTATCCCAACGCAGGCAAGTCCACGTTGATCTCGCGCATCTCCGCGGCACGGCCCAAGATTGCGGACTACCCCTTCACCACCCTCGAGCCCAACCTGGGCGTGGTGACGGTGGGCGAGGAGCCTGACCTTGAGTCGTTTGTGGTTGCTGACATGCCCGGACTCATTGAGGGCGCGCACCTCGGTTCCGGTCTCGGTGTCCAGTTTCTCCGCCACATTGAGCGCACACGCCTGCTGGTCCACCTCGTCGACGTGTCTGACGCGTCCGGGCGGCCCGATCCCGTTGAAGACTTCAAGGTCATCAACAAGGAGCTGGCGAGCTTTACCGGCAGCCCCGTCACAAGGGAGGCTGATCCGTTTGCCGACGAGGACGGCCCCATTGCGGTAGACCATCCACTGGCCGACAAGCCGATGATCGTTGTCGCCACCAAGATTGACGCAGCCAATCCTGAGAAGCTCAAGAAACTTGCAGCCCACGTGAAGCGCCGCAAGCTGGAGTTTCACTCCATTTCAGCGGTGACAGGGCAGGGAATCGACGAGTTGAAGTGGGCGCTGGCCAAGCGGTTGCGGCCCACACCGAATTAAGAATTAATTAACAACCAGAAACCACGCCATCTAGCCCACGGCGGTGGCGACTTTTTTCATGGTCGCGTAGTTTTTTCCTAATCCACGGCACGAAGTTTTTACCTGCCTCTGCGGTAGGTCTTTTGCCTTCAGCGGTTCTCGGAATGGACATCGGATTGCTCGCTCTCCTGCGCACGAACAATCCAATCCCCCTGGAGGTAGTACCCATGCAATCCATCAAGCGCGATCTTTCTTTCGGTCTTTTCCTCAGTGCATTCGTGTTCGGGTGTGCGCTGGTCTGGGGAAGTCCATTCGTCAAACCGGCCCATGCGCAGGAGCAGCCGCAGCAACAGGCTCCCCCGCAACAAGCGCAACCTGACCAGCCACCGCAGCAGGCGCAACCCGATCCATCAGAAGGCAAGGCCCAGTCCAAGACCTTTACCGGGACAGTGGTCAAGTCCGGCGCAGCCTACGTCCTTCGCGACTCATCGGGCCAGGTGTACAAGCTGGACAACACCGAGAGCGCCAAGCCGTATGAAGGCAAGCCCGTGAAGGTCACAGGCCAACTTGACGAGCAGGCCATGCTGATCCACGTGGAGAGCATTGAAGGCAGCGCAGCCTAGGCCTGGCAGACTGGCTCTCACGGTACCGGGACAAGTTTTGAATTCCTTGATCGCGAATGTGTGGGGAGGCTCGAGGGGATGCTGGTTCAGCATCCCCTCTTTCGTTGCAGGGGATTGTCCTGCGTAGCCGAAACGGCTACACTGGGGCTACGCCGATTCGAGAGGAGGCAATCCGTGCGACAGGTTTCTCTGCGAGAGTTTCGAACGCGTGGCGCGAAGGCGCTGAAGGCCGTTCCCAGGGGCGAGACTGTGCTGCTGGCCGGGCAGCAGGGGCCGGCTTACTTTCTGGTTCCGGTCATGGGTGACATTTCCGCGCAGGACAAGGATTTGCGGTTGGCGATTGCGCGGGCGAGTTTGCGCGAATCCGCTGTTGCGGCAGCAGCCTTTCCCATCACCGACGAAGAGATCGAGCAGGAGATTAAGGCGGCTCGCGCAGAGCGGGCAGCCCGGGGCCTAAAGCGCGTTGAGCGCAAGAAGAAGATCGCCTGATGCGGCTCGCCGTTCTGGATACCAACGTGCTCGTCTCTGCCGGGTTGAAGCTGGACAGCGTACCCTACCGTCTCGTGATGGGCGGGGTGTTCGCGGGACAGGTTCAAGCAGTCACCTGTGCCGCGATCATTCGCGAGTACCGTGAGGTGCTCTGGCGGCCCAAGTTTACGCGGCATGGCTTTCCGCCGGATTGGATCGAGGGCCTGATTGAGCAGAGCCTGCAGCTGCCCGATCCCGCGCAGTGGCCACTCGCGTTGCCTGACGCGGCGGACTCCGTCTTTCTCGCGTTGGCACATGCCTCCGGAGCCTGGCTTGTGACCGGCAATCTGAAGCATTTTCCTAAAAGCGCGCGCCGTGGAGTCACGGTGATTTCGCCCGCCGAGTATCTGGCCGATCTTGAGAAAGAAAAGTAGGAGTGGGGGCGCGAAGCATGGCACATCCGGCAAGTGTTACCGGACATTAATGACAGGCCGACAGATCCTGAAATTCGTGCTTTTCCGTCATGGCCACAAAATCCTGCGCGCAGCTTAGAATCTGATCTTCAAGAGGGCTGCTGTGGAATGTGTCGGTGGATATGAAGTTGGCTTGCGTACGCATTGCGAGGTAGGTCTCGCTCAGCTTTTGCATATTGCCGAACTCAGCAGAGAGAAGCGGGATGGCACTGTGATCGTCGTCTGTGGATGCGGCGGCGGAAGCAAGCGCCAGGTTTTTTTCTGCCAA
>Ga0224557_1000512_pt1 | contig 43119 bp, 37 predicted proteins | sample 714S31014metaG_FD_180677 | JGI IMG/M metagenome (GOLD analysis project Ga0224557, IMG submission 180677) | Peat soil microbial communities from Stordalen Mire, Sweden - 717 S3 10-14 | ecosystem: Environmental > Terrestrial > Soil > Wetlands > Peat | place: Sweden: Norrbotten County, Stordalen...
ATGCTCAACAGTGCGCTGGGCGACGATTTTATCCTCGCCACGATCCAGAACCTGCTGGACGCGCTCAACAAGAAGGAAGCGTCGGCGTGAAAACCAGAACGGTTCTTTTTTTCGTGTCGGCCGCTCTAGTTATCGCGGGTTGCGCTGTCGGACCCGATTACCATCCGCCCAAGACCCGGGCACCCACCAACTGGAGCGAAGCCCAACTCGGCGGCGTGACCAACACAACCATTCCGATCATCGCGTGGTGGAAGACGTTCAACGATCCCGAACTCAACTCGCTCATTGAACGCGCTGTGGCCACCAATCATGATCTCCGCATCGCGGATGGCCGGCTGCGGCAGGCGCGCGCGTTGCGTTCGGGTGTGGCCGCGGATCTCGGTCCAACAATCAATGGGTCGGCCGGCTACACGGACGCCCGGCAATCCAGGAATTCCATTCCGTTCAATACCGCCGGCCCCGCCGGGGCCACCATCACCAGCAATTACCTGTTTCAGACCGACCTCTACGACGCGCACTTCGATGCGAGTTGGGAGATCGACGTCTTCGGCGGCAAACGTCGCGCGCTGCAGCAGGCCAATGCCCTGCTTGCCTCCGTCGAGGAAGATCGCCGCGACGTGTTGGTGAGCGTTCTCGCGGAAGTCGCCCGCAATTACGTCGAAGTCCGCAACTTCCAGCAGCGGCTCGCCATCGCGCACAAAAATATCAAGGCGCAACAGGATGCCGTGGACATCGCTCGTTCCCGGTTCAACGCGGGTCTCAGCAGCGAACTCGACGCGAAGCAGGCCGAGGCGCTATTGGCGACAACCCAGGCCCAGGTTCCTCTTCTCGAAACGTCGCTCAAGCACGGCCTCCATCGACTCGGTGTGCTGATCGGCGGGGAACCCGGCACACTGCTCGTCGAATTGTCCCAGACCGCGCCCATTCCCGCCCCACCGCCCGAGGTGCCCGTGGGTCTTCCCTCCGATTTGCTGCGCCGCCGGCCGGATGTGCGCCGTGCCGAACGCGAGTTGGCGGCGCAGACGGCCAACATCGGCGTGCAGACCGCCGAGTTGTTTCCAAAATTCACCCTGACGGGTGTGGCCGGCTTTCAAAGCTTCGCGCTCAGCGATTGGTTTACCGGCGGCAGTAAGTACTGGTCGGCCGGGCCAACGGTGACGTGGCGCATTTTTGACCTGGGCCGCGTCCGCAGCCAGATCCGGGCGGCCAATGCCCAGGCCCAGCAATCTCTCGTGGTCTATGAGAAAACGGTTCTGACGTCGTTCGAAGATGTCGAGAACGCGCTGGTCGCTTATGCGAACGAGCAGACACGCTATCGCGCCTTGAGCGACGCCGTGGCTGCCAACCGCGAGGCACTCGAATTCGCGAACAACCGTTACGCCAACGGCCTCGCGGATTTCCTGAACGTGCTGGATGCGGAACGCTCGTTGTACCAGACCGAAGATCAACTCGCCGACAGCCAGAGCACCGTCTCGATCAATCTCGTGGCGCTCTACAAGGCCCTTGGCGGCGGCTGGACTTCTCTTGAGCAGCGCGCGGACGCCTCAGTCAACAATTCGCCGCGCTAACCTCGAAGCTTTGGCGCGCAGGCGGATCACCCGTTTGCTTCGTTGCCCGGATGCCATCCTAAAAAGAAAAGATTGCAAAATCGCCCCCTGAAAATTATCGTCACGGTCAAGCGCAGGGAGGTTATGTTGAAGATCGCAGTCTACCCGGGCAGTTTTGATCCCATCACCAACGGTCATCTCGACATCATCCGCCGTGGCGCCCAAATGTTTGACCGCGTGATCGTTGCCGTGGCGATCAATGTGGAGAAAACTCCTCTCTTCAGCATCCAGGAGCGCGTCGCGCTGGCGCAGGAAGCGGTCAAGGGATTCAAGAACGTCACGGTGGACGAATTTGGCGGACTGCTCGTGTCCTATGCGCGTCGCAAGCGCGCCACCGTTGTCGTCCGCGGGTTGCGGGCAGTTTCGGACTTCGAATTTGAATTCCAGCTGGCCTTGATGAACCGTAAATTGGATCCGCGCATCGAAACCATCTTCTTGATGACCAAGGATGAATACACCTTTATCAGTTCACGGCAGGTCAAGGGAATCTGCCGGATGGGCGGGAAGGTGAGCGATTTTGTGCCGCGCGGTGTCGAACGAGCGATGAAGCGCAAGTTTGGCTCGAAACGGTCGATTTGATGTTCGAGTGGCTCGAGCGAAAGGGAAACATGAAAATTAATGTTAAACGCATCCCCGAGGATGGGGAGGCGCTGGTCGGTGCCGACCCTCCTTCCATCATGGAATTAGACGAGCCCGACACCCGATTCGAGCACGACGTGGAATATGATTTACACGCGCAACTACAAGGCAGCGTGGTACTTGTCACAGGTAGGATCAGCACGCCGGCGACACTCCGCTGCAGCCGTTGCCTGCGCGTATTCGACCTGCCAGTGCGGGTAGACCAGTTTGTCTATCACAAGGAACTGGCGGGCGAGGACTTCGTGGACTTGACGGCCAATATGCGCGAAGATATTATCCTCGAACTTCCACAAAGGGCGTTGTGCACCGCGGATTGCAAGGGATTGTGCCCGCATTGTGGCAAGGATTTGAATAAGGGTCCGTGCCGTTGCCAGCATTCGGGAGGGGATCTGCGCTGGCATGCACTGGACAATTTGAACCTGAAACTGAAGTAACGGAGAGCATTTTTCATGGGCGTCCCGAAACGTAGAATGTCGAAGATGCGCCTGCGCACTCGCAAGGCGGCGAACCGCCCCAAAGCGCGGCAATTGTCGGTGTGTGCCCAGTGCGGCGCGCGGGTGTTACCTCACCGCGTGTGTCCGTCCTGCGGCTATTACAAGGGTCGGCAGGTCGTCTCTGTGACCGCCGCCTAATTTCCCGCAATGAAACTGGCCATCGATGCGATGGGTGGGGACTTTGCCCCCCAGAACATCGTTGCGGGGGCGGTGGCCGCGCTTCGCGACAACAGCCGCATCACCAAACTTTACCTGGTGGGTGACCAACCCCGCGTCGAGGCGGAACTGCGCAAGCTCGGCGCTTCCGACAACCGCCTCGATCTCGTCCACGCCAGTGAAGTAATTGAGATGGACGACCCGCCAGTGCAGGCCGTGCGGCGCAAAAAAGACAGTTCGCTGTGCCGCGCGATCGACCTCGTTAAGCGCGGCGATGCGGACGCGATTGTCTCGGCGGGCAACACCGGCGCCCTGCTGACGGCTGCCCACCTGAAACTGCGCACGCTCGAGGGCGTCGACCGACCGGGTCTGGCCATAATCATTCCCGCGCCCAAGAATATTTTTGTGCTTCTGGACGCAGGGGCCAACCTCGAGCCGCATCCGTCAAACCTCGTTCAATACTCGATCATGGGCAGCCTGTATTCGAAACAGATTCTCGGATACAAACAGCCGCGCGTGGCGCTCCTATCGATTGGCACCGAGGACATGAAGGGAAACGAATTGACGCTGGAAGCGCATCGGTTGCTCAAGCAGACGGACCTGAATTTTGTTGGCAACATCGATGGCCATGACTTGTTCTCGAATCGTGCCGACGTGATTGTGACCGACGCGTTTGTCGGAAACGCGGTATTGAAGGCCTGTGAGAGCACCGCGCGGTTGGTGGGCTACTGGCTGAAAGAGGAACTTAAAAAGAACCCGCTGCGGATGCTCGGCGCGGCGCTCGCCGCCGGCGCGTTCAAGGCGCTCAAACGCAAAGCCGATCCCGACGAGTACGGCGGCGCCGTCCTGCTGGGCATCAACGGCATCTGCGTCAAGGCCCACGGCGCCAGTTCGCCTAATGCAGCCAAGAATGCCATCCGCGTGGCGACCGAATTCATCGAATGCCAGTTTAACGAGCATATCCTCGAGGAAACCAGGAAGTTCCATGACAAAATCCAGCAAAACACATTTGCGCAACCCCCGGTCGAAGCAGCGTCTTAGACCCGTGCACATCGTCGGTACAGGGTCGTACGTGCCGGACCGTGTACTCACGAATGCCGACCTGGAGAAGCTGGTCGACACCACCGATGAGTGGATCGTGTCGCGCTCGGGTATCCGGGAGCGACGTATCGCCGCCGACTGGCAGTGCACTTCCGACCTGGCCGTGGAGGCTGCGCGCCGCGCGATGGAGCAGGCCCACGTCCGCGAAGATGAAATCGATTTGATCATCTGCGCCACGATCACTCCGGATATGCCCTTTCCCGCCACGGCGTGCCTTGTCCAACAGAAGATCGGCGCGAAACGCGCGGCGGCGTTCGACATGGAAGCGGCGTGCTCCGGTTTTTTGTATGGCATGGAAATCGGGCAGCAGTTCATCACGTCGGGAACGTATGACACGGTGCTCGTCATCGGCGCGGAAAAACTTTCCACAATTATTGACTGGGAGGACCGCAGCACCTGCGTGTTGTTCGGCGATGGCGCGGGCGCGGTGATTTTACGCAGCCGCGGCGAGGAAGCCGGGCATGGCATCCTGACGACCTGCATGGGCGCGGACGGTTCCCAGGCGGATATTTTGCTGATGCCGGCCGGCGGCGCGCGTTATCCCGCGTCGAAGGAATCGGTCAGCGGCCGAATGCACCACCTGAAAATGGCGGGCAAAGAAGTGTTTAAGAGCGCCGTCCTCGCGATGCAGACCGCCGCGGAAGAAGCGTTGCGCCGCTGCAACCTCACCATCGCCGATATCAAATGCGTCATCCCGCATCAGGCCAACATTCGCATCCTCGAAGCGATCGCCGACCGCATCGGCGCACCGATGGAAAAGGTCTACGTGAACCTCCATCGCTACGGCAACATATCAGCCGCGTCCGTCGCCATCGCCCTCGACGAAGCCGCGCGCGAAGGCCGGTTTCAGCGCGGCGACCTGATCTTGCTCGTCGTCTTCGGCAGCGGCCTGACCTGGGCCTCCTGTGTCATCCAGTGGTAGGGGCAGCGTGTAGGTCGCAATGACCCCAACAGTCATAACCACCACCAATTCCGCCACCGGGGTAATCACAACGACTACTATTATTTCCCATCCCCATTTCCATTATGGCCCGCTGCTCCTCGCGCTTGTCGCGCTGGCGTTGATCGGTTCAGGGCTGCGGGCAATCTTTTGGAACAAGAGTTCAAACTAGGAATCCTGCGGAATAGCCGCTTCGTTGACAGGGTGCTGTCTCGATGCTACATTGTCGGACATCTTTCACTTGAGGTAATTGAGGCTACTATGGGTGTCACCAAACGCGATGTTTCCGGAATTTTCGACGCAGAACTGAAGAGCAAACGTCCCCGCAAGGCTGCGGTTCTCGACAAGGTTTTTAACCTGTCTCCCAAGGGCATTACCTTCCTGACCGATACGTTCATCAACGAATGGACGGAAGTCGGCGTGGAGATGCGCTTGTCGGGGCCGGCCACGCGTCGCGATCAACAAATCGATATCGGCTGTCGCGGTGTCGTCGTACAGTGCGTCAAGCGCGAACAGGGCAAAGGTTTCAAAGTAGTGCTCCTGTTCCTGGACCTGCCCAAGCGCGCGCAAGCCCAACTCGCCGTTGCCCCCTCCGTCGCCGCTCCTCTCAGTATCTCGATCTCTCGCTGACTGTCATGGAATACCTGCACAGTCTGCTGAAGTTCGCCATCAACATGGCGGCTTCGGACATCCATGTAAAACCCGGCCACCATGCCACCATTCGCATCTCGGGTGAACTCTACCCCGTACAGGTCGATCCGCCCACCGCCGAGCAAGTCGAGGAAATCGTCCGCCACATGCTGCCGAAACATCTCGAGTCCCGCCTCGACCGTGAGAAGGAAGCCGACTTTTCGTACATCGACCCGGCCCTCGGCCGATTCCGCGTAAACGTCTTTTATCAGCGCGGCCTGCCAGCCTTCGTGATGCGCTTTGTCAAAGCGAACGTACCTTCCTTCAAGGATCTCAACCTGCCCGAGCAACTGGGCAAAATCGCCGCCTCTGAGCGCGGTATCATCCTCGTAACGGGTCCCACGGGCAGCGGCAAATCCAGCACCCTGGCGGCGATGATCCAGCACATCAACGAAACCGAGAAGTGCCATATCATCACCCTCGAAGACCCAATCGAGTACATGTTCGAGGACAAACAATCAGTCATCGAACAACGCGAAGTCGGCCTCGATACCCTCAGCTTCGAACGCGCCCTCGTTCACGTCATGCGCCAGGATCCCGATGTCATCGTTATCGGCGAAATGCGCGACAGCCAGTCCTTCATGGCCGCGCTCGCCGCCGCGGACACCGGCCATCTGGTGCTCGCCACCCTGCATACGACCACCGCGTACTCCGCCATCGGCCGCACCCTCGATTTCTTCCCCGCGCACGAACGCGACCAGATTCGCCGACAACTCGCGTCCACCCTGCGCGCCGTCATCTGCCAACGGCTCGTTCCCGCCAGCTCCGGCAGCGTCGTTCCCGCCGTCGAGATCATGCTCAACTCGGGCACCGTCCGCAAATTCATCGAGGAAAACCGCCTCGACAAACTTTTCGCCGCCATCGAAACCGGCACCGACGAAGGCATGCAGACCTTCAACCAGGCGCTCTTTAAGCTCGTCAAAGCCAAACTCGTTTCCGAAGAGGAAGCCCTCCTCAAGGCCACCAACCCCGAAGCCCTCAAGATGAACTTCCGCGGCATCTTCCTAGACGAATCTCGCCGCATCCTCGCCAACTCGTAACGCTGCACCTCTCTGTCCGCTGTCGCTCCCTTCATTGAATTCCGCTCCTTGCCTGCTATACTCACGCTCTGTTCGCAGAAAAGAGCGAGTTCATGGACGACACGATTGCGGCAATTTCCACTCCGATAGGTGAAGGCGGTATCGCCATCATCCGGGTCTCCGGTCCGATTGCCTTGGCCGTTGCAGATCGCATTTTCCACTCGCGCGATGGTAGGGTATCTGAGTTCCCCTCGCATACACTTCACTACGGGACCATTGGCCGCAATGGCGAATTGATCGACCAGGTCATGCTCGCTGTCTTGCGCGCACCGCGAACCTATACCAGGGAAGACACAGTCGAGATCAATTGCCATGGCGGGGTACTGACGGCCCGCAAAATTCTAGCGCTTTGCCTCCAAAGTGGGGCACGCCTCGCGGAACCCGGCGAATTCACGAAGCGCGCCTTCCTTAACGGCCGTCTCGACCTGACCCAGGCCGAAGCCGTCATGGATCTGATTCGCGCGAAGTCCGACCGCGCCCACACCGCCGCCGTTCACGAACTCGAAGGCCATCTTTCGGCGAAGATCGATCAAGCACGGGAGAAACTCATCACCATCCTGGCCCACATCGAGGCCCACATCGATTTTCCTGAGGAGGATATCGCCCCAGAAACCAGGGAAAAGTTGCTCTGCGACACCAGAGCCGTTTTGGATTTCGTCCGTTCGCTCCTCGCCACCGCCCGCGAGGGGAAGATCTTGCGGGAAGGGATCTCTGTCGCCATCGTTGGTCGACCCAATGTCGGCAAGTCCAGTTTGTTGAACGCCCTGATCGGCACGGACCGCTCCATCGTCACATCTGTTCCTGGCACCACACGCGATACCATCGAGGAAACCGCGAGCATTTCTGGAGTACCCTTTCGACTGACCGATACCGCCGGCATACGGAAGTCACGTGGTGCCGTAGAACAGATGGGCGTGGAGCGGAGCCGCAAAGCATTGGACATGAGTGAGATAGTCCTGCTGGTACTTGACTCATCCAAGCCACTGAATGTCGCGGATCGTGAGCTCGCCAAGCAGAGGCAAGGAAAGAATACACTTCTGGTCCTCAACAAAGTCGATTTACCAACTCGCTTGAACCTTCCGGACGACATGGCAACCATCGAGTGTGTGAAGGTCTCAGCGACCAACGGCACCGGCCTCGATACCCTTCGCAACAAACTAATGACCCTTGCCTATTCTGGCAAGGTTGGTACAACTGACGTAGATGTGGCCATCAATGAGAGGCAGAACGCTTTGCTTGAGATATCAAAAAAATACTTGACAGAATGTATAGATATATTTAGTACAAAACAATCTCTTGAAATCGTCGCCCAGCAACTCCGGCGCAGCCTCAACACCATCGGCGAAATCACCGGCAAGACGGCCACTGAAGACGTTCTGAGTAAAATCTTCAGCACTTTCTGCATCGGAAAATGAGTAACTCTTTCACCTATCCGAAGCGCTACGACGTTATCGTCATTGGCGCTGGTCACGCGGGCACAGAGGCCGCACTGGCGAGCGCCCGCATCGGCTGTCAAACGCTACTCCTTACTACGAATCTTGATACCATCGGGCAGATGTCATGCAATCCCGCCATTGGTGGACTCGCCAAGGGCCATCTGGCAAGGGAGATCGATGCTCTTGGCGGCGAGATGGGCGTCAATGCGGATGCTACTGGCGTTCAGTTTCGCATGCTCAACACGAAGAAAGGTCCCTCGGTCTGGGCGCCGCGCGCCCAATGCGACAAAAAGGCCTACCAATTCAGGTTAAAATGGGTCGTCGAGAAGCAGCCGAACCTCGATGCCAAACAGGCGATGATCGATGATTTGGTCGTCGAAGGAGATAAAGTCTGTGGCGTCGTAACGAAGATGGGCGTGCGATATGATGCTGACGCTGTCATCGTGACGACGGGAACATTCCTTCGCGGCCTGATTCACATCGGTGAATCCAAAATGGAAGCCGGCCGCGCTGGCGAACCGGCCGCATACTCGCTCTCCGACAGCTTGCGCCGACTCGGCTTTGAATTGGGGCGCCTTAAAACAGGCACTCCACCGCGCCTTAACCGCCGCTCCATCGATTTCTCCAAAATGGACACCCAGCCAGGAGACGACCCAATCCCGTTTTTCTCTTACCGCACCCCACCAACGTTCCACGTGGAACAATTGCCCTGTTACCTGACTTACACGACCGAGAAGACTCGTGAAGTCATCCTAGCCAACCTCCATAGATCGCCCATGTACTCAGGACAGATTCAAGGCGTCGGTCCGCGGTATTGCCCTTCCATCGAGGATAAATTTGTAAAGTTCGCCGAAAAAGAGCGCCACCAGATTTTTTTGGAACCTGAAGGCCGCACCACCGATGAATTCTACGTTAACGGCGCTTCCACAAGCCTGCCAGAAGATGTTCAAATGCTGATGATTCAGACAATCGTCGGCCTTGAGAACGCTCAGATCATGCGTCCCGCTTACGCTGTGGAATACGACTACAGCCTTCCTCATCAGCTTCATCCAACAATGGAGACAAAGCGAATCGAGAATCTCTACTTCGCTGGCCAGATCAACGGCACTTCCGGATACGAAGAAGCTGGTGCCCAAGGTCTGGTAGCGGGGATCAATGCCGCGCTGAAAACAATTGGCATGCCTCCGCTAATATTAACTCGCGCAGATAGTTACATCGGTGTTTTGATAGACGACCTAATCACAAAAAGCACGGATGAACCCTACCGCATGTTCACTTCTCGCGCTGAGTATCGACTCCTTCTCCGTCAGGATAATGCCGATCTTCGACTCACACCTACCGGTCGCGAAACCGGCGCTATATCCGACGATCACTGGGCACTATTCGAGCAGAAGCGCCTGAGCATCGACCGCGAGATTGATCGCCTGCGGAAATCGCGCGATGGCGCCTTCACTTACGCCGAAATCCTTCGCCGTCCAGAGATCACGTACAACTCTTTGCCGGTCGCCGACACCACTCTTCCCGCCGATGTAACTCAGGAGGTTGAGATTCAACTGAAGTACGAAGGTTATATCGCTCGCGATCTTGAACAAATCGAACGGTTCCGCAAGCTAGAAGACAAAAGCCTTCCAAGCTGGTTGAATTACGAAAAAATAACCGCTCTACGCTTTGAATCCCGCCAGAAGCTGACCCGCTTTCGTCCCGACTCGATTGGCCAGGCTTCGCGTATTCCAGGTGTGACACCCGCTGACATCGCCATTCTCCTAGTTTGGATCAAGCGCGCTGGCGAAATCGCAGCTTAGGCCTTTTGCCGTTTCAGTATCATCTGGCGAAACTCTTCAAAGAGTACGTCAGCGTCATGAGGTCCAGGTGAAGCCTCTGGATGATATTGAACGCTGAAGATCGGCAGTTTCCTGTGCCGCATCCCTTCGACCGTCTGGTCATTTAAATTGATTTGTGAGATTTGCACATCATTCTGATTCAGACTATCTGGATCAACTGCGAATCCGTGATTTTGTGAAGTAATTGCCACTCTGCCACTTACAACGTCTTTGACAGGTTGGTTCGCTCCACGATGGCCGAACTTCAACTTGAATGTCCTGCCGCCGAAGGAGAATCCAAGAATCTGATGACCAAGGCAAATCCCGAAGATTGGTACCTCTCCCATTAAATCACGTACCGACGCATGGGCATAGTCCAATGCTTCCGGGTCGCCTGGTCCGTTGGACAAGAATACCCCGCGCGGTTTATACTGCATTACTTCTTCTGCCGTCGCCGTTGCTGGCACAACTTGCACCCGGAACCCCCGCTGCCTAAGCTTCCGAAGGATGTTGTACTTGATACCGAAGTCGAATGCCACAATCGGAATGTCCGCCTCAGGGAGCTTACTTTCGTACTGCATCTTTCCATTAGCCATGTGATCAATCTTCCACCCGTGGCTCAGATCATCTTGAGGATCCCAAGCGAATGCCTGCCGATGCGTCACCTCCTTCACGTAATCGACACCAACAATACCTTTCCACTCACACGCGTGCGACACCGCCTCCTTATCACTAAGTCCCTCCGTCGAGATGCAGGACTTCATGGCACCTTTGACACGCAATATTTTTGTCAAGGAACGCGTATCAATTCCTTGAATTCCAGCAATCTTGTACTTCCCAAGATACTCCGCCAGAGTATCTTGTGCACGCCAATTGGACGCTATACCAGAAAGCTCGCGTACAACGAACCCGGAAACATGTGGTTTCCAACTCTCAACATCCGCCGGGTTTACTCCGTAGTTCCCAATTTGCGGATACGTCATCGCTACGATCTGCCCCTTGTACGACGGGTCGGTCAGAATTTCCTGATAACCTGTCATCGACGTGTTGAATACCGCCTCACCACAGGCAGTACCCTTGGCGCCAAACCCCACGCCACGGTAGACCGTGCCATCTTCAAGTGCGAAAATCCCGTCCAGTTCCGTTGTCATTTCGATTGTATTTCGGTCTCGCGCCAGACGATGTTACCCTTCACGACAGTCGCCGAGGCCCGCCCGCGAAATCTCCATCCGTGAAACGGTGTGTTGCGTGACTTGCTCGCCGACTCCGCGACATCGTAAGTCCACGCACGTTCCGGGTCAATGATGGTGATGTTCGCATCCACTCCAATCGAGAGTGTGCCTTCTTTCAATCGCAGCAATCGCGCCGGGTTTACCGTGAATTTTTCGACAAGCTCTCGCAGATTGAGAACCTTCTTTCGCACGAGTTCGAGTGAAAGCGCCAACTCCGTTTCCAATCCGATGATCCCGAACGGCGCGAAATCGAACTCCACTTCCTTCTCGTACGAACAATGCGGCGCGTGATCGCTGCCAATAATCTCCAGCGTGCCGTCCGCAAGTCCCGCCAGGAGCGAGTCGCGGTCGCGCTCCGTGCGCAACGGCGGATTCATTTTGTAATTCGTGTCGTACGTCTTCACACACTCTTCCGTCAATGTAAAGTGATGCGGGCAGGCTTCGCCGGAAATCTTGATGCCCCTCTTTTTTGCCTGGCGTATGAGTTCCACTGACCGAGCGGAAGAAATGTGCTGGCAGTGGATATACCAATCCACTTGCTCGGCGATCAAAATATTTCGCGCCACGATCACGTCTTCACCAATCGACGGCCAACCGCGCAGTCCGAGCGCCGCGCTCCAATGGCCTTCGTTCATCACGCCGTCTGCGACCAGGTCATAATCCTGGCAATGGTCGAGCACGGGAAGGTCGAACATCTTGGCGTACTCTACCGCGCGCCGCATCAACTCGTTGTTCTGCACGCAATGACCGTCGTCGGTGATGGCGACGACGCCGGCTTTCTTCAGCGACCCGATCGGGGCCAACTCTTCGCCCTTCAGCTCCTTCGTGATCGCCCCCGTCGGAAACACATTCACGCACGCGACTTCTGCGGCGCGTTGCTTCATGAACGCGATCGTGCCCGTGTTGTCCGCCGCCGGCGTCGTATTGGGCATGCAGACCACCGAAGTGAATCCACCGCGAGCCGCGCAAAGCGTTCCGGTCGCAAAGGTCTCCTTGTCGCTCCGTCCCGGCTCCCGTAAATGCACGTGCATATCGATCAGCCCGGGCGTGACAATCTTGCCGGCAGCCTCGATTATTTCGGCGTCCTTCAGTGCGGCCGCGGCAATCTTGCCTTCGGCGACAAACAGATCGCGTACTTCGTCCACGCCGTTCGCGGGGTCGATCACGCGACCATTCTTGATTACCAGGGAGTTCACTCCGCACCCTCCGTGGAATGTTTCCCGCCCGCGCAGAGAAACAATACAGCCATGCGCACGGCAAGACCGTTCGTGACCTGTTCCAAAATCACCGAGCGCCCACAATCCGCAATCTCGCTGTCGATCTCGATCCCGCGATTGATTGGGCCGGGGTGCATGATCATGGCCTCGGGCTTGGTGCGCGCGAAACGCTCTTTGTTCAGACCGAACATCGCCGCGTACTCACCGATACTCGGGAACATCGTCTGGCGTTGACGTTCGTGTTGAATGCGCAGCAGGTTGATCACATCCGCGTCACGAATCGCCTCGTCGATGTCATGGGTCACGCGACAACCGAATTCTTCGAACACGCGCGGCACGAGCGTCGACGGTCCCGCCAGCGTCACGTGCGCCCCGAGTTTGGTGAGCAGCCAAATATTCGAGCGCGCAACGCGCGAATAGAGAATGTCGCCGAGGATGGTCACGTTGAGCCCGGCGATGCGCCCCTTCTTCTCGCGAATCGTGAACGCATCGAGCAACGCTTGCGTCGGATGTTCGTGGGCGCCGTCACCTGCGTTGATCACACTGGCCTTCAGCAGTCGCGACAGAAAATGCGGCGCGCCCGCCGCCGAGTGACGGATGACGATGATGTCGGTGTTCAACGCTTGCAGATTCAGCGCGGTGTCTTTGAGTGTCTCGCCCTTGACGATGCTCGAGGCGGACGTCGTGATATTGATCACGTCCGCCGAGAGCCGCTTCGCCGCCAACTCAAAACTCGTCCGCGTCCGCGTCGACGGCTCAATGAACAAATTCACCATCGTCTTACCGCGCAGAGACGGCACCTTCTTAACCGCGCGCTCGCCGACCTGCTTGAATGCCGTCGCCGTGTCGAGCAGACAATTGATTTCATCCACCGTCAGATCCTGGATACCGAGCAGGTCTTTGTGATTCCACGAGGTGGTCGTCATCGCTCGATCACCACCTCGTCTTTTCCGTCGATCTCCACCAGCCGTACGCGCACGCGTTCGCCAGCCGCTGTCGGTACATTCTTGCCAACGTAATCGGGTCGAATCGGCAGTTCACGGTGACCCCTATCAATCAAGCTGGCCAGTTGGATCCGTTGCGGCCTGCCGAAATCGCTGATCTCGTCCATTGCCGCGCGAATCGTGCGGCCCGTAAAGAGCACGTCATCCACGAGCACAACCGTGCGGTTGGTAACATCGAACGTAATATTGGAAGGCCCCACCTGCGGCGGCGCATTGCGCAGCGCAAGATCGTCACGGTGCATGGAGATGTCCAGTTCCCCGACCGGAAACTCCCGCTTAAGGATCGCCCCGACCTTGGCGGCCAGTCGTTGGGCCAGAGGTGTGCCATGGGTGTGTATGCCAATGAAGACCAGCGAGTCGGGCTCGGGATTGTGCTCAACAATCTCGTGCGCCATGCGAGTGAGCGCCCGCTCCAACGCCACCCCGTCCATAAGCACGGCTGTGCTCATGACACAAAAAAAACCGTCCGCCTCTGTCGGGCAAACGGCCTCAGTAATACGTCTATGTCCTTCATCATCGCTCCTTGTTGGCCTCTCGGACCAATTTAAAGGTGCCTCGTACGACTCCGCTCAGCTATGAGCGCGAGTCTTTCCGTGACCTGCGCCAGTTCGACCGGTGTTTCACGATCCAATCCAGCAGCGCGCGCTCAAAACCGATATCATGCCCCGCCTTTTCGCTCTCGATCCACTTGTGACGCAAAATCTCTTCGCGCTCGGCCAAAAACTCCCGGTACAACGCCGAGTTCATCACCATATCTTTCGAGTCGCCGCTCATTTCGCGCCTGTCACTCACGGCATAACTCTCTGGCCTCATCATCATCGGAAAGCATACCTTATACCACTAACCTATGGCCGATTTATAGCATACGGCCCTGTGGAATGCAATGATTCAGTTGCGTCCGCGTCGATCCGCCTGGACGCCTTCCGCCCGCTGAAACTCAATGGTCAGCTGTAGAATTTCGTCGAGCGACTTCGTTGGCCGCCAGCCCATCAACTGGTAAATCTTGTCAATGCTCGGCACCCGCCGGCGCATGTCCTCAAAACCCTTGGCATACGCCTGATCGTAAGGGACTAAGCGTAAGTCGGACCGGCTTTCAGTCAGCTCCTTGACTCGCCGGGCCAACTCGAGGATCGAAACCTCTTCCGTACTGCCGATATTATAGACCTGGCCGATGGCCCGAGATTGTTTCGGTAGCGCCGATAGTGCTCGCACCACGTCGGATACGTGGCAAAAACAGCGCGATTGTTTGCCGTCCCCGTGAATCGCGATCGGCTCGTCCCGCAGCGCAGCCTGCACAAATCTCGGCAACACCATCCCATATCGACCCGTCTGGCGTTGCCCAACAGTGTTAAAGAGCCTCACAACAAACACCGGCATCTTCTTCTCGCGCCAGTACGCAAGCGCCAGGAATTCGTCCAGTAATTTTGAGCAAGCGTAACTCCATCGCCCATATGTCGGCGGACCGATCAAGAGATCGTCATCCTCCCGAAAACTCTCGTGGTCGCTCTTTCCGTAAACCTCTGACGTGGAAGTCAGTAGTAGCCCGGTTTCGCGTTTCGCGGCGGCTGCCAGAACGTTCTCCGTGCCACGAATGTTGTTCTCGATGGTGAACACCGGGCTGCGTACGACCAGTTCCACGCCCACCGCCGCCGCAAAGTGATAGATGAAATCCACCTGATCAACCAGTGGCTCAAGATCGGCGCTATTGAGAATGGAGCCTTTCGTGAAGTGAAAGTTCGGATTGTCCCGCAGATGGGCGATGTTCGCGAGTGACCCCGTGCTCAAATCGTCAATGACGAAGACCTCCTTGCCCTCCGTCACCAGAGACTCCGCCAGGTGCGAACCGATAAAACCAGCCCCGCCGGTGATTAACACACGCTGCACAATGTGTTAAAGTACCCACTCCCGGATGAAAAATCCACAGAAACGTGTCTGGGTGTTGTAGCACCACGGCTGCGAGGGCCTCGGCACCATCGCCGACGCCTTGCAACAGGCACGCATCACCCCACTTTCATCCGCTCATTCAAAGGCGAGCCGATACCCAAACAAATGGCGGACGCATTCTCGAAGTCTGTTTCGGCGGCCAACTCCTCGCCGCGACGCTCGGCACAAAGGTTTACCCCGGAAGACAAAAAGAAATCAGGTGGAACTGAGTTACCCCTACCGATTCCGCCGCCACCGACCCGTTGTTCGCAAGTATCCCAAAATCATTCATCGGCTTCCACTGGCACAGCGACATCTTCGATCTTCCCCGCGGTGCTACCCCGCTGGCGTCCTCCGCCCTCACCGCCAATCAAGCCTTCCGTCACGGCACCAATTGCCTACGGCCTGCTGTTCCACATGGAAGTCACCCGGCCCCAGATCAACACCATGGTCGAAACCTTGCGCCAACCAACTCCAAGCCGCCGGCCTGAACGGTTCCGCCATCAAACTGAATGCCAACACTCATCTGCAGCAACTCCAAAAGATGGGGCAGCGAGTTTTCTCGCAGTGGGCGGCAACGCTTTAGTCTTTTCACCGACTCTTCGGCACTTCCCGTCCCAGTTTTTCCAGCACCGCTTTCATATCGTCCCACACTTCCTTCTTCGCGGGCGGGTTCCTCAACAGGTAGGCGGGATGGAAGGTGGGCATGATAGGGATGTCGCGGAAGCTGTACCAGTGACCGCGCATCTTTGTGATGCCGAGATGCACATCCAACAGCGCGCGCACGGCGGTGGCGCCGAGTGCAACGAGGACTTTTGGCTGGATAAGTTCGATTTGCGATTGCAGGTACGGCAGGCAATTTGCCACTTCGTCGGGTTGTGGTATGCGATTCTCGGGCGGACGACATTTAATCACATTGGCGATGTAAACATCCTCGCGCGCAAACCCCATTGCCGCGATGATTTTGGTAAGCAAATCGCCCGAGCGCCCCACGAATGGCATGCCCTGCAGATCTTCATCGTGGCCCGGGGCTTCACCAACGAACATAATCTCCGCTCGCGGACTGCCCGCCCCGAAAACGACGTTGTGACGACAACGCACCAACTCGCTGCATTTCACGCAGACTTTTGCGCGCGCTTCGATTGCCGCAAGTTCGGCCGCAGAATCGCCTGCTGTGGAGGCCGCTGTCCCGAGCGCTCTTGGAACCAACAAAACCGGCTTACTCAACTCCTCAATCGTCTTGTTCGACACTTCAACATGTGTCACGCCGGAGCGCTTCATGTCTTCCAGCACCTTAATGGTTCCGTCGATGATTTCGTTCAGCTCTCGCACATTTTCACCATGTCGTCCGGCACCGGCGCGGTGAACTCCACGAACTCTTGCGACCGCGGGTGCGTGAAACCGAGTTTATAGGCGTGCAGCAATGGGCGAGCAACCGAAATATTCGTTTGGTGGGCGCGCCCATACGTGGCGTCGCCGACAACAGGATGACCGATGTGGGCCATGTGGACGCGAATCTGATGGGTGCGGCCAGTATGAATGTGCAGTTCCACCAGCGCAAAATCCACGAATTGCTTCAGCACGCGGTAGTCCGTCACCGCAGGCCGTCCCCGTGACGCGCTCGCCGACATTTTCTTGCGGTCGCGTTCGCTGCGGCCAATGACCGTTTCAATCCGGCCACTGGGACGCGTGAATTTTCCCCAGCAAACTGCGCGATAGGTTTTCTTCACTTCACGGGATTTAAACTGCGCCACGAGCGCCTTGTGCGCTAGGTCGGTTTTGGCGACCACAATGCAGCCAGTCGTGCCCTTATCGAGCCGGTGCACGATGCCGGGACGTTCCACGCCGCCAATCCCCGCCAGCGCGCCGCGGCAATGATGCAGCAACGCGTTGACAAGCGTGTGCTCGTAGTTGCCGGCGGCAGGGTGCACGACCAGACCGGCGGGTTTGTTCACGACGATGAGGTCGTCGTCTTCAAAGAGAACATCCAGCGCAATTTCTTCCGGCAGCGTTGCCAGCGGGCGCGGCGGTGGGATCTCTACATTGACTTTATCTCCCGCGCGCACTTTGTAGCTGGCCTTGGCTGTGCCGCCATTGACCACGACATGCCCCTGCTCGATCAACTTCTGCAGAAAGGCCCGGGAATGTTCGGGAAGTTCCTGGCGCAGGAATTGGTCAAGGCGTTGCCCCGCCGCTTCGTTTGCAACAACGTGTGCCAACATCGTTCCCCATCAACGGCTCAGGCCGGGCGAAGTTTCACGGTCTTGGGCGATAGCACCATCGCCAGCGAAGCCACGACGATCATCGTGATCGCCACAATCTGGCCGATCGTCAAAATACCGAAATAGAAGGTGTCGTAGTCGCCGCGGAAAAATTCCACCAGCAAGCGAAGCACACCGTAGCTGAGCACGTACAACCACCACACCTGGCCGTCGAAGTGTTTGTGGCGGTAGAACAGGCTCAGTCCGGTAAAGATGGCCAGATTGCCGAGCGCTTCATAGATCTCCGTCGGATGCACCGGAATGCCCGCCATCATGTGCGGCGGCGGAAACGTCACGGCCCACGGAAGCGAGCAGGCTCTCCCGTAACAGCAACCATTGAAAAAGCAACCCATGCGCCCGAAGGCATGTCCCAAAGCGATTGACGGTGCGAAAATGTCCGCCAGCTTCACCAGCGGCAGGTGTCTTAGTCGCGTGTACACGACCGCCGCGAGAGTCGCGAAAATGAACCCGCCGTAAAACACAAACCCTTCCCGCAGCGACCGGATTCCATCTGCGTGCCACCCGGCGATAAAATCGTCCCAGAAAAAAATGATGTGAAATAGTTTTCCACCCAGCATCCCCGCGATAATTAACCACACGCCAAGGTCGTTGATCTGCTCGGCCTTGATTCCCTCGCTGCGCGCGCGCCAGCCTGCCACACCCAGTCCAACCATGAACCCGATGGCCACAAGCACACCGTAGGTATGGATATCGAGCGGGCCGAGACGGATGAAGATGGGATGCACGGGACTTTCCTAGTACTTCTCATCGAGCACGACATTGTTTTTGTCGAGGATCGTGCCTTCCGCCAGGTCCAACGCGACGATGGATTCGCTGTAATCAGCTTCGGCGCGGATTTCCAAGGAGCGCGAGGTGGCCAGCTGCGATTGTGCCTGTAGTACCAAAAAAGTTGTGGAGGTGCCCGCCAGCAATTTTTTCTTTTCCGCGTCGAGCGACTCCTGCGCCAACCGGGTGGCGGCGCGCGCAGCCTCGACGCTCTTCAGGTTGGTTTCCACGTGTCCGACCGCGTTGTCCACTTCTACAACAATATCCTGTTCAAGGGACTTGAGGCTGAGCACCGCCTGGTCGGCATCCAAGCGGGCGATGTGGTAGTTGGCACGCGCCGCTCGGTTGCCCAACGGCACGGTGAGGGCGACGCCCACCATCCAAACTGGGTTGTCGCCGCTGGTGAGACTGTCGGTGTAACGATTGAAAGTGCGAGCGCCGCCGTTCAATCCATAACTCCCTTGCAGGTCAATCTCCGGCCAAAGCTGGTTGCGACTGAACTGCACGGAGATGTTCTGCTTTTCCAAAGCATGTTTCAAGCTGAGGTAGTCGGCGCGCTTCTCCAACGCCGTGTTTGTGCTGAAATCCACATCGATTGCGACCATTTGCACCAATGGATAATCCACTGGCACCAGCGAGACTCCCCGCAATTCCGTGACCCGTTGGCAAATCAGGCGCTTCAGAGTGTTCTCGTTGTCCTTGATCGCACGCTCTGTGGTAATGACGGTTTGCTCACTTTCCGCAACGCCGGCTTCCGCCTGGATCACATCCAGGGGCGACATAGTACCGACCTGCTCCCGCTTGCGATTCTCGTCGAGCAATTGCTGGGCAAGCGCGCGGGTTTCGAGGGCGGATTTGTAGTTCTCGATGGCAAATATCAATTCATAATAGGCAGTGCTGACATCGTTGATTTTGCTCATGACCAATTGAATAAAAGTCTGCAGGGCGATCGACTGGCTCTCGCGGGCGATGCGGATATTCGCCGAGTTGATTCCAAATCCAAAGTTTTTCAGCAACGGTTGGCTCAGACTCACTCCTGCCGTACCGGTGAACAGAAAATTAGAGATGGTCTGAAAGTTGCCGGTGTCACGCGTGGTCTCCGTAGAAAAATCGTACGTGGCACCGGTCGGTAACAATCCATTGAGCGAACCACTGGACTGGAGCCGTCGGTCGATTAATCGATCAGTCGACGTCCCGGCTTCCTCTGGCGTGACGGAGTCTTGATAATTAATCCCACCGGAAAGAGTCGGATCGTACACACCCTGGGCGCCAACTACACCCCAGGACCCGATGGCGGGGTCGATGCGCTGGGATTTGATCTCGAGATTGTTCTCCAAGGCACGGTCGATGCATTCACGCAGCGTTAGCGATTTTGTCTGGTTGGTAACGTTGCCATCAGCGCGCGCAGCGGAAGCTGCCAACAGTATCCCCAGCACCGCAGCAAAAGCTTTCCAGCAGGTGGTAACAAATAGGGTGCGAATGTTTTTATTCATAACGTAATGCATCGATCGGGTCGAGATTAGAGGCCTTGCGCGCCGGGTAAAAGCCGAAAAATACCCCGACCGCCGCGCTGAACAGGAAAGCCACGGTGATCGAGCTGGCCGAAATCAGCGTGGGCCACCCGGCCACCGCAGACAAAAGCTTGGCCGCACCCACTCCCAGGAGAATTCCGATGATTCCCCCCAACGAACTGAGCGTGATCGCCTCGATGAGAAACTGGAGCAAAATATCTCTTCCATGGGCGCCGACCGCCATGCGGATGCCGATCTCACGTGTGCGCTCGGTAACACTGACCAGCATGATATTCATGATGCCGATGCCGCCGACAATCAGTGACACACAGGCAATGCTTGCCAACAGCATCGTCATGACGCGGGTGGTGGCTGTCGCGGCGTCAGCGATCTCTTGCTGGCCGCGAATGGTGAAATCATCGTCACGTCCCTGGCCAAGGCGGTGGCGTTGGCGGAGCAAATCAGAAACGCCGCGCTGCAGGCTGTCGGAGACATCCGGCGAGGCAGCTTGGATGGTAATCATGCTCAGGTTGGTGCGTTTGGAGACACGCTTCATCTCGCTGGTATAGGGAACGATGATGACATCGTCCTGGTCGGTATTCATGACGGAAAGCCCCTTGGGGGTCAGCACACCGAGAATCTTGAACGGGATGTCGCGGATACGCACGATCTTGCCAACCGGGTCCTCATTCGGAAAGAGCTGGTTGATGATGGTCTTGCCAACGATGCACACCTTGGCTGTGCTGCGCACATCCTGCTCCGTAAACATCGCCCCGTCATCGAGCGGCCAGTCCCGGATGTCCAGGTATTCAGGACCTTCCCCGAGAATCTGGGTGTTCCAATTCAGGCCGTTTGCGAGGACCTGCTGGCGGTCGCGAACTTCCGGACTGACACCAACCACCCCCGGTACCTCGCGGGCGATGGCGTTCGCGTCATCAACGGTCATCGTGCCGGCGCCACCCCAGCCACTACGCGCGCCGCTGCTGGAAAAGTTACCGGCGAAGACGAGGATAACGTTTTGCCCGAGGCTGGCGATTTGCGCCTCGACCTGCGACTTCGCACCGGTGCCAATCCCCACCATGGCAATGACCGCGCTGACACCGATGATGATACCCAGCGCGGTGAGCGTCGACCGCAGCTTGTTGCGCCGCAGTGCGCGTAGTGCCAAACGTAACGTGGCGGCGATTCTCATGTCGAAAGTTTGACGGCTTGCTGTGCCTGCTGCAGGTTGCGAAGTTCCACCTCGGCCAGCAACCGGTTTTGAACAGCCACATCGTTGACCACCACGCCGTCGCGCATGATGATATTGCGCTTCGTGTACGAAGCGATATCGAGTTCGTGCGTCACCATGACGATGGTGATCCCTTCGTTGTTGAGCTTTTGGAAAACGCCCATCACTTCCACGCTGGTGCGAGTATCAAGATTACCGGTCGGCTCATCCGCTAGCAATACCGCGGGATTGTTGACCAGCGCGCGGGCAATGGCGACCCGCTGCTGTTGGCCACCCGAGAGCTGGTTGGGATAGTGATCCGCGCGATCCGAGAGACCGACGATTTCCAGCGCGTGCAAGGCGAGATCGCGCTGTTGGACGGAGGTGATGTGGTCATGCGTGTAGAGCATCGGCAATTCCACATTCTCCAGTGCGGAAGTACGTGACAACAGGTTGAAACCCTGGAATACGAAACCCAGTTTCTTGTTGCGAATGGCGGCCAGTTCGTCCCGGTCTAGGTGAGAAACATCGACGCCGTCCAGGAAGTAGTGACCTTCGGTGGGCCGGTCGAGACAACCGATGATGTTCATCATCGTGGATTTGCCCGAGCCGCTTGCGCCCATGATGGCCACAAACTCCCCCGGCATAATCTCCAGCGATACGCCACTCACCGCATGCACGTCCACTTCGCCGGTGTGGTAGGTTTTGTGGACCTCTTCGAGTTTGATGACCTCCGTCACGCGTGCGTTGTCCCCTTAAAATCGCCGCATCCCGCCGAACGGGCTGGCAGCTGCCCCGGGACCACTCCCTTGTTTGTAGATAGCGGCCGTAACAACCTTGTCGTTTTCGCTCAAACCATCCGTCACCTCGGTATAGATCCCGTCACTGATCCCCAACTTAACCTGGACCGGTTGCAGTTTGTCGTCTTTGAGAACATAAACGCTGCGTGTTTGTCGGCGCTCTCCCTTGGGTCGCGAGCCGGAAGCACCGCCGGGATACGAGCCACCACCACCCGCCCGTGGCGTCGCGTTGGTGCTGGGTCCCGTCTCCGGGGGATGAAAGCGCAGCGCCGAGTTGGGTACTCGCAAAACATCATTATGCTCGGCGACAATGACCGAGACGTTGGCGGTCATGCCCGGTTTGAGTTTCAAATCCGGATTGTTCACCCCGATGACCGTGTCGTAGGTGACGACGTTTTGGACGGTAAGCGGCGAGTTGCGTACCTGGACGACCTCGCCATGGAAGGTGCGATTCGGAAATGCGTCGACCGTAAAATCCACATTCTGGCGCTCCTCAACGCCACCGACGTCGGCTTCGGCCACGTTGGCGTCGATCTGCATTTTAGCGAGATCGTTGGCGATGACGAAGAGCACCGGCGCGTTGAAACTCGCCGCGACGGTCTGCCCCACATCCACGTTGCGCGAGATGACCATGCCGTCCACGGGAGAATAAATTGTGCAGTACTGCAAATCCACCCGGGACTTCTCGACTGCGGCCTGCTTCATCTGAATTGTCGCCGCAGCCTGATGCAGATTAGCCATCGCCTGATCATAGTCGGAATGCGGAATGAGTTTACTTTCGTACAATTCCTGCGCGCGCACGGCGTTTACCTTCGTAAGTTCCAGGGCCGCTTGCGAGTTGGCGAGGTCGCCCTCGGCTTGATGCAGGTCGGCCAGATACGTCGCCGGGTCGATCTGTGCGACCAACTGGCCATTCGTCACGGGTGAATTCCAGTCCGCGTAGAGTTTGGCAATCGTTCCGGAAATCTGGCAGCCGACCTGCACATTGGTGACGGGATTGAGTTGGCCGGTCGCGGTGACGAGTTGCGTCACATCGCCACGTACGACCGGAGTTGTCTGGTACTGCGGTGCGCCATTGCTGCGAAATTTGACGAACCAAAGGCCAAGCGCTGCCAGCACGATCACACCCGTAATAAGAACCACCCATTTCCAAGACCGCTTTTTCGTTTTGTTAGCCATCTTTAGTCCCAAAATCCGTCGGTTTCCTGTCCGTCCCTATTCTGATAAGAGACGTAATTCGTCGTCGCAAGGTTACAACAATCGTTGCGATATGTCCCGCAAGGAAAAATACTCGATTATCTGGCCGTCGTGCTTCCTTCCGTGAGCGTCTGGAACTGCACTGATTCGACGCCGGTAGCGTGGAGGAATTCCCCGATGGTTTTTTGGGCATTCTGCTGCGCGTTGCTGAGAATGCCCATCTCCGCCGCGGCGGCTTGGGCCGCCTCCAGCGCCGCGAGCCGCGCCTTCTGTTCCAGCTCCGGATTGAAAGGCACCCACGGCGTCCACCATGTCTTCGAGCGGTCCCACACCCGCGTCTGCTTCTCGTCCACATACACGTGAAGAACTTTCGCCGCCGGCAGCGTGGCCGTGACCGTGTTGTTCGGGGTTACTTGCACATCCTTCGTGCGCAACGTGGTGAGATCGACCCCGCCAAGGACATCGGCTTGCACCATCAATAATACCTGCTCGGAACCGAATGGCACCTTCTCCTCCTTCAAACCTATGACCTTCTGGATGCTGTATTTTACAGTGACCAGTTCGCTCAGCCGCTGGATTTCCTTCACCACCGCAGGCGGGTCGAGCACACGGCGCACGACCGCCTCGCGACGTCCAAAGTAATACAGGTAAACACACGTGCCGCCGAGCACGAGGATGACCATGCTGGTCGTGTAGAATTTGATTTTCTTCCACATGAGTGTCTGACGCCCTGCGCCTACCAACTCCTTCGTTGAAACGAGCGGAATTCTCCGTTTCGCAGGTGCACTTCGAACAGCCCCTCGTTCTTCACCAAAACCATGTAGTTTTGGCCCACCAGTAGCGCCACCCTGCCTGCAAACGCGTCGTCAGGCACCGTAAAGCTGAGCATCTCCCGGTCTAGGACACTGTTGGCCGGTAATTTGATCAATTCCGATTGCGTGCCCGTGGTCGATGGCAGGAAATAGTCCTTGGCGCGATCGACGAGGACAAACCAGTTACGGCTTAGGGTTACATCGTACGCATTGGGGTTTTGCAGCCGCACATACACGATCAATACGCAACCAGTCTCGGCCTTTCCCACTGCGACCTCGGTCAACTGCACCACGTAATTCGTTCCACCGTATGTCTGTACGGTGTGCGGCTCGCGGAATTCCTTCGCCTCCCGAATCCGCAGCATCGTCAGCAATCCGAGGCTGACGCCAATGGTGGCCACAGTGACCAGTGCCACCGAAATCTGGATGCGCCGACTCATAGCGCCAACGCCGCCGCGCCACGCGAAAAAACTGCCATGGTATCTTGCACAAACCTCCTTGACGGCCGGCCGCGCTACGGCGCGACCGGGTTCGATTCTGTCCAACGCGTCTGCAGCTCGGCTTTCGCTTGGTCCGCGTACGTGCGGACGCTGTCATCAGCGAACGACGATCGCAAACCGTCCAACACCCGAATCCGCCTCGGATAGTCCGGCTTGAAATGCGGCGGCGCCGCCACTGTGGCCACCCGTCCAAAGGTCACCGGAAAATTCGGGTTGGCCAGCCCATCCACCGCAGCGTCGAGGACCCGCGCATCCGCGTTCGGGTCCGCAGCCAGTCCACGCAAGAGCTGTTCCGCGTCAGGGTTGACCTCAAGCGTGGCGGCGAGATAGCGCGTCGCCTCCACCAGATTGGGCAGCGTCAGCGCTCCCGAACGCCACACCCGCGTCAATGTGCCCGCCTGATCCTGATCGGCCAGCAGCGCCACCGCTTCCAGCGCCCGGTGATTGTTCCGCAACGCCAGCTTCTCCAATTGGGGCAGCGCGGTCGTATCCGCGCCGGCCACCACCTGCTCAATCCAGCTTTCCGATGCGACCTCGGGTGGAGTGGGTCCCGCTTCATTTGATTCGTGACGGAAGGGAATACGGCGAGGGACCTCAACCACAGCTTGCGTCTCGAGATTGCTCTTGAGGATCGAGGCGGTTTCCTTCAGGCGCTGGACTTCAGCGTTGAGCCGTGCATTCTCCTGTTGCAGCAGGCGAATTTGCTCGGATTCCGCGGAGAGATCGGAATTCGTGGCGGGCAAGGCTCCACTGCGCGCGCGCTCTGAACCCTGCACATAAAACAGCCCGATCGCCGCAATGACCGCCGCTCCCGTCCATAATCCAATCGAAAATGCCGCCGCCGGTTTCATATTCCGCCGCGATCTCCTGCGTGGTTACTATAGCCGGGCCGGGCCCGGCGCGGAAGCGAAATCCCGAAGCACCCGCGGGGGCCGTGACGGAGCGTTCGCGTCTCTCCTCCAATCCGCCATGCCGCCGGGTCTATTCCGCCATTGGCTTCGCCCCATCTCCCGCCGGCACCGCAAGCTGGTTCGTCGAATCGATGGAAGATACCGGCTTCGTCCCATCTGCGTCAGGCACTGTGGGATGGTTCGTCGAATCCGTGGAAGGCGCTGGTCCGTTGGTCGCTCCACTCCCCACAGGTTGGGCAATTCCCGATGGCGCTTCTACCATTGGCTTCTTCGCCCAGCGAGGACGGTCGGCAAGGAGAATCTGTTGGTTTTCCGGCGGTACTGCCACATAGGCTTTGAGAGGGAAATCCGACCGGAGTTGGCCCTGGACCAGTCCCGCCCAGCCTTTGTATTCGCCTTTCATGATTTCGCTCTCTCGTTTGGCATCAAGCAAGTAGGGCGTGAGCATCATAAATTGAACACCTTTCGGTGACACGAAGTCGCTAATCTCGTAAAACTCCTCAATGGACATCGGCAACCACAGGGTATGGCGGTCACCGTCCCAAGCCATGGACCAGGGAAGGTCGCTGCAGCCCAGTTCATTGGTCTCGAAGAGGCTGGCGACCCAGCGCGTGACTGGTGGAACGTACGGAGGGTACGGGAACGGGCCGGGCCGAGGCGGCAACATTGTAAAGATCATCGGCGAAATATTCAGCGCGGCGAACGCGCCGATGACCATCGCGCGGGTCAACTTGATGCGAAACGGAACACGATCCAGCAACAGGTAGAAAAACGCCACACCAAAAATCGCGACGAGCGGGAGAAGCAGCACGAGCAGATTGCCGCCATTCACATCGGGGCCGTTGCGTTCAGGGTCCGAGCCGATCAGCGACATGGCAAAGATCGCGGCCGCAAGCGCTCCCAGCAGCACGCCGCGCAACCGAGTCGCATCGTTTCGACGAAAGCTATACAGCAGACCGACGCCAAAGAAAAACACCAGAAAGTCGGAACCGATTAGCCGCAGGTTGCTGAGTAAATTCGGGCGCGCGTTACTCAGGAACTTTGAGGAGATTGATCGGAGAGAGTAGGCGTCCGTAAAATCGGGCTTATAGGAGCGTTGCAGCGCTTCGCCCTGAATCGTTCCGGAGCGCTCGATCAACTCGTACTTGGCAACGCCGAGCAGGCTACCGGAGACCCGCTCGTTACGCACCAGCCACGGACTGATGACGGCAAGGAACACCACTACATACACGCCGGCCCACAACGGGGCCGCGCGACCCCGAAAAATGCGCGCCGCATAAATTGCCAGCGGGACCAGGAAAAAGCCAGCGAGGTACCGCGTCAGAAAGCACAGCCCCAACAACACTGCGCTGCCAACAGCCAACGCCACCACCGTACCCGTCACTCGCACTGGCGCCGCGGCGGCCGCCTCGCCCTCCACCGGTTCGGGTGGATTCAGACGGCCGTCGACCAGGAACAAACAGTACACCGCCAGTAACAACAGCAAGAGCAGCAGGTTCGTTGGCAATCCCGACACTCCGTACGACCACAACGTATCGGAAAAGAGCATCAACCAACCCACCATGGCCGCGACGCGACCGTCAAAAAGCCGCTTGGCCCACAGGTATGCGATCAGAATGCTCGCGAGCAGGCAAAGCTGGTTGAACGGCAGAATGACCCAGCGTTCGGCGGGAAAGATGTGGTCCACTTCGTTGTACCTGAACATGCTCTTGGGTAGTATCTTGAACAATTCCGCCAGCATGAACGGATAGAACGGCGGATTGGAGATGTCGGGAAGCCGGTTGATCAGCCGATCGCGTGTGTCCTTGTCCTGAATGTCCCAGCCGTGCTGCTCCAGTTGCCAGAGGCTCAGGGGGCGAATCACATGCGTCGTAAAGCCTTCGCCGCGCGCGATGTTGCGCGCCAACTGCGCCATGTCGATCGCTTCACGCTTGCTAAGGCCGCTGCGGAACTGGCTGGCGGAGTAGATGAGACCCAGGGTGGCCGCCAGTAGGATCAAGAGCACCCACTGAATGACCTTCTTGCCACGCCCCATCTCAATTTGAAAAACCGCCGATTGAACTGATGTTTCGGGTGCCCCTGTTGGTCGTGCCATGTGTATGCTCCTGTCGTCTGTTTCGCTCTTCCCTAAAGTTTCTCGAGCCCGTATTCCTTCAACTTTCGATGCAGCGTGCGGCGGCTAATGCCAATTCGTTGCGCCGCCTTCGTGCGGTTGCCATTTGTCTCCTTCAACGCCTGGACAATCAATTGTCGCTCGGCGTCCTCGACAGTCATGCCCGTGCGCACGACATTGATCTTCGTCAGGTCCGCGCCACCGCGGATGGCCGCCGGTACGTCGCGGACCGTCAGGCGCTCGGTGCGGGCCAATACGACCATCTGCTCGATGGCATTGCGTAACTCACGCACATTGCCGGGCCAATCGTACGCCAGTAGCACGTTCATTGCTTCCGGCGTCAGCTCGCGCACCTGCTTGCCGTTCTCACGGCTAAATTCATCAAGGAACGCCTTTACCAACAATGGAATGTCGTCGCGTCGTTCGCGCAGCGGCGGCAATTCCACCGTCACTACACTCAGCCGATAGAACAAATCATCGCGGAACTTTCCCTCGCTGACGAGCTTTTTCAAATCCCTGTTGGTGGCCGCCACCAGACGCACGTCCACCTGCAGCGTTTTAGCGCCTCCAACCCGCTCGAAAGCCCGTTCCTCGAGCACACGCAATAATTTCACCTGGATTTGCGGTTCCAGCTCTCCGATCTCGTCGAGGAACAGAGTTCCCCCGTCCGCCAGCTCAAATCGTCCGACCCGCCGCTCCACCGCCCCTGTGAATGCTCCCCTCTCGTGGCCAAACAATTCGCTCTCCAGAAGCGAAGTCGGCAGCGCGGCCGCGTGGACAGCAATAAACGATCCGTTCTTGCGAGGGCTGAGATTATGGATCGCTTTTGCGATGAGTTCCTTGCCCGTACCCGTCGCGCCGGTAATCAACACCGTGGCGCGACTCGGCGCCACCTGTTGAATCGTATCGAAGACCTGGCGCATCGACGCCGATTCGCCAATGATGTTCTCGAGTCCGTACTTCTGGTCAATTTGCTCGCGCAGATTGACATTCTCGGCCTCGACCCGACGGTTGTTGAGCGCCCGATGGATGACCAGTTCGAGTTCATCGAGATTTACCGGTTTCGTAACATAATGATACGCACCTGCCTGCATCGCCTGCACGGCGTTTTCAATCGATCCGTAAGCGGTCATCATGATGCACACCGGCGGATTGCTGAGCGACAGGGCCCGCCGCAACAAGCCAATGCCGTCGCCCCCGGGCATACGCAGGTCTGTCAGCATCACATCCACGGGTGTGGATTCGAGCGCCTGCACGGCCTTCTGCGAGTCTTCCGCCAGTAACACGTTGTAGCGGTCTTGCAACGCTCGCTGTAGTCCCTCGCGTGTGTTGCGCTCGTCATCGACGATCAGGATCGTTGGTTGTTTCGCCGTCATTTCAGGGGGACTTCATGCCGCGACGCTTCCAACAGACGCGTCCGCTTCTCATGGATGGGCAGCTTAACGCGGAACGTCGTGCCCCGGTCCTTGTCGCTCTCCACCTCAATCGTGCCGCCATGCTCGCGCACAATGCGTTGCACGATCATGAGCCCGAGCCCCGTGCCATTCTCCTTCGTGGTGAAGTACGGCTCGAAAAGCCGCCCAATCTCCTCGGGGGCAATGCCGTGTCCACTGTCGATGAACGAAATGATAACATGCGTCGGATTCGCTTCCGTGCGAATCCGCAGAATGCCCCCCGAGCGCATTGCCTGAAGCGCGTTCTTGATGATATTATAGAATGCCTGCTTAAGTTGGGCACGATCCAGCATGGGACGGGGTAAACCCCGCGCCAACTCCTGCTCGACGAGGATGTCACGGTCGCCAATCTCGCGCTCCAGCAACGCGAGTGTGTCGGCGATCACCTCGTTAACCGAGGTCGGTTGCAGTTCCGGTTGTGTTGGCCGAATGGCCTTGAGGAATTGGTTGATAATCTGGTCCAAGCGGGTGATTTCGTCCCGGGCCACACGCAGATCCTCCCGCAACCGTTCGCCCTCCACTGTGGGCAGTTTTTTCAACTCGCGATCCATGAGCTGCAGGTGAATATTGAGCGAGTTCAGCGGATTGCCGATTTCGTGCGCAACGCCTGCGGCTAGCAAGGTGATCGCCGAAAGCTTCTCCGACTCGATGGCGCTCGCGGCGCTATGATGGGACTCCGTTACGTCGCGCAGGATGATCGCCATACCCGTGACCACGGAACTCTGCTCGTCAGCAACGGGCACAATATAGAAGTTGAGGAAACGTTGTTGCGGATAGAAAACCTCTAGTTCCTGGCTGAACACTTTTCGCCACTCGTCTTTGTCCGCGGACCAAATCTTCTGCCAGTCAATATCGCGGAGGTAATTCGCGAGCGGTTCGCCGACAGCTCGCTCGGGCTCGATGCCGAGTAGTTGGCCCCCGGCGACATTGACATACGTGATGCGGCCATCGGCATCCGTAACGATGACCCCTTCCTGGATCGTATTGAAGAGCGTTTCCAGAAAGCCTTTCTCGCGGGCCAGTTTGAGTACGACACTCTGTAAGCTCTGTGGGTCAACCCGCTCGATGCGGCCGATCAATTTATCGAGAAAAGATGTCTTCACGGAAGTTTAGAATGACTGTGCAACTACGTCACGATTTGGAATATTTTCGCCTTTGACAGGTCCGGGTGCGTGTGCCAACATGACGCTTAATCTAAACATTTTCAAGCGCAAATCCTGGGATAATTTAATGAATATTGATGCGGTTTATAAAGCCCTGCTCGTTCCGAACGATTCTAAACTCGCACTGGTTGTCCTGGATGGACTTGGCGATATTGCCACGGAGGCCACAGGCTTTCGGACGCCCCTCGAAGCCGCCCGCACCCCGAACCTCGACGCCCTGGCCAAACGCTCGACGCTGGGTCGCATGATCCCCGTCGCCCCGGGCATTACACCCGGCAGCGGCCCCGGACACCTCGGTTTATTCGGTTACGATCCATTGGAATTCGAGGTAGGCCGCGGGGTCATTGAAGCTCTTGGGTTGGGCATCGATCTCAAACATGGCGACATCGCCGCGCGGGCGAATTTTTGCTCACTCGACGCGAAAGGCATCGTGACTGACCGCCGCGCGGGGCGCATCGATACCAAGATTTGCGAAGCGCAGTGCGCATTGCTCGCCGGCAAGATAAAAAAAATTGCCGACGTCGAAGTGATCATCAAACCTGGCAAAGGCCACCGCTTCGTCGTGGTGTTCCGGGGCAAAGGACTCGAAGGCCCGCTGAATGACAGCGACCCGCATCGTGAAGGGTTGCCGATTGCGGTCGTCAAGCCGCAGAACAAATCCGCCAAAGCCGCGAAGACGGCGAAGGTCATCGCGGCATTCTACAAACAGGCACTGCCGCTGCTGAAGGACTGCAAGCCGGCCAACGGCTTTCTGCTTCGCGGCATCGCGCATCAACCAAAGATTCCACTCTTCGGAGACCGTTACGGACTCAAGGCTGCCGCAATCGCCATCTACCCGATGTACAAAGGTCTCGCCCAACTCGTCGGTATGAAGAAAGTCGAAGGCGCCTCCAGTGTGCAGCAGGAATTCGAGGCCGCCGTCGATGCGCTCAAGGTCTACGATTTCGTTTTCATCCACGTGAAAGGAACTGACATGTACGGCGAGGATGGAAACTTCGACGCCAAGGTCAAGTCGATCGAAGAAGCCGATGCCGCCCTGGGCATACTCCTGCCGGAAGTGGATGTGCTGGCCATCACCGGCGACCACAGCACACCGGTGCCCGTGAAGGGACACAGTTGGCATCCGCAACCCGTGATGATTTGCGGTGAAATTGCCGGTTGGGATGGTCAGGACCGCTTCACCGAGCGTAGCGCCAACGCCGGCTCCCTCGGCGTCTTCGACGCGAAGTACCTGATCCGCTACCTGCAAGCTAACGCCAGACGACTGGATAAATTCGGGGCGTGAAGCCGTCACGGGTAGACAACGGCCCCTGCCGTATCATCGTTTACTCCCCGCTGAACTGCCGATCGCCGGCGTCGCCCATGCCGGGAACGATGTAGCCGCGTTCGTTAAGGTGGGAATCGGTAGCGCCGAGGTAGATTTCCACATCATGGTGCGCTCGGGAAAGTTTGCGGATGCCTTCAGGCGCGGCGAACAGGCCGAGGTATTTGATCTTTTTGGCGCCCCATTTTTTTAGCCGCGCAACGGCAACGCAAGCGGAACCGCCCGTGGCCAGCATGGGATCAAGCACGAACACAATGTCGACCGGTTTGTCCTCGGAGAACCGGCTGTAATACTCGACCGGCTCGAGCGTCTTCTCGTCGCGGAACAGGCCGAGATGGTACACGCGCGCTTCCGGCAGAAATTCCAGGATCCCATCCACCATCCCGAGCCCCGCGCGCAAAATAGGAACGAGCCCGACGCTCGCGCCGACGTGCGTGCCCGTGGTTTTTGCCAGTGGCGTCGCCACCTGCATCGTTTCCTGCGGCAAGTCGCGCGTCGCTTCATAGAAGAGGAGCACCGACAGCGCGCGGATGCGGCTGCGAACAACTGCGCGGTCGGAATTCTTGTCGCGGATATCCGTCAGGAAACTTTGGGCCAGAGGATGACTCAATACATGAACGGTTTCACGCATGGCAGATCCAGTGTAAGTGTCGCATGAGATTTTTCAAGCGGAGAAACGAATCGCCCGAACCGGATGCCCCTGCGGGATGGTCGTCTCCTCGGGAACTTCCACAAGACAGTTTGCGCCCACGAGGGAAGAGATCACATGGGAACCCTGGCGAGGCATCGGCTTCGCCAACCACTTCTCGCCGTCCCGCTGCAGTGACGCACGCATATAGTGGACGCGGTCGCCGCCGTTCACAAAATCTTCCGCGGCCTCGGCTGTCACCGTCGGCAGGTCGATCTCGGCCAATCCCCGCATCTTGAGCAACGCCGGCCGCACGAGAATGAGAAATGTCACCGCGGCGCTGACGGGATTGCCCGGCAACCCAAATGCGAGCTTGTCACCGCGCGTGCCAAACACGAACGGCTTGCCTGGCCGCATCGCAATCTTCCAAAACTTCTGCTCGCACCCCAAATCCGCCAGCACGTCCTTCACCAGATCGTATTCGCCAACCGAAACGCCGCCGACGGTAATGACCGCGTCACATTCGCTCAGGCCATAGTCGATCTTTTCGTGCAAATCCTCGCGCGTGTCGTCCGCGATGCCAAGCTCGACCGGCTCGCACCCCGCCTGCTTCACCAGCGCGCTGAGTGAATAACTATTCGCATCGTAAATCTGCCCGGCGCGCAATGGCCGCCCCGGCTCGATGATCTCCGCTCCCGTCACCAGCACGCCCACACGCGGTCGCGGGTAGACTGCGAGCTGCGCCAGCCCGATCGCCGCCGCCAGCCCGAGTTGCGCCGGACCAAGCAACCCGCCGGAACGCAGCACGATCTCGTCCTTACCCACGTCATCACCGGCGCGGCGGATATTCTCGCCCGACTCCACGGATTCCTCGACCGCGATATATCCCTCGTGATGCTGGTGCGTGTCCTCCTGCATCACCACCGCGTCCGCGCCTTCAGGGATCGGCGCACCCGTGAAAATGCGCGCGCACGTCTGCGGCTCCAGGTGCGCCCCGGCCGCCGTACCTGCGGGCACCGTCGCGGCCACGCGTAAATGAATCGGGCTGTTCTCATTCGCGTCCGCCACGTCGAAAGAATGCACCGCGTACCCGTCCACCGCGCTGTTGTCCCAAAGGGGCAGGTTGATGGGCGACGCGATGTCTCGCGCCAGCACGCAATCCAGTGCCTCCATCAGGGGAACGGCTTTCGCCGGGCGCTTCCGCACTGCCGACAAAATAATTTCCCGCGCCTCAACAACCCCGAGCATTTCGTTGCCGCTAACGGGCTTCGTCGCCAACATGTACCTCCCCTTCCACAATGTCCGCCGTCGCCAGCTGCGCCCGCACCGGTTCCGTAATCCGCACGGCGCCTACCTGCTTGCCGTTGCGGTAGATGGTCACGCGCGTTCCCACCGCCGGCATCATGTGCGACGTGAAATCGATCACCACAAAATTCTGCTCCGGGTTCAGCGAGACAATCCTCCCGGCCGGCGGCCCCAATGGCGCGAGAGTTGGTTCACGGTGCTGGTTGATAGGCTGAGGCTGCGCCGTGACGCGCGCCGGCGCGGTCGTCATGAACCCTCCGCACCCGGTAAGGAACAAAGCCAGTGCCATACTTGCCGCGCAGACAAACATCACCGTGCGAGAAGGAAGCTGTCGACTCATCATAATAATACTCATGGCTCTACTCAAAAATTGGCGCGCCTGGCGTGATTCGAACACGCGACCGCCGGATTAGAAATCCGATGCTCTATCCAACTGAGCTACAGGCGCACGGCTGGTCATTCCAGTGCTGTCAAACCTCTAAAATCTACCAGGCCATTTTCACCATTTTCCAGACCAGCCGCAAGCAGATACGCCGCGGCCGTCAAGTCATCTTCCCTTTCTCCTCAACCTGCGCAGTCCCCGGATTGTAGGGCGCGAAGCCCGATTGGTTGTGCGCCGGACTTTTACCACGAACCCTTTCGGGACTCCGACCGCGCACGTTATTCGACAGCAATCCTCGTTCGCACCTCCGCGACCTCCTCCAAAATCGATTCGGCTTTGCCAAACGAACCCGATTTAAATTCTCGCGTCCATAGTCGTAATAAACTGCCTCACTGCGTGTTACAATGCAATTTGCCAGCATTACAATCGGGTTCGTTTCGCAGAAACGCATGTCTTCAAGCCCCCCTTGGCCTTCGTGGCATCCTCGCGAAGCAGACTCGTCCCTTAGGGGAGAGGATTGAGGTGACGGGTATTCTCGCCCCCTGTCGCGCCGTAGCCAGAAGGGCGCAGGCGAATCCTGACCGCACACGCCATTCGACCGCCGGCGTCAATTGATCCGCTGTCAAAAACCATACCACCGACTATATCAGTATCGGAATACGATGTACAGAAGAAAGCCAGACAACCTGGGAAGTTGCGGAGCCAAGTCTGCGAGATGTCGCTGTTGTTTGCGGCACAACCGCCTCGAGTTGTTTCGAGGCCCGTAGGGCAGGCGATTGATGAAGGTGCAGGTTTATCAATTGACGCCGGAGTAGAAACCGGCCCAACTCAATAAGACGACGTACGTGGAATCACATCCGCGACTACCTGGCCGCACCAGACCGTCCAGCTTTGGCCGTGTAGGACAATGTCTTGTCCGCCACAAACGCCTCGTCGCCAACTAATACGGTTACCGAGAGCGTCACCGGATTTCCCGGCTTCGGCACGTCCGCGTTTACAAGGCCGTCGTCAGCCCAGGCCCCCTGCAAGCTGCTTCTGGCCAATTTGGCAGTGATCGTCCAATTACCGTCCTTCTTGTTGAACTTAAAAGCACAACGGCCCTGGGTATTCACTGCCTTGTTCTTGGCGTCCAAGGTAAACGATGACTGCGCGCCGCCAATGTCAAGGGTCACCAATTTACCCGCCGGAGAGAAGCCGTTGGGCAGGCCGATATCCGCGGTGAGACTGCACGAGTCAGCAAACGCTTTCCGGAAGTTCAGATTGGCCCGCATCCTCGTGATCTGCATTTGGCAGGCCACCACGACCGTCAAGTCACTATTGGTCGAAGCTTGGCCGTCACTGACTGTCACGCTGGCGTTATAGGGCCCGCAGTCGTTGGTGTACACGTGATTGACAATGCCAATCGTGGTATTGGTGTTCGCGCCGTCGCCAAACACCCACTGATAGGCCAACGGGTCGTTGTCGGCGTCGGTCGCGGTAACGGTGAGGGTATTGGTCTCATCCGCCACGATGACGGCGTTGCTTCCGACTTGGAGCAAGGTGTTGGTCGCCGACAATCCGACGGTAATCTGCGGCGGATGGTTGGTGGGCGTCGATCCAGGACTTAGAACGGCGTGGACCACCTGCGTCGTGGTGTTCAGGTTGGCGCTGGCGTCCATCGCTATCACGGTGATGGTGTTGGTCCCCAAAGAGAGAGTAACCGGTTGCGACCAGTTCATCCCGGCCAGCGAGGCGGCGACACCGTTGACCGTTACACCATTGAGGCCGCTGGCGTCACTGGCAGTCCCCGACGCGGTGATGTTGGCGTTGGTGAACGCCTGGTAGTCCGTCGGGCTGACGATATGGAGTTGCGGCGGCGTGGTGTCCTGTGGGGTAACAACGATATAGCTCGGCTGGTTGGTGGCGCTCGATCCGCTGGGACCGAAGATTGTTAGATTCACCGTGTTGGTTCCCGCCTGGGTGTAGGTGTAATCCACGCTGGCGGCGGTCGTGTTGGTCGTGGAACCGTCCCCGAAGTCCCAGAATCGATTGGTGATAGTGCCTGCAGAATTGTCCGTAAAATGCACCAGGAGCGGCGCCACACCTGTCGTCGGACTGGCGCTGAAGTCAGCCACAAGCGTATCGATCGCCACAATGCAAGCCGTGCGGGTCTGATTGCTCGATCCCTGGGGCCCGAAGACCGTCAAGCTGACCGTGTTCGTGCCACCGATCATGTACGAGTGGCCCAGAGCGGTGGCGGTCGTGTTGGTAGTGTTGCCATCCCCAAAATCCCAGAACCTGTTGGTAATAATACCCGTCGAAGTGTCCGTGAACGTCACGGCCAGTGGCGTTGGGCCGGTCGTCGGAGCGCCGCTGAAGTCAGCCACGGGCGGCAGATCGATGATGGTCAATGTGGCGTTGTCGCTGATGACGCTGCCCGCGCTGTTCGACACAACCACGGAATACACTCCGGCATCGCCATCCTGCGCGTTGGAGACGGTCAGCGCGGCGCTGGTGGCGCCGACCAGGTTCGTGCCGTCCTTGATCCATTGATAGGACGGGTCGGGAACACCGGTGGCGCTCACAGAGAACACGGCCGTCACGCCGGCTGTCACCGTCACACTGACAGGGTTGGTGAGAATGTTGGGGGCCAGTTGCGGCACCCAGCCGTTCAGCCAAATGGCGACATTTCCCGCCGCCAGCAAGCGCGCATCGCCGTTGGTGAGCACGGTGAGGCCAAACGTGGCCGCCGCCGTGTTGTCCACATTGCTGTTTCCGTATTCCCACAAAAGCTGGCTGGCCAAAACAGCCCCTGATGGTGTCCGGTAGCAGTTGGTGTCGATACTGCAATCGATCCAGGCGGAGAGGCCGTTCTCAGAGCCGTTCGCATCGGCCAGCGTGACGTTGGTAATGGTATTGTCGGCTCTCGTGAGGAGGCAGTTCACAAACGAAAAGCCGTTGCTCACCAACAAGCCTCCAAAACCTGGCCAGTTACCGGTGGGACCGTTGTCGGTTCGCGCGGCCGTCAGGTTATAACTGCTGGCAGTCGGAATGGTGCGGATTTCGCAGTTGGTGAAAAAGAGATTGCCGCCGCCCCAGACGTAATCATAGTTGCCCTGCACTAGGCTGTTGTAGAAATACCCTTGAGACGAGTTTACGTTAGCCAGAATGGTGTCCTGACGGCTGTCCACCTCGGCGTTGTTCAAGATGAACCGTGCAGCTCCCGTTTCAATCATCAAGGCTTCGGCTTGCGAGCCGCCTTGCGGCGTGGTGTTGACGACTGTCATGTTCTCAATCGCCAGGTCGTTGGCATACACCTTGAACGCCATGCGGGAATGCGTGCCGCTATTGATATTATTGTTGTTGGCGTATCCCACAATTGTGCCGGTACGACTCTGGCCGCGAAACGTGATGTGGTTCCGGTTCCTGGTGTCGACAATTTCCGTATAGGTGCCGTCACGAATGTTGACCAACGTGTAGGTGGTGTTGGTACCGGGCAGAGAATCCACTGCGCCCTGCACAGTACAGAAGTCGTCACTACCATCAGCGGCGACCACTATATTATTCGGATTGGCCGGGCCGGTCAGCTTGGTGGCAAATGTCCACGCAGTGGTGTCGGTTATGCCCGCATACAGGGCGCCATTGGTATCGGTGAAGGTGGCGGGATCCACCGTGACGTAGTACGTCTGGTTGTAACTCAACAGGCGCAGATGCGGATAGATCGTGACCGTGTTGTTTGTGATGATGACCGGGTAGGTTTTGAAACTTTCCGTCCCGATGGTTCGCGGCTGTAAGATACCAAGACCGGTGTCGACTGTATCCACGGGCGTGGCCGTGTTGGTCGCGTTGTAGATCATGATCCTGCCGGTGCCACTCAAGACTGGCGGCCGGTCAAACATCATATACAGCGGCGTATCATAACAGGCACCTGTGGCGCCATTGGTCGGCGTCAACACGGCGTTCATCGTGGAATTAACCGTCAGCGTCGCGTTGCTACTGGTGATCGAGCCCGCGACATTGGCCAGGACGACGGAATAATTGGCCATGTCCGCTGGCGAGGCGCTCGCGATCGTATACGTGGCGTTCGTGGCATTGGCAATGGCCACATTGTTCTTCTCCCACTGGTAGGTCGGCGGCGGCACCGCGTTGGTGTACGTCACCGAGAACGACGCGCTTTGCGTATTGGTGACCGTGAGGTTCTGTGGCGGGATGAGAATGGCTGGTGGGACGACGACGTGCAACACCGCGCTGTTGGTCAGCGCACCCGCACGGTTGCTGGCAATGATCGAATACACGAAGCCGTCTTGCGTGAATTGGACGTTGGTCAGCGTCACCGAAGTGCTCGTGACCCCGGCAATGTTCGTTCCGTTTTCCTGCCATTGCACCGTCGGCGAGGGGAGGCCGGCGACCGAGGCGCTGAACGTGGCGTTGCTGTCGAGAATTGCGTACTGGTCCGTCGGACCGGTGATTGTCGGCGCAGCATCAGCCACTGAGATTGTCAGTGTCATGCAGTTGGTTACAGCGGATGCGAAATTGCTGGCGATCAGACAATAGGAACCGCTGTCGGCGACCTGGGCGTTTAAGATTGTCAACGCACTGCTGGTGCTGCCGGAAATCGTGGAGCCGTTCCCCGTGGGGCCATCCACCAGGTTGGTGCCTCCCAGCTGCCATTGCACGCCGGGCACGGGCACGCCGGTGACAATCGTGCTGATGGTGATGGTGGCCCCGACATTGGTGGCTTGGTCCCCTGGACCGATGATACTGGGCGGGAGAACCACGGAGATAATGCCTTGCGGACCCAATTGTGAAGTGTTCCAGACCAGGCTGCCGTTCAACGACGGGAGGTTGGTCACCGCGAAATCGCCGGACTCACTGCCGAAAGTAAATAGCTGGAAGGTGTCTCCGCCGACCAGCGCCGCGCCAACATTGTTGATGGTTACCGTCCCGGCTTCGGTAAGGGTGCCGACGACATTGAGGAGGTCGTTACTGCCGGCTTGGCCTTTGTCCAACTTCATCGTGGTCGTCGAACCGGAGACGAACGTCAGGTTGGTGGAGTGGTTAAGCGTCCCCACCGTGGTGCCAAAGCCGGGGGTCAGGGTCCCCGTGCCGGTGAATACCACATTACCCGCGATGGTGCCGAAGCCACTGACCGTGCCAGAGGTATTGGTAACCGCGATCGATGCGAATAGCACGCCGCCCGAGAGACTCAGTGAGTTCCCGGCAAAGATAGCCACGATTGTAACATTGGTTACTGTTCCATTATTGCCAACAATAAGCGTATTGCCTGATCCACCGCCGGCGCCGAGGGTGATGCCCCGGTTTCCATTGTCCCAAAGGCCGCCACCTTGAACCGTTGCCTTGTTGCCTACGGAACCCCCTCCCCCGCCAAAAGTGGCATTGGCACCCCTGGTGAACAGCTGTCCGCTCGTGTCCACCAGAAGCGAGTTGGAGTGGGAAGTGGATTGCGCCCCAGCACTCAAAGTATTGAGCACGGTCATTGAACCCGAATTGGAGATCACCAGGGAATTAAGACTGGCATTCCCCGCGTTGCCAATGGCAACCGTGTTGTTATTCGACCAATACGACCCGGCACCGCTGATCACGAGTTGGGAGGGGATCGCAGTGGCGTTATTCGCCAGGATCAGATTACCCGAGTTGACAGTACCGTTGGTGAGGAACACGGTTGCCGGTGCGCCGCTACTTCGACCGATTATCAACCGGGCATTGCTGGGCGTACTAAAGGAGTTGGTGCAGTACATCGTTCCGACCGCGATGTAAACGACTGTGGTCCCCGTCTGGCCGAAAACGAACCCCGAGATGTTGATATTATTACCGCTTAAGCCGGCAAACGTATTCGTACCAAAGTTCAAAGTAAGAATAAGGTTTTGACCAGCCGAGCCGGCGCCAAATTGAAAGGAACCAATATTCGCAAAGTTATTGGTGAGGCTTACGGTATTCGTACCCGTTCGGAGGTAGGTGAAGGTGTCATTGGGACCACCCGGGCCGCCGGGTGCGCTCCAGTTGCCCGGGTCGGTGAGGTAGCCGCTGCTGGTAGCGTTGGTCCAATTGTAAGTGACCGCGTGAACGTTGCCCGTGACCGCGAGCAGCCCCAGCGCCAGTGCCAACACCAGCAACTCACCGAGATTCACCGACCGGTGACTCCACCGTGACCCCAGCACGGAGCACGTGGCATCGACGATGGCGCGCACAGGCGCGCACGTGGACTGGACGATGACTGCGTCGTTCCCGTACATGTTCATTCCAACTCCTCTTGTGTCCTCGATCTTGCAGCCCACCAGAGAAGCTGCACCCGCGCTTCTATAATAATAAATGGCGTGCGGCGATAGAGCATCGCATGCGCCAGACATTCACCGCCGCGAGGGGCACGGCGAAAAAAGAAGCAGTTGACAAGATTGTCATTGTGCCGTGCGAGATTGTCATTGCATTGCGCGAGATTGTCAACGTTCTGTGCGAGCGCACCGCTACGCGTGTTTGGTACCGAACGTGCTCGTAAGACCGGAGACGGACGATCGTGCGTCGAGCCGAAGGCGCGACTTAATCCGAATGAGGTATCATCCGAGTGGGAACCAGGAAAAATCTCCAATGGCAGGTCGTTCGTCGTCGATCCGGCTGTTCCTCGTTGTGCCTGGCAACCGTCTGCAGTGTCTTGGTTTTTCTCGCCTCGGGGCTGTCGTATGCCAATCCGACGTTGCCCAACATTCCGGCACTGAGCACCAACATCACCAGTTTCGGCGCATTTGGCGATGGTGTTTCAAACAATGCCCCGGCGATCCAGAGCGCCATCAACGCGGTTTCCACCGCAGGCGGTGGTACGGTCGTCGTATCGTCAGTTGGTCTATTGACCAATTACCTGAGCGGCCCGATCACCCTCGCCAGCAAGGTCTGCCTGCAGATCGACACGAATACGGTGCTCCGCATGCTTCCGATGAGCAGTTGGCCCAGTGCCTCCACGCCGTTCATCAAGGGTTCCAGCCTTCACGACATCGAGATCAACGGGGCGGGAACGATCGATGGCCAGGGTACGAACTGGTGGTTTCCACTCGCTTCTTCGCGGCCGGATTTTATCGACTTTAGTGGTTGTTCCAACACGCTGGTCCAGAATGTGACGCTCCAGAATCCGCCGACGTTCCACATGATGTTGAAAGGCAACAACATCAATCTCACGATCCAGGGGATTACGATCAACACGCCCGCCAGTTCCCACAACACAGACGGTATGGACCTGGCTTCCACCAACGTGCTGATTCAGAACTGTTCGATCAATTGCGGAGACGACAACATCGAAATCGGAGGAAGCGGCGTCGCCGCCGATATCACGATCTCCAACTGCGCGTTTGGCACCGGGCACGGCCTATCGATTGGTAGTACCACCTCCGGCGGCGTTCATGATCTGCTCGTGAGCAATTGCACGTTTACTGGTACGGAGTACGGGATCCACATGAAGTCGGACCGGGACCGGGGCGGCTTGGTGCAGAAGCTCAGGTATCTCAGCCTCATCATGACCAATGTGAATTTCCCGATCGCGATTTACAGTTACTATAACGAGATCGGGACCCCGTCGAGCACGATCAGTGTCAGCCCCTTAATGGCTTCGACCGATGTCGTCCAGACGGCTACGGCCACGACCCCAATCTGGCAAGACATAACCATCAGCAATGTGATGGCGACGGCGGTCGGTGGGAATATCGCGGGCATCCTCTGGGGTTTGCCGGAGATGGCGGTTTCCAACTTCACGCTGTGCAACGTCAACATTTCGGCGCCCACGAAAACCTTTCAGGTGTATAACGCACAGGCCATCCAGATCATCGATTCGCAACTCGGTGGCCCCAGCAGCGCCAACATGTTGACGCTCTGCAATGCCCAAATCATCGTCACCAACAGCGCGCCCAGCACCAATCTGGTAACGGTGGGCGGGTTGGCAGTGCCCCCGACCAACAATTCGCTGGCCTTCTTCCAGGCGACAGCCGCCATCACCGATATGAACGTGCTCGGGTCCGGCCCCATCGCGCTGGGGAACAGCACGCTTACATTCCAGCAAGGCTCGGTGAGTTCGTCGAATACGCCCGTCAGTATCGTTGCTGCGAGCACGCTGGCTTTTACCAGCGGTAACAATACCTTGAACGGCGCGCTGAACGGCACCAGCACGCTGACGCTTGGTCTGCCTCTGAGTACGATTCTGTCATTGCAAGGCGACTGCTCCGGTTTCACAGGAACGCTGGCCATCACCAGTAGCGGCACACTCCGCTTCAATCAGGGCACAAACGAGTGGGGCGACGCCAATGCCGCGTTCGATACCGGTGCGTCGGGCACCATCGACAACCGCTCAAGCGCGAACATTACGATCTTCCTCGGCGGACTCACCGGCGGTTCTGGATCAAAACTACAGGGCAGCAGCCAGGCCGGTCCGGGTGTGGACACGTACGTGATCGGGGGCCTGAACTCGAACACGACATTTTACGGCACGATCGCCAATGGAACCAGTGGCGCCACACCGCACAGTGTGGCCGTCACCAAGATCGGTACGGGCACCTTCGCTCTTTCCGGTAACAACAGCTACAGCGGCGGCACGACGGTGAGCAATGGCACACTGATGGTCAACACCTCTGCAGGCAGTGGGACCGGTACCGGCCCGGTCACCGTGATTAGCGGCGCAACGCTGGGCGGCGGCGGCATCGTCGGCGGGCCGGTGACCGTGAATGGAACCTTGATGCCGGGCAACGGTGTGGGCACCCTGGCCATCAGCAACAGTCTGGTACTCAACGCAGGGGCAGTCCTGCAATATGCCCTGGGCACCAATAGCGACCGGACGGTGGTCCGTGGCAACCTGACGCTGGACGGCACGCTCAATGTCACTGATGCCGGCGGGTTCGCCAGCGGCACCTACGCGCTCTTCAGTTACGGCGGGACGCTGACCACCAACGGCAGTGCCAGCAGCCTGGCGATTGGCACGACACCAGATCCGAGTTTGGGCTATGCCGTGGACATCAGTTCCAATGGTTACGTGAGACTGATTGTGGGCGTTGCGAACTCACCGGTGGCTGAGTTCAGCGGCAGTCCGACCAGCGGCGTGGTCCCGCTGATGGTGACGTTCACAGATAGTTCGACGGGGAGTATTACGAATCGCTTCTGGACTTTCGGCGACGGTGCAACCACCAACACGACTGCGGGAAGCCTGGCGCACACTTACAGCAGTGTCGGCAGTTACGGTGTGAGCCTGACCGTGGTCGGTCCGACTGGCACCGATACGCTGAGCCGCTTGAGCTACATCACGGTCGCCCACGCCCCGCCGATCATCACCGCCGGGGCGAGCGTGTCGAACGCGCTACTGCAAGTCGGCAATGTGATTGTGGTTGTGGCGGGCGACACCAACACCTTCAACGTCGGGGCCACCGATCCAGAAGGCAACCCCTTGAACTATCAGTGG